>WNGK01016093.1_pt1 | contig 10419 bp, 7 predicted proteins | sample 5400601 | NCBI WGS metagenome assembly WNGK01 (sample SAMN13153376, study PRJNA577476) | soil metagenome | isolation source: 60 cm soil or saprolite under Garry oak tree replicate 1 | place: USA:California | collected 2016-06-15
GGAGTCAGCCTGCATCTTGTGCATCACGTGACCGCGATGGATCTTCACGGTGATTTCACTGGTCCCAAGGTCATAAGCGATTTGCTTATTGAGCATGCCCGAAACTACCAGTCCCATGACCTCGCGCTCGCGTGCGGTCAGCGACTCGTAGCGGTTTCGCAACTCGCCAAGCTCACTCTGTTGTTGGCGCGTCACACGGTCGCGGTCCAAAGCCTGGTGGATCGCATCCAACAAGTCCTGGTCCCGGAAGGGCTTGGTAAGGAACTCCACCGCGCCGGATTTCATGGCCTTCACCGACATCGGAATATCTCCATGCCCGGTGATGAAGATGACGGGAATCCGGATGCCCGCATCCGCCAACTCGCGCTGAAAGTCCAGGCCGTTGACGCCAGGAAGTCTCACGTCCAGAACCAGGCAACTTGGCCCGTCCGGACGCTTGCTGCGCAAGAACTCTTGCGGCGTCCCGAAGGTCTCGGAACGCAAGCCAACCGATTTCAGCATGCCCTGGATCGCCGTCCGCACCAAGTCATCGTCGTCAATCACGAACACCGTGGGAACGGCTGCCGACGTCATTCACGCGCCTCGACTTTGAGTGGGTAAAGCGATGTAAAAGCTCGCCCCACGCTGAGAGTTGTCGGCAGCCCACAAGCGGCCGCCATGCGACTCCACGATGGAGCGGCTGATCCGAAGTCCCATGCCGGTGCCCTGAAGTTTGGTGGTAAAGAAGGCATTAAAGATTTGGTCCGCCTGCTGCGGGGGCAGCCCGACACCGGTATCGCTGACCGAGATCAACAGCTGACGGTCTTCCGCTCTCTGCGACTTGATCGCGAGTTCGCGCGTCCCATCTACATCTTTCATCGCATCGATGCCGTTGGTCATGAGGTTCATCAGCACCTGCTGCAATTGCACGCGATCTCCCATGACTTGCGGAAGATCTGCCAGTTCCGTCTGGACTGATATGGAGTACCGCGTTGCCTCGCTGCGCAAGAGGACGATCATCTCTCGAATGACTTCGTTTATATCAACCAACTCCCATTGCGGAGTACCCTTCTTGAAGAGCAGGCGGGTTCGGCTGATGATTTCCCCAGCACGGGTTGCATCTTTGACGATTCTCGATGCAGCATGGCGGGCCTCTTCCACATCGGGATGATCGCGCGTAAGCCAGCGCAAGCAAGTGTTGGCGTCGGTGACGGCCGCGGCAATCGGCTGATTCACTTCGTGCGCCAGGGAGGCAGTCAACTCTCCCATGGTGGTCACCCGGTTGCCATGTGCGAGATCCGCCTGCGCTTGGCGCAAAGCCTCTTCGGCCTGCTTTGCTACGGTGACGTCCATCACCGCTCCAACAAACTCGACGCTGCCCGATTCATCGCTTAAGGCATGAGCCACAACGTGGACATGTTTGACGGAACCATCCGGCATCAGCAAGCGATATTCATGTTCAAAATTCTTTCCATCCTGCGACGCGCGCTCGATGGTCTGTTTCACGAGGGCCGCGTCTTCCGGATGAACCCGTTGGAGAAGAAGTTCCACAGTCGGTTTCGTTGTTCGGTCGTATTGGAAGATTCGAAAGGTTTCCTCTGACCAGATGATCTCGCCGGTGGAAACCCTCCAGCCGAAGCTCCCGGTATGACTGAGCCCTTGAGCTTCAGCCAAGTACGCCTCGCTTCGCTGCAGCTTCTTTTCCTGCAGTTCCAAGGTCTGGACAGCGAATCGCCTATCCACCCAGGACGTCAGCAGAGCCAGCCCGAGGACGATAAAGGTGACGGCGGCAATTCCGGCGGTGCCAAGTGTGGAGATGCTTACGGCATGAGACAGGTCCGCTGGCATGCCGGAGGGCATGAAACTGGCGGCGGCCATGCCGGTATAGTGCATGACGGGGATCGCAGCACCCATCACGACAGCGCCGGCTAACTTTTCCCGACCGATCCCATTTTTCTCATCTCGGAAGTGAAAGGAAATCCATAGCGCGGCGAGAGAAATCAGAATCGCGAATACGACGGACAGGACGACGAGAAAGGAATTAAACTGGCATATAGCCGGTAAACGCATGGCGGCCATGCCGATGTAATGCATACTCGCAATACCCGCACCCATCAGGACACTTCCTGCGACCGCTCGGGACGCACCCATCTTCTGCCGGCTCACCACGTACAGCGCAATGACCGACGCGAGAATGGCCGCAAACAGTGACAGCAGAACGGTCGGCCAATGGTAGGCCACGGGAATCGGTAGGATGAACGCCAGCATTCCAATGTAGTGCATGGACCAAATGCCAGTCCCCATCGCACCGGCTCCGCCCAGCAGCCAAGCCGCGCGAGTCCAACCGCCCGCGGCCGTTACGCGACCTGCGAGATCCAGAGCAGCGTACGACGCAAACATGGCGATCAACACCGAAAGCGCCACGAGCGCGTAGTCGTGCGAGCCAATCAAGTTCACGGCTGCCATTTGACTCATCCGGTTGCCACGCGGAACAGCCGCGCCGCGCTTCAATCAAAAATTAACTGTCTCCCTAGCACCAGCGCCAATTCTTGCCGGGTTCGAACGAAACGGTCGCGCACTTCCAACTCAAACAAGCTGGGCAGCAACTCCGCGTAATCGACATCCACGCTGGGCGTCGAATCGAGATCATCGGCCGGGCAGGCATACATCCCGATGCACCCGCGCTCTTCCGGCGAGAACCGCGAGAGCGCGAGATTGTTTAAGTCAATGAAGCTGCTGAGGAGGTTCCTACCATCGACATTCACGGCCAGCCTTCCTTTGGTGAAGTCCACCTGGCCCATTGGCTCGGTCGGTATGGTGATTGAAGGAGGCTTAGCCATCCTTACCGCCTTACGGCAGAAAATTTAGCTCATTGCTGTGAAGATTAACAAGCCCTGTTCGACGTGAATCAACGGAGGGTTTGCCTGACGCTTTTGTGCGAGGTGTGTGAGTGCAAAACTGCTATTTTCCGTCCGTCGAATGTGTCCTTTCCTCCGCACGAATTTGATTTTGACTCTGGCCGATGCTTTCGATGTAAACGGGAGAGACACACCTCCTTACACCACGGAACTGTATCTCTCCGTTTCACACTACCAGTAAAGAATCAGCTATTTATGGCCGGAGCGCGTTATCCGCGCCAAGATGTCGCGCCGGCTGTCGGGCACGGTGGCACCTGCAAATTCTGTGCGTTCCGCCGGACTCCACTTACCCATCGTCGTGTTGATGGCTGTCGCCCACTTGTCCATGCTTTCGGCATTGGGGTAGGTGATGACGACGCAGCGCATCGACGGTGCCGCAGTGTTGACGTATTGCTCGTCGACGCCGTAGTACGTAGCCACGCCCTTCTTGAGCTGTTCCTCAAACGTCGGCACTAGGAGTTTCTTGAGCGTTGCGGTGTAACCTTCCGGCTTATCGGCCTTCGCCATTGAGCAGATCACGCGCAGGTACGCTTCTGCTCCGCTGCCGCCATGGTACATCCTCGTTTGCATCAACAAATCTTCGTGCTTCGTGGCTGCGATTTGCGCGGGCCGCGGACCGTTCTTGCGAACTTCGTCGAGCACCTTCATGAGCCCCGCGATGCTGTTGGACGTCCACGCCGCGCCGTGCGTATATCCGTCGGGTGTGTGTACGACTTGCTCAAAGGTGGACCAGCTAAGGATTGTCCCGTCGCCTAACGACTTCTCCACAACCGGAACGAACGACTTCTCGGTGTCTTCCGAGTATGCCGCCCAATTCGCCCGTGGGATTTGGAACTGGCTCACATAGGTATACACAATCGGCGTCGATTCCGTTTGGGGAAGAGCCGCCGGTACAAGCATCACTGCCAACACAAACACAAGCAGGCCCGCTATCGGTTTCTTCATTATTGTGTCCTCCTGGACTCGCTGGCAGGCCGCACTGCGCGCAATTCGATTGGAAGGTCGTTCCTCGTCGCTCACTCGCAGGTTCGCGGATGGTGAGGGATCCGGCTTTCTGTCTAGTGGGTAACCTGGAATATAGGCTTGCGCCCGCAGCACCGGCCAGTGTGCGCCGACAGTATGCCCTAGCTCTATCCTTGTCAACGCAATTCTAGCGCTCCATGGAGAGTGTTTATCGGAAGTTCTCCACAAGAATAATGTCACTATCTGACGCATCCCATTGTGTGTAAAGGATTGTCCTTTTGTCCGGAGAGACGGCCAATCCCGGCACTTGCCTGGCCGGACGGTTCTCCAGGTCGAACAGTCTAGTAATGTGATGAGTGGTGATGTCGAAGAACGCGATCCCGGGTTTCGTAGTCGTATCGAGGTAATAAACACCGTTTTCGACCACTGCCCAATAGCCCCAGTAACCGGCTTCCAAAGAACTTATGAGCTCCACCTCTTGGCCGCCGTTGGTCGGAATGCGCCACAATCCAGGAACAGTGAGGCCTTTTGCATAATAGAAGAATCCTCCGTCGGGCGATTCGAATCCCGCAAATCCACCGTGACGTGTTACTTGAACAGCGGACCCACCCGTCGAAGGCATTTTCCATACTTCCCAACCACCGGTGCGATCTGATGCGAAATATATCCAACGGCCGTCTCGAGACCAACTTGGCACGCCTTCGTTCGAAGGCTCACTGGTAAGCTTACGAGGCGCGCCGCCCTGAACGTCGACGACGAAAATGTCTGAATTTCCGCCAGGACGAGAGTCGAAGACAATCTGCTGGCCGTCGGGGGACCAGCGTGGAGTTCCAGTCACAGAAGGGTTGAAGTGGGTTAGCTGCATGAGACTACTTGCGTCGCTCCGGCACAGCCAGACTTCATAAGCGCCGGTGCGGGTAGATTCGAAGGCAATCTTAGTTCCATCTGGCGAGAACTGAGGACCAGTTTCCATTCTCGTGGAAGTTATGAACTTATCGGGAGGGCTGGCCGAAACCGATGAGTTAAGACCCCTTCTCCAGATGTTGTTATTGAACTTGAGATGCACATAGACCAATCGATTCCCTCTAATCGAAGGCTGGAATCCATCTTGACCAAACTGCAGTTTTTCTGGCTCGCCCCCCCGACGAGATACCTTCCAAAGCCAACCAACATTTGCGAAAACTATTTCGCGGCCGTCAGGAGTCCACGCAAGCCCCCACTTCTGTGCAGTATCCGAAGTAAGACGTTGTTCTTCTCCTCCGGAAACTGGGATCGCGTAGATTGACTGGACGCCTTGCGAATCTCTGCCGAAGGCCAAGGTTTGACCATCTGGGGAGAATTCAGGACTGAAATCTCCTCTAGCACGCAGCGCCGATGTGAGTCTGCGAACTTCCCCTGAATCGAGCGAGAGCAGAAAAATAGAGGCAGCTTCGCTACGGGATGCACGGTCAGAATACGCGAGTAACTTCCCATCGGGTGACCACGAGAGGCGGCCGAACCGAAAGACTTGGTCGAACTCTTGATCATCCCAAAGAGTGTTCCGCACTCTTCGCTCAGCACCACCCAATGCCGGAATGATGTAGATGCCTGTTGCGTCTTTTAAAATGCGACAGAAAGCGATGTAACGGCCATCAGGGGACCAAACCGGATTAAAGTCGAGCGACGGTTGTTTGGTCAGTTGTAGCGATTCCTCAGTGCCAACGACTTTCACATACAAGTTGAAGTGAGGGCCAGCTCCACCATTCCAAACGAAGGCCAAATGCTGGCCATCTGGAGAGAGAGTTGGTGTGTATTTTTCGCCAACGTTGGTGACGGCAGGGGTTACCGCCGGGTGACCTACTTTGGATTTGCGCGAATGGCTGTAATACGCAAAAGACAGCGCAAGACCGCCCACGACTAATCCCAATAAAACGATATTCCTGGTAGTGGACAGCGCCTGACCGAGTACAGGCTGGGCTGATGCTGGGTCTCCGATTCCGATTTGAGTGGAGGAACCGTCGGCGTTTAGTGGAGGATCTTTGTCACTATTGGCGGTCGCCCACTCGAGCGGGACCTTGAAGCGGTAACCTTTGCCCAGCACTGTCTCGATGTACTGCGGCTTCTCTGGGTCTTCGCCGAGAGCACGGCGAATCTTTCGGATCGCGGTGTTGATGCCGTTATCGGTGTCGAAGTGAACTTCTTTGCCCCAGAGGCGTTCGATGATCTCTTCGCGGCCGACCAATCTCCCTCCCTCGCGGACTAGGAGGATCAGCAGGTCCATCGGAATGCGTTCCATGCGCACCGGTTTTCCACTGCGAGTCAGTTCGTACCGACTTACGTCCAAAACGAATTGTCCCAGTTGGACTATTTCTGAAGGCATGGAAGCCCCAAGGCAAGCTCGGTCATTCTACAGCCTTGCGTCCCGGTTGTGCACGTATCCTACAGACAATCTACAGGCGCCCTCCATTGTTTGCTGCACAGCCCAGTGGCAGCATACGGGCTCGAATCGGGTGAGGCTGAATGCCACCCCACATACTTTGGAGGAAACATGAAATTCCGCATCTTTCTTATTCTACTGGTGATGGCTTTGGCCGCGTCGTCAGCGGTAACCGCCCATGCCAGGGAGTGTACAGATTCCACCATCAAGGGAACCTACGCTTTTACGATTCACGGTCAAATTTTGACGCCCAACGGGCCCCTCCTCGTTGATGGCATTGCCAAAACGACGTTCGACGGCCAGGGTGAGCTGACCCAGGTGTCCGCAGTCGCGATAAACGGCAACATTCCTTTGATCTGGAGTCCCAGCACGGGCACCTATACAGTGAACTCGGATTGCACGGGAACCATTACCCAGGTTGGCAAAGACCAACTGACACTCCACTTCGCGATCCTGGTAAGCCAATCCGGCAATCACATCCACACTGTTGTAACGGATCCTGGATTCGCGGCCACTAGCGACGCCGAGCGCGTCTGGGCTCACGAGGATCTGGATTAGCTCTTTCGGAAGGCGCGCGGTGACTGTCAGCAACCGGATTTTCCAGTCGTTTCTGGGGAAGCTCTCCGCGTCAACTCGATTCGAATCGTTACTTGCGACTCTTTTCGGATCTGCTTGGATTTTTTGTGATATGCCACGCCTCACACCAGGAGCATTGATAGGCACGAAGTTCTTTCAGGGCATTGGCGGTGGCAATCTGGTGTGCGGCTGTGGTTAGTGCTTCACCTTCGGTGAGGTACTGGCGCTTCGCTGCGTTCTGGAAGTACCATGTTTTTCGTCTAGCCGAAACATTAACGTATTTGTTAACAGATTTTTTTTTAAGACCTCTAGAGAACGGTGTGCCCCAGTTGTTGCTTGTCACATTTGTTCGTACACCGAATTGCTCGTTTAATGGGAAAATTCATCAACGTTTGTCCAAACTTACAAAAGGACGTGTACGGTATTCCGCTCAAGTACCCAGCCGCTCCCGAGGTGAATTGTTGGCAGGGAAGCCTATCTTGCATTTCGACCTGCTTCCATGTTAATGCATAGAAGCACGAGGTATAAGAATGGCTCCCCTCAAATCCGACCTTCCCCAAGGCACGCTGGACCTCTTGATCTTGAAAGTGATTGCCCTTGGCCCGGTGCACGGCTACGCCATCGCGCAACGCCTCGAACAAGTTTCGCGCGGTGTCGTCCAGGTGCCGGAAGGGTCGCTCTACCCGGCTTGGGATGGCCGATGGCGGTGCGCGATGAACTGGTGGAAACGACTATCGCGACGAACGCAAATGGAAGCGCAGCTCGAAAAGGAATTGAGCTTTCATCTCGAGCAGCATACGTCGCAGTTGATTGGGCGCGGCATACCTCCGGACCAAGCACGACGACAAGCACGGCTTGCGCTCGGCGGTCCGGAACAGGTCAAGGAGAAGTGCCGCGACGCGCGGGGCACGCGCTGGCTGGAAGATTTGCTGCAGGACACCCGCTATGCGCTTCGCACATTCCGGCGAAAGCCCGGATTCACAGTGGTTGCGCTCCTGATACTTTCGCTCGGCATCGGCGCCACTACCGTCATGTTCGCCGTAATCAACAGTGTTTTGCTAAGGCCCCTGTCGTACCCGGAACCGGACAGACTGGTCACTTTGCGCGGATTCACCGAGGCCGTCGGCGAGCTCTGGGGCTGTTCCAATCTTGATTTCGGCGACGTCAAGCGCGAGAGCGAAACGCTTGCCTTAGCTGCGTGGACTTACGGCGGGGGCACGATCAGTGAGCCCGGAGAACCTGAGTACGTGAACGGGCGACAGATTTCCGCGGAGTTATTCTCCACGCTCGGTATCTCTCCCCTACAAGGGCGCGCATTTCGGCTGGATGAAGACCGACCGGGCGCGGCAGCTGTCGCGATTATCAGCTATGGATTGTGGCAGCGCGACTTTGGCGGCCAACCGAGCACGATCGGCAGGTCGCTCGTTTATGACGGGAAAACCTATACCGTGGTCGGCATCGCGCCCGCGGGCTTCCAGTTGGATGGAGGAGCGGACGTATTCACTCCGCTCGAGCAAAGGCAAAACACTGACCCGCGAATGCAGAATCGCGCCGCACGTTTTCTGCGCGTTATGGCGCGCTTGCGGCCCGGGTTTGGGTTGGCCGAGGCAAGGGCCGAGCTCGCACTGATTGCGCGGCATTTGGCTGAAGAATATCCCAAGTCGAATGCGGGCCTCACCATGATCCCCTACCCGCTGCAAAAGGAGTTGGTCGGAGATGTCGGCTCGACACTCTGGCTGCTCCTGTGTGCGGTCGGCCTTGTGCTGCTCATCGCCTGCGTGAATATAGCGAGTCTGCTACTCGCGCGGGCGGTTTCACGCGAGCGGGAGCTTACCATGCGTGTAGCACTGGGGGCTGGGCGTGGCCGCCTGGCGCGTCAATGCCTTACGGAAAGCGCAATCTTAGGCGTTGGAGGAGGCCTGCTCGGCGTGGTACTCGCATTCGTCAGCGTTCATCCGTTTGTTGCGTTTTGGCCAGGCAGCTTGCCGCGCGCGGAAGAGGTCCATCTGGACTGGCGCGTACTTGTTTTCGCCGTGGGCGCCTCGCTCTTGAGTGGTTTTCTTTTCGGGCTGGCGCCGGCGCTGCGGGTTCCAATGCGCGGCGTAGAACAGACCCTCCGCGCTGGGGCGCGAAGCATTGCTGGAAGCTCGCGCCACCTGCACAGCGCATTTGTAATCTCTGAGATCGCCCTCGCCGTAGTGCTGCTGGTCTCGGCTGGAATGCTTGGGCACACGCTGCTCGCGCTCTCATCCCTTGATCCCGGTTTCAACGTGCACAACGTAATGGCCGCGCACTTCGCGCTTTCTCCCGGCACGCTCGCGAATCCCGAGAAGGCCCGCGAGGCCTGGCAAGACGTACTCGATCGTGCTCGACGCGTCCCGGGCGTTGAATCGGTCGCTTTGGCCGATATTATCCCGATGCGCAAAGGAGAAAACTCGGTGCCTTATTGGACCACCGCCACGCCCCCTCCACCGAACCAGGAGCCCGTCGCGCTGGCGTCGTGCGTAACGCCGGACTACTTGAAAGTGATGGGCATTCCGCTGCGCCACGGTCGCTTCTTCAATGAACGCGATCGCATCGGTAGTGAACCGGTGGTCGTGGTCGACGAGAATCTCGCCGAGCATGCCTTCGGCAGCAAAGACGCAGTTGGCAAGCGCATCTGGATTCCCGCCATGGGCGCCACTCCGGCTCTGGTGGTGGGCATAGTTGGCCATGTGCGCCAGTGGGGGTTGGCTGCCGATGATCAATCGCGAGTGCGCGATCAAATGTACTACCCCTTTGCCCAGGTGCCCGCGCCGTTGGCCCGCGCCGTTGCTGCATTTCTTTTCGTCAATCATGTCGATTGCCGCGCGAACAACGATCCCACCCTTGAATGTCGTCGAGCTGTTGCGGGGAAAATTGCGCGGCGCGGCCGGCGATCAAGCCCTGTATGAAGTCCACACCATGGAGCAGCTCGTAAGCGCCTCGCTCGCCCGGCAACGCTTCCTTTTGCTCTTGTTCGGCATATTCGCCGGATTAGCTTTGCTACTGGCGTGCATCGGCATTTACGGCGTGCTGGCCTACTTGACGGGACAGCGTGTGCCCGAAATCGGCGTACGCATGACGCTTGGCGCGACCGCTCGAGATGTCATGAGGCTGGTACTCGGACAAAGCCTTGTGATGATTTTCGTCGGAGTTGGTGTCGGCATACTTGCGGCTTTGGCTGCGGGGCGTATCTTGAATCGCCTGGTCGAGGGAATGCGGCCCGCTGACGTGTCGACTTTTGTTATTACAATCCCTGTCCTAATCATTGCCGCGCTGTTTGCGAGTTTTGTACCGGCGCGTCGCGCGAGCCGGGTAGATCCTGTGAGCGCGTTGCGCCAACAGTAGAGTACGTCCCAATTCTGCCTGGATGGTCGGCGACTCTTACCGAATCGCGTTATATCAGAGTGATGTCATAACGAGGCCGGCCTCGCGACGGCCCGAGTAGACTGTTGCGGTGATCACCCTAACAGCGCTCGGACCGAAGGAGGCCGAGATGAGAATTATAGGATGCGATTTACACGCTCGCCAGCAAACGCTGGCGAT
>WNGK01013842.1_pt1 | contig 10416 bp, 9 predicted proteins | sample 5400601 | NCBI WGS metagenome assembly WNGK01 (sample SAMN13153376, study PRJNA577476) | soil metagenome | isolation source: 60 cm soil or saprolite under Garry oak tree replicate 1 | place: USA:California | collected 2016-06-15
GGTGTGGTTTTAAATGGAACGTCCAGGTGGTCGCATCGGCACTAATACCACCATTCTGCATGCTGGGCATTTCGCGTGCTGCTCCAGGATGCACGATGCCTTGGGCATCCCCGTAGAAGAGCGGCAGGTAGAGGGCCTGGTCCATGCCGCCGCCGTCGCTTCCACCATTGGGAATGAGCGAATCTGGGTCAAGCGTATCGTCCGTCCAGGTGCCTCCTCGCACCACTGGAGTAGGAGTAGCGCTGTGTGTACCTATCACACCGAAGTGGGCGAGGAGGCTCACACTGCCCAGGATAGTCCCTGCGATGACCAGTACGACCAGCCCTATGAGCAATCCAGCGGTTCGGCGAGAAATACTCCTTTGATGAACGGGCTTTGCTGGCTGTGGAAGGAGCGGTACGTCTGCAGGTGAAGACCTGGCAGCAGTATGGCTGTGTGGTGTGGTACGTTCCATTGGCGACTGCGAGAAGTCCGATGAAATGGCAAGCTCAACAGGCACTGTTGCCTGTTCGGCTGGAGGCGTTGCCTCTGTGACACCTGCGGCTTGACCCACTACAACAGTGGTATAGGATAGCATAGCATATGATTCTGGAGAGGACTGTCCCATGGGAAGTAGACTCGGATGAGACGAGGCAAGCTGGCTGGCCTGCTCCAATTCAGTCGCAAAAGCAGCCACCGAGGCAAAACGCTCTTTGGGATCTTTGGCCAGTGCTCGCAGCACTACCTGCTCCACTGCGACTGAGATCGTAGGTACATGCTCCCTTAATGGTGGCGGTGGCGCGCCCAACTGTTTGACGATCACCTCGGTGGCGGAGCCATCAAATGGGCGCGCGCCGCACAGCCACTCGTAGGCCACTACGGCGAGTGCATACTGGTCACTCGCTGCCCGTGGATGCCCCTCGATCTGCTCTGGGGCTATATAGGCAATCGTGCCAACGGTTCCTTGGGTACTGAGTGAGGAGGTGCTGCGCGCCAGGGCAGCCAGGCCAAAGTCGGAGAGCAGCACTTCCTGCTGTCGCCCCAGCAGCATATTCTCCGGCTTGACATCGCGATGAATGAACTGCTGCTCGTGCGCATACTGTAAGGCTGCCGCCACCTGCTTGATTGAGGGGATGATCTCAGGTAGAGAGACGATGCTCCCCTCTGTATAACGCCGACGCAAGGAGCCGTTGGGTGCATACTCCATGATGAGAAAGGGGATGCCGTCCTGCACAGCAAAATCGAACACACGCACAATCGAAGGATGGGTCAGCCGCACCATCGTTTGGGCCTCTTGCTGGAAGCGCTCGGCCTCGCTGCTGGACAGGTGCCCATGCAGTACCTTGATGGCAGCTTGCAGTTCCAACCGCACATGCTGTGCCAGATACACCTCAGCATAGCTCCCTTGCCCTAACAGGGCAATCAGCCGGTAATTTCCGAATTGCTGTCCTAGACGGTCTGCCATCCTCGGTCTCCTGGCGCTCTGCATGCGGCAAAGATTTCTCTACACATTAATCGGCTTGTCAGGTAAACACAGGTATATTGTAGAGCGAAAAGGCCGCTCTGTCAATCAAATGTTGAAGTTTTGCCTACAGTAGAGTATAGTGAATGTGGAAGAATTCACTGGAAGGTAACCAAATGTACAGCCCTGTCATGCTGAGCCTTGTCCTGAGCGAAACGAATGGAGCAGCGAAGCATCTGTCTGCCCATCGAGCAAGCCCCTTCGCTGCACTCAGGGTGACAACCGAGGAAAACCGTATATAGTAGGGGCGGGGCTTGCCCCCGCCCTCGCAGCTTGCCCCCACCCTCGTGGTGTTACAATAATCGACTGAATATTACATTCTGAGCAAAAATTCTATAAAGGATATCGCGGATGAGCAACCGTGTGGGACAACGACTTGGCAACTATCAACTACTCAATCTGATCGGGCGAGGTAACTTTACCGACGTCTATTTGGGCGAACATTTGCACCTCAACACACAGGCTGCCATCAAAGTGCTGCATACCCGGCTCACAAGTGAGGAGAGTGAAAAAACACATCCCCATATCATCCGTGTCCTCGAGTTTGGTGTAGAAGATAGCATTCCCTTTCTTATCATGGAGTATGCCCCTAACGGCACGCTGCGGCAGTGCAATCCGAAAGGGTCAAGGGTACCCCTAGACATCGTTGTCTCTTATGTCAAGCAAGTGGCCGATGCCCTCCAGTATATTCATACGCAAAAGCTCATCCATCGCGATGTCAAGCCGGAGAGCATGCTGCTGGGACGTCACAATGAGGTCTTGCTCGCTGAATTTGGCATTGCCATCATTGCCCAGAGCACGCGCTCTCAGCAGACGCAGCAAACTCAAGAGGCGGCCGGGTCCGCAGCAGACGCAGCAAACTCAAGAGGCGGCCGGGTCCGTAGCCTACATGGCGCCTGAGCAACTCATGGGTAAGCCACGGCCCGCCAGCGATCAGTATGCCCTGGCTGTTGTGACCTATGAGTGGCTGTGCGGTGATCCTCCTTTCATCGGGTCGGTTCAGCAGATAGCAAGCCAGCACCTATCGGCCCATCCACCCCCCTTGCGCACAAAGCTGCCGGCAATCTCACCTGCCGTTGAGCAGGTCGTAATGAAAGCTCTGGACAAGGACCCACAGCAGCGTTTTACACATATAGCGGACTTTGCCATGGCCCTGGAAGAGGCCTTTGATGCGGAAGCGACTGGACGAACCCTCTTTGTTCCTGCTTCTGGACGTGCAGCCGAACGCGAGCAACGTACATCTGCCACGCATAATCTTCCGACTGGAACAGTCACCCTGCTCTTCACCGACATCGAGGGATCCATGCACCTGCTCCAACAGTTGGGAGATCGCTATTGGAACTTGCTTGTAGAGTACCGGCATTTGCTGCAAGCATCATTCCAGGAGTGGAATGGCTACGAGGTCGAGAGTTGGGGAGATGCCTTTTCCGTTGCCTTTGCTCGCGCCACCGACGCTGTATTAGCAGCAGTGGAGGTGCAGCGTGCCTTTGCCGCTCATCCATGGCCAGAAGGCGTGGCAGTACGTGTCTGCATGGGTTTGCATACCGGCGAACCTGCTCTAACATCTGAAAGGTACGTTGGCCTGGATGTGCTTCGGGCCGCGCGCATTATGCGCGCGGGTCACGGTGGGCAGGTGCTGCTCTCCCAGACAACCGCTCATCTCGTGGAACAGGACTTGCCAGATGATGTAACCCTGCGCGATCTGGGGGAGTATCGTCTCAAGGACCTGGGACGCCCCAAACGTCTCTTCCAGTTGGATATTTCGGGTTTGCCTGTCGACTTCCCGCCCCCGAAGGTCCTGGACACCTATCCCCATAACTTGCCTGTACAGCTCACGCCGTTCATTGGACGCGAACAGGAAGTGACAGCCGTCTGCGACCTTCTGCGCCGCGAGGATGTGCACCTGCTCGCCTTGACAGGTCCTGGGGGCACGGGCAAGACGCGCTTAGCTTTGCAGGTAGCCGCTGAGTCGAGTGACCGCTTCGCCGATGGCGTCTTTTTCGTGAATCTGGCTCCCATAAGCAATCCAGCATTGGTTGTGCCTACCATTGCCGAGACGCTCGACCTCAAAGAAACGAGAGAGCAATCGCTGCTCGACCTGCTGAAAACGTTCCTGCGAGACAAGCAGCTCTTGCTGTTGCTGGACAACTTTGAGCAGGTAGTGAGCGCGGCAGCGCAGGTAGTGGAGCTGCTTGTCGCTTGCCCGCAACTCAAGGCCATGGTGACGAGCCGGGAAGTGCCGCATGTGCGAGCCAGGCACGAGTTCACCGTACCCCCGTTACCGCTACCCGATCTCCAACATTTGCCTGATCTCGCGGCTCTCTCACATTTTGCAGCGGTCGCGCTCTTCATCTCGCGTGCACGGGCGGTCAAACCCGACTTCCAAATGACCGCAACCAACGCCCACGCTATCGCTGAGATTTGTGCGCGCCTGGATGGATTACCGCTAGCCATCGAGTTGGCAGCGGCTCGCATCAAACTGCTCCCGCCCCAGGCGCTCCTGGCCCGGCTCTCACAAAGATTGGGAGTATTGACAAGCGAAGCACTGGATGTGCCAGAGCGACAGCAAACCTTACGCAATACCATCGCATGGAGCTATCAGCTCTTAGATGCTCAGGAGCAACGACTCTTCCGACGGCTCTCGGTCTTTGTCGGTGGCTGCACGCTTGAAGCAATCGAGGCAATTTGCATCGTGCTTGGCGACGAAGCGGAGCCAGTGTTGGATGCAGTCGCCTCGCTTATCGATAAGAGCTTGCTGCAACAGGTTGAGCAGGAGGGAGAGGAACCGCGCCTCGTGATGCTCGAGACGATCCGCGAGTATGGATTGGAACGATTGGCAGCGAGCGGAGAGAGCGAAGCGACGTGGCAAGCGCATACTGAGTACTACCTAGCTCTGGCAGAGAAGGCAGAGTCGGAGCTTGGAGGACCACTGCAGGTAGCATGGTTGGAGCGGTTAGAGCGGGAGCATGACAATGTGCGGGCAGCAATGCGCTGGACACTCGAGCGGTGGGAGATCTGGCACCACACGGAAATGGCCTTACGGTTGGGTGCAGCCTTGTGGCGATTCTGGCGCATGCGTTGTCATTTCAGTGAAGGCCAGGACTTTTTGCACCGTGCACTTGCAGAAAGCGAAGGAGCCACTCCATCCGTGCGAGCGAAAGCACTCAACGTGGCTGCCGATTTAGTGCTCGAACAGTACGACACTGATCAAGCAGAGGTGCTTTGCAAAGAGAGCCTGGCACTGTATGGAGAACTGGGAAATACACAGGGCATAGCGACCTCGCTGAATCTCTTGGGCTGGGTTGCGCAGCGGCGCTTTAACCGAGAAGCGGCACGCGCGCTGCATGAGGAGGGATTAGCTATCTTCAGGGAGGTGGGCGACAAGCGAGGTATTGCCGAGGCACTCCATGCTCTGTCCACCCTGGCCTTTTCCCAAGGCGATTACGATCGGGCCTCCGTCTTGGAGGAGGAAAGTTTAACATTCTTCAGGGAGGTGGGCGACACATGGAATATCGCGTACTTGCTCCTGCAAGTGGCGAATGTCGCCTCATATCAAGGCGATTACGATAAGGCATACCCGCTGGCAGAGGAAAGTCTCGCGCTCTTTCAAGAGTCGGGGGATAAATGGGGAATTGCTGATGCTCACAAAGATTTAGGGGGTGTCGTTCTCAACCAGGGTGAGTATGCCAGAGCGCGTTCACTCCTCGAGGAAGGCTTAGTGATCTATAAAGAGCTGGGTCTAAAGAGTGGCATGGCAACCTCGCTCTATTCTTTAGGAAGAGTGGCCTTCAGTCAAGGTGACTACACGAGAGCCCAGGCCCTCCACTCGGAAGGTCTGACACTCTCTCGGGAGTTAGATGAGAAATGGAAGATCGCCTTAGGCCTGGAGGAGTTGGGAGCAGTCGTCGCGTTGCAGAGACAGCCGATGTGGGCGGCACGGCTCGTGGGTGCAGCGGCAGCCCTCCGTGAAGCCATTGGTTCGATTCCGCTACCTGCTGAACGCACCGATTATGAGCGGGGGATAGCGTACGCACGCACCCAATTGGGAGAGAAGGCCTTTGCAGCAGCAATGGCAGAGGGACGAACGATGACCCCAGAGCACGCTCTCGCAGCACAGGGACAGATGGCACTCCCCATCCTCAGCCCCGGAGAATCATCCTCGTCTCCGACAATAGCACCTCCTCCAGCATACCCTGGCGGACTAACAGCACGTGAGATGGAAGTGCTGCGACTGCTCGCTCAAGGCTTAACCAGCGCGCAGATTGCCGAGCAGCTCGTCATCGGCCTGGTCACCGTCAATTCGCATGTGCGATCGATCTACAGCAAGCTGGGGGTCACCTCCAGAGCCGCGGCAACCCGCTACGCGCTGGAGCATCACTTGCTGTAAGGCTTCCCTCTCCCTGAGGATCAATTTCCTGGCATCACTTGACTTGCAGTACCCGTCTGTGCTTCTTCCATTCACTCAGCATTCCTTCATCCCATCACAGCCACCTCCTCAGTTCTGACGAGGCACCCTCAGTAGCCCGGTTCCTTCTGCTCGGGAAAAATCCTCAGTTCTGACGATGTATTCTCAACCATCATGAGCTAGACTTGTGAGTAGAACGACTACGGTTGAGATACCGTAGACAGGGAGTTAGCCTTCATGGAAGAACGTATCGGAGAGGCCTTCGCTGGCAATGAGCAGCTCACGATCATGGGCAAGCAGTTGCAGGCAGGCGATCCCGCTCCAGACTTCTGTCTGGATTACCTGGATCTGGCTGATCTGACCGTGCGCACGATCTCGCTGGCTGACTCAAGAGGACTGGTTCGTCTGCTCAACGTGGTGAACAGCTTGGAACGGCCTGTCTGCCAGCGCGTAACGCGCCAATGGGAAGCCCTATGTGCAGATTTGCCGCCCAATGCCTGCATCTATAGCGTGAGTATGGACTCTCCACAGATGCAAGCTGGCTGGCAGGATAACGCAAGAGTGTTGCACCAGGCGCTCTCTGCCCAGCGCAGTGAGCAGTTTGGGCAGGACTATGGCGTCTGGCTCAAGCAGTGGCGTCTCTTACAGCGGTCCGTCTTTGTGCTTGATCGCAACGACCGCATCGTCTACGTCGAGTACGTCGCCAATCAACTACGCGAGCCAGACTATGCAGCGGCTCTGCAAGCGGTTCAGCAGGCCACAGTGGAATGATGGTCGAGAACAGATAGTTCAGAACCACCTTTATGCTTCCAGGTAATGTGTGCGGAGAGGTGAAATACTGGGAAGGCGAAGTGGGCAAGTGTGAAGCAAGGCCGCATGAGTAGCTAGAAAGCATGTCGACAGAAAACGAAAGGAGTATATGATGTCAGGTAACACGTATTATGTTGGAGGGATCGAGGTTGCTCGTCTGAGCTCCGATCCGTTGCCGGATGAGGTGATCTGCTCGGTGTTCTATCAGATGGCAGAGTTTGTCAACGATGCCTCTGTGCGCCAAGCGCTTCAAATTGAAATGAGTCATAACGGTGCACTGGAACTTCCGCCTGTCTCCGTAAGCAACTCCTATGAGCAGGATCGCACCCGCGCTGCCACGATCACGGGAGGACCGTTACAGGTCAGGATTCCACAAGCCACTCACGGTCCCGATCTCGCTCTTGACACGCGCGATCTCTCCATCTGTACGGCGATCCTGAAGCGTACGGATCTCATCCAAGATGCCTTGCTGCGCGCATCGTCTCAAAATGGGGCGAAAGCGGGCCTCGAGCGCATTGCGGAGGTCTTCGCCGAGAACGTGACGCACTATCAAGCACTCGGCGTTGCTGATTTCGTTGAGAGCGACGGCATCCAGGTCAGGTGGAACAATCTGCCAGGAACAACCGAGGTGCAACTAGAGCGGTGGGAAGTGGATCAGCCGAGCCCACAGCTCCTTGTCACCCTCGATAGGTCGGTGACCTCCTTCAAAGACATCACCGTCAGTCGTTCAAAGAGCTATGTCTATGCTGTCAAGAACCTCAGACATTGGGAACTCATGGCGGTCGGTTACTCAAAGCGCGTCAGTGCCTTATAGCACGATGAGCTTGTTTTTTCAAGGAGCGAGCAGCTTGCAAAAAGAAAGGGACGAACAACATGTTAAGTGGACCAAATTACGTTACGAGCTTTAATACCAGCATCTTCGCTATCGCTGGTTACTACACCGACTATGACGGCGATCAGCATGTGATCGCTGCTGCGAGAGACGGCGATGTGTCCCAGGTGATTTGGGATCCCAGTGAGTTAGCACCTGGCTATCATCCTCGTGTTGATAGGCTTTGGCACTTCGACAACATGGTCACGATCGCAGGTTTTTTTACGCCTGATGACAACTACCACCATGCCGTCGCCACCAGTGATGGCAAATTACATGAGCTGTGGTTCAAACGAGGCGAAGCGCCGCCCCATAAAACCGACCTGCCCTATGACATGAGCGGCTTTCATCCGAAAAAAGGAATGGCAAGCTTCTACTCCCCTTGCGATGACTTGCGTCACGTGGTGATTGTAGATCGTAACGGCCATCCCGTGGATATCACCTGGAAAGCGAACTCTCCAACCAGTGGTATACCTCTCACGATTGCACCCGCCGACAGCCAGATCGCCTCGATTAGTGGTTTTCTCTCGAAAGACGAGAACCCCAACACTCGTCATATCGTCGTCGCCCAAAATGATACCGGGCAGATTTACGACATTGCCTATCCCAGCGAGAACAATGTTGGTCAGAACTACGTCCTAACCAGCTTTAACGAACCGGTGCAGAATGTGACCGCCTTCTTTAGTTCCGATACCAATTACCGACATATTGTTGTGCTTACCAGCACGAATTTCCTAAAAGATCTCGCTTACTCTCCATACCATGTATCGGGCGTCTATACGGGAAGCATCCAACTCATATCCCCAACTCTAACAAACGTTGCTGATATCACGTCATTCTATAGCGCCCATGACCAATTATGTCATGTGCTCTACGTTACCGGGGACGGTAATCTCTACGAGATCACCTACACGAGTCATGGATAGAGCGACCAAGCAAATGGGGAATACCAAAACCTCGCAATACATCAACAAAATACCATAGGCACTTACTAATACGAAGGTGCGAACAAAGAGACAATTCTGGCTTCAGGGATCATCCTGAGGGCGCCGAATGAAAGGAGACAGAGGATGTATTATCGTGTAGCGATCCAACGACAGGGAGATCAACTCGATCGGCCGCCGAGCTGGCAGTGGAGATCGACGGTGCTCAGTTCACTGCAGACCCTGTTTCAGTTTCTTCGGCTCTATGGCGCTCTTCCGCAAGATCAGCTGCGGGTGTTCTCCTCTTCCTCACGGAAGGGCCTGGAGGAGGAGCTTGCGCAAGAGAACAGGGGACACGAATCCGATTCGGTCACGGCAGCTCAATTTCTGCGAGAGAGAATGATCTGTTCACCACAGGTGGCACGGAGAACGTCAGAACGCGAGGAGGGATCGTACCAGGTGAGGGTATCCACTGCTGTTGCCATTCATCCATCCGCGATGGAAAGCAGTAGGGCAGGAAACGGTCTGGATGGAATGGGCATGAATGCTCTGGAGAGGAGCCAGCGAGAGAGAGAAAGCGGAGCAGGTGGTGATCATGATGTCCCCTACACCTTTGTCCTGCCTCTCTCGATGCCGCAAGTTCTCGCTTGGGCGAGGCTGCTGGCCAGGGTAGAGCGTGGAGAAGTACAACCATAGGGCATGATTGTTGGCAACAACAGTCATGCCCTATGGTTGCATCTCGGTTCGCAACTTCGTATGAGCGGTTTCAATAGGCCACTATCCAGGGGCAGATGACCTGCGAGACACTCTCCGAGGTGTTGATATTCCTGCGTGTGAGTCTGAACGGAGCCATCCTGGAGACGCTGCGAGACTCCAAACAACCAGGAGTAGTCTCGAGCCTCTGGCCAGATGGGGAAGACCGCACCATCAGGAACGATCTCTGGGATAAGCTACAAGCGTGACTTCCCAACCTGCGGGAGCAGAGACTCGCCTATCTACTCTATCATTGTGGGCTGGAACCCGCGGAGATTGTGCGCTACTGTCCACAGGAATGGGGCAATGTCCAGGAGGTCATTCGTCTGCGGCGCACAATTTTCATGCAACTCATGAAAGGACTGATCTGTGAAGAACAAACGTTCGTCTAGCAAGAAAGGAGTCGATGCTCCTGTCTTGCATTCTCCCTATTCTGACCGAAATGAACCCACAAACATCAGGAGGAACCTATGAAACGTTTTCCATTGAGCAAGCTCACATGCATGCTCATCATGCTGCTGTCTCTTGTGCTCATGACAGCACAGGCAGCTTCAGCCGCGTCACTGAATGACTCTACCTGGAAGATCGTCAAATTCTTAGTATAAGGAGAAAATCATGAACAAATTTTTCAAATTTCTCAGTATCCTTGCCCTGGCCGCCAGCGTGATTGCGATCACATCGGCGGCGAGCGCGAGCCCAGGCCAACCGACCTTCGTCACGAACACGGTCGACGAGACTGTCTTCTTCGCGCAAACGAGCGCCATCTGCGGCTTCCCAGTCTTTGAACACGATGTGGGAACCGTCACGACGGCGATCACGACGCTGCCGGACGGTTCTACGAAGGCCCACGACATCGCCGTTCGCATCAACGTCACCTTCTTCTCGACCGACCCGTCGCACCCGGGCACCGTCACCACGCGTGGCGTCGGCGGAGCGGCCGAGATCGACCATCCGGACGGATCGGTCACCATCATGTTCCACGGGCAGGACGGCCATGCGACCATGCCTGGCGAGGGGCTGGTCTGGGCCTCAATTGGCCTCACTAAGATCGAGATCGACGCGAGTGGCAACGTGACGGAGGTCCAACATGGCATCTTCTATCCCGACCACAGCGGCATCTGCCCGCTGCTCTAATGGGCCTCATACATACATC
>WNGK01008851.1_pt1 | contig 10415 bp, 9 predicted proteins | sample 5400601 | NCBI WGS metagenome assembly WNGK01 (sample SAMN13153376, study PRJNA577476) | soil metagenome | isolation source: 60 cm soil or saprolite under Garry oak tree replicate 1 | place: USA:California | collected 2016-06-15
CCAGCGCCTCCAGGTCGCAGTTATCGAAGAGGTGCACGCCGAGGTACAGCAGCGAGAAGTCGTGAACGGCTCCACGGAGGTTCGACGGGGAGACGTATTGCGGATGATCGCTGCCGAGGATGGCGATGTCGCGTTGCTTGAGCCAGGGGATGACCGAAGGATCGAGCCCTGCTGATCTGCCCCCTTCGGCGCGGCCGCGAAGCCATGGCCCAACTGCCTTCCGGCGTGCCCACACGCCCGTGCGGACGAACAACGCGTCGCCGGCCGATACCTTGACACCCGCCTTCTTTTCCCATGCCTCCAGGTCCTCGACATAGATGGGGCGCCCGGTTCCAGATACGAAACTCCTTTGAGCCGCGGAACGTCGATCAGGATGCCGCGAGTGAAAATGCCATTCTTGACGTTGTGGATGGAATTTTTCGCGTGGCCTTCTTTCAACACAGTATCCTGGTCGGGCTTGTAGCCGTTGTAGAACACGCCGTTGTCGTTGATGTGCGCGAGCGAATCCAAATGCGTGTGGGTGATCCCGTGATAGCGGACCCCGATCCGGTCGTTGCCAATTGCAAGCATCTCGATCTCATAGGGATTGGGATTATCGACGGCCTTGACGGTATCGGCGTCGCCTGCGAGCGATACCGAGAACCCCTCTTTCACGAGGCCTGCCGCCTCCTTTCTCTTCGCCGGCGTAATCAGATTGAGGGCTCCGATCTGGTCGTCCTTGCCCCAGCGGCCCCAATTGGAAAGCTCTTTCTTCCAGCTTTCGTACTCGGCGGCGGTGACCACATGCGTTGGCGCCGTCTGCGACGACAACTTTCCTGCCGCCAGCCCTACGATCAACAATACCAACAGACTTTGCGCAAAGGCTCTCATGCTGCCCTCCTCGTGGTTCGTGCCGGGTCCTGCATCGCGGCATCCCCCGAAGATTGTACTCCACATTCAAGTCCCGTGGGAGATCCGGATCCAAATACGGGGGCGGCAAGTGGTGGCTATTCGCCCTCGTGCGGCGAGATTTCCGGACCTTGCCCCAATCCGCGCGGACCGACGATGATCTCGCGGTCCGCTTTCGCGCCCAATCTTCGGGCTTTCTTGCGCCCGCGTCGAGTGTTAGCGTTGACCCCGGCTACCGGAGGAAAATCACTCTCACAAGGAGGCGTCCATGAAATCGCTGTTTGCCGCGCTATTTCTCACGACGACCCTGGCAACAGGGACAGCTTTTGCGCAACCCTTCGCGCCCAACGAAGCGGGCGTGACCATGGGACACTGGCACCTTAACTCGAGGGACATCGAGGCCAACAGGAAGATCTTCGTCGGCATGGGCGGCACTTCCCCAACGGGCCCAGGCATCCAACGCGTGATATTTCCCGGCGTCGTCGTCAATCTCAATCCGGGGCAAGCGGGACCGCCGCCGACCGCCGGCACGGTCGGGAGCGTGGTCAACCACGTCGGGTTCGTCGTGCAGAATGTCCAGGAGTCGGTCGCCAAGTGGAAGGCCGCAGGCGTGCCGGTGCTCCCGGGCAACAACAACCGGCTGGACCAAGCCTATGTCCAGACGGCGGACGGTTTGCGCATCGAAATCCTGGAGAACAAGGCCCAGAAGTATCCGATCCAGCATGAGCACGTGCATTTCTTCCTGCCGGAAGCGGCGATCCCGCAGAGCCAAGCCTGGTATGGCAAGATCTTTGGCGCCAAGGCGAGCCTGCGCAACAACGCCCCGGTCGCGGACGTGCCGGGTGTGCAACTGCGCTTCAACAAGGCCGACATGGCGCAAGCCCCTACCAAGGGCCGCGTCCTCGACCACATCGGCTTCGACGTGAAGGACCTGCAGGCCTTCATCAAGAAGCTTGAAGCCAACGGCATCAAACTCGATCGGCCCTACACGAAGAACGAACAGACCGGCGCCGCGCTGGCCTTCATCACCGATCCGTGGGGCACCTACATCGAGCTGAACGAGCGGCCCAATCCCGCGTATATCAACTAAGGTTTGTCACGCCGCGGTTGCTCCCTCTCTCCGCTTGCGGGGAGAGGGAGGCGATCGACCGCGGATTAGATTAAGCAGCCACAAGGGAGGAATCTCATGAAGACCGCAAGCCGCGTCACGCTGATGCTGGGAGCAGGGATTTTCGCGCTCACCGCGCTGTCGGGAGAGCGGACATACGCCCAGGCCAACAATCCCAACGCCTATCCCAATCCGTACCAGCTGCAGGAGAACTGGGCGAAGCTGCCGCCCGGCCGCACGTGGGGCTCGACCATCGGCATCGAGATCGATCCCGATGGCAAGAGTCTGTGGACGTTCGACCGCTGCGCCGCGCAAAACTGCCGCGGCTCGACGCTCGATCCGATCATGAAGTTCGATCCCAACGGCGTCATGCAGCTCAAATTCGGCGGCGGCATGGTCAACGACCCGCATGGCTTCCACGTGGACCGCGAAGGCAACGTATGGGTGTCCGACACTGTCGCCGAGGGCGGCAAAGGCCAGACCGTCATCAAGTTCAGCAAGGACGGCAAGGTGCTGATGACCTTGGGCAAGCCGGGCGTTACGGGTGACGCGAACTCCACCGACGCGTTCGATCAGCCCACCGACATCTACGTTGCGCCGAATGGCGATATCTTCGTGTCACAGGGACACGGCGCTCGCCCCAACGATCGCATTTTCAAGTTCTCGAAGGACGGCAAGTACATCAAGTCCTGGGGCAAGCGCGGCAGCGGTCCCGGCGAGTTCAACACCCCACATCAACTGGCCATGGATTCGACCGGCCGCTTGTTCGTCGCTGATCGCGTCAACAACCGCATCCAGATCTTCGATCAGGATGGGAAATTCCTCGAAGAGTGGAAGCAGTTCGGGCGTCCGAGCGGCCTCTACATCGATAGGAATGACAACGTCTATTCGGCCGACCATCAGTCGGGCGATGACGGCGGCAAGGTCAATCCCGGCTTCAAGAAGGGCATTCGCGTCGGCAGCGCGAAGGACGGCAAGGTGGTGGCCTTCATCCCCGAAATCGCGCCCGATGCCAACATGCCGGAAGGTATTGCGGCCGACTCCTCGGGTGTCATCTATGGCGGTTGGACCGGCAAGATGAACGTGCGTCGCTGGGTCAAGGCGGTCACGCAATAGCTGATCGCAAACCAAAGGCGCGCCTTGCGGACCTGGGCGGCATGCAAGGGAGCAAAGCATGAATTTGCAGCGACGGCAGCTTCTTCTTGTGGTGGCATTGGCGACAGCGGCTTCGACACCGGTCCTGGGGCAAACGCCGGCACCCGCAGCAGGCACGCCAGCCACCACCCAAAACGCCGCATCGATTCCGGATTTTTCCGGCATTTGGGCGCACCCATCGCTCGGCTTTGAGCCCCCGGTATCGGGCCCGGGCCCGGTGCGGAATCTGTCACGCACCCCGGCCGGCGCGAGCAACTTCAATTCGCTGGTCGGAGATTACAACAATCCGATTTTGCAGCCCTGGGCGGCGGAGGTCGTCAAGAAGTTCGGCGAAATCTCGTTGTCCGGCCGGGCTTTTCCGGACCCGGACAACCAGTGTCTTCTCCAACCCGTGCCGTATATTTTTTGGAACTTTGAAATCCAAATGCTGCAGCTGCCGGACCGGGTCATCATCCTCTATCCGCACGATCTAGATTTCCGCCAAGTGCGCCTGAACCAGCCTCATCCCGCAAAGGTCGCTCCGACCGCCCACGGGGACTCCGTCGGTCATTACGAAGGTGACACGCTGGTGATCGACACCGTGGGGGTCAAGGTCGGGCGGTATACCATGATCGACCGTTTCGGCACCCCGTACACGGAGGCTCTGCATGTGGTCGAGCGTTACCGGCTGCTCGACCACGAAGTCGCCAAGGAAGCGCAAGAACGCGGCCAGAAAGAGTGGCCGCGCGCCGGCGCCGGCGCCGTCGATGCCAACTACAAGGGCAAGGGCTTGCAGCTCGAATTCACCGTGGAGGATCCGGGCGCCTTCACGATGCCATGGAAGGCAACCATCACTTATCTGCGCGCTGGGCACCCAGACATGCAGGAACGTGTCTGCGCCGAAAATGTCCAGCACTACTATGCCGTTGGGCAGTTTTACTCTGACAAGGACGCCAGGATCCCGACTGCCGACAAGCCGGATTTCTAAATCGAGGATCTGAGGCGGCTCACATCGCTGCTCTAAATCAACCGCAGCCCCTTCAGGCTCGCATGCCCGTCCTTGCCGACGATGAGGTGGTCGTGCACCTCGATGCCCAGCGGCTTCGCCACCTCGATGATCGCCTGCGTCATCTGGATGTCGGCGCGCGAGGGGGTCGGGTCGCCGGAGGGGTGGTTGTGGATCAAGCCAGTGCGCGCCCTATCGCTCTGATCACACACGATATTTGATGCAATCGTACAGGAGAGGGGACGGCAATAGAGGGCGGTAAGAATTGCTCGTTCGTGATCATCACGTCACGTCACGGCGCATCTGTTTGAACAATTTTCAAGCACGTGGGATCACCGCTTTCTCGTCCGCTTTGCCCCGAAACCCGACATCCTGCCTCCGCCGCATCGATAGCGACACCGCCATACTTCCGACGGCCAATTAGAGTTTCGCCGGCACCTCATCAAGGAACGTCAGCATTAGAGAGATGCGACCATCTCGCACAAGAACCACATCTACGCCCTTGATAGGCTCTTGGCCCGGTCGTCCATAGCTCCAAGCCAAGCGCCCGCTTTCGTGAAGCAGATCGACAGGCCGAAGCTCACTGAAAACGTAGCTCGGGAAACGCTGATGCAATGCCGCGACCGCACGATCGAGTTCATCTCGCCCGTGGCTCTTGCCGCTATGATCGATGAATACGCAATCTTCGGTCCAAAGTTGGGCGATCGCCTCCCGTCTTTTCTTGCCGTCTCGCTCTCCGAACACCTCGTGGAGATTGCGTTTAATGAGGGTCTCTATTGTATCAGGCACAGCTCTCTCGCATACTTTCGTTGAACAATTCCCTTAATCCTGCGCGCACCAGCCGCCGGCGCGGCACAGGAAGCGCAAGGAATCTTGAGATCACGCAGACGATCATCCTCTCCTTGACTTGAATGCGTTGCGCCTCTCTTCGACGAATAGCTTCGGCTGTTCGAAAGCGGCGAAACGCGGTCGGGTCCGACGTCGGCTTTCATGCGCATCTCCTGTGTTAGCCACCACGAGGAAGCGCGCGGAATGCGGCGCGCAGTTCCTCGACGAATACGGCGGGCTGCTCAAAGGCCGCGAAATGTCCGCCGTGGGCGGCTTCGTTCCAATAGAAGAGTCGCGAATAGACCCGCTCGCCCCACAATCGCGGCGGTAGAAACAATTCGCCGGGGAAAATGCTCACGGCGACAGGCAGATCGAGCCGCTGCGTTGAGAAATCGGTCGCGAAACTCTCATAGTAGAGGCGCGCGGAGGACGCGGCCGTGTTGGTGAGCCAATAGAGCGAGATGTTGTCGAGCATCTCGTCGCGCGAGATTTCCCGCTCCGGTTCGTAGTTGCTGTCGGTCCACTCGCCGAGCTTTTCGTAGATCCACGCCGCCTGGCCGGCGGGCGAGTCCGCCAGCGCGTAACCGATGGTCTGAGGCCGGGTGGATTGTATCTTGGCGTAACCCGATTTTTTGTCATTAAACGCAACCAATTGAGCGATGGTCGCTTTCTCCGCCTGGTTCGGTTCGCCCTCGACCGGAGGTGGAAACAATATCGGCAGATTGAGATGGATCGCCGCGAGCCCTTCTACGTGCTGTTTGGCCATCCACGTCGTGACGCCCGCGCCCCAGTCGCCGCCCTGCGCGAGATAGTCGGTGTAGCCCAAGCGCCGCATCAGCACCGACCATGCCCGCGCGATTCGCGGTAAGCCCCAGCCGCTCTCGGTCGGTTTGTCGGAAAAGCCAAAGCCCGGAAGCGAGGGAAGAACGACATGGAAGGCGTCTTCGGGCTGACCGCCGTGTTTGGTCGGGTTAGTCAGCGGACCGATGACATTGAGAAATTCGACAATGCTGCCCGGCCAGCCGTGGGTTAGGATGATCGGGCGCGCATGCTCGTGGGGTGAGCGAACGTGCAGGAAGTGAATGCCCAGACCGTCGATCTCGGTTCGGAATTGCGGATAGGCGTTCAAACGTCGCTCGAGACGGCGCCAATCATAGGCGGTACGCCAGTACGCGACCAACGCCTGTATCGTGGCGAGGGGAGCGCCCTGCCGCCAATCATCGGCGGTCTGGCGTTCCGGCCAGCGCGTGGCCTGCAAGCGACGGCGCGCGTCGCTGATCGCCGCAGTCGACGTCACCACTCGGAACGGCGTGACAGCTTCCGTGACGCGCGGCAATGGCGCTGGGCTCGGCTGTGCTGCTACGTCGCTTCCAATCGCCACGGCCGCGCCGGCCAAAGCGCCGCGCGCGATCCCCACGAGAATATCACGCCGCGATCCGTCGGCGGGGACCGTATTGGCGCTGGCGCGTGGGGCCATGCTCATGCGCATTTTCCTCAGTCAGGGTTCATGGAGTGCGGTTGTTGCGGAAGCGGTCCCGTTTCGTCGGCATTGACGTCGAAGCGATGAAGTGCTTAACCACAGGAGGTTCCGAACCGGCGTGAAAGACAGTCGCTTTGACTTGCGTTTCCTCGTCAGCTTTGGCAACGCGTTCGTGGTTATGCCTGAGACCATGGCGCCTAGCGTCAGTTCCAAACATCTCATAGGGATTGCTCCACTACAGCGGTGCTGCGGTTGATGTAGGGTGTTACGGCTTGGAAGCTCCCAAAAGTTGAGTCTCCCAAGCGAACGCGACGCCACTTCCCCCACCGTGCTCGGTCACGATCTTGATGGTATCTGCGAGCGTAGACTCGCGCGCCCAATCGCGTTGCCATTCGCCGCTCAGGCCGATCCACGTGATAGGAACGGCCCCTGCTTGCACCATTCGCCGAACCGCCATGTCATGAGCTTCCGCAGAAACGCCACCTGAAGCGTCGGTGACGATGTACACGTCGTAGTCTTCGCCGAGGGCGTGAATAGTGGGCATCGCCAAGCACATCTCGGTCCAAAGCGCGGCCATGACCAGCTTCTTGCGGCCGGTTCCTTTCACGAGGTCCACGATCCGCTTGTCTTGCCATGCGTTGATGTAGGTCCGATCAATAGGCTTCTGATCCGGGAATACGTCCTGAAGGCCCTTTATGATTTTTCCTCCGCGAGCTTCGAGCACCGTGGTCAGAATGACCGGAACGTTGAAAGCCTTGGCGAACTTGGCGAGTCCAATCACGTTGTTCACGATCATCGTCGGCTCGTGACTGTGAAGGTTCGCGAACTGAAACGGTTGATGATCGATGAGGAGAACGACGCACTCCTCCGGGGTCAGCAAAGCCGAAAGCCCCGTCAACTCTGATTTCGCCGGCCGCCGTTCAGGGACGCTTGCTTGTGCCGGTATCGGCGCCTCCCTGCCGCGCGAGGGATCACCTTGTGCAACCACCAGGCTGGAGGTCACAGGCACTGCGATTGCGCCAGCGGCGAGTCCCAGAAATTGACGACGTTGATTCGACATAGGTGCGCTCCTCCACAAACGAAGGCCCCTTCACGCCCTCGCAGCCACGCTAGCTGCGCAATGGTCCGCTGGACAGACCTCGAAATGGAACACATATTTGTCGTGGATAGAATAATTGGGGCTGCCCCATGACCCCAGTTCGAGACCTCAACGACCTCTATTTCTTCGCCAAGGTCGCCGATTTCGGCTCCTATACGGCGGCGGCGAAGGCGCTGGGCTTGCAGACGTCGAAGCTTAGCCGCCGCATCGCTGCGCTAGAGGGCGAGCTCGGCGTGCGCCTGATCAACCGCACGACGCGGCGTCTCTCGCTCACCGAAGCGGGCAAGACGTTCCATCGCCATTGCTCGGCGCTCCTCGATGAAGCGCAGGCGGCGAAAGACGCGATGACCCAGCTTCTTGGCTCTCCACAGGGGCTCGTGCGCATCTCTTGTCCCATCGGTCTGCTGCAAGGCGGCGTCGCCGATGTCCTCGCGCGCTTCCTCGCAAAGCATCCGCGAGTGCGTGTCGCGCTCGACGCCACCAATCGGCGTGTCGACGTCGTCGACGAAGGCCTCGACATCGCTATGCGGGTACGCAAGCCACCACTGGAGGATTCCGATCTCGCCATGCGCGCGTTCGGGCCCGACGAGATGATCCTTGTCGCCAGTCCCGAATTCATTGCCGCGCACGGCGAACCACAGACGCTCGAGGATATTGGACGAATGCCGACGCTTTCGATGGGGCGCGCCGACGAGCACTCGACCTGGCGCTTCGTCGGAATGGATGGCGAGGCCGCCGAACTGATACACTTGCCGCGCCTATGCACGGACGATCTCTTCACGCTGCGGCGCGCGGCGCTGCAAGGGATTGGTGCAGTCCTTATCCCACATCTCGCCGTTGCGAACGATTTGGAGGGCGGCACGCTCGTCCGACTGCTGCCGTCGCTGAAGGCTCACGTGGGAGTCATGCACGCGGTTTTCCCGTCGCGGCGCGGAATGATTCCCGCGGTGCGCGCGCTCCTCGACCTCCTCTCAGAGACTGTGCGCCTGCTCCCGAGCTAGCCAGCCAGCATAGTCTATTTTGGCGCGCCGCCGTCGCCGGGAGCGGCAATGTTGATGCTCGATGGAAGCAGCCTTGCTGGCGTGGTGGCGCCTCTTCCGCTTTGGCCCCGAAAGCCGACCCCGCTAGATCAACTTCAGCCCCTTGAAACTCGCATGTCCTTCTTTTCCGACGATGATGTGGTCGTGTACAGAGATCCCCAGGGGCTTTGCGACTTCCACAATGACCCTCGTCATTTCAATATCGGCGCGCGACGGCGTCGGGTCACCTCCGGGATGATTGTGGACCAGGATGATGGCGGTGGCGGAGAGTTCGAGCGCGCGTTTGACCACTTCGCGCGGATAGACCGGCGTGTGGTCGACGGTGCCCTCCTGCTGGACCTCGTCGGCGATGAGCTTGTTGCGCTTGTCGAGGAACAGGATGCGAAACTCCTCCTTGTCGGCGAAGGCCTGCGCCGTGCGGCAATAATCGAGCACGTGCGACCATGACGAGAGCACCTCGCGTCCTTTCACTTGGTCGCGGGCGAGGCGGGTCGCTGCCGCGTGTACGATCTTGATCTCGGCGATGGAAGCGTCGCCCAGGCCCTTGACCTTGGCGAGGCGCTGCCAGGGCGCGCCGATGACCTCGGCGAAGGAACCGAAGGTCTCGATCAGTTGCTTGGCGAGCGGCTTCACGTCGCGCTGGGGAATGGCGCGGAACAGGATCAGCTCGAGCAGCTCGTAATCCGCCACCGCATCGCTGCCGGCGTCGCGCAGCCGTTGCCGCAGGCGGTTGCGATGGCCGTGATAATGCGGCGTCGCTTCCGCGAGCCCGGACGACTTTTTGCTTTTCCCGTTGCCAGACATCAGCCCGCAACCGCACTCGCGCCACGGCCTCGGTCGCGCAGCTTCCCCGACCCTCGCCGCCCGCATCAGGATGACGGGAATATCGTATTTTGCAATGGGCCGGTCGGCGGATTAGCCGCGCGGCTGCGCGGCGAACCGCGGCCGGTCGAGGTCCCTTGGCGAGAGCGTGAGGATTTCGACCCCGCCCTCGGTCACCGCGACGGTGTGCTCGAACTGCGCCGAGAGCGAGCGGTCGCGGGTGACCGCGGTCCAGCCGTCGGAGAGCACTTTGACATGCGGGCGGCCGAGATTGATCATCGGCTCGACGGTGAAGAACATGCCGGGCCGCATCACGACGCCCTCGCCGGGCCGGCCGACATGGACGATGTTGGGCTCGTCGTGAAACAGCCGGCCGAGACCGTGGCCGCAGAAATCGCGCACCACGCTCATGTGCTGGCCCTCGACATAGGCCTGGATGGCGGCGCCGATGTCGCCGGTGGTGGCGCCCGGGCGGATCACCGAGATGCCGCGCATCATGGCCTCGTAGGTGACCTCGATCAGCCGCTCGGCGCGGCGCGGGATGGCGCCGACCGCGAACATGCGGCTCGAGTCGCCGTGCCAGCCGTCGAGGATCAGGGTCACGTCGACATTGACGATGTCGCCCTCGCGCAGCGGCTTGTCGCCCGGGATGCCGTGGCAGACCACATGGTTGACCGAGGTGCAGGTCGCCTTGCGGTAGCCGCGATACATCAGCGTCGCCGGCGTCGCCTTGTGGTCGAGCGCGAAGTCGAGCACGAGCCGGTCGAGCTTTTCGGTCGGCACCCCTGGCTTGACCTCTGCGGCGAGCATGTCGAGGCATTCGGCCACCAGCCGCCCGGCCTTGCGCATGCCCTCGAAGGCCGCCGCGCCGTGCAGCTTGATCTGGCCGGTCTTGCGTTGCGGCGCCAGCGCCGCGTCGACATAGCTCATGAAAAAAGCGGACCTCGCCGCCTCCAAGCGGCGAATGCCGCGCCTTGGCCCCCAATTTAAGCAAGCCCGCGCCCGGTGCA
>WNGK01008853.1_pt1 | contig 10415 bp, 9 predicted proteins | sample 5400601 | NCBI WGS metagenome assembly WNGK01 (sample SAMN13153376, study PRJNA577476) | soil metagenome | isolation source: 60 cm soil or saprolite under Garry oak tree replicate 1 | place: USA:California | collected 2016-06-15
GAACTGGTCAGCGACCCGCTGGTCCATTTGATCCGCAACTCTCTCGACCATGGGATGGAATTGCCGGACGAGCGCGAGCAAGTCAACAAGCCAAGAAAAGGAAGCATCTGCCTCGAAGCCCGGCAGGAGGGCGACCGCATCATCGTGAGCATTTCGGATGATGGCGCTGGAATTGATCCCGTGCGGATTCTGGGCAAGGCCATCGAAAAGGGCCTAGTCTCTGCCGAGCGAGGCGCGAACCTGAGTCGGCGGGAGATACTCGACTTCATTTTTCTTCCTGGCTTCAGTACTGCGGAAAAGGCCAGCAATGTATCGGGCCGCGGCGTCGGGATGGACGTGGTGCGCTCGAACCTGAAGAAAGTAAACGGTACGGTCGAACTGCAGAGCAAGGTCGGAAAAGGGACAACTGTTCTGCTCCACCTGCCGCTTACGTTGGCGATCATGCCAGTCCTGCTGGTGCAGGTGGCTGACGAAATCTACGCTTTGCCGCTGCGGTCGATTGTCGAAACCACGCGGCTTTCGTCTGCCAATGTGCACCTGGTCGATGGCCGCGAAGTCATCTGCTTGCGCGGCGAGACGCTGCCGTTGGTGCGGCTTCGTTCCTTGTGTTCAAGTCCGGGAAAAGAGTCAATGATAGAGGAAAAAGTCGTAGTCATGGCGATTGCGGAGCAGCGAATTGCGCTGCTGGTCGACCGCCTTGCCGGACAAGAATCCACCGTGATCAAACCACTGGCTTCCTCTCTGCATGACTGCACGGGAATCGCTGGCGCCACGGTTTGCGGAGATGGCAGAGTGCGTTTGGTGCTCGACCCAGGGGGCCTGCTGACCTGGGCTTCGAATGCAATGCTGCAGGCGGTGTTGCAATGACGTCGTTTCCTTCAACCGTTGGCGCCGCGGCGGCCGCGGCGTCTTCGAGCACGCAGCCACTGATTCAAATCCGCGACTGATTTACCGCGTTGCGGGCATCTTTCAGGCCGACAACAAACTTCGGCTGCTCGAAGATCGTTGTCAAAAGCGCATGCATGCGCTCGGAGTTTCAACCCTGCGTGATTATTACGAGTGCTTGACGGTAAAACCAATACGTCAGGCGGAACTGGTCAGCCTGCTCAATGAGATCACCATTGGCGAGACCTGCTTCTTCCGCAATCGCCCTCAACTGGACGCGATTCGGAAAATTGTGCTGCCGAAGATTATTGAAGCAAAAGGCAAAATGGGCTTGCCAAAGCTTCGCATCTGGAGCGCGGGTTGTTCGACGGGTGAAGAGCCCTACACGCTCTCAATGATGCTGCTGGAAGAATCGCAAGGCCAGCTCAAAGGGTGGACGACTGAGATTCTCGCCACTGATCTCAACGAGCGGTCCATCGCCCACGCGAAAGCCGCCAGTTACGGCGACTATAGCACTCGAAATATCGAACCTCATTTTCGAAACAAATACTTCACCGTGCATGGCGAGAGGCTTCGAGTGAAGCCGGACGTGCAGGCAAACGTCAATTTCAGCCGGCTCAATCTGCTCGATGATGCCCGCATCATGTTCATGAAAGGCGTGGACCTGATTCTGTGCAGTTATGCGCGCGGCATTATCGCGCGTAGTGGAATCGGCCCCTTCCCTCGAAGTATGCGGGACGGCACGGCACGGGCTGGAGGCGCTCGAAAAAATCCGGCAATTGCGCCCTGACGTTGTCACGCTCGACGTCGAAATGCCATTGCTCAATGGGCTCGAGGTGCTCAAGCGAATCATGAAAGAGTTTCCCCGCCCCGTCATTATGGTCAGCTCTCTCACCCAGCAAGGGGCGGAAGTCACGCTTGAAGCATTAGGAGTCGGCGCATTCGACTACCTTCCAAAGGCAGACTCGGGACATCCGCTTGATCCGCAAAAACTGAGACACGATTTGATTGAAAAAATCGAAGCGGCTGCGCATAGTCCGCTGGCCCGAAAGTATGAGCGGCTGCAGCCTTCGCCCGCGCCTCCGCCAACCCACGCCGTTACCGCGCTCCAGGAGGAATTCCATATTCTGCCGGAGATCCTCGCACTCGGCACTTCGACTGGCGGCCCCAAAGCTCAGCAGGAAATCCTGCCTCAACTCCCAGCGGACCTGCCGGTAGGAATGGTCATTGTGCAGCATATGCCGCCCGGGTTCACCGCGCCATTTGCCAGGCGGCTCGATTCTCTTTCAAAAGTAAAAGTGCGTGAGGCAGCGCAAGGAGACATTGTTGAGCCGGCTACCGTGTACATCGCTCCCGCAGGTCAGCACGCGACTGTCTCGCGCAAAATCGGGTCCAGAGCGATGATTAGCCTGTCGGATAATCCTCCGGGAACGCTGCACAAACCGTCTGTGGATGTGATGATGCTTTCCGTAGCAGAAGCTTTCGGACGCCACGCGGCCGGCATAATTCTTACCGGCATGGGTTCAGATGGGCTGCAGGGGATGACGGCCATCCGCCAAGCCGGCGGCGTCACAATAGGGCAGGATGAAGCGTCGTGCGCGGTCTATGGAATGCCGCGCTGCTGCGCCGAGAGCGGCATCCTGCAAAGAGTCGCGCCTTTGACTCAAGTCCCCCGGCTCATTCTGCAGGCTGTTCGCTACCGCCCTCCTCGGAGCTGAACTTCTTCAGCTTGCGGCTGGATTCATTAGCATGGATCATAAGGGTCGCGTCGAACGTCTCCCGTTCCAGAGCACTGCGAATTTTGGCGACAAGGGAATCCGCGGAATAAGGTTTGGTTAAGAAACTCATCGTAGGTTCGCAAAGATCTGATTCGGACAGTTCGGATTGCGGATAACCGGAGACGAGCACAATTCTTAAATTTCGTGACCCACCGCACAGCTCACGCGCGAGCACATAGCCATTTTCGTCCGGCAACACAGCGTCACACAGCAATAGATCAATATCTTGCGAGTGGTCTAAAAATAACTTTCGCGCTGCTGCTGCGTTTTCTGCCGCAAACACAGAATAATCCAGGGCCCGTAACACCTGGCATGTGGCTTCGCGGACCATGCGCTCATCTTCGACGACCAGAATCGTCTTGAAACTTGGAATTACAAACCGAGCCGGAAAAGTGCATTCCTGCGTGAGATCGAGATTCATAACTTCCCTCGCAAATACGAAGTGCACCGCGAGGGCCAAACTTGGGATTTCGTGTTTTGGTTGGCAAGCCATTACTGCTTCAGATACTTGGGAGAGTCAGATCGGGGAATCGAAAATTACGCACTCGCGATCTTTGTTCCATTCGCGAACTGCGGGCACGCATTTGGGAATTCCGCGCTTCATTGTCGCCGGATGGCGCGCGTAACTGGTCAAACGCGCTGAATAGCAGGTTGAGCGATCTGCAAGTCTTTGAATATCTTGGCGACTGCTTCGGAACCCGAGCGAACGCAATCGGGGACTCCGATCCCGCCATAAGCGTTCCCGGCGAGCGCCAGCCCGGGCATTTGCGAAACCGATTGTCGAATGCGCGTGATACGCGCGCCGTGGCTTATGCCGTACTGCGCCATGGCATGGTCCCATTTATAAGTCCGGACGAAGCGCGGCTGTGCCGTGATCCCGAGAACCTGCTCCAGTTCGTGGCGGACAAGGGCTTCGATGTCGGCTTCGGATTTATCGAGAATGTCTTGGTCGCGACTTCCTCCCAGAAAGCAGCGAATTAAAGCTGTAGTCTCCGGCGAGCGATGAGGAAATTTGTTATGCACAAAGGTCGCTGCGAGCATCCGTTTGTTTTCGCTTCGCGGCACAAGAAATCCGAAACCGTCGGGCAAGGAGGCGCGGACAGCTTCGTCGTAACCTCGGACCACCGTCACCGACGAGCTGTAGCGAATTTCGGCGAGGTCGGCTGCCAGCTCAACACCGGCCGGTTCAGCGCCGGCCAGTATCTTCGCCGCGAGATACGCGGGCAGTGCGATGATGACCGAGTCGAACTCTTCTGTGCGGCCTTCGCTGACGACGAGCCATTTGCCCGACTCAGGCTTCACCGCTTCGACTCGCGTCCCTAGCCGGCAATTGTTGGCGGGTATTCGCGTAAGCAACGTATCGATCATTTGTTGCATACCATTTTTCAAAGACGTAAATAACCTGGGCTCAGCCGCCTTCGGCTGTCCGGCGGACACACGCTCCGCCTTCAGCTTTCGACGCGCTGCCACCATCGCCCTACCCAGGCTTCCATTCTTTGCTTCCATATCCACAAAACGCGGCAGTACCGCCGAGACACTGAGCTCATCTGCGCTGCCACCGTAAACCCCGGCCAGCAGCGGGTCGGCAATCCGCTCCACCATTTCACGTCCGTAGTGCCGCTTCACAAATTCCGCAACTGAAACTTCAGCAGGATGGTGCTGCGCGCGATAGAACCACTCGCGGACCATTCGCAACTTTGTGCTCCACGAGAAGAGCGGAGAGAGGAATGCTGATATCAGCTTGGTCGGCACCATAAACATCATTCCGTCGGGAAGCGGCAGCAGCCGGCCTTTGACCAGGATGTACGTCGTCCTGGCGGTATCGTTCGATCCGATCAGTTGGTCGGCCAGCCCGAGTTCGCGGCACAAATCCGCGGCCCACGGCTTTTCGGTAAGAAAAGAATCCGGCCCAGCCTCTACAATGCAATCGCCGACCTGCTCGGTGCGGATTGCTCCTCCGAATCGCGAGCTGGCCTCGAAGAGAACGTAATCAATCTGTGCGCCACAAGACTTCTCCTTTTCCAACTCAAATGCCGCGGAGAGCCCCGAAATCCCGCCTCCGATGATTGCGATTCGCTTCATATAAGGGTCATTGGCGGGAGGCAGCTAAACGCGAGCGCACAATTTCTGCCAGCGCGGAGATAAGAAGCCGCGAATCGTTCAGCGATTCCGCCCGCCACAGGCGCATGCCTTCCTTCTCGGCAAATTGCTTGAACAGAATGTCGATATCGTAGAGCACCTCGATGTGGTCGCACAAAAAACCAATCGGCTGTATGAAGACGCCCGAGTGCCGGCTTCGTTTGAGATCGAGGATCGTTGCCTCGACAGTCGGCCCTAGCCACGCGCCTCCCGACATGCCCTGGCTTTGAAATGCGAATCTCCATTCCGAGTGTTCCAGCGAGGCTGCGCCTGCGACCAGTTCAGCAGTTTCCAGCGCTTGCTTTTCGTAAGGATCGCCTTCAAGAATCGTTCGCTGGGGAACGCTGTGCGCTGTGAAGATCACGGGGAGGGACATTCCAGCTTCGGCATTCGCCGCTTCTCTGCCGGAGATCAGCTTCTGCGCGAACGCCTGAATGAGTTGTGGCTGGTCATGCCAAGATTCAACAAAATCAAAACTCAATTCGGGGTCCGTGCACCTGGCAAGAGAATTGCGATACAAACCAACGCTGGTGCGCGAATTGTGGGGCGCAAGACAGATCACCACCGCATGGCCTACTCCATCCCCAGCCATCTGCCGTAGAGTCTGCGAAATGAACGGACGCCAGTTCCTCATACCGATGTACACCGGCATCCCCAGTTCTTCCTGCAGCAATTTCCCTTGACCGAGTGTGATTTCCGTCAGCGGCGAACGGCCGACCAGCGCATACCGATGCTTTACTTCTTCAATGGCTTCCGCCGGAAGTGGACGCCCTCCGGTGACTCGCAGTAAAAAAGCGGGTACGTCTTCAACGGATTCCGGGCTGCCATGCGCCAGCAGCAGCACCGCCGTGTGTTTCGCGTTCATTGATGACTTGCAGCTTTCGCCGTGTGTTCCTGCACGAATGCCGCCAGGGCCTTCACATTTTCAACGGGTGTCTCGGGCAAAATTCCGTGCCCTAAATTAAAGATGTGCCCCAGACGTCCGCCGGCCCGGTCCAGAATTTCCTGCGCCCGAAGCTTTACTTGTTTCCAATCTGCGAAAAGCACAACCGGATCCAGGTTCCCCTGCACCGCCCCACCATTGGTCAGCCGGGACCAGCCTTGGTCGAGCGGAATTCGCCAGTCCAGTCCAATCACGTCCGCCCCAGTTTGCTGCATAGATAACAGCAGCGTGGCGGTGTCCGTCCCAAAATAAATGACCGGCGCCCCGAAAACTTTGAGATTACGTATCAGCTCAGCAGTTCGCGGCAGCACGTATTGTCGATAATCTTCAACCGACAGGCATCCCACCCAACTGTCGAAAACCTGGATGACATCCGCTCCTGATCTCACCTGAGCAATCGTATATTCGGACGTCACGTTGACGAGCTTTTCAAGCAGCTCGTCCCAGGCTTCCGGTTGCGAGTACATCATCTTTTTTGTGTTGATGTAATGCCGCGAGCCTCCGCCCTCAATCATGTAACTCGCAAGCGTGAACGGCGCGCCGCAGAATCCGATCACCGGCAGCTTCGGCCCGAAGTGGTTTGAGACCAGCCGTACCGCTTCGCCTACGTAGCCCAACTCGCCAGCCGAATCAGTCCGCAGACGCTGAACGTCTTGTCCAGTTCTGACAGGCTGCTCGATTACCGGGCCTTCTCCCGCGGAAAAATGAAATGGCAGCCCCATGACTTCAAGCGGCAGGAGCAGATCGGCGAAAATAATGGCTGCATCCACCTTCAAGATTTCAGCCGCGGTGATCGTAACTTCGGCCGCAAGCTGCGGGTCCTTGCAGATTTCAATCAGCGAATGATGTTTCCGCACCGCCCTGTATTCCGGCATGTATCGCCCGGCCTGCCGCATAAACCACACGGGCGTGCGGTCCACCGGCAGAGCTTTGCAGGCGCGGACAAAACGGGAATCAGGCGCTGACATGAAGAACTAATTTAGCACCTGTGGGGCAGTGGTTAGTGGCCGGTGGCTAGGGCTGGCCTTCATGATTTAAGACGCTCAGCTTTTACGGGCGCTAAAGCGCGGTTTCATTCCAGACCGGTTACGCGGCGCTAAAGCGCCGCTCTTCCACGGTACCGCATGATAACGCGATGGAGCGACGGGCGTGTCGCCCGTCCAACACATGCGGGATGCCGGTGCGTCGCGACTTTTTTCCCGCAGCCTGTTAGCCGTGCTCTTTCAAGGTCGAGCAAGGCATCATGAATATTGCAGGCGAGTGTCAGTGGCTAGTCTGACCACTATCCACTTGTCACTAGCCACTGCTTTTAAGACATTGGCTCAATCTTGTCCACGTGAATAAGATTGATGGACGACTCCAGAGTTCCCGTCACCCGCACTCGCTTGCCCTCGTACTGCTGTACTTCCTGCTGATTGTCCAATTTGTACGAGGTGGTTTCCGAAACCTTCAACGTGAAACTGTCAGCTTCCTTGCTGATGATCCCGGTGAAAGTTTGCGCTGTCGCGGCCTGGGATCCGGCCGCAGGAGGATTCTCTGGCTGCCCAGGTTGTGACGGATGCGAGGGAGGAGTCGGGTTTTGCGCGGGCTGCGTCTCTGGGCTGGGTTCAGGGGTGGGGGTTTGCCGCGGAGCGCCTTGCTCCGGCTGCTGCGGTTGCTGCATGTACGACCACTGCACGAGGTCAGACGAAAGCGGCTGGTCTGGATCCGGTTGCTGGGCAACCGCGAATGCGCCGAAGCACATGGAGGCAATCAACGTGATTGACCAGCGTGCCATAACAACTCCTTGCCGGTCTTTGGATGTGTGTTTCCGGTGTCAGGTCTAGGCGCGGGAGCGCCAGGGCGCTAATTCAGGAACTAAATACTCTTTTACGCCTGCAGCCTGCCGCTGGCTCTACCCACGATGCTGTAGGCGATCTAAGGCCAGGCAGGGTTAGGGATGAACTTCTGTGTTCCTGTCCAGGTATAAGGGCACCTAAACAGTACACTCCGCAGAGCGTTTTCCGACCTATGATGTCCTAAAGAATTTACGGAGGTTCTCCCGCCATGGCAGCAAGTCAGGTGGTGCTCTATTTCGACAGACAGGAAGACGCGGTCCAATTTACCCTAGCTGCCAGTTCCGTCATCGCCGACGGAGCCCCGCTCCGCGAGACTGCCCTTAAGGTGGCCAAGGAAGTGTGCAAGGCTACCCGTATTACCACTGAGGGCAGTGTCGAGCCGGAAGGCGCGAAGCTCAAAGGCCGCAAGCACGTCTGACTCCTCGGGCGAAGAACTAATCGGACCATGGCGCCGGCTTGCGCTCCCAACGATGGCGTTTTAATTCTTGCAGCAACTCAGGACTGAGTGGCCCCTTGTCGCTCAATGCGATGTTCTCCCGCACGTGTTCGAGTTTCCTCATTCCGATAATGGTTGTGCTTACTGCCGGATGTGACAAAACAAACCGCAAAGCCATTTCCGGAAGCGACATTCCGTTGGGAAGGATTTGCCTGAGCTTGTCCACGCGGTCAAGAGTATTGGCGAGATTTTTCGGATTGAAGTAGCGCGACCGCCAGTCATCTTCCGGAAATTTTGTATGCCGCGTCATTTTTCCACCCAGGCTACCTTCGTCCAATGCGACCCGGACAATCACTCCAACATTGAGTTCCTGACATGCTGGAAATAATTCGTCTTCGGGCGATTGATCGAAGATGCTGTAGATGACCTGCACCGAATCGACCAGGCCCGTGTGCATGGCTTTGATTCCGTTTTCTGGCTCCCAGCGGTTCAGGCTCAGGCCAAAGAAGCGAATGACGCCGTCCTTTTTGAGCCTCTCAACCGTGTTGCGGAAGTCAGGCTGATCGGTCCAGGTGTCGCTCCAAACATGGAATTGGAGAAGATCAATGGAATCGGTGCCGAGATTTTTGCGGATCATATCGGCGTACTCAAAGACATGATCGGGCGGAAAAACCTCGTGATATTTGTATTTCGGGAGAGCCGGCCAGCGGCCGTTTTTAGGCGGAATTTTTGACGCAACATAAAGACGCTTTCCCGGATTCTTAGCGATGGTTTGGCCGAGTAGGCTATCACTCTTGCCCTCGCCGTAGGCCCACGCGGAATCGAAGAAGTTGCAGCCGAGATCAACCGCGAGTTGCAGTGCCTCAAGAGATTGACGATCTTCGGAGCCGCTCCACCCGCCCATGCCCCAAAGCCCGTGTGAAATGTCGGCAACGTCAACTCCGGTGCGGCCCAGCTTGCGATAACGCATCTTTCTGTTCTCCTATAAGCCTGTGATTCTGAGCTGCCGAGCTTCGGCAGCGACGAGGCGCCTTCGACTCCGCTCAAGGGGCAGGCCCTGCTGTCCTCGCGCGCTCAGTGGACGTCCTTCAACTCGGCTGCCGTCTTGTCCCGATAGAATTTCTGCAGGACATAAAACGCCTGCTTGCGCTGTCCGCGGTCCGAAATCAAACCCTTGCGATTGTAATATTCCTGAATCCCCGGCAACGGACGGCGTGGCGAGCGGAAATCCATCAACACCCAGGGAGACATGCCTGCAAGCCCGGGGATGTGCTGCAACATAGCAAGCTGATGCTGAAACAGCTTCGCTTGATACTCTTCCGTAAAACGAGTTTCGGCATCGCCATGCAACCCAAACACCGCGCCCGCGCCGAACTCGCTGATGATCACGGGCTTGTTAAACGCAAAATTCCATCGCGTGCGCTCCGCATCTTCCGGCGTTCCTTCGTACCAGCCGATGTACTCGTTCAGGCCGAGCACATCCAGGTACTCGCCAATGGGATCGTTCAAGGTGCGATTTTCACCAGAACGGTCGGTATGGTTCAGAGCAGAAGTGATCAGGCGAGTTGAGTCCAGCTGTCGCGCGTATGTGATGAGCTGTTTCAGGAACTCGGTTCGCCCCTCCTCAATTGGAGTTTCATTCGACATTGACCAGAGCACAATCGCTGCGCGATTGCGATCACGGGCAATCACCTCGCGCAATTGCGATTTCGCATTCTCGAGCGTCGATGGTTTCTGCCATTGCAGGTCCCAATACACAGGGACTTCCTCCCACACCAGCAGGCCCATTTGGTCTGCAAGCCGGACCATCTCTTCGTTATGGGGATAATGCGCCAGGCGCACAAAGTTTGCGCCCAGTTCCTTGGCCCAGCTGAGCAGAGTGCGATCATCTTCCTCGGAGAAGGCACGCCCGCTGCGGAACGGGGCTTCTTCATGCAGACAGATGCCGCGCAGAAAAATCGGCTTCCCGTTTAGCAGGATCTGGGTGCCGCGCGTTTCAATGGTGCGAAATCCGATTTGGTCGGCAAGTTTATCGTCTCCAGCGGATAGCACGACACGGTATAGCTTTGGATTCTCCGGTGACCACAGCTGGGGTTTGAACTGAATTCGGAACGACGCACGGCCCGTCGAGTCGACCTGAGCCGTTTGCTTTTGACGCGCTTCGGGAATTTCTACGGTGACAGTGCTTTCACGCGGCGTGCCGTTGATCTGTACCCATCCTTCAATCTGATCGGTGTGGTTCTTGGCAAGCTGCACGGAATAATCCGCGATAAATTCCTCGGGCGCCTCGACCAGCCGCACGCTGCGGGTCAGGCCGCCATAATTCCACCAGTCCGTATGCAGCGCGGGAACGCCATCTGCCCTGCGTGTGTTGTCCACTTCCACCACCAGGCTGT
>WNGK01008854.1_pt1 | contig 10413 bp, 8 predicted proteins | sample 5400601 | NCBI WGS metagenome assembly WNGK01 (sample SAMN13153376, study PRJNA577476) | soil metagenome | isolation source: 60 cm soil or saprolite under Garry oak tree replicate 1 | place: USA:California | collected 2016-06-15
TCTCCACGCGCTCATTTCCTGGTCTTGTTGTTCGCTGTGTACCGCCAAATAGTGCTGGATATCGTCGGCGTTGCTGGACGAATGGCTGTACTGCTGTAAATGAGGAAGTACAAAGTGGGAAGATTTGAACTTCGGAGGGAGCCTTTTTCTCTCTGTTCATAGGTTTGTTTGTGGGCTTGTTGAGCGGGGTTTGTGCGATTTTTGCCTATTTTTGTCTATTGGTGTTGATCAGAGTGGAGCGGTTTTGCTCCCTGTTTTGCTCCCATTTTATGGTGGAGTTATTCATGTAGCTCGCGTTTGCGGATAATTTCTATGGCAAAGCCATTAGTTGAATAGTGCCGAATACGGGCGGAGAGTTGAGTTGGTCGAATTAGTGAACCAGACCGCGACCCTCAGCTTCGACCTGATTGGGTGAGGGTCAAGGAGACAAACGAACGACCATAGCGCGCAATCGCCTGAGTGTCACCCCGCAGTGTCCGTGAGCATGGTGTAGACGCCAAACACGCTAGCGGTCGGCTGCGGGTACTCCGTCGCGGAACAGGCGGCGCAAGGGGAATGGGCATCGTGAGCTAACCTCAGGACGGCTGTGCCGTGCTTGTGCCCCGAAAGTGAGCAACAGTTCTCTGGTAGCGGTTAACAGCATTTTGATGGGAACTGTAGATTTTTTTAATGACGCTGGTATATTTTTTGATGAGATGAAGAAGGGCAATTGTCAAGTGTATTGAGACCATAGAATAGCATCTTGGACTCTCATCTCTAAAGTAAGTTTCTCTTCTCCTATAGACTACGCGGAAATATTTCACATTGTCTTGCTTCGGCAAGTTGAGCAAGTGCTATACGTAGTCTGCGGTAGGTTTTTTTATCAGCGTCTGTAAAGGGTGGAATCGTATATATTTCGGCGTGCGCGTCATTTTCCGGTAAAGGGACATGCTCCACCTCAACTTTAAAAGGACCTCCCCTGTTATTACGTGTAATATCAGCATTAGTTATAGAACGCACATCACCTGCTACAACACTGACAACGCCACCCATTGGATCACGTAACGTGTGTTGAGGATTATTGCCGCGCATCTTAGCGCGATCTACTGATGCTCTTCTATCTTCCCTGTCTGCAAAAGCCTGCGAAGTTATCTCTAAAGTTCTATCAGGTTTAAACCTGTACATATCCATACCAGGGAAAAGGCAACGATATAAGATTTCGTCGTCTGCTATTGGAGTCTGAAGCATTCCTTTTTCTTATTTACTCTATCAGCCATTCCCACAGGGATCGACGGATGTTTATGGAATTGGCCTCTCCGTCTGACATGGCGGATTGTATATCTGTTCCCCAAACCTTCGTATACTCAGCCTCCTGATGGTCCTCTATATAGATGATTAGTCTCTTGATACCATTTCTCCACTCGAATACTACCTCTCCCTCTGGACTCCCTGTCACGATAGGCTTTACCCATTGCAAGCCAGCTTTCTCCAACTCAAGGAAAAACTGGATGATCCATGTTGCAGCATATATTATCGTATCGTACTCAGGAGCGCAAGCGTCATAGCCATTCCAACCATCTCGCCATGTTATCATGTTAACCAGTTTGATGAGTGTATCTCTGATATCTTCCTTGACTACCCTCTCACCACTTAAGGCAGGTAAAGAAGAGTAGCAGACAAAAGCATCTGTTGAGGTATAGAACCCTTCAGGAGGATGGATAACTTTCTCATACAAAGATTTACCAGTAGTGCTGGTGTCGCTCGGCATTTCAGACTCAGAAGTCTTTTTATCACATGGCTTGGGGTCTACTACTAATGGCATCAGTCGAATAACCTCCTCGCTCTATCCGTGATACTTGCTTCAAACACTGCATTCTTTCTGCGTCGAAGCTCCTCTATGAAACGCCATATATCTTCATCGTCAGCTTGCCAGATTTGCTGACGGAACAGATCGAAATCGAGAATAACGCTGACAAAATCAGGGTCTATTCTTGGAACAAGAGCTTCATTGATAATTAACATGCAATTCAAATCACCTTGTGGAATTTGCAATTGCATGAAAAAAGAATTTAATAGTCCTTGAGGTAATTTAGGTGATACCTCTGGTACTGTGTTTAAGTAATCCTGAAGATCAACCAATTCTTTAGCAGGTATGTTAATCTGGTTGATAAACCTAATTGCTGCTCGTGTCACACTCGTGGGTTTACAAATTTCTTTGTATACCCCCCATAAAGATTTAGCATCACTGCTAAATTCCTCCCAGGAGTCATAGGGAGCAAGACGATTGAAGGTAAACCCATCTAAGGTTGCCTGAAGAATTTTCACACCATCTTTGCTTCTAAAGAGATATCCTGTGTGCTGCTGATTTGTGTCCACCCTAATAGTCGGACCAGCCTGAAAAACAAGTGATCCCGTTTGAATTGACTCTTGTGTTGAGAAACGATCACTGATACGGGCATATATGTTCGCAAGGTCATCAGTAGAAATCTCTTCGGACAAAGTAACCTTGAGATCTATAAGAGCTTCGGTAATTGGTGCTTTCGAATAATGTCTTGATACCTGCATCGGAACCTCTCACCTTACCGCTCACTGAACTTCTGAGAAGGAACACTTGCTATCTTTTTGCATCTTGCTGAAGTTCATAAGCTTATTATAATTCTAAATCAGAACTTTTGCTATATCCAGAAAAGTAGATGTCATATCGAATGTTGTGGAACGATGTACAACGAGAAGGAGCTAAGCCCAGTCTAGAACTGGCTTCCGGGCTTTTCTGCTGTGTACCACACCACAACATTCGGTATGGCATCGCCACATGAGAGTTTGGATTATTGCTCACCTGATCACCTTTGAGTTCGAATGGCAAGCCATTTCCTTCTGGAACATCACCCAAGTCGAACGGCAACCAAATGGCTTCTAAAGAGGCTTTACGTTCGTCTACGTTCACGATTGTTCGCTGGTAGTTTTCAGTGTTCCTGTCAACACTGATCAATATGTAAAAGGTGATGGTTCGGGCCTAATGCCTGCTCATCACCAAGCTTCCCTTCGTGATTTCACTAAACCCCCCTTTCTACTTGAACCTGATATTGATTAGGAGCGATATTTTTTTCGTTCAACATTTTTATCAGCATCTCTGCACACATAATGTACTCATCCTTGTTGTTCATATCCTGCCCTAGCCAGTGAGCTAGTTCATTTAACAGTGGAAAATAGAATCCTGATTGATCATCCTGCTTTTCTTCGTTGAGTATGGTTACCAGCAGCCACTTCATGGCAAAAGCAAACGGGTCTTTCCCGAAGTCGCCTCCCTTAAATCCCTCTTCTCCATTGGTATGCAATGAGTGAACCAATTGATAGAGCGCATATTGGAAAACAGGCCATATCGAATCTGGTGAATTACCTACCGGGAGTTCATATGAACCACGCAGGAATTGACGCATTCTGCGGAAAAGTGTTTCGCCTACTTTATCAATATCATTGTGTGCATTCCAACGTTTAGGGATTTCATACATCCAGGTGAAAGAATCTATCTGGGTTTGATAGTTCTTTCCTGTTACTGTAGAAACGAGACCATCGAAAGTGGCAGGCTGTGCGGCATTATCTAGTATGACATTGAGTCGTGTGACAGTTCCTAGGCTCAAATCGCGGTATGGCAAGACAATATCTTGTAACTGCAAGCGAGAACTGTTTTTATCCGGCTCCAAAGGGTCTTTAGCTCCATGAATGGCCGAATTACAGAGATGGCAAATGGGGATAAGGTTGTAGGGATGGCAGGCAAAATGAGGATATCGGCTTTGAGGGAAGTAATGTTCTATGTCAGTGTAGATGTTGCTATTACTACTGGTATAACTACCTGTTTCATCGCACACGGGGCAAACATACAACAATTTGTTGTTGGTGAGAAACTCTTTGAGAAAATCTTGCCTACGAAAGTCTTTTGCTTGTGGGTCTGAAAACAGACAAGCTGGAAGTTTAGTTTTGCTCAGTTCAGCGTAGAACTGGCAGAGAAAGTCTGCTCCCTTTTCTTGCCAGGAATCTTGGGGAGGCTTAAAGATGTCTATTGCACCCTTCGGATGATCTTCTGATAAGAATAGCTGTACTTCCCGTTGTAATTTTTCGACGAGTTCACGTTTATCCTCAGGTGGTCCTGCCGCAAAGCCTTCAAGCTTTTCGTATCGCGGTTTGGCATTCCAAATCCATGCGGCAATCTGGAGGCTGCGAGCTGGTTTAGTACTGTCAAACCCTTTATCATGAAGATATCGAGCGCACTCATACTGTGAGGGATTGTTCGTAGATGCCGCATATGTGAGGAGCATCATCTGTACATATACAACCTCCCTGAGTCTTTCCCGCGTGATTTTGGCAAGCTTAACTTGATGGATCATCGCTGTTGCAGTTCTCTTTCTAGCTGAGCTATCCTTCTACGAATCTGGTAGCTCCAATAGCCGGGGCCTACTTGGGTTAGCAACTCATGGAGTTGTTTCTGCTGGTTATCCTTGTCCATACGGTTGGAACGCAGAGCTTCACGAATTCTGTCGACACTTTGAGCTCCCGTAGCTTCCGGGGCATTGAAGATGTTCACAATGATATCGCTGGGATCAGCGGCATAGGTGCGTATGGTGGGCTGGAACGTTTCGGAAGTAAATGTGCCATTTCGATTAAGGATGATTATATTATCATTTATTGCATCGGTTAGTGTGATGCTGGAATGGGTTGTTATCACAGCATGGCTTGCTCGTCTATGCATTACTTTGGCGATCACGTAGACGATCTGCCGCTTCCAATAATCGTTGAAATGTACCTCCGGCTCATCGAGAAGAATAAGAGACTCAGTATCGCCGAGCAATGAAAATAGGCACATTCTACCTAGAAAACTGCGTTCACCATCACTCAACCAGTTAAGGAGCAAGAGAGGGGGGATAATATCCTCTTGGCCTTCCCGGCTACTTTTCCTTCGTTTAAAAAAGATATTGATTTCTTGCAGGATAGGCAAAGTATTACCTGGTGGATCGTAGAGGCGTACTAGCTGCTCATAGAAATGCAGTCCTCGTGCCGATGGTTGTATATCAGCTCCCTCTCTTATAGCACTTCCAAGTATTTTATTTGCATAACCAAGGTCTTGAGAGAGAAAATCGAAGATCAGCAGATAATCAGACCCCATACGTAGCTTGCGTGTAGCGTTCTCTTTCAATTGGTCAACATATTTCTCATCGTCGGGACTTGTCGTACCTCTATTCATACGAAACTTGAGAGAAAAACCTCGAATTGACTCGATTTGTGCCTCTTTGAGTACCTCATCAAGTAGTTTTTCAGAAGCGGCTAGGTCAACCAACAGACCACACAAGGTGACGATAGGAAGATATTTTGAGCGAATAAATAAGAAATGGTTTTCTGATACATCCGTGACTTTGTCTAATTGCTCCAGGTTGATGGGTTGAATTGGCCTGCCGGGAAGCTCCTGGATGGCTAGTTGCTGGCTGTCCATATCCAGTTCTCCCAATGCTTCCTCGAGAAGTTGTTCCGGTTCAGCAGCCACTAATGTTTCCTGTTTTTCCCATTCCTCTTCTGCTCCGGTTGTTAAGACAACGATATGCCTGGGGAGAAAAGAAGTAGAGAAACTTCTCGGAGCGCGATCATCGTTGATAAATGTCTGAGGCAATGGATCGCCCGGCTTATTCACTACTCTGATCTTCTGTGTTTCAGTGCCAACACCTACCATATATTCTAGTTCGAATCCAAAGGAAACAGTTTGATTGGTAGGAAGTTTTCGTAACATTTCAAACAATGCTCGCAGCACTGTTGATTTTCCAGTTCCGTTTACTCCAACAAGAAAAGAGAGAATAGAGTCAGTGTCTGATGTGTCGATACTTACCTCATCAGTATTTCTCACAAACGGGATGCCTAGATCACGAAGCACGCGGTAGTCATCAAGACGGAAGCTTAGTAATTTCATAGCTGTTTCTTCTCACAATACTTTCTACTTTGCTTCAGTTCCTACTTCCATAGGTCGCGTTTGGTTACACGCCGAAATAAGGATGTTTTGATTGACTCACGCTTAATAGGATCTACAATAGTCACTGGAATGATAACCCCAATCCACTCAAATAATTCCAGCGTCAAACGGGCCCTCTCTTCTTCTATTCCATTCGCTATAAGATCCTTTAAGCTGAATAAGCCATTTTTGTCATTATGTTGCTCGCTAATTTTACAGAGGCTTATCCATACCTCAAATTGCTTGCTAGAAATATCTACAAACGGGGCGATAGCCTGTTCCTGGTCCGTGAGAGGATCTTTTTCCTGAGCAAGCGGCGAAGGCAGATCCGTTCTGGTAATGGGCGGGAGATCCAGGCGGCCTAGCAGGCCATCCACCTGCTGTAAAAAAGCAGCTTGCTTTCTGCGCACCCGGCCTAATAGAATAGCGGGAGCTTCACTCTCTCTCATTTCGCTAAGCGCTTTAACATATTGAACAGGTTGCAGATTGCCTGGAATGATACCCCGTGTAGAAGCGGCAACGCCCAACAAGCCATTGCCGTTGGTGATGGTGATTGCTCGTGCATAACGTTCCTGGTCCAGGAGAGTACCTGTAAGAGGGACATCTTTGTCGGATTGGACATTATAAAGAGTCTTTAAAAGTTCCTGACGGTCTTTTGCATCTTTCAACGATGTAAATCTCTTGCCCATTGGTTGCAGTTGTATAGTTCCATTTTGGGCTATTGGTATTTGTATATAGTATGTCCCCCGTTCATCGTTCTGCCGGGTAAACTCTATCAGAAAAAAACCTGGAACTGTTTCTCGTCTCGGGCAGTATGTCACATGCGAGACTACAGCACCGTTTATTGCTTCGATCAAAATGGCCGGGGGCATACTTTCCAGCGTAATATTTTTGAGTATGAGGAGTGGATTATCTTCTGGGAGATGGAGATCATCCACCTGTTCATTATTGAATCTCTGTAATGCATACTCTACCAATGTCAGTTCGTTTGGCTCTTTGGGCCGAGTGTTCAGCACATCGCGCCTGTTGCTTTCTTTATAGCCATCGTCTGTTGGTCGAAAGAACCAGGTGATATTCTGTTGGGGAGTCTCCTCATCTGCTTTGCTTTTCTGAATGAGCAAGATGTGAGTAGGGATCGCGCTGAACGGCTTGAGCGCATCCGGTGGTAGTGATATAACAGCTTTCAGATCGAAGTTTCCATGAAAGTTGCCATCTTTATCTTGACCGGTGAGCAGGTCGCGTATCCTTGTGGCTCCGCTGGCTCCGCTAAAGAGAATGCCATTTGGTACGAGTATCGCCGCGTAGCCTTCTGGGGCTAAAGTTTGCAGGGCCAAGGCGGTAAGAATCACTGTGCTATCGCTGGTTGTCTCACCAACCACTTCCCTGGCAAGTTGAGCATTGATCGATCCCCCAAAGGGAGGATTCATGAGGATGCGCGCAAAGGTTCTGTCCCGCAACTCTTCTTTCGCCGTGCGCAACGCATCCTTCACAATAATGGTCGCGCTTGTTTCTCCGTGTAATCTTGTATTGGCCCAAGCCAGTTTTGCCCGGTCAGGTGAAATATCAATACCAATGATCTCTTTAGGTCGTCGCTCAGGGTCTATACGTTCTACTAGCAAGCCACCACTACCGCAGGCAAAATCGACCAGGGTATGTTCTTTCTCAAGTTGAACAAGACGACGCATGTATTGTGCAATATGGCGCGGCGTAGGATAGTAACCATTGCGTATCTGCTGAGAACGGAAGAGTATGTAGCGGTCAAAGAGAGCGGCTTTCTTGCCTGCAATGTCGAGCGTTTCATCAACAGCATCAACCGATTCATCTAGTAATTGCTTGATCTCATCAAGATTCAAATTCCCGCGTGCTGTCTGTGTCTTGAGTTGCAAATCGATATCTATCGGTTGTTCATATCCTTCTGTCAGTAGTGCAGCAAGATGCTCTATGATAAGATCTTCATTTGCAACACCTTCGTTATGAAAACGTGCCCATATCCTACTGAGCAGTTCTCTCGCATCCGGCATAATTATAATTCTCCTCTAAATGCCTGGTTCAGGATGCCTTGCTCCACCTGCTGGAGAATTTCTTCATCTTCTCGCAGCATGTCTTGTAGCTCGTCAATACTTTCCTGAGTAGAGTCAAGGTGGTTGACTATATATTGCTGTTCAATTTTGCTGGGGAATGGAAGCTCGTATGAGAAAAGCTCTTCACGATTTATCTTCGGCATGCGTGCGCGCCCAGATCTAGCGTTAACATAGTTTGTAAAAAGGGCGGCTACCATCGACCACATCAGGAAGCTTGGCAACAGCTCATTCGAAACTACTGAAAGAGGGTATATATCGGCACTACACAAACCCCTAAAATCGGCAATTGCTACTTTACGCAGGTAAGGACGGATTTTCGAGTACAGAATTACTCCAGGCTCAAACAAATACTTACCACTAGTAACCTGATCTTCTTCTGCTGTATGATAAGCTCCTAGACGACAAGTTCCAGATTCGATACTTTCTCCTCCGATATGAGGAAGCCGTTTATAATCAGGCTGTTGGGGATCAACTTGACGTGCTAGAATCGCGGCTAGGTTCCCAAGAGGCTCTCTATTCGGCCAGTTCCTAGTAACAGATTCATTAAATATCTCTAAAAGCGCGCCATCCATCACCTGATCGATATCTCTGCGCATGCTCTCAAGAGTATCCTGTGTTTCTCTTAAATCTGCTAGTAAGGCCTCAATGCGTTCTACAATGCGGTGCTGGATATCGAGAGAGCGGATGGGGTTACCTGGAAAAGGGATTGGAATCAGAATACGAGCTAATTTCTCTTTATTAAGTGTTCGACCTTTAACTGCCAAGTCAGCTTCGTTGCTTAGAGGTACAATGTGTAAGGCATGAAATATAAAATCCTTTTCTAGTCTTTCTGACCAAGAGGCTTTTATAGGTAAGGCAGCTATTGCTTCGTTAGTATAGAGCTTCTTACCAGAAATGGCTAACTTTCCAATCGTTAATTTGAAGCTCATCAAGATGGTGTCTCTATCAATTTCCTTAACATTAGAATTAGCAACACCAAGATCAGTGATTTCTTCTTTTGAACTTGTTATAAATCTTGTGTTGAGATCAGCTATCGTAACCCATGTGTTACCACTACCCCAATAATCTAGGTTTCTTCGATCAGGAGTGCCTCCAATAACTACTTTACAAACATCTCCTAATGGCAGCCACTCCCATTCTTTCGGCAACATCCATGGTCCAGCTATAGGCTTTGCATCCATCTCGTGCACCTCGATCATAGCACTTCCTCCTTCTTACTTACTGCCTCGTGCAATCGTTCTAGCATCTTTTGAAATTCGAGGTGACGCTCCAATAACCTTGCGGTTAATTCTGATGGGGGAAGCAACGTTTCGCTTTCGGGCCTGTTTGGATTCTTAGCCGACAGATCGTATCCACGGATAGCCAAAGTATCAAGGGTCTCAATCCAACTTCTCTCTGTAGGTTCGGGGCGCAGTCCCTTTCCCCGTCGGTAGGCTTTCCATTGCTCCCACATAGCCAACGCTTCAGCAAAATGTATGTCGGCGATAGGACTGCCCTTGCTAAATTTCTTAAGGTCTTTAGGTAACGCCAGTTCATGATAAAGGACTTCAGTGGTTGGCCCAGGGCGTTCAAAGAAGAGAAGTGCTGTTTTTACGTCAGAGTAAGGAGCGAAGGTACCTTGTGGGAGGCTGACGACCATCGAGAGTTTGAAAGTAGTCAGCAGTTCTTCTTTCACATCTGCAAATGCATTTCCTCTGAACAGAGTACCCTCTGGCACAACAACACCACAGCGTGCACCATCTCGCGGCTTCAGTTTTTTCATGATATGTTCCAGAAACAGCAATTCGGTAGCATTGCTCTTCACGGGAAAGTTTTGTTGGATTTGCAGGTTTTCTGTACCTCCAAAAGGAGGATTGGTGAGGATCACATCGAACCGTTCGCTTACATTACGTATATTCTCTTCAAGAGTATTGCGACGGTGTATCTGTGGAAGCATTACGCCATGCAGGATCAGGTTCATTGTACCAAGTAGAGCTGGTAATGCCTTTTTCTCGTTGCCGAAGAGTGTGTTTTCCTGCAGTTCTTGGTGGTCTCTTGTCACCCGTTCCTGCTTACGCAGGTGTTCGAAGGTCTCCACCAAAAAGCCTCCTGAGCCACATGCTGGGTCATAGATTGTCTCACGGATTTGTGGATCGATTACCTTTACCATAAAGCGGATGACGGGACGTGGCGTATAGAATTCGCCAGCCATCTTGTTTTCGTTGCCCAGTTTTTGCAGGAGACCTTCATAGACATTTGATACCAATCCGCGTACTGTGATAGAATAAAGGAGGTGATGACTGAAAACAGAAGAGGGAAGGTATGGCAAGAATCACGCGTGCAGCAGCACATCTGACGGTGGAAGAAGTGAAAAACCGAATGAGA
>WNGK01008856.1_pt1 | contig 10412 bp, 16 predicted proteins | sample 5400601 | NCBI WGS metagenome assembly WNGK01 (sample SAMN13153376, study PRJNA577476) | soil metagenome | isolation source: 60 cm soil or saprolite under Garry oak tree replicate 1 | place: USA:California | collected 2016-06-15
TGGCGGGTCTACGCCGATCCGGCCGGCAAGCCGTTCTGCCTCTGCTGGGACTAGTCACGGCGAGCGGCGTTTGCGGAGGACGGTGACGGTGACCGGGGCAGCGGCAGCCATCATGCCGGCCGCCAGCGGGTGAGGTGCGTGCCCGGGGAGCTGGTGACGATCGCGTCGCTCAACACGCGGGGCATCCCGCTGACCGGGTCGCAGCTGGCTGGGCGCTACGCCGCGATCGGGGCCGGGTTCGATGCCGGGGACGCGGACGTGGTCTGCTGCCAGGAGGTGTTCACGTACTGGCACCTGCGGCTGCTGGTCCGCCGGATGCGCTCGTTCCGGCAGATCAGCTATCGGCCCGGGCCGTTCGGACCGGCGGGCGGCCTGGTCACGTTCTCCCGGCGGCCGGTAGCCGGCACGGCGTTCCGGCGGTTCGGCCGGCCGCCCCCGGCACCGGGTGTTCCGCGGACGTCCCGTTTGCAGGCCAGGCTGAAGGGCGCCCTGGTGACCCGGCTGGCCCGGCCGGGGCTGTGCGTGATCAACACCCATCCGGTGGCCAACCATGACGGCGACTGGTCCGAGGCCAACCGGTTCTATCCGCTGCACCGCGCCGGGCTCGCCGTGCTCGCCCGCATCGTGAACCAGGCCGGACCCCGCGCCGTGGTATGCGGGGACCTCAACGTCAGCCGCGAGAGCGCCTTGTTCGGTGATCTCATGGCGGCGACCGGGCTGGCCGATGCGTTCGGGGGCGGGTGCCCGGCTACGTTCCGGGCCGAATATCTCCCGGCGGGCGCGACGGCGCATTGCATCGATTTCATCCTGACCGCAGGCGAGGTCACGGCGGAAAACGCCGCGCTGGTGTTCACCGAGAAGAAGGAGCCGCCCGGCTACGTCTCAGACCACATCGGACTGCGCGCCCGGCTGTCCCTGCCACCTGCCACACCAGGGGGCGTACCGAGCCATTAGCCCGGCGTGAGGTTGCCCTCCCCCGCAGACCATGAACCACGACCCGACCCCACCTCATGAGATGCCCTGGAAAATGGTTAGGCCGCAGGTCGACGAGATGCGCATAGTGAGTTTATGCGCGTCAGCTTCCGGCGGTTCCCCGGCCATTCGAGCGCCTACTCGGTCATCGAACGCGACGACGGCGTGGTCTACCGGATGAAGGAGTTCACGAGAGCAGGGACTCGACTGCCGCATGACCTGCGGCACTTCGTCGTGGAACGCGAACTCGGCATCGCCGACGGAATCTGGGGCGGCATCGCCGCAGGCATGGTCTACACGAGCATGGACCACGTGCAGGGCCGGCGGCCGCCGCATTCGGCGGAACGTTCAGACGAGCTGCAGCGGGCACGGCGGCAGCAGCTCATGCGGGCCGAACTGCTCGCCAACCTGGTCGAGGCCATCGCGATGCTTGACGGCCCGTCCGGCGATGACATCCGGCGGCTCACCCGCACGAAGCTGTCCGCGGTGCCCGTCACCGAGCCAGGCGCGGGCCCGGCCGATGTCGCCGCCGTTCCCCCGCCCGAGGTTCTGGCCGGGGCGGCGCGAGCACTGCAACTGGAGGCGGCGCGCTGGGCCAGGCTCCGGGTGGGGGAGGAACTGGTCTGCGAGTGGCGGCTCGCTGCCCCGGCCGCAGTCACCCGCGGGCCGCGTCGCACGAGCAGGCGCGGCCAGCGGTGACGTACCCGTTCAATGAGCGATGACCTGGCGCGTTTGCGCGGCTGATGACGCTTCCGGGCACGCTGTTCACCAGGATCCGTTCGGCCCTCGACTCGGCGGCCACCCTCGACCCGCACGTTCTCCCGCGCGGGCCGGTCGCCTAGACTCGCTCCGGTTATGAGAGCGTTCTGCCACCCTCTGACCGGGACCGGCTGACCGTCAACCGGATCACCGGGCCCGGCGACATGTCCGCTGTCCGGGCCGCGATCGTGGCCATGACGGCCGGCCCGCCGCCACTGCCCGCCGGTGCCGACCTGACTCCGCCCCTTCCCCGGGCCGACAGCGTGCCCGGCCAGTGGGTGAACGCGACCGAACGCCCGGCGGTCGACGCGGGCGTGACGCTGTATGCGCACGGCGGCGGGTTCGAGCAGCGCAACCCGGGGTTCGAACAGGTCATGGCCTACCGCCTGTCGGCGGCCACGGGGCGTGCCGCCTGGGCGCTCGACTACCGCCTGGCTCCCGCGTACCCGTTTCCGGCCGCGCTCGACGACGTGATGACGGCCTACCAGAGCCTGCTCGATCGCGGTTGTCCGATCCAGTTGAAGGTTGCGAGCGCTTGGTGCGCTGACTTGCGGCTCGAAGAGTAGGTCTGACCGAGCGCCTGGGATTTGGTCAGACTTACCTTGCGGGTCGCGGTGAGTCGCTCGGCCAGCCGCTGCTGATCGGTGACGCGCGTTGCTTTCCGCAAGCACAGCCATCTCCGTCCGTCCATCTCGGCGCGTTGTCACTGGTAGCTCAGTTGCTCGTCCCAGTCCATCGGCCGGCCCTCCGGCGTCAGGTCGAACAGATTCCACAGCGGCTCGAGGGTGCCGACGCCTCGGTGGTCCTGTCCCGGGTCGGCTGGGGCGTAGGTGAGCTCCGCCCCCCAGAAATGACGAATCATCTCGCCCTCGCGGTGAAATACATTGAGCATCTCTCTCTGCCGTCCGTCCTCGTCCTCACCGAAGTAGTCGCGGTTATACGTGTTGCCGGCCGAGGAGAGCAGTCGTAGGTGCCGCCAGCCGCGCTCGTTTCCGAGGGTGATAAGGCGTGCCGGGGAGGTCTTCGCGACGACGGCAAGGTTGAGCCGCTGGCTGACATGCCCCGCGGCGCCGTCGAGCTGATCCAGCAGCGCGGTGCAGGACGGGCACGGGCCCTCCTCCGGTGGCAACAGTGCCGTTTCACCGCTGGCCGGCCCCGGACGCGGTCCCCCGTGGCCCTGCGGGAACATGAAGTTGTAGATGACGAGCGAATCCTTGCCAGGCGCGAAGAGCTCCGAGAGGCGCACTTGGGTGGCTGTGCCGTCTGGAGCGGCGGCCTCAAAGACGTAGCCCTCGGGCACGGCTCCACCGGGCGGTAGCGCGCGCCTGGCGACGGCCACCGCCTCCATCGCGCGCCGGAGCTCGATCTCGCGTTCGAGCAGGCGATCGCGGGCCGTCCGGTATTCGGCTGATTCGCCCGGAAAGCGGATCTGCATGGCGTCTCCTTCGTTCGCGTCTGAGCCGTCCGGCTTGGTTCACGGAGCGAGCGTGGCAGACAGGTTGATCTGCCCCACGCCGCCGAGCGCGCCGGAGATGATGCAGCTTGTCTTCGCCCGCTCCGCCTGGTCCTGAAACTCTTCCTGGCCCAACCCGGGCACGTCTGCCTCGGTCTTGAGATCGATCTGCTGGAGCGCCGGCGCACCGCCAACGAGGCGCAGGCCGATGCAAGATCACTCGCAACCTAAGTCTGACATTCGCAGCCTTCAGCGATACAGGACAGTGTCCCGTTCGGTTGATCTCTGCGGCGGGTACCTCCAGCTAGCTGGGCCTGGAAGGGGCGTCCTGAACGGTTGAAGTGGCGGTTGTTCAGGTCATCTCTTCGGTTTCGGCGCCGACGGCCCTCGTATCAGGCCCAAGCGCGCGGAGGGTCGATTTGGGGCGGCGTAGTCTAGCTGGTTGATCCCCCACGTGGACATCCGCTAATTGCTGCGTCGGTGCCGCTTGTCCCTGCGGGCGAGGATAAGCCATAAGTCCAGGTCTTCCCAGCCCCATGGCGCAACCGGTGTGCCGTCGGCCTCACGTCCGAAGCGGAACTGATCCGCGGGGCCGTTCTGCTGGAGGAAGAGCCCGAACATGCCGGCCGCCGGCAGCCGACCTGCCAGCGCGGCGGCCTGCTCGGGCGCGCCCGAGCAGGCCGTAGGCTGTCGAGCAGGGTGGCCACGCCGTGCGGGTCGTCGAGGGGGGCGTGGGCGGCGGCCCAGTGCGCGGGGCGAGGGTCCGCGGCCAGGCAGTGCGGGGGATCGCGGACCATCGTCGCTCCCAGGCTGAGCAGCTCCGCCTTATCGCCGATGACGTCCAAGTGCATCCTGTTCTTCACCGACTTCGGCTCGGGAATGGGGTTGATCCAGATCAGCGGCCCTGGCCCGCGGGATCCTCGATCGGGACCGGCCAGTCGAGCGGGCGGGGCCAACTTGGCCGGTCCCCAGCTTCGCAGTGCCGTCCACGTGGTCAGCTCGCCGATGGTGACGCATGCCCCTCGCCGTCCGGATCCGCGCGTAGACCAGGCCCGTTCGGACGCCTTGTGCACGTTTCACAAGCTGCTTCCGCGGAAACGCCATACCTCGCGTTCGGGGTGACTCGCCCTTCACTCTTGTCGGCGGAACGGCGCCTCGTTCTGCTCAGCGGCCGACTCGTATGTCTCGTCGACGAGGGCCGCGGCCTCTGTGAGCGCGGCGGCGCGGGACCGGGCCGCGAAGTCGCCGTTGAGCCCGCTCTGCCCGATGCACCACTGCGTCCACTCCGGCAACAGGCGCAGCGCCGCGTTAGCGTGGTCGGGGAAGTAGCGGTCAGGTTGGCTGCGGCGGTTCCGGCTGTGCTGGCTGGTCTAGCTTGATACCGATCACGCGGGCCACGCGATTGAGGTCGGCGTCGCAGGTGAGGAGCGTCGCCTGGTGGCGCCGGGCGACGGCGGCGATCATACAGTCCACCAGTCCGCGGGGCGTGATGCCAGCCTGGCGGCAGCGGCGGTAGATTCGTGCGGCACCTTCGAAGTCGGTGACGGCCTCGAAACGGTACAAATGGAATCGCAGCAGAAGGCGGCGCAGGTCGGCCTCCCGGGCATCGCTGCGAGCGCCGGCCAGGACTTCCATGATCACCGGCTCGGTGACGGCGACCGGGCCGTCGGCGGCAATCAGTTCTGAGAGGCGGAGATCGACGGCGCTTCCAGTGGCCCGGTCGTATTCGACCCAGGCAGAGGTGTCCGCGAGGATCACGCGGCTCCCCGTGGTGGCGTATCCGCCGGAGGCTCATCGATGGCGTGCGCGCCACGCATCGCCAGCGCCTCCTCCCGGGTCATGGGCTGCCCGGCCAGATGCCGCAGGGCCAGCTCGACGGCCTCGGTCTTGGTCCGCAGACCATAGCGGTCCATGACCACCTGGAGGTAGGTGTCCTCGATCTCGATATTCGTGCGCATCCTGCTCATACACCTAGTCTACACCTTACGTGTATGTTTGGTGTAGCGCGATGGGCGACCTTGGCGGTCGTCTTGTCGGTGGCGTGCTTGCCGATCATCGTGAGAACGGCATCGGCGTCCGGGTGGTTCAGTCGCGCTATGGCCTCGAAGGCGGCAGCCCCTCGGGCCGCTACTCTCGTCGCATGTCCGAGAGTACGAACATCATAGGCCGGTGGCGTATCACCGAGATGGACAACTGGGACCAGGAGGCCGTCGATCTGGTCCAGCCCGGCTTCATCGAGTTCGATGATGACGGCCTCGGCAGCCTGGGCTTCATCGTGGTGACGGGAGAACTCGACTGCCGCGAGGCGGATCGTGATGGCAGGCCGGGCGTCGAGTTCTCGTGGCAAGGCTCCGACGAGGGCGACGATGTGAGCGGCCGCGGCTGGGCCGCGCTCAACCCCGATGGCACGCTCGAGGGCCACATCTACTTCCACCTGGGTAATGATTCCGCGTTCCGAGCCGAGAGATTCAGCGGAGTCGCCCAATGAGCGATGCCATCGAAGTTGTGGTGGAGGGAGCGCCTGTCATCGACGGGCCGCCACTGCGCGCTATCAGACCACATCGGGCTGCGCGCCGGCTGTCCCTGACCCCTATCGGGTGATCCCCTCGCGGACGGCGGGGACTACCTCGAGCGACAGGGGCTTTCGCCCGCCTGGCGCACGTAACCGAGAGCCGCGCACCACCAGTCGGCCAGAGCTTGATGATCGCTGGCGTCGAAGCAGAGATTCTTGAACCGTGCTGGCATCCCCCGGCAGTACCGCTGGCCTCGGAACCCTTGTCAGCGGACGACGTCGAAGACGTTCTTCTGCAGGCCGTTGGCGTAGACGTCGTGTTCGACGAGCTTCAGCTTCTGGACGTCCTTGTCCGTGGTGCTGAACAGGCGCTTGCCCGCACCGAGCAGCAGCGGGTAGACGAGCAGGTGGTAGCGGTCGATCAGGCCCGCGTCCTCGAGGCCGTGGTTCAGGGAAGCGCTGCCGTGGACGATGATCGGGCCTCCCTCGGTCTCCTTCAGGGCGGCGACCTGGTCGAGCGAGCGCAGGATGGTGGTCTCGCCCCAGTTCGAGACCAGGTTGTCCTCGGTGAGGGTGGTGGAGACGACGTACTTCGGCATCATCTTGTAGCCGGCGAATTCCTTCATGTCCGGCCATACCGGGCTGAACGCCTGGTAGCTGACGCGGCCCATCAGGATCGCGGTGGCTTCCTCCTGCTCCCGCCCCTTGATTTCGTATGCCGCGGGGACGAACTCGACGTCCTTGAAGGTCCATCCGGTGTTCCGGTAGCCGGGTTCGCCGCCCGGGCCCTCCACGACGCCGTCGAGCGAGATGAAGGCGGTGCTGATCAGAGTGCGCATGCTGGTCTCCTTGATGTCTCGTGTCCGGTTTTCGATTGCGCTTGCTGATTTCAGGCGAGGAGGCGGGTCAGCCACTGCTGCCAGGCGGCCTCGGCCCCGTCCGTGTCCGGCCCGAACAGGTGGTGGAACATCACCACCAGGCCGGTGAAGCCGTGGAAGGTGTAGATCCCGTCGGCGGTGCGTACCTCGATGCGCTCGTCGTCCGACCAGACCACCTCGCCGTCCAGCGGCGGCAGGCCCGCCGGCTCGGCGTGCGCCCGCGCGTCCACGGCGACCGGGGCCGACAGGGACAGCCCGCGGGTGAGGGCCGCCCGGACCTCCAGCGCCGGCTGGCCGCCCGTCTTCGCCATGGCGAAGACGGGGACCCCGGTGCGTCCCGGGAAGTGCGTCAGGTACTCGCGGAGCGTGTGGAGGTGGAAGGGCCAGCCGCGGCGCAGGGCGTCGTACTCGTCCTGCCAGTTGTCGCCGAGCAGGCCGCTGTGGACGACGCGGAGCACGGTGCTGCCGCCGTCCCGTCCCTCGATGAGGTACTCGAAGGCCATGAACCGGCCGTCTTCGGCGGTCGCGGTTCGGGTGGCGAGGCGCTTGCCGGGCTCGTAGGCGGTGATCACCGCCTCCTCCCGGTGGCCCCCCGTGTCTATGGCAGCGACCCCGCCCTCGCGTGGCTCCACCTCGTTGCGCCCCATGAACCAGGAGTCGATCCCCGGTCCGGTGGCGATCGCCGCCCAGACCTGTTCCGGGCTGGCCGGCAGGATCGTCTCCAACTCGATCTCGAACGGGTGCGTCATCGTCAGTTCTCCTGTCCTGCTTCGGATGCGGTCTGCTGCGCCGCGGGGATCTGGTGAAGCCCGACGACCACCCGGTGGCTCCGGCCTCCCTCGGCGGACTCGTCGTGGTAGCGGCCGACGAGGGCCGCCACGGCCTGGGCCAGCTCCTCGGCGAAGGCCGTTCGGTCGGCCGCGGAGGCGAACCGCACCTCTGCGTCGATGCCGAAGGTGGCGACCCGCTGCCGGGCCCGGGCGGCGCCGGTCAGCAGGGCCCCGACCTCCTGCACCAGCCGGGACCCCAGCGCCAGTAGCCAGCGGGCGGAGAGCTGGTCGGGAGACCGGGAGGGGTCCGGGCTGACGGCGGCCAGGGCACTGGGGGAGATCACGTAGGAGGCGGCGGTGGCGCGGTACACCCGCTCGGTGACGCTGCCCTTGCGCCGCTCCTCGGCGAGCTCGACCAGCCCGTGCCGTTCCAGCTCCTTGAGGTGGTAGTTGGCCTTCTGCCGGGGCAGCCCCAGGCGGGCCGCCAGCATGGCGGCCGAGCCGGGCTCGGCCAGGGCGGCGAGGATCCGGGCCCGGATCGGGTCCAGGGACGCCTCGGCCGCTGCGGGTTCTTCGATCACGGCGACATCGAGCACCGTTCCAGGATCCTACCGACGAGAAAATTTGTCAAGACAGTTCAAATCGTCGGTACGTCGTGTCGCCGGTGCGCCGCGCGGATACCCTACGCGGGGTGGTAACAGAGATAGACGTTCGTCATGACGGTCTCTTCTCGTTTTCCGCATGCGCGGTTTCTGCGAGCCGTTTGATCGTGGCGAGGCGCCGGTCCCACTGGGCGGCGAGCTCGGTCATCGTCGTGGTGGCCTGGTCGAGACGGCCGGTTTCTACCTGGTAGAGGACTTCCCGGCCCTGCTTGCGGCGGCTGATCAGCCCGGCCCGTTCGAGCACGACCAGGTGCTTGGAGACGGCCTGGCGGGAGAACGGCACCCGCTCGGCCAGCCAGCTGGCGCTGACCTCGCCGTGGCTGACCAGGAGGTCGAGGACCTGGCGGCGGGACGGATCGCCGATGGCCGACCACAGCTCGTCATCGGCCTGCGTTGTCATGCGGGTTACCGTTTCGCTAGGAGCGTGGCCAGACGGTCCAGGAACTCACCCCAGCCCTCCCTGTGCTCGTCCGCATAGCGCTGCTTCTCCGCGTCGGGCCATGCCCGCAGCTCGTGACCGCTTTCGGTCACGCGCAGGCGGGTCCGTTCGTCATCCTCAGGCGTCAGCGTGAACTCGATGAGCATCGAGTTGCCGGGCACCGGCTCCTCGCCGCGGGGATGATTCCAGCGGAACGAGAAGCGGGTGGGCGGATCGACGGTCTCCACGACGACCGGGCCGCCCTGGTCCCCGAACTCCATATAGCCGTGAGCGCCCGGTTCGACCACGAGCTCGACCTTGTCGGCGAACCACTGGCTTATCTGATCGGGCTCGGTGATGGTGCGCCACACCACCTTGACCGGCGCCTCGATCAGGATCTCCCGCTCGATCGCGAGACCTGGCATCGCTATCAGCTCCCTTCCTGTAGGTGCAACCGACGGTAGCACGTCAGGCGATGACCTGCAACCAGCAGTTGCATTTCTCCGCAGAAACCTGCTACCTTCGGTTGCACATCGAGAAGGAGCGAATCATGAAGAATGCGCTACGCCCCGCCGGAGACGGTGTGCCGCACGCTGGTACACGGCCCGCCGGCCCGGCAGCCGGGCTCGCGGCCAGCGGGCCTCCCCAGCGGGCAAGCCAGCGGTGGAAAGCGTTCGCGCTGCTGGTCGTGACCTACTTCATCGCGATCGTGGACTTCACGATCGTGAACGTCGCCTTGACTACCATCGGCCGCGAACTCCGTTTCCCCGAGTCCGATTTGCAGTGGCTAGTGACCGCGTACGGGCTGACCTTCGCCGGCTTCCTGCTCCTCGGCGGCCGCGCCGCTGACTTGCTCGGACGACGACGCGTGCTCATGGTGGGCCTGGCGGTCTTCACCGCCGCCTCACTCGCTGGCGGCCTGGCCACCTCGGACACCTTCCTCATCGTGATGCGAGGGATCCAGGGGCTCGGGACGGCACTCGTGCTGCCGGCCGCCCTGTCGATCGTGACGAACATGTTCTCCGAGGGAGCCGAACGCAACAAGGCCCTTGGCATCTGGGGCGGGGTGGGCGCCCTGGGCGGGACGGTCGGCCTTCTGGCCGGCGGAATCCTCACCACCTACGCCGGATGGCGGTACATCTTCTTCTTCAACGTCCCCATCGGCGTGGCGGCGCTCGCCCTGGCCCCAAAGGTGGTGCCCGAGAGCCGCGCCGGCAGCGGACCGCGACGCTATGACGCCTTCGGAGCCGTGTCGATCACTGCCGCACTGCTGGTGCTCGTCTACGCCATCTCCCAGGCGCCACAGGCCGGCTGGACGGCCACCCAGACCGTCGCCATGCTCGCCGTCGGCGCGGCCCTGTTCGCCCTGTTCCTCGTCGTCGAGGCCAGGGTCGAGGCACCCCTGCTGCCCCTCGGGCTCTTCCGCCTGGGCAGCGTCGCCGGATCCAACGTGGTCGGCTTCCTGCTCGGGACGAGCTTCCTCACCTTCGTGTTCCTGGGCACGCTCTACATGCAGCAGGTGCTCGGCTTCTCCGCTCTCGCGACGGGAGCGGCCTGGATGACGGCGTCGGTGACCTCGCTGGCCTGCGCGGGCCTCTCCCAGCGAATCGTGACGAGGACCTCGCCCAAGCTCGTCATGGCCTTCGGCATGGCGCTCATCGGAGCCGGGACGCTGTGGGCCACGCAGGCCCCGGCCAGCGGGACCTTCTGGCACGACCTGGCCGGGCCGTTCTTCGTCGCCGGCATCGGCACCGCGTTCGCCTTTATCCCGGTCTCCATCGGCGCCCTCGCCGGGGTGACCGAGCGCGACGCGGGAGTCGCCGCTGGCTTGGTCAACACCTCTCAGAATTTCGGCGCGGCGATCGGAGTCGCCGTCGCCTCATCCATCGCGGCCTCGTACTCCCACACGCTGGCCCACCACGGATACGCAGCCGCCACCGCCCTCACCGGCGGGTTCCAGCGGGCCCTGTGGGTGTGCGGACTGACCG
>WNGK01010489.1_pt1 | contig 10412 bp, 8 predicted proteins | sample 5400601 | NCBI WGS metagenome assembly WNGK01 (sample SAMN13153376, study PRJNA577476) | soil metagenome | isolation source: 60 cm soil or saprolite under Garry oak tree replicate 1 | place: USA:California | collected 2016-06-15
GCCGTCAGCGCCGCGAGGGCGGCCACGGCCAAAAGCCGAGCAGCGATGCGGGTCCTAGCCAACGACATTCACGATCCTCATGGGAACAATAATCACTTTGCGGACGGTTTTGCCGCCGAGCGCCTGTTTTACCGCATCGAGGCCCAAAACGGCAGCCTCAATTTCCGGATTTTGGGCACCGCTAGCCACCGTGACCTCACCCCGTTTCTTGCCGTTGACCTGAACCACCAGCGTCACCGTGTCTTCAACCAGCAAATCGCGTTCGATTTTGGGCCAACTGACCTCCGAAACCAGGCCGGGTTGTGCCAGCACCTGCCAGCTTTCCTCGGCCAGATGCGGCATCATGGGGGCGAAAAGTTGAACAAGGATGACCGCGGCCTCGCGGATAGCCCACGCCAGGTCTGGCGACTGCTGGCCCTCGCGCGCCAGTACGTCGCCCAGCACGTTCGAAAATTCCCGGATATAGGCGAGGCAGACGTTGAAATGCAGTCTTTCGATGCCGGCGGAGACCTTGTCGAGCGCCCCATGCGCCGCCTTGCGCAGCGCCAGCGCCTCGGCGCCGAACGACGCTGGCCGTGCAGCAGGAGCTGCCCTGGCGATATCGGCGGACTCGTTGACCAGCCGCCACAGCCGCTGCACGAAGCGCGACGCGCCCTGCACCCGCTCGTCGCTCCAGATCACGTCGCGGTCTGGGGGCGAATCCGACAGCATGAACCAGCGCGCCACGTCGGCGCCATAGGTCGCGATGATGTCGTCAGGATCGACGGTGTTGCGCTTCGATTTCGACATCTTCTCGATCGGGCCGATTGCGACTTCTTCGCCCGTTTCAATCAGGAATGCGCGGCGGCCATTGGCGCCGGTCTCGACCCTGACCTCCGCCGGCGTGACGTAGGTGCCGTCGGCCTTTTGACGAGACTTCTTCGCCCGTTTCAATCACCAGCGCGCGGCGACCAGTGGCGCCGGTCTCGATACTGACCTCGGCCGGCGTGACATAGGTGCCGTCGGCCTTTTGATAGGTTTCGTGCACCACCATGCCTTGCGTGAACATGCCGGCGAACGGCTCGTCCATGCCGATATGGCCGGTCGCCTTCATCGCGCGGATGAAGAAGCGGCTGTACAATAGATGCAAAATCGCGTGCTCGACGCCGCCGATATACTGGTCCACCGGCATAAGCCGGTCCACCACGGCGCGCGTGGTCGGCGCGTTCTCGTTCCACGGATCGGTGAAGCGCGCGAAGTACCACGACGAATCGACAAAGGTATCCATGGTGTCGGTTTCGCGCTGTGCCTTGCTGCCGCATTGCGGGCAAGAGACGTGCTTCCAGGTCGGATGATGGTCCAGCGCGTTGCCGGGTTTGTCGAAGGTGACATCCTCCGGCAGCACCACCGGCAGATCCTTGTCGGGTACCGGCACCACACCGCATGTCGGGCAGTGGATCACCGGAATCGGGCAACCCCAGTAGCGCTGCCGCGAGATACCCCAATCGCGCAGGCGAAAATTCACCTGCCGTTCCCCTACGGGCATGTTGCCGCGAATTTCGCTTTCGAGCCGCCTAGCGACCTCTTCCTTCGCCTGATCGATGGTCATGCCGTCGAGGAAGCGCGAATTGATCATGCGGCCGTCGCCATCGTAGGCGGTATCGGTGATGACAAAGGTTTTTGGATCGACATCGGGCGGGCACACCACCGGCGTATTTCCGAGTCCGTATTTGTTGACAAAATCGAGGTCGCGCTGGTCGTGCGCGGGGCAGCCGAAGATCGCCCCGGTGCCATATTCCATCAGCACGAAATTGGCGACATAGACCGGCAGCCGCCAGTTCGGATCGAATGGATGGATCGCCTTGATTCCGGTATCGAAACCGAGTTTTTCGGCAGTATCGATGATTTCCTGCGCGGTGCCGTGACGCTTCGCCTCGGCGATGAATTCCGCAAGCTTTGGATTTTTTGCAGCCGCGGCCTGCGCCAGCGGATGATCCGGCGCGATCGCCATGAATTTGGCGCCGAACAGCGTGTCATGCCGCGTGGTAAAAATCTTCAGCTCGCTCTCGCCATTCGGCGCGGTTGCCGGATCGAGCGCGAAACGGATCAGCAAACCTTCCGAGCGTCCGATCCAGTTGCGCTGCATCAGGCGAACTTTGTCGGGCCAGCGATCCAGCGTATCGAGCGCGTCCAACAGCTCCTGCGAATATTTTGATATCTTGAACACCCACTGCTTCATCTCGCGCTGCTCGACCGGCGCGCCGGAACGCCAGCCGCGGCCGTCGATCACCTGCTCGTTGGCAAGCACGGTCATGTCGACCGGATCCCAGTTGATCTTGCGCTCTTCGCGCTCGGCGAGCCCGGCGCGAAGAAAATCCAGAAACAGCTTCTGCTGATGCTTGTAATAAGAGGGATCGCAGGTCGCGAATTCCCGTGACCAGTCGAGCGACAGCCCGATCGACTGCAGCTGCTTTTTCATCGCCGCGATATTGTCGTAGGTCCACGCCTTCGGCGCGACCTTGCGCTCGATCGCGGCATTTTCCGCCGGCAGCCCGAACGCGTCCCAGCCCATCGGGTGCAGCACGTTATGGCCTTTGGCCCGCATGTAGCGCGCCAGCACGTCGCCGAGTGTGTAATTGCGGACATGCCCGATATGGATGCGCCCGGACGGATAGGGGAACATCTCGAGCACATAATATTTCGGCCGCGGGTCGTCGTTGCCGGAGGCGAAGATCGCCTTTTCGTCCCACCGGCGCTGCCAGCGCGGCTCGGCTTCGCGTGCGTTGTAGCGTTCGGAGGTCATAGAATCGCAGGGCTTTTCGTGGATTCGAGGCCGGTTTTAGAGAACGGCGGACTAGGCCACAAAAGACCGCGAGGGGTCAACGCCCCAGCAGTTCAAAAGGTTGACGCCAAAGTTTCAGCTCGCCAGCGCTATCCCGCCATCCGTGAGCCGGACAACGCCGTGCTCGACCACGGCGTTGCGGCCGCGATGCTTGGCGGCATAGAGGGCGGCATCGGCGGCCTCGATCAGGTCGCCCGGCTGCTGCTTCTCATTTGGCTTGGTGCAGGCCACGCCGACGCTGACGGTGACGGTTTGATAGTGAGAGGTGCAATGAGGCATCGCCAGATTCTGCACCGCGGCGCGCACCATCTCGCCGATCTGCAAGGCTCGCTTTGATTCGATGTTGGGCACGAGAAGACAAAATTCCTCGCCGCCATAGCGGCCGGCAAAGCCCATGGTCTCGGCGGCGATTCCGGCCAGGGTTTCCCCGAGCCTGGCAAGGCAGACATCGCCCTCGGGATGGCCATAGCTGTCGTTGAACAGCTTGAAGTGATCGACGTCGATCATCAAGAGCGACAGCTCGCTGCCGTATTGCTGGGCCTTCATCCATTCAAAGTCGAGCCGGCTCTGAAAGCCGCGCCGGTTGGCGAGGCCGGACAGCATGTCGATCGAGGCGATCACGGTGAGGCGCTCATTGGTGGCGACCAGTTCGCGCTCGCGCTCGATAAGCTGCGCCGCCATCGCGTTGAACGCGCGGGCCAGCGGAACAAATTCTGCCGGCAGGCGGTTGCGCGCCGCGCGGACCGACCAGTCACCCTCGCCGAACCGTTTCGCCATCGCCACCATCATCTCGATCGGCAGGATGATCAGCTTCTCCGCGGCGACCAGCGCGCCGAGCAGCACGAAAAGGCAGAAGAACAGCAGTTGCAGATAGGCGGTGCGAATCTCGCGGTTGATCGCGGCAGTCACACCGCTTTCATCGATGCTGACGACCAGGCGCGATTGCGTGCCGGGAATGCGTACGAAGTGCACGATGCGTTTCGAGCCCTCGCCGTCTGCGAACGAAAGCGACCCGTCCGGCTGGTCCGAGCCGATCACCTTCTCGGCCACGACGGACAACAGCGGCATGGTGTCAAGCGGACGGCCGATCATGCTGGCTTGGTCCGCCGGCGCCGCCAAGACCACGCCTGCGCTATCGACCAGGACCGCCGAAATGCCGGGGCGCCGGCCGAGATCGCTCATGATCTTCGACATCCAGTCGAGATTCATGCCGGCAACGACGATTGAATCCTCCTCGCGATTGATCGCCGATACCGGATAGGCCGCCATCATGATCGGCCTCTGGTTGGATTTGGCGAACAGAAAGTCGCTGAAAACGAAACCGCCGGCTTCGCGCGCCTTCTTAAGATATTCCCGGTCGCTGAGATCGAGGCCTACGAGGTTGTTCAATGTCGAGCATTGAACCAGCCCGTTCTTGCTGACGATCATGATGCTGAGGATCCAGGGTAGATTAAGCGGCAGGCTGGCGCGCAATATGTCGCAACTGCGCCCGACGCCTCCCGAGGCGCGGATATAGGCCGCCGATTTCAACATCGTCTCGACCGAGGAGATGACTTCGCGCTGGGTATCGGCGCTGTGCTGCGCGAGATCTGCAAATTCCTGAGAGGCAAGCGCGATCTGCTTACTGCGGGTATCCTCCAGCGAACGGGTCCGGTCCAGCATCAGAGGAGCCACCAGGATCAGCGCCAGCAATGCGAGCCGCGCGCGGATTCCGAGAAGCTGCTTGAGTTTCACTCTTTTGCGGTTGAAACTGACGTGTGACATCTCTGCCCCCAACCCACATGCAAGGTAGAGGGAAGGGTTCAAGAAGCCTTTCGCGGACTCGGTAAAATTGGAACCACCCATAAAGCTACGACTGACAGATGACATGGCGACCGAAAACTCTTTGCCAATAACTGCGCATTTACCAAACGGGCTTTCCGCGGTGGAGCAAGAGATCGCGCGCGCATGCAAGGAAGCACGGCGCGACCTTACGTCGGTGACTTTGATCGTGGTGTCCAAAACCTTCGATGCCAGCGCAATCACGCCGGTGATCGAGGCGGGCCAGCGCGTGTTCGGCGAAAATCGCGTGCAGGAAGCCAAAGCAAAATGGCCAAGGTTAATGTCGGCTTACCCTGGCTTGGCGTTGCATCTGATCGGGCCGCTGCAATCGAACAAGGCGAAGGAGGCCGTCGCGCTGTTCGACGCCATTCATTCGGTCGACCGACCGAGCATTTGCGAAGCGTTAGCCAAGGAAATAGCTTCGCAAAAACGGCGGCCGCAATTGTTCATCCAGCTCAATACCGGCGAGGAGCCGCAGAAGGCCGGGGTCGCGCCGGCGGACGCCGACGCGTTCATTGCCAGCTGCCGCGAAAAATATGGCTTGGAAATTTCCGGGTTGATGTGCATTCCGCCGGTCAACGATGCGCCGGCGCCGCATTTCGCGCTGACCGCGAAGATCGCGGCGCGCAACGGGTTGAAGAACCTGTCGATGGGCATGAGCGCCGATTTTGCCGTCGCGATTCAGTTGGGCGCCACGCACGTGCGCGTCGGCTCGGCCATTTTCGGAGCGCGGCAAAAATAAACGCTTGCCGTCCCAGCCAAGCGCTCGCAGGGCTGCCGCGCCTCGCTCCTGCGGGGAGAGGCCGGATCAGCCCTCTCACCCAATCATGATCTTCGTTTGCGGCCCCAGTCGCTGCAGCAGCCGCAGCATGGCGCCCTTTGTCATTGAAACGCACCCCGATGTGGGGGAAAAATTCTCGCGAGCTAAATGCAAGAATACCGCGCTGCCCCGGCCGGCGATGCGCGGCGAGCTGTTGTGATCGATCTCGATGATGAAATCGTAGAGGTGGTCGTCGCGCTTGAGCCGGTCACCGCCGTGATCCCGATCCCGCCGCACCGGCTGATTGTAATGGCGGCTTTGAGGATCTTCGCACCAGGCGTCTTCGGGCCGAATGGCGCGAACCGGCAAGAAAGTGCGCGGCCTCGGATGGCGGTCGGCGCGCCACCATAACTGCCGGGGCCGGAAGGTGCCTTTTGGGGTGCCGCCATCGCCTTCACGCTTGTTGGCCCTGATGCCGCCGCGCCCAAGGGCAACCGGGATGGTTTGCCCGCCCGCAGTCAGCCAGCCCCGGCGCGGATTACCGGCAGAGGGCTGAATCCTGATCGCGAAAAACGGCCGATCACGCGGACTTGTCTGATAAGTGATTGAAATAATATAACTTCCCCTGCGAATCGCAAACGCCTTGTTGCCTGATCGACGGCAGATGCTCTAATTCACGCCTGTTCGGGACATTCACCTGAATGCCGGCGATTTCTGGAGTAGACTGCGTTTCGGCTTGTGAATCAGTAACGGTTCCCTACCTCATACGAATCAAGATCTAACGTACCCTGACTTTACCCTATCAAGACGCGGCTACAGGCGCCTCCGCTCGCCCCGCCGCCCCCAAGAGGATTGTACCCATGGCGAATGCCCGCAAGATCCTGATCGTGGATGACGATACCGATCTGCGCGATACGCTGGTGGAGCAATTGTCGCTGCACGACGAGTTCGAAGCCTCCGCTGTCGATACCGGCGCCAAAGGTGCCAGCGCCGCCAAAGCCAACGCTCCCGATCTGGTGCTGATGGATGTCGGATTGCCGGACACCGACGGCCGCGAAGTCGTGCGCTCCTTGCGCAAGGGCGGTTTCAAGGCGCCAATCATCATGCTCACCGGCCACGATACCGATTCCGACACCATTCTCGGGCTCGAATCCGGCGCCAATGACTATGTGGCAAAACCGTTTCGATTTGCGGTGCTGCTGGCGCGAATTCGGGCGCAACTCCGCCAGCATGAAGCCAGTGAAGACGCGGTGTTTTCGGTCGGTCCCTACAGTTTCCGGCCGGGCTCCAAGATGCTGACCGGCGCCAACGCCCGGAAAGTGCGGCTGACCGAAAAGGAAACCGCGATCCTGCGTTTCCTGTATCGCGCCGGCCAGCTACCGGTATCGCGCGAAACGCTGCTGCAGGAAGTATGGGGCTATAATTCAGGCGTCACCACGCACACCCTGGAAACCCACATCTATCGGCTGCGTCAGAAGATCGAGAAAGATGCCGCCAATCCCGAGATATTGGTGACGGAAGCCGGTGGCTACAAGCTGGTGCCGTGATACGATTCGCGGCAACGATTCGTGATGGCGCCGTAATGGCGCAACCGGTCCTGCATGTCGATCGAAGATGATGTTGCCCTGCTCGAGCGCGTCCCGACATTGCGCCTGTTGGGGATGACCGCTCTGCGCATGCTCGCGATCGGCTCCGAGCAGCGCGATTTCGCGCAAGGCGACGTGCTCTTCAAAGCAGGCGATGATGCCGACGCCGGATATATTGTTCAGCGCGGCGCGTTTCGGATCGAGGACGGCGCCGGCGCGGAAATTGTCGCAGGTCCGGGCGCGCTGATCGGCGAGCTTGCGCTTGTGGCCGCGATGAAGCGGCCGTCGACCGCGACCGCGCTGGAAAAGTCCTCGGTGATCCGCGTCGCGCGCAGCCTGTTTCAGCGCGTGCTGGAAAGCGATCCCGCTGCGGCGCGCCGGCTGCGCGATGAATTCGCCAACCGCACCAGCCAGATCGCCAGCGATATCCTGATGGCGGGCGCGAAGCTGAATATTTGACCATCCACTCGTCATTCCGGGATGCGCCGCAAGGCGCAGACCCGGAATCCAGAAGTTGTCGGCTCGAGATTCCGGGTTCGCGTCTTCGACGCGCCCCGGAATGACGGAATAGGGAGCTCATACCTCCAGCGTTACCGTAACCGGCACGTGGTCGGACGGGCGCTCCCAGCCGCGCGCATCCCGCGTGATCCTGAAATCGCTGACGCACTCTTTAAGGGCGCGCGAGACCCAAATGTGATCGAGCCGACGGCCACGATCCGCCAGCGTCCAGTCGGCGGCGCGGTAGCTCCACCAAGTATAGACTTTTTCCGACAGCGGAATGCGCTCGCGGGCGACGTCGATCCATTCGCCGTGCGCTTGGGCTGCCAAAAGCTTTTCGCATTCGATCGGCGTATGCGATACGACTTTCAGCAATTGCTTGTGCGACCACACGTCGTTCTCATGCGGCGCCACGTTGAGATCGCCGACCAGGATATGGCGGTCATCTCCGCGCGGATGTAAAGGCTCGCACGCCTTCATCTCGTCGAGGAATTGCAGCTTGTGCTCGAATTTCGGATTGAGTGCGGGATCCGGAATATCGCCGCCCGCCGGAACGTAGAAATTATGCAGCACCAGCGGCTTCGACAGCTGCGCCTTTTCGCCAAACGCAACCGAGATATGACGCGAATCGATCTTGTCGCAGAAGGTGCGGATATCGGTGGTCTCGAACGGCAATTTCGAGATCACCGCGACGCCGTGATAGCCCTTCTGACCATTCAGCGCGACGTGCTCATAGCCGAGGCGCCGGAAACGCTTGAGCGGAAATGCATCATCGACGCATTTGGTTTCCTGCAGGCATAGAACGTCCGGCCTCACCGATTTCAAAAATTTGGCGACGAGATCCATGCGCAGCCGCACCGAATTGATGTTCCAGCTTGTCAGGGAGAGACGCATGGGGACCAGCAATGCAAAACACGTGCGGCTGATGACGCACGTCTCTACTCCGCAAGCAAGAAAGATTTTCAGCCCGGCGGGGTCCAGTAATTGGTAAAGTCGATCTTGAACAGGCCGGGATCGACTTTCTTGGAGGAATCCAGATTGTAGACGGCGACCGTGGTGTCATAGCCCTGCGGGTCGGTCACGGTCCACTGCTTGAGCTGGCCGTCCTTGGCGCCGACCATCAGCATCAAACGGCTGGTGCCGATCAACGCCTGCTTCTCCTCGATGGTGACGCTGATGAACATGTCATCGGCAGTCACGCTCACGACATTGGTGTCTTTCAGGAGATCGATGCGGTCCGACAGCAGAAACCGCAATGGCGTCTGCGACAAGGGATAGATGTCCTGGGTCGCAAGCTTGCGGTCGCGCACCGCCAGTGACGATCCATCGGCGATAATTGCGATCGGACTCGGCGCATCATATTCGAAACGCACCTTGCCGGGCTTCTGGATGTAGAAGTCGCCCTTGGTCTTGCTGCCGTCGGGTCCGACCTGGACGAAATTTCCAACCAACGTCTGCAGCGAGGACAGATAGGAACTCACTCTCGCCGCTTGCGTCTTTTGGTTGGCATCGAAGGACGCAAAAATATTGGCAGGGAGACTGCGGCGCGGATCGGGAATCACCGGGTTAGGCGGCGGCGCCGGGGTTGCCCCGGTCGTGATCGGGCCTCTCTGCGGGTCCGACGCACTGATCTGGACGCCGGCGCGCCCTTTCGGGGCGGGCTTTGGAATCGGAACGGTCTGCGCCGGAACGGTTGGTGCAGGAACGGGCTGCGCCGCACAAGACGTCGCGGCCGATAGCGTCACGACGCCGGTCAGCGAAGCCGCGATCAGCACCGCCAATCCCGCGCGCATGCCCAGCGCGAACTGTTCTCCCATTCGAAGTTTTAGATTTCTATACAACGCGTTGCCCCACCCGGCTTTCGGCCATTTTATCGTGCTTTCGACCAAAGGAGATATCGTTTTTCCGTGAAAATATAATGCCAATCGTGGCGGTCCTTTGGTCCGCTTGATGCTTCTCAAAAGCGGCTTTCTTCTTCTTCGACCAGAATCTCTCGTTTGCCGGCGTGATTGGCCTGTCCGACGATGCCCTCGAGTTCCATTCGCTCCATCAGCGACGCGGCGCGGTTATATCCGATCTGCAGCCGGCGTTGAATGTAGCTGGTTGAAGCCTTGCGATCGCGCTTGACGATCGCTACCGCCTGCGCGAACAGGTCGCCGCTGCCATCGCCGCCCATGCCGGTGGAATCGAACACGGCGCCATCTTCATCGGTTGGTTCCTCGGCGGTAACCGCTTCGAGATATTCCGGGGTGCCTTGTGACTTGAGATGGCGCACCACCTTTTCAACCTCTTCATCCGAGACGAAGGGTCCGTGCACGCGGCTGATGCGTCCGCCACCGGCCATATAGAGCATGTCGCCCTGTCCGAGCAATTGCTCGGCGCCCATTTCGCCCAAAATGGTGCGGCTGTCGATCTTCGAAGTGACCTGGAACGAGATACGGGTTGGAAAATTCGCCTTGATGGTGCCGGTGATGACATCGACCGACGGTCGTTGCGTGGCGAGGATCACATGCAGGCCGGCGGCGCGCGCCATTTGCGCCAGGCGCTGCACCGCGCCTTCGATATCCTTGCCGGCGACCATCATCAGATCGGCCATTTCATCGACGATGATCACGATGAAGGGCAGCGGCTCGAGGTCGAGCTTCTCTTCCTCGTAGATCGCCTTGCCGGTTTCCTTGTCGAAGCCGGTATGCACCGTTCGCGTCAGATCCTCGTCCTTGACCATGGCTTCCATCAGGCGCGCGTTGTAGCCGTCGATGTTGCGGACGCCGAGCTTGGACATTTTCTTGTAGCGCTCTTCCATCTCGCGCACGGCCCATTTCAGCGCGACCACGGCCTTCTTCGGATCGGTCACAACCGGCGTCAGCAGATGCGGAATGCCGTCATAGACCGAGAGTTCGAGCATTTTCGGATCGACCATGATCAG
>WNGK01012440.1_pt1 | contig 10409 bp, 8 predicted proteins | sample 5400601 | NCBI WGS metagenome assembly WNGK01 (sample SAMN13153376, study PRJNA577476) | soil metagenome | isolation source: 60 cm soil or saprolite under Garry oak tree replicate 1 | place: USA:California | collected 2016-06-15
GACCGGCGTGGCGAGCCGGCGGCCGACGAGGGCGGCGCTGACGGTGGCGGCCAGCACGGCGCCCGCCCCGTAGGCGGAGTTGAGGTAGCCCGCCCACGCCTGCGACCGGCCGAGCACGCTCACCGCCAGGATGACGAACAGCAGGTCGAGCGCGCCGACGACGGCCGCCTCGGCGGTGAGCAACGCGAGCATCAGCCGGAGCCGCGGCCGTCGGCCGGCCAGCCGCACGGCCTCGCCGAGGTCGGCGAGCACCGCGGCCTGCTGGTCGGGCGGCGTCAGCGCGGTCACCCGCAGGCTCGCGACGAGGGCAGCGGCGACGAGGATGACTCCGGCGCCCGCGGCGAACACGCTCCCCGGGCCGCCGAGCGAGATCAGCAGTCCGGCGAGCAGCCCGGCCACGGTGATCCCCGCCGCCTCGACCCAGCTCACGACCACGTTCGCGGCCGTGAGCTGGTCGGGCGTGGCGCAGATGGACGGAATGAGCGTCGACTGGGCCGGCCGGGTCGTGGTCACGGCGGTCGAGGCGAGCACGGCGGCGCCGTACGCCGCGACCGGCGCGCCGGCCAGGATGGCCGCAGCGGCCGCGGCCATCCCCGCCGCCTGGACCAGGTAACCCCCGGCCAGGAGGATGACAGGGGACCGCCGGTCGGCGACGGCCGCCGCTACCGGGGCGAACACCGCCGCGGGCACGAGCTGCGCCAGCGCCACCAGCCCGGCCACCGTCGCGCCGCCATGAGCGTAGGCGTAGACCAGCATGGCGATCCACACCGCGTACTCGGTGAGCACGAACAGCGCGTATCCGCCGACCAGGCGCACCAGCGCCCGGTTGCCCGCCAGGGAGCGGAACACCTCCCGGCGGGCGCCCTTCTGCCTGCCCATTTCTCACTCGGCCCTGAGCAGCTCAGCGGGGCGAGACCGCGCGGCCAGCAGGGCCGGCAGCACGGCGAGGACGTTCGCGACCGCGAGTACTCCCGCGACCAGCGCGGCAAGCTCGGCCGGCCGCACCACAGAAACGGGCACGACACCGAAGTTGGTGGCGAAGACCCGCCAGGCAACCTTGCCGATCGCGATGCCCAGCGGCACCCCGGCCACGATCCCGACCACGGCCACCGCGGTCGCCTGCCAGCCGACCACGGCGGCGACCTGGCGGCGGAGGAAGCCGAGCACCTTGAGCAGCCCCGCCTCGGTTCGCCTGCGGGCCACGCTGACCAGGAGCAGGTGCACCATCGTCGCGGCCCCGAACAGCGCGAGCAGCCCGCCGAGCAGGAGCGGGAAGTTCACCGACTGGCCGAAGTTCACCAGCTCGACCGGTTCATCCTGGGCGGCCAGGAACTGGGGGTACTTACTTCTGTACATGGCCAGCGCCGCGGCCCCGGCCGGGCCTGGTGCCGACCGGACGAGCAGTGCGTAGAACGCCCCCTGGCGGCCCTTGGCCGCACAGTCGGCCTGGCCGCCGCCGGCCGGGCACTGCGCGCGGGCGAGCCCGGCCAGCGTCACCGCGGCCCCGGTGCCGAGGCCGCCGGCGCCGAAGCTCGGCGGGAGGGTGGCGCGGCCCGTCACCCGGAACTTCTCGGTACGCGCGGCGCCGGTCAGCGAGTCGGGAACAGTGACGGCGACCAGGCCGCCGGTGACCGCGCCGACGCTGCGCATGGTCGAAGCGCCCAGCGCGATCTGCCGGTCGCCGTGCGGCAGGCGACCGTCCACGGTCGAGATCAGCGCCCGCCCGCGGATCGCCTTCACCGCGATCGCCCGCACATGATGGCCGTTGATCTCGAACTCGGCCACCGTGGCCTGCGTGATCTGCGTGATCCGGCGGTCCTGCCGCAGGCGGGGTAGCAGCGAGCCGGTGATCGCCGCCCCTGTCCCGATCCCTACGTTGGCGAACTGCACCTGGTAGGGCGCGCCGTACAGCGCGGGCGACGAGACGAGCGTGTTCAGGCTGGCGCCGAACACGGCGGTCCCGCACAGCGCCGCGAGTGCCAGCACGCTGCCGAGCAGCGCGGTGCCCACCGGGACCGGATCCCGGCCGCTCCCCCGCTCGAGCGCGTTCCTGATCCCGATCATGGCGGCCGGCGGCGCTCCGGTCCGGGCCACCGCCTTGACCACCGCGAGGGGGTACAGGCTCGCCGCCGCGCCGCCGCGCAGCACCCTGGTGTTGCGCACGGCCGGCCAGACCGACAGCGCTACCACGCTGGCCAGCGTGGCCGCCGCGCCGATCACGGCGATGAGCGGGTCGATGACCACCGCGCCGGGCGACTCGGTGGCCAGCCTGGCCGCTCCGACCAGTGTCAGCGGGGAGAGCAGCGCGGCGAGCGCCACCGCGCCGGCGGCGCCGAGGCCGCCGATGATGGCCGCGCGCAGCAGGCCAAGCGCCACGAACTGGCGGCCGCTCAAACCCAGGGCGGACAGCGCCTGCCTGTCGTCGGCGTCGGTGACGAACTGCCTGGCCGCGGCCTGCCCGATGACCGCCAGCCCGGCGAGCGCCGCCAGCCAGGCCAGCGCCCACCAGCCGATGGCCTGAGGCCTGATCCCGCGCTGCACGGCGGCGGCGTCGAGATCCAGGTCGTCGGCCCCGAGCGAGTGCAGCGGCCGCAGGTGGGCGTCGAATGCGGGCAGGTCGGCGGCTCCGTGGCGAAGCCGCACGTAGTAGGACGACAGGAACTTCGCGTGAGGCACGGCCGTCGCGAAGGCCCTGGTCGTGAACAGGTCGTAGCGGTCCCCGTTCCCCGCCGGGAACTCGTTCTCCGTCACCACCAGGCCGACGACGCGCAGGTTCTGCCTCGGGACGGCCGACAACCTGATGCGAGCACGGCCGAGCTTGAGCTGGTCCTTGGTCGGCGTCAGGATCTGGATCACCGAGCCGATCCGCACGCCATTGTCCCTGGCGAGGGTGTACGAGGCGAGCACCTCATCCGGGTTCGACTGGTCAGGCATCCGGCCGGAGAGCAGCTTGACCGTTCGCCGCAGGCCGGCCGGCCCGATCTCGAAAACCCCGAACGCACTCCGGTCGATCCGCTTCCGGCAGGTGTCGCAGCGGTGGACCACATTCACCGGGCCGGGCGCCGGCGTCACGGACTTGACCTCGGGGAGGCGGGACAGCGACGGAAGCGGGCGCGCGCTGTAGACGATGACGTCGTAGCCGTGCCGGGCGGCGAAACCGGGGAAGGCGACCGTTGTCCGCCTGGCGGTCGACGCCGCGGCCATCACGAACCCGCCGGCCAGCGCCGCCAGCACGGCGAGGGCGAGCCAGGACTTCCCATGCTGCCGAAGCTGGGTGCGCAGCAGAACGGCGACAGCGCCCACGGAAGCCTCCCTATCCCCAGTCCTGGCCACAGTCTCGCGGGCCGGACCTGGTCGGCAAGGTAGGCAGCAACAAGCGGGCAGTCGTGCTAACACCCCGGATCGCCAGATCGAAGGTCCCAGACCGCCCGGCCGGGCGGCCGGTGCCGTGGCCCGGCGCCGGCCTCGCGGGCTAGCCGGGCGGGACGATCCGGCCGTAAGACGCGAGAGTGCGGAGCGCATCCAGGGTCACGATGGCGCGCCACTCCAGGCGAGACGCCTCGCTGGGCGGCTCCCACGCGATCGGCCAGCCGCCGTCTGGCTGCTGGTCGCGCTGCAGCCGGTCGAGGTGCGCCTCGATCACCTCGCGCGGGAACAGGTCGCGCCAGCGGCTGCCCGCCTGCGGCGCGACGCTCAGCGGGGACAGGCCGTAGCCCTGGTCCTCCGGGTCGGCACGGAAGTGCGACGCGCTCGCAAGCTGGTCCCGGACCCGCGCCGCTGCCGTCTCGGCGCGGTCGCGGTCCGGCACGTGCTCGAGGAAGACCAGGATCTCGCGCAGGGCATGCGCGTCGTCGGGCAGCCCGGAGCCGCCGAGCTGGTCCCAGCACCACAACGTGGCCTCGGCCAGCCACGGGTGATCGGCACGAAGCTGGTGCAGCAGCCCGGCCAGCCCGGCGGTGGGGTTCAGCCCGGGCTCGTAGGTCCACTCGGTCCAGTGCGCCGCTCTCGGGTAGCCCTCGATCACCGGGAACGCGGGCGGCACCGCTCCGGCTTGGTCCGCGTCGGCGGCGACCTTCGCCAGGTAGTCGCAGGCACCCTGGACCAGCGGCCGGTCGGTCGTGCCGGCCGTCACCAGCCCCTGAAGCGCGACCTCGACATCGATGGGCAGGCTGGCCGGGCAGCGTATGTCCGGCTCGAGCCCGTGGCCGAAGCCGCCGTCGTCGTTGCGGTAGCCCCTGAGCGCGTCGACGACGCCCGCGGCGGCGGCACCTTCGAAGCAGGCGGCGAACAGGCGCCGCTCGAGCAGCCGGCCCTCGCGCAAGATGAACTCGCGGCCAGCGGTGTATGCATTTCCTTCCATACCCGCCAGGCTAGGGGCTGGCCGGCCCGCTGGTCTTGAACAAATCGGACGGCGTAGTGCCCGCCAGGCGCCTGGTCTCGCGGCTCAGGTGCGCCTGGTCGGCGTACCCGGCCCGGGCGGCGAGCAGTGCCAGCGAGTCCGTGTCGAGAGCCAGCCGCATGGCCCGCCGAAACCGGAGTACCCGGTCCAGGGTCTTCGGCCCGTAACCCACCGCGGTCCGGCAGTGCCGGTGCAGGCGGCGCTGTTCCACAGCCAGGGCCTGGCTGGCCGCGCGCACGGCCCCGTGCGCGGCCGGCTCGCGCCTGAGCAGCGCGACAAGGCCGTCTATCATCGGATCAGCCCCGCCGGTTCGACCGGCCTGGTCGGCTACGGCGCTGTCGAGTACCCGAGCGGCGGCGGCAGGGTCTGGCGTCGACGCGAGCCGTTCGGTGAGGCGCTCGACGCGGGCCCGGTCCCAGAGATCAGCCAGCGCGACCCGGCTGTCCAGCAGGTCGCAGGCTGGCACGCCAAGGAAAGCGGGAGCCCTGCCGGGCAGGAAGCGCACGCCGGCGACGGCCAGATCGGGCCGCGGGTCGACCGCGACCGGACCCGTGTCGGGTCCCGCGACGAAGAGCGATGAGCCGTCCCAGACGATGTCAATGCACGCGTCCGGCAGCACGCGGACGACGGCGTCGCTCGGCCAGGCGGCCCAGATGCACGCGACGCTGTCGCGCGGACCGCAGTCGGCCGGCCACTCGACGTAGCGGCGCTCCGGCAACTCCGACCCTGACGGCACGTACCTATTCTGGCCTAGAGCGTTCTGGCCTAGAGCGCCCGCAGGCCGTCGAGCACCTTCTTCAGCACGCCCTCGTCCCGGGTCTGGTCCGTGGCTGGCCGGAACACCTTGAGCAGGCCCTGCTGATGCAGGTCGCTGAGCAGGACCTGCACCACGCCGAGCGGCAGCCTGGTCTGCGACGCGAGATCGGCGACCGCGATCGGCGTTCCGCACAGGTCAAGCAGCCGCCGGTGCTCGGGCGGCAGCCAGGGTCCGTGCACTACCGCCGAGTCGACCGCCCCGACCACGTCGACGACGTCGAGAACGACGCCGCCCGGGCGGGCTCGCCCCCTGGTCAGCGCGTACAGCCTGACGACCGGGCCGGCCTCCTGGTCGAACCACCTCTCGCCGCGGGGACTCATTGGTGCGACCCTCCTCTGCGGCCTCAGGAGTCGTCCGGTTCGACGGCCTCCGCCGGGCCGCCCAGCCAGCCTCGCTGCAGCGACGCGGCCAGGGTGCCGAGTTCTTCCGGAGTGCTCCCGAAGTTCACGCCATGCTGCGGCGCCTCGTCGGCCGTTCGCCCTGTGCCCGGAGCTTCGGCGGGCGGTGACCCCGTGCCACGCGGCTCGGCGGGCGGCGACGCCATGCCCGGCAGATCACCCGCCGGCGAGCGGACCGTGCCGGTAAACGCGGGCGGCGCACCGGCGTCGCGAACTCGCCGCGGGCCGAGTTCGTTCTCGTCCGACGCTGCGCCGCCGGATGATCTCGAGTCCTCCCGGACCGGACCGGCCTGCCCGGCAGCGCCGGGGCCGGCGGTGCCGGGGCCAGTGCTGGCGCCGGTCTGAACCGCCGCCCAGGCACTCATCCCGGCGACGGGCACCGGCCGGATCTCGGGCGATGCGCCCGGCTCGGTGTCCAGCCCGAATCCCGACCCGACGCCGGCGAGCTGCCGGTCAGGCGCCGGCAGTTGCAGCCGACCGAGGTAGCCGCCGCCGGCCGAGGCCTCCGCGGTCTCGTCGACCACGGTGACGGCGTACGGCAACAGCACGATCGCGGCGAGCCCACCGTACGGCGACTGGCGCAGCGTGATCTTGACCTCGTGCCTGGCCGCGAGCCGCGCGATCACGAATATGCCCAGCTTGTCGCTGTCGGCCAGGTCGAACTCGGGCGGGTTGGCGAGCCGCTCGTTCGCCGCTGCCATCTCCTCGTCGCTCATGCCGAGACCGCGGTCCTCGACCTCCACCACCACGCCGTTGGCTACTCGCTCGGCCCGCACGGTGACCTCGGTGTTGCTCGGCGAGTTGGTCGTCGCGTTCTCGATCAGCTCGGCGAGCAGGTGGATCACGTCGGCCACCGCGGGTCCGGCCACCGCGTCGACGGACCGGGTGACCACGCTGACCCTGGTGTATTCCTCCACCTCAGCGATCGCCGCACGCAGCACGTCGACGACCGGCACCGGCTGGCGCCAGCCGCGTCCCGGCGCCTCGCCGGAGAGGATGATCAGGCCCTCAGCGTGCCGCCGCATGCGCGTCGTGAGGTGGTCAAGCTGGAACAGCTCCTCCAGCGTCGCCGGGTCCGTGGACTTGCGCTCCATCCGGTCGAGCAGGGCGAGCTGCCGGTGCAGGAGTGCCTGGCTGCGCCAGGCCAGGTTGCGGAACACCTGGCTGACTCCCCTGCGCAGCCTGGCCTGGCCGACGGCCGCCTCGACCGCCGTGTGCTGCACCGACGAGAACGCCTCGGCGACCTTGGCGATCTCTGCGATTCGTCCGGGAACCAGCGGCGCAGGCCGTGCCGTCGCGTCGATCTCCTGGCCGTGACTGAGTTGCTCGACGACCCGCGGGAGCCGCTCGGTCGCCAGCGCCAGCGCGGATCGCTGCAAGGCGGTCAGCTCACGGCTGATCCGCCTGCCGAACCTGATCATCAGGAAGACCGAGAGCAGCACGGCGATCAGGCCCAGGCCGCCGGCGAGCAGGACCTGGAGCAGCAGCCGGTTGCCAACCTGGGTGCCCTTGCTGGCCAGCAAGCTCCTGTCCTTCTGCTCGGCGCGGTCGAAGCCGGCCAGGAAGGAGAATTGGGTCTGGCTCCACCGGGCCGAGGTGACCGGGATCCGCCCGCCATTCCCGATTCCGCCGATGATCCGGTCCTCGATCGCGGCGAAGCTGGCATGGGCAGGAGAGTTGTAGACGCTCCGGTATCCGGCGGCCAGCCTCGGCTCGAGCTGCTTCAGCGCGTCGCCGATGAGCAGCCGCTGGTCGGCCGCGGTCTGCGCGAACAGGAGACGTTCGTTCCTGCTCATCTGCCCGTGCGCCGCGAGCGCACCGTTGACCAGCGTCACCTCGCGGTCGGCCATCTCCAGCGCGCGGCCGGCCAGCAGGCTGGCCGCCGCCTGCTGGTAGAGCGACGAGTCGTTGACGACGATGAGCTGGCTGTAGACGCGGAACTGGGCGTCGACGATGACGTTGTACGCCTGGAACGACTGGAGCGCGTTCAGCTCCCTGGCGTCGACCTTGGCCCGGATGGTGTTGAGCTTGCGGAGGGCCGCTCTGAAGCTGGCCAGGGCCGGCCTGGCCGAAGCAAGGATCACGCTCGGCCGGGAGTTCACGCCGCGCTCGAACGCGGTCACCGCCGCGTCGGTGGCCCGGCGCTGTACGATCAGCGGTCCGATCGGGGACCGGCGGCCGCTGCTCAGCCAGACAAAGACCTGCGAGCGCTCCTGCGCTAGCTGCAGGCCCAGAACCTGGGCCTGCTTGCCGTAGAGCTTGTTCTCACTGGTGAAGTTGTGCTCTCTGATGGCGTTCAGCACCGTGACGCTGGCCGCGAACCCCCACAGCGCCAGCAGGGAAACTAGGGGAACCACGAAGAGCGGCGCCAGGAGGGCCCGGATCGACCGCCGGCGAACGGGCCGGGCACCGGAAGCCATAAGCCCGCCCGCTGATGGTCGGGGCAGCAACCCGGCCCGGGCCGGCCAGCCGCCTGCCCCGGACCGCCGCTACCGAGCGGAACGATCGTCATGGCTTCTCACTCCGAATCACTGACCTCTTCTGTGGCTGAGTAGCGTGGCCGACGAGATACTCATGGAGCTCGGCCGCCAGCCCGAGGTCGGCGGCGAGCGGCACGATCGGGATGGGACAGCCCGGCGAGTCGAAGGCTCGCTTTGATGAGAAGTTCTCCGGATGCCGCAGCACGTAAGAGGCGTCGCGCAGCGGGCGCCCGACCAGCGGCCCGTCGGCCAGCGTGCCGGCCGACGAGGGCGTCCCGTCCCTGCCCATGGCGCCTGATCTCTGTCCGCTACTCGGTACGCGTGTACGGGCGGCTACGCTGCATGGCCAGGTCAACGACCACCTGCCGAATGAGGTGGCTCGGGCTGCCGGACCCCCGCGTGACGCAGTCACCATTCGGTCGATTGCTATTGGAATCGAGAACTTATATGGCAGAACGACACCAGCAGATTAGCACCGCATCGATCGTTCTGCGGTGTTTCATCGAACAAGACACTCCGGCCTTCCTCACCGCTTGCCTGGCCGGGCAGCTAAGTTCGCGCCGCGCCGCATAGCGGGCGCGACCGGGGGCGAATATTCGGTGGCACGTTTCGGCGCGGGCCGCTTGAGTGAGACGCACGACCGGTTCGATGATCCCGCGTTCTCCGGTGAGCGCTGGGGCCGCGCGTAGCCTGTCCTAGCCGGACGTAGCCTGGCGAAATGAGCGACCAGCGCCGGCCGTACCGCCTGTTGCGGGCGGCGGCGCTGACGCTGGGCGCCGGGATCGCATTCTTCATGCAGCTCGTGGCGGTGACGGCCGTCGGCATCGAGTGGGCCGGAGCGTACGACGTCATGCATGGCGACTGCGGCTGGGAGGGCACGTGCTCCCAGGCGGGCAGCCTCCCGCTGACCCTGTGGTGCGCTCTGGTACTTGGCGGAGCCGAGCTCGCCGCCGGGCTGGCGCTTCGCTCCGCCGCCCGCTTCGCTGTCGCGATCATGATCGGGTGCACGGTGTCCTGGGCCATGGCGCTTCAGGACAATGTCGTCTACCAACTCGCCGCGGCGCGCTACCCGGGCGTTCTCGGGACGCAGCGGCAAGGGACCTTCTTCTTCGACTGGAACGCGCGGTTGCTGCTGGCCGAGACGGCGCTCGCACTCGCCGGCTGGCTCGTGGTCGCGCAGCTACGACGACGCGCTCGCACGACGCTCCGATAACAAATACCGGCGCAACCACGCGTCGGGCTCTTCTTCCCGGCGCGGCGACCGCTGATAAGGTTTCGCTGGTGGACGGCATCCATGACCTGGGCGGCATGCAGGGCTTCGGGCCGGTTGGTCATTCGCCGGCCGAACCCGTGTTTCGGCGCCGGTGGCAAGCGGTGGCCCGGGCGCTGATGGAGGTCGTCGCGGGTGCGGTCAACGCGAGCGGGGGCGAGTTCCGGCACTCGATCGAGCGGATGGAGCCCGGCCACTACCTGACGTCGGACTACTACGAGCACTGGCTCACGGCCGCCGCCACGCTGACCGTCGAGCACGGGCTTGTCACCCGCGCCGATCTTGAGTCGCGCGCCGGCGGGCCGTTCCCGCTGAGCGGACCGGTGCTGGCGCCGCCCGTGTTGGACGCCGGCCCGGGGCTGGACGAACCGAGGTTCGGAGTCGGCGACCAGGTCCGGGTGCGCGAGTGGCACCCGACCGGGCACACCCGCTGCCCGGGGTACGTCCGTGGCAAGGCGGGGACGGTGGCGCGCGTGGACGGCACCCATTCGCTACCCGACGTCGAGGCGCACGGCACCGCCCGCCGCTACGAGCCGACCTACTCGGTACGCTTCGGTGCCGACGAGTTGTGGCGCGACGGTCAGCGCGGTGTGTCGGTGCACGTCGACCTGTGGGACAGCTACCTGGAGCCGCTGTGAGCGAGGAGGGTCACCACGCCGCCGAGGCGTCGCCGGTCGAGCAGCGGGTCGCGGCGCTCGAGGCGCTGCTGACCGAGCGCGGCCTGGTCCCCGACGGCTTCATCGAGGAAGTCACCCGCCGCTATGAGTCCCAGGTCGGCCCGATGAACGGGGCGAAGGTGGTGGCCCGCGCCTGGGTCGACCCGGCGTACCGGCAGCGCCTGCTGGCCGACGGCACCACGGCGATCGCCGAGCTTGGCTTCGGCGGGCCGGAAGGCGCCCATATGGTGGTGGTCGAGAACACGCCGGCCGTCCACAACGTGATCGTGTGCACACTGTGCTCGTGTTACCCGTGGCCGGTACTCGGGCTGCCGCCGGCGTGGTACAAGGACCCTCCGTACCGGGCGCGGATGGTCCGCGAGCCCAGG
>WNGK01008859.1_pt1 | contig 10408 bp, 8 predicted proteins | sample 5400601 | NCBI WGS metagenome assembly WNGK01 (sample SAMN13153376, study PRJNA577476) | soil metagenome | isolation source: 60 cm soil or saprolite under Garry oak tree replicate 1 | place: USA:California | collected 2016-06-15
GTCATCTCCGTGCCGGGCGGCGAGCGGATGGCGCGCAAGACCACCAACGCCAGGCTCGGCATACTCGGCGGCATCTCGATCCTCGGCACGACCGGCATCGTGCGACCGTTCTCCACCGCGTCCTGGCGCGCCAGCGTGGAGCAGGCGGTCTCGGTGCTGGCCGCCCAGGGCGAGCGCACGGTCGTGCTCTGCACCGGCGGGCGCACGGAAAGAGGAGCCATGGCGCTGCTGCCCGACCTGCCCGAGGTCTGCTTCGTCGAGGTCGGCGACTTCACCGGGGCCGCGCTGCGGCGGGCACTGCAGGTGAACGTGGAACGGGTCGTCTTCGTCGGCATGGCAGGCAAGCTGGCCAAGCTCGCCGCGGGCATCCTCATGACCCACTACACCCGGTCCAAGGTGGACCTCGGCCTGCTCGCGGACGTCACCAGGACCGCGGGCGGCGGCGCCCCGGTCGCGGCGGAGGTCCAGGCGGCTAACACCGGCCGCCACGCCTACGAGATCTGGCAGCGCGAGGGGCTGCTGCGGCCGGCCGGCGACGAGCTGTGCCGCCGGGTCCGCGCCGTGCTGCTGCGCGCCGGCCAGGGGCGGCTGACGGCCGACGTGGCGATGGTCGACTTCAGCGGCGCGCGGGTGGTCGCGGCGAGCCGTGCCGAGTGGGTGACCGCGGCATGATCACGGTCATCGGCCTGGACGGCTCGCCGCTTCCCGCGCGCGCGGCGGACGCGCTCGCCCGCGCCTCGCTCGTGGTCGGGGGACGCCGCCACCTCGCGGCGGTCGCGACAGCCGCCGGCGCCAGGACCGTCGTGCTCGGCGAGCCGCGCCCGGCCCTGGACGCGCTCGCGGGCCACGACGGTGACGCCGTCGTCCTCGCCTCGGGCGACCCCGGCTTCTTCGGCATCCTCCGCGCGCTGCGCGCCAGGGGCCTGGCCGCCGTGGTGCTCCCGGGGGTCTCCTCGGTCGCGCAGGCCTTCGCCCGCGCCGGGCTCGCGTGGGACGATGCCGTCGTGGTCAGCGCGCACGGCCGCGACCTGCGCCGGGCGGTGAACGTGTGCCGGGCGTACCCCAAGGTCGCGGTGCTGACCGGGCCGGGAGCCGGTCCCGCCGAGTTCGGCGCGGCGCTAGCCGGCTGGCACCGCCGCCTCCTGGTCTGCGAGCGCCTGGGCGAACCCGGCGAGCGGCTCACCGAGTGCGGGCCGCAGCATGCCGCGTCGCACGACTGGACCGACCCGAACGTGCTCCTGGTCCTGACGCCCGCCGCGACCGGGCCGCCCGCCGCGACCGGCCCGCCCGCCGAGACCGGCCCGCCCGCCGAGACCGGCCGGCCGGACGGCGGTCCTGGCTGGATGTGGCCGCGCCCGGCGGCGCGGGGCTGGGCGCTGGCCGAGGACCAGTTCGACTCCCGCGACGCCGTGATCACCAAGGCCGAGGTGCGGGCGCTGGCCCTGGCCCGGCTGGCCCCCGGCCCCGGCACGCTCGTCTGGGACGTCGGCGCGGGCACCGGGTCGGTCGGCATCGAGTGCGCCGGGTTCGGCGCCGCGGTCATCGCCGTCGAGCGGGACGACCGGCGTTGCGCGCTGATCCGCGGCAATGCCGCCCGGCACCACGCGGACGTCCGCGTCGTCGCCGGCGAGGCTCCCGGCGCGCTGGCCGGCCTGCCGGACCCGGACGCGGTCTTCGTCGGCGGCGGCGGTCCCGCCGTCGTCGCCGCCGTTGCGCGGCGGAACCCGGGACGCATCGTCGTCGCGGTCGCGGCCGTCGAGCGCACCGGGCAGGCGCACGCGGCACTGGTCGCGGCCGGGTACACGGTGGACGGCAGCCTGGTCCAGGCCGCCCGGCTGGCTCCGCTGCCCGGCAACGCGCACCGCCTGGCGGCGACCAACCCGGTGTTCGTGCTGTGGGCGACCGCGCCGGAGGCCGCCGGCCCGGGGGCGGCCCCGTGATCGGCCTGGTGGCGGTCACCACGGCCGGCCGGACCTCCGCCGCCCGGCTCGATGCGGCCTGGCCGGGCCGAACCCGCCGCTACGACGGGCCCGCCAAGCAGGTGCTCCCCCGCGCGTGGGCCGAGTGCGACGACATCGTCTGCTTCCTGGCCGTCGGCGCGACCACCCGCATCATCGCGCCGCTGCTGAAGAGCAAGTGGACCGACCCGGCGGTGGTCTGCGTGGACGAGTCCGCCCGGCACGCGGTGGCGCTGGTCGGCGGGCACGCCGCCGGCGCCAACGAGCTGGCCGCGCGGGTGGCCGGCGTGCTCGGCGCGGAACCGGTGGTGACCACGGCAACGGACGTGACCGGCCTGCCCGGCCTGGACACGCTCGGCTGGCCGGCCGAGGGCGCGATCGCCGCCGTCAGCCGCGCCCTTCTTGACAAGACGCCGACAATTCTCGAAACGGACGTCACGTGGCCGATCCCCGCACTGCCGGTGACCGCCGGCGGCGCGGCCGAGCACCGGATCGTGATCACGGACCGGATCGTTCCGGCCAACGACCGGACCGTCGTGCTGCGCCCGCCTTCCCTGGTCGTCGGGGTGGGCGCGAGCCGGGGCGTGAGCGAGGAAGAGGTGCTCGGGCTGATCGCCGAGGCGCTGGTGAGCGCCGGACTGTCGGCCGCGTCGGTGACGGCGCTCGCCACCGTCGAGGCGAAGGCAGCAGAAGAGGGGATCGTGGCGGCCGCCAGGCGCCGAAGCTGGCCGGTGATCACGCACCCCGCCGACCGGCTCGCGTCGGTGCCGGTGCCCAACCCCAGCGACGCCGTGCTGGCCGCGGTCGGCACCCCGAGCGTGGCCGAGGCCGCGGCCCTGGCCAGCGCGGACGAGCTCGTTGCGGAAAAAAGAAAGTCCGCCATGGCCGCGGTCGCGATCGCGCGCCGGCGCCCGCGCGGGCGGCTGGCGCTGGTCGGGCTCGGCCCGGGCTCGCGAGACCTGCTGACCCCGCGGGCCATCGCGGAACTACGGCGCTCCTCGGTCGTCGTCGGCCTGCACGCATACGTGGACCAGGTCGCCGACCTGCTGCGGCCGGGCACCCGGGTACTGGCCAGCGAGCTCGGCCAGGAGGAGGCCAGGGCGCGGACGGCGGTCGAGCAGGCACGCAGCGGACACGCGGTGGCGCTGGTCGGGTCGGGGGACGCGGGCGTGTACGCGATGGCCAGCCCGGCGCTCAGCCTCGCGGGAGACGACATCGACGTGGTCGCGGTGCCCGGCATCACCGCGGGCCTGGCGTCCGCCGCGCTGGTGGGGGCGCCGCTCGGGCACGACCACGCGGTGATCTCGCTGTCCGACCTGCACACGCCGTGGGAGGTCATCGAACGCCGGGTCAGGGCCGCCGCGGAGGGCGACTTCGTCGTCGTCTTCTACAACCCGCGCAGCCGCGGCCGGGACTGGCAGCTCGGCGCGGCGCTGGAGATACTCGGCCGGCACCGGGCCGGTGACACTCCGGTTGCCGTCGTCCGGGACGCGTACCGGGCCGGCCAGCAGGCGACCGTCACCACGCTCGCCGACCTGGACCTGGCCGCCGTGGACATGCGCTGCGTCGTCATCGTCGGGGCGGCGAGCACCCGCACGATCGCGGGCCGCATGGTGACGCCGAGGGGCTACGGGTGGCTGTGTTGACCGTCACTCACCTCGGTTCACTCCTGACCATCGATGCCTGCCAGGGCTGCGGCGCGTGCATCCTCACCTGCCCCGAGCGCGCGCTCCGCCCGGCCCGCGACAACCCCGCCGTCGACCGGGACCGCTGCACCGGCTGCGGCGAGTGCGTAGAAGTCTGCCCGGTCGACGCCATCGGCTTCGCCGGTCCTTGCGCCGGCCCGACCCCGATGACCGGAAGGCGGGACAGTGTCCAGCTTGAACACTGACGTGAGCGGCGGCAGCATCGCGATCGGACGGTGGACGCGGGCCGAGCGGCTCCGGCTGTCGGCGATCGTCGGGGTCATCGCCGTGCTGCACGTGCTGGGCTGGACGATGTACTTCTACTACACCCACCACCTCGCGGCGGCCACCTCGTTCGCGGGCGCCGGGACGCTGGCCTACGCGCTCGGAGTGCGGCACGCCTTCGACGCCGACCACATCGCGGCGATCGACGACTCCACCCGGCTGATGCTCGCCCGCGGCCGCCGCCCGGTGGGCGTGGGGTTCTTCTTCGCGATGGGCCACTCCTCGGTCGTTCTGGCCCTGGCGTTCGTCGTCGTCACCGCGGCCGGCGCGACCACGGGCAGCGTCGCCGCGTTCCGCTCCTACGGCGGGGTCGCCGCCGCCCTCACCGCGATGACGTTCCTGCTGCTGGTGGCCGCGCTGAACGGGATGGTCCTGGCCGGGCTGGTCAGGCTGTGGCGGCAGATGACCGGCGGCACCCTGGACCAGGCCGAGCTCGAGCTCCAGCTGCTCAACCGCGGCCTGATGAACCGGATACTCGGCCAGCGCGCCCGCGGGCTGATCCGCTCGTCGTGGCACATGTACCCGGTGGGGCTGCTGTTCGGCCTCGGGCTGGAGACGGCGTCGGAGGTGACGCTGCTCAGCCTGTCGGCGAGCACGGCCGCCTCAGGCGCGCTGCCCGCCGTGGCCGCCCTCACCCTGCCCGTGCTGTTCGCGGCCGGCATGAGCGCGTTCGACACCTGCGACAGCGTGCTGATGGCGCGCGCCTACTCCTGGGCGTTCTCGCACCCGGCCCGCCGGCTGTACTACAGCGTGGCCACGACCGGGATGACCGTGGTGATCGCGTTCTTCGTCGGCACGGTGTACCTCGCCGGGCTGCTAGTGCGCGAGCTGCACGTCGGCGGGCCGATGACCGCCTACGCCGGGATCGGCGACCATTTCGAGCTGCTCGGCTACTTCATCGTCGGGGTCTTCGTGGCGGCCTGGGCGGGCGCGGCGCTGACCTGGCGGCTCGCCGGCTTCGACCGCCGGTACGGGAAGGAGCCGGGGTGAGGCGCGCAGTCCATCCGATCGAGGAACGGTCGTACGCGATCCTGCGCACGCGGGCGGACACGTCGGCGCTGCCGCCGTGGACGCGGGCGGTGGTGGAACGGGTCATCCACGCCAGCGCGGACCCGGCCTACCTCGGCGACCTGGTCTGCGCCGAGGAGCCGCTGACCGCGGCGGCGGCCGCGCTGCGGGACGGTGCTCCGGTGGTCGCGGACTCGGCGATGGTCGCCGCTGGCATCACGGTCAGGAACACCGTCTGCCGGGTCGGCGACGCCCGCGCCCGCGACCTGGCGGAGCGGGTCCAGATCACCCGGTCCGCGGCGGGGATCCGGGTCGCGTTCGGGGAGGTCGGTCCCGGCGCGGTCTGGGTGATCGGGACCGCGCCCACCGCGCTGGCCGAGCTTGTCGTGCTCGACGCCGCCCCGGCGCTGGTCATCGGGCTGCCGGTCGGTTTCGTCGGGGCGGTCGAGTCGAAGGCGGCGCTGCGGGCCAGCGGGCTGCCGTCGGTCAGCAACCGCGGCGAGAAGGGCGGGGCGGCCGTGGCGGCCGCCGCGCTCAACGCGCTGCTCTACCGGGAGGACTCATGACCACACCGGGCCCGCCGCTGCTGCTCGTCGGGCACGGCACGCGCAGCGCCGCCGGGGTCGCCGAGTTCGGGCGGCTCATCGGCCGGGTGCGCGAACGCGGCCGGGACCGGATGGCCCGCGTGGACGGGGGGTTCATCGAGCTGTCCGCGCCGTCGCTCGCGGACGTGGTCGCCGCGATGGCGGCGGCCGCGCCCAGCCCGGCGTGGGAGGTGGTGGCCGTCCCGCTGGTGCTGACGGCGGCCGGGCACGGCAAGGGCGACATCCCGGCGGCGCTGGCGCGGGAACGGATCCGCCATCCCGGGCTCTCCTGCCGCTACGGCCGGCCGCTCGGCCCGCACCCGGCGCTGCAGACCGTGCTCGCGGCCCGCATCGACGCCGCGCTGGCCGAGGCCCCGCGGGCCGGCACGCACGTAGTCCTGGTCGGACGGGGGTCCACCGATCCGGACGCCAACGCCGAGGTGGCAAAGGTGGCGCGGCTGCTGTGGGAGGGCCGCGGCTACGACGGGGCGGAGTTCGGGTTCGTCTCACTCGCCGAGCCGTCCGTTCCCGCCGTGCTCGAGCGGACCCGCAGACTGGGCGCCGGCCGCGTCGTGGTGGCGCCGTACTTCCTGTTTCCCGGCGTGCTGCCCGACCGGATCGTGACCCAGTCGCGGGAGTTCGCGGCGGCGCACCAGGAACTCGACCTGCGGACCGCCGGGGTGCTCGGCGACTGCGACGAACTCGCCGACCTGGTGCTTGAGCGGTACGCCGAGGCGCTGACCGGCGACATCCGGATGAACTGCGACACCTGCGCCTACCGGGTGGCCCTGCCCGGTTTCGCCGACAAGGTCGGCCGGCCGCAGACGCCGCACTTCCACCCCGGCGACGTCCCCGGTCACGCGCCTGCCGGTCACGCGCCTGCCGACCTGACCGAGTTCACGATCTCACCCCACGAGGTTCATCCATGACGCCCGCCGACCACGCCATGGCCCAGCCGGACATCGACGCGTTCTACCGCCTCGCCGCGGCACGCCGGGACATACGCAACGGCTTCCTGCCCGACCCGGTCGGCGACGACGTGCTGACCCGCGTCCTGGCCGCCGCCCACCATGCGCCCAGCGTGGGACTGAGCCAGCCGTGGGACTTCCTCATCGTGCGGGACCGTGCGGTCCGGGAACGGGTGCACGCCATGGCCCGCAGGCAGCGGGAGGCGTTCGCCGGGTCGCTGCCGAGATCACGGGCGCTGGCGTTCCGCGACCTCAAGATCGAGGCGATCCTGGACACGCCGGTGAACGTCGTGGTGACCTGTGACCCCACCCGCGGCGGCCGGCACGTACTCGGCCGGCACGCGCAACCGCAGGTCGCGGAGTACTCAAGCGTGTGCGCAGTGCAGAACCTCTGGCTCGCGGCCCGCGCCGAGGGGCTGGGGGCGGGCTGGGTGAGCTTCTTCGACGAGCGGGAACTCGCCCGCACGCTGCAACTTCCGTCCCACGTCGAGGTCGTCGCCTACCTGTGCGTCGGGCATGTCACCGAGTTCCCGGCCGCACCCGAGCTCGCGCTGTCCGGCTGGGCCCGCCAGCGGCCGCTTGCCTGGGCCGTCCACGAAGGAACCTGGGGCAGGCGCGGCCTGCCGGGCGCCGAGCCGGCCAGCCTGCTGGCCGACACGCTGGCCGCGATCCGGCCGCCCGACGCCGACGCGATGGCCGCGGCCAGGGAGCGGCAGGAGCGGCTCACCAAGCCGAGCGGCTCGCTGGGGGAACTCGAGGCTCTGTCGGTGAAGCTGGCCGGGATCAGCGGCGACTGCCCCGCGCCGCTGCCCGAGCCCGCCGCCGTCGCGGTGTTCGCCGCCGACCACGGGGTGCACGCGCAGGGGGTCACCCCGTGGCCACAGGAGGTCACCACCCAGATGGTCGCGAACTTCCTGGCCGGCGGCGCGGTCGTCAACGCGATCGCGGCCCAGGCGGGCGCCGAGGTGTGCGTGATCGACGTCGGGGTCGCGGCGGACCTGCCCGCGGCGCCCGGGCTGCTGCCGCGCAAGGTCCGGCCGGGCACGGCGGACATGACGGCCGGGCCGGCGATGACACGCGGCGAGGCGGAGCGGGCGATCGAGGTGGGCATCGAGACCGCCCGCGACCTGGTGTCGGCCGGCAACCGGTGCCTGCTGACCGGCGACATGGGCATCGCCAACACCACCGCGTCGGCGGCCCTCGTCTCGGTGTTCACGGCCGCCGACCCGCACGATGTCACCGGGCGGGGCACCGGGATCGACGACGACATGTGGGCGCGGAAGGTCGAGGTGGTGCGCCGCGCGCTGGCGACGCACCGGCCCGATGCCGGCGATCCGCTCGGAGTGCTGGCGGCCGTCGGAGGCCTCGAGCACGCCGCGCTCGCGGGCTTCATGCTCGGCGGCGCCGCGCTGCGAGTCCCGGTGATCCTGGACGGCGTGATCGCATGCGCCGCCGCGCTCGCGGCCGTCGCGACGGCGCCGGACACGGCGCACTACCTGGTCGCTGGGCACAGGTCGACCGAACCGGGCGCGCACCGGGCGCTGACCTCCCTCGGGCTGCGGCCGCTGATCGACCTGGGCCTGCGCCTCGGCGAAGGGTCGGGGGCCGCCCTGGCGCTTCCGATCGTGCAGTCGGCCGCCCGCGTTCTCGCCGATGTCGCCACCTTCGACAGCGCGGGCGTGTCCGGGGCGAAGGAACCAGGGTGAGCGGCACGGGCGGCACGGGCGGCACGGGCGGCCAAGCGGGGCCCGATGGGTTGATCTACCCGCTCGGCTTGCGGGTCGAAGGCCGGCGGGCGCTCGTGGTCGGGGGCGGCGCGGTGGCGGTGCGGCGGGTAGCCGGCCTGCGTGCCGCCGGCGCGGACGTGGTCGTTGTCGCCCCTGAGCTGAGCCCGACGCTGGCGGACCTGGCGGCGCGCGGTCTGCTCACCGCCCGGACGCGGCCCTATGATCCGCAGGACGTCGAGGGCGCCTGGCTCGTGTTCGCGTGCACCGACAGGCCGGACGTCAACGCGGCCGTCGCGGCGGATGCGGACCGGCGCCTGGTCTGGTGCGTGCGGGCCGACGACGGCGCCGCGTCCGCTGCGTGGGTTCCCGCGGTGGGACGGACCTCGGATGCCGTCGTCGCGGTGAACGCGGGACGGAACCCGCGCCGGGCGGCCATGCTCCGCGACCGGTGCGTGGAAGCGGTCGAGGCGGCTGCCCGCTCGGACGCGGGCGGCCCGAAGGTTCGCGGCCCGGAGCGCGCCGAGCGGGCACCGCGGCGAAGCGGGCTGGTGTCGATCGTCGGCGGCGGGCCCGGCGATCCCGGCCTGATCACGGTCGCCGGGTGGCAGCGGCTGCGGAACGCGGACGTCGTGGTGACCGACCGGCTCGCGCCGCTGGCCCTGCTCGACCAGCTTGCGCCGGACGTGGAGGTCATCGACGCGGCCAAGGTGCCCGGCGGCCCGGCCACCAGGCAGGAGCAGATCAACCGCACGCTGGTGGACCGCGCGCGGGCCGGGCGCCGCGTCGTGCGGCTTAAGGGCGGCGACCCGTTCGTCTTCGGGCGCGGCCAGGAGGAAGTCGAGGCGTGCCGCGCGGCCGAGGTGCCGGTCGAGGTCGTGCCCGGCGTGACGTCCGCGATCTCGGTGCCAGCCGCCGCAGGAGTCCCGGTCACCCACCGCGGGCTGAGCCAGGGGTTCTGCGTGGTCGCCGGGCACGCCTCGCCTGCCGACCCGCGCAGCGCCGTCGACTGGCAGGCCCTGGCCCGCAGCGGCCTGACGCTGGTCCTGCTCATGGCCATCGAGCACCTGGGCGACACGGCTGCAGCGCTGATCGCGGCGGGCCTGGACGCGGGCACGCCGAGCGCGTGCGTAGCCGATGGCTGGACCCGCGAGCAGCGGGTGGTGACCGCGCCGCTGCGCGAGATCGCGTCCGCGGTCGGCGGTGCGGGCATCGCCAACCCGGCCGTGATCGTGATCGGGGATGTCGCGCGGTTCGCGTCCGGCTCGGCCGTCCCGATTTACTCGGCGGACCCGGTAGATCCGCTCGGTGCAACCCGCTCCGACCTCGCCGTTCGCGCGGCGAGGGCCAGGCGCGTGCTCGTGCTCGGCGGGGCGCGTTCCGGAAAGTCCGTTGCCGCCGAGGAAATGCTGGCAGGCTACGAAACCGTGGACTATGTCGCCACCGGCACGCCGCCGGGCACCGGAGACGCGGAGTGGGACGACCGGGTGCGCGAGCATCGCCAGCGTCGGCCCTCCCGCTGGCGGACGCTGGAAGCGCTGGCCGTCGATGACGTGCTGGCCCAGCCGTCAGCCGCCGCCCCCGTACTGGTGGACTGCCTGACCACCTGGCTGGCACGGGTCATGGACGACAGCGGTGCCTGGGACGGCCAGCCCGACGCCGCCCGCGTCGTTGCCGACCGGGTCGACCGCCTGGTCCGGGCGTGGCGGGACACCCCGCGTCACGCCGTCGCGGTCAGCAACGAGGTCGGATCGGGAGTGGTGCCGGAAACGGCATCTGGCCGGCGGTTCCGCGACGAACTCGGGCGGCTCAACGCCCGCATCGCCGCCGCCAGCGACGAGGTGTGGCTGTGCACCGCCGGCATCGCGCGGCGGCTGCGATGAAGCCGGGCCGGCCGCAGCGGCCGCGGCGAGACACCAGGCAAGCGCGGCCGCCGGCCGAAGGACCGTGGTTGCCGGCCGAAGGGCGCGGCTCACCGGACGATGGGCGCGGCTCACACCGGGCAGGCCGCGCGGGGTCCCGCGTCCCCGAGCCGTCCCCGTGGGATCCTGGCCCGCCACAGCGACCTGCCGCTGCCCATCAGCCCGGCTGGGCGGAGCCTGGCCAGGCGCCGCGGCCCAGCCGACCGCAGCGATCTGGCCGCGCGCCGCGAGCTGGCCGGGTGCCTCGGCCTGGCCCGTCCGCTGAGCCGCCGTG
>WNGK01026845.1_pt1 | contig 10408 bp, 11 predicted proteins | sample 5400601 | NCBI WGS metagenome assembly WNGK01 (sample SAMN13153376, study PRJNA577476) | soil metagenome | isolation source: 60 cm soil or saprolite under Garry oak tree replicate 1 | place: USA:California | collected 2016-06-15
CGGAGTAGGCCGAATCGGGCCACTCGACGAATTTGGTGAGATTGAAGAGAATGGCGGCCTTCAATTCGTACTCGCCAACCGAGTCGCCCTGGGCCGCGGCAAATTGGGGATTCCACAAGAGCGTTCCGAGGACCAGCAAGAAAATGAGCGGCACGCCCGACCGCGAGCACACGCGGCGCGAAGAAAGCTGGCCGCATTGCCAAGCTCGCGGCCTCTCCGATGAGCGAATTGGATGCTGAAACATCATCACTTCCCTACGGTCCTCGCTCTTCTATCTGGCGCTCAGATGAGGCCGATAGTTCAGTTTTACTCGAAAGCTTCGTCCGTCCTGGGGGATCGAAGCTTGCACGTGTTCGAGGCCGCCGGAATCGGCGTATCGCTTGTCAAAAACGTTGTAAAGGCCGGCGGAAATGTCGAAATTTTCTTTGAGCTTGCGGGCGGACAGCGACAGGTTCATGACAAAGAAGCCCCCCAGTTCGGTCTGGGCGACCGTCCTTCTCTCACTCACGTATTGCGCATCGAGGCTGGCAAAGAGCTTTTTCTGCACGAGCGGAAGGCTGAGGTTGGCCTTGGCGAGTTGCTTCGGCGAATTGGTCAAAAAGTCCCGGGTCACAACGTTTCGGGAGTCCTGCAAGGAATGAGAAATGGTTCCTTCCATGCCGCTCGGCCATCTGGCTCCCAGTTCCAGTTCCATCCCTTTCGTCTGCACCGGGCTTGAATTCGTATAAACAGGGCGGCCGGTCGCGGGATCGATGCCCTGCACGATTAAATCGTCCATCCGATTCAGGAAGCCGGCACCTGATGCGTAAAACGTCTTGCCGAACCGATGCTCCAGATCCAATTCCCAGGTCCGAATCCTCTCCGGCCGCAAAGAAGGGTTTGGCGTATTGCTCTGATTGCCGACATAGAAGTTTTCATAACTGTTTGGAGCGCGGAAGGCCGAGCTATAAATGGCTTTGACGTCCGTGTTCGGGGCCGGTTTAACGAGCAAACCCAATCGCGGGCTGAGAGTGTTCCCAAACCTCTCGTGCCAGTCGCTGCGCAGTCCGGCGACAAAGGTTATGTTTTTGCGAATGGAGTATTCGTCCTGAAAGTAGAGAGCCCAGACCCGAGCGGTGCGGTGATCGTCCAAGTAGAGGAAGTAAGGCTGGATGTCGTAGTTGATTTGCTGTTGCTGAAGGTCCTGGCGAAATTCGGTGCCGAGGGTGACGTGGTGCCGTTTGAAGAAGACGCGGGAAGCATCGCCTTGAAAATCCCACCACGTTCCGTTGGCTGCGTCGTAGTTTTGCGTGAAGGCCGGGACGCCTGTGCCCGCATAGTCGTAGATGTAGATGCCGTGATAGCCGTACCAGTCGTAGGAAAGCCGTCCCAGCGTTTCCCAGCTTCCGAAGACGTGCCTGTACTGCACGTCCGCGTAACCTCGGGCGTCGGTGGTGCGGGTGCGCGGGTCGTTGAAGACGGTCCCGAAGGAAGCGGTGGGAATGTGTTTCGTGCGCGAAGCCTGGACGACGTGGATGTTGAAATCTCGATAGATGATGTCGGCGAAGGCGTTGTAAGACCGATCGCCATCGGCGTCTACGGCGACGCCATTGTTTGTCGCGGGATTGTTGAACTCGGGAAAGAAAAGACGTTTCTGGCCTTTGCTATCATAGAAAGAACCGGAGACAAGAGTTTCGAGGCCGCTGTCCAAGCGGCCGCCATAGCTCACTCTGCCTTTGTAGGAATTCCAGCTCCCGGCATCGGTGGATATTTCCGCGGCGTTCAAGTCCCGGCCACGCTTCGTGATCACGTTGATGACGGCGACAAATGCTCCGGTGCCGTACAGAGATGAACTTGGTCCACGAATGATTTCGATCCGCTCGATCAGATCGAGGTCGACCGGGAATTCCGTCGCCACGTAGGCTCCGTCGAAAATGTTGTCGTTCACGCGATGGCCGTCGAGCAGGAAGAGAATGCGCGCGTTGTAGTCGCCCGGCCTGGAGAAGCCTCGCACGCCTACATAACTGTAGTTGCGGTCGTAAATCACGTAGAAACCGCGAACGCTCCGCAGCACATCAGCCAGGGTCCGATAGCCGTATTTCTGGATTTCGTCGGCGGTAACTATCGTCACCGAGGCCGGGGCATCGGCGGCTTTCTGAAGAAACTTGGAAGCGCCATAAACCGAGTCCACCTTGAGCTTGGCAAGGTCTTCAAGGCTCAGACCACTCAAGTCGGTTTGTCGTGTTTCTTGCGCCTGCGCGAACGCAACACAGGACGTAGCCGAAAACAGAAGCCAGAAGGCACTCCGGAGTACTTTGCGTTTGCCGCATCCACAACGGAGGCAAGCCAAGAGCACCCCTCTGCGCTGCCTGGGAACGAGGGAGACTCCAGGTTGATGATTCATCCAGCTAATCATTCTTTGGTCTCTCGCGCACACACCGGCGTCGCCACACCCAAAGCGTTGCGCGCACGCCAAGGCCCAAAAGAGGTTCCGTGGCACTCATTTCCAGTTGAAGAATCAATAACTTAGCGGGCTTTGGGAGCTCCGTCTTCGTGGGCGCAGAGTGGGGACTGTTCCAAATCCGCCCTCGTGTGCCTGAAGCGAACGGGGGTCTGCCATAGTCAAGGTCGAACTCCGGTCCGAGGACAGGATTCTGTTTCGGTGTATACCTCGGGCGCGAATGCAAGAAAAGTGTATTAGACTCCCCCTGTCAGTCAGCGATAGCCGCGCTGACGATTGTTGACGCTGAAACGCAAGGTAAGCAGCACCGGTGAAGGTCCGCAAGCGAAGCCACAGGTTCCGCGCGAGAGGCATCCCCCAGATGTGTCGAGGTCGTGTGGCGGCGACTCTCGTGCTTCGCGCCGCGCTAGCCGTTCTCACGGTCGGGTGTGAACATCGACAGGCCCCCGACGCCCGTGCAGGGCCACAATTACTGGGTCCGAACAGTAGCTTGCCAAGCGGCCAAGTGCAGGCCTCCTACAGCGCTATGCTGACAGCCATCGGGGGCACGCCACCCTATTTCTGGACGGTTTTCAGTGGACAGCTTCCTAATGGCCTCAGCCTGGCACCGTCCACAGGTGTTATCTCCGGGACGCCCACGCTGGCCGGGTCCTTTACCTTCGTCGTCCAAGCCAGGGACAGTGTGGGAGGGACAGCTTCATTCGGCTTGACCTTGAACATCGCTTCACAACAGATCACTGACCCAACGCCCTTCAGCATGGACACGGTGACGGCCATGAAGTTTGGGACGCACGAGATTGTTTTGAAGGGAAATAGTTCGGTAGCAAATCCGTTCGATACCGTGGCCAAGGTCAGGTTTGTGCCGCCCTCCGGGCCCCGGAATGCCGTAACGGTCCGCGCTTTCTATGATGGTGGAAATACATGGCGTGCACGCGTCTACGTCACCGAGGCCGGCACGTGGCGATGGGAGTCCAGTGCCCCAACCGATTCAGGCCTCAATGCGAATTCGGGCACCTTCAGTGCAGTGAATTCAAAACTGCGGGGGCTTCTGAAAAAGGACTCCCGCAACCCGAAAGCATGGCGGTCGGACGACGGACGCTGGTTCGTCGGTGTGAGCGACACAGCGTGGTTGTTGTTTAGTCGAGATCCCCAGGTGGCACAGAATTGGCAACCATATGTTAACGATGATGCTGCACATGGCATCAACGTTCTTGGTCCAGTAGGCTCTCTCGAGAGTTGGGGCACGGAGGACGTCCCGCACGCGGGGAACAATGAACCCTGGGCCGAATCCGCGGATGGCCAGCCAGATTACACTCGATACGACCTCGTGAAATTTCAGAACGCGGAAGGCCGTCTCATCTGGATTCTCAATAATCACCCCGAAATGTTTGTGCAATCCATGCTGTTTGGCACGCAAGTCCAATGGTCCTGGCGGGGTCTCAGGTTCCTCAGCGTGAAAAGACGGCTCCTCTGGATCTTGAAAAACTATCCGCGGATGCTTGTCCGATCTGCGCTGTTTGGCACGCCGGTGCACGCGTCCCGCTCGGCTCTGCCGCAGTCGGTCCGGAACAACACGATGGACTATATGATCGCCCGCTGGTCCGCCTTCCCGAACTTACTCTGGCTCGTGAGCGAAGATCAAGATACGACTGCGCGCGCCACCCTGGCCTTTAACCGGGAAGTCGGCAATTATTTTGCAGCCCACGAGCCATGGAACCATTTGATGTCAACCGAGCCCAACCGTTATCAGGGCTTCCTCTTCACCACGCCGAGCGATTTAAAGTGGGTGAGTTATATCTGCCTCCAGGACACTGGAAGTCCCGAGGCCCGACAAATTCAAAAATTTGCGTTGGAGACAGTCCCCCTGCAACCCATGATGTGCGAGGACCATTACGAACAGGATTACGGTGGAACTCCGAGCGGGAAGTCAAACCCACGCTTCTACTACCGATGGTCTATGTGGTCGTGGATTCTGTCGGGCGGTTCAGCGAACTATGGTGGTCGCTATGGCGTACTCCACCCCTATTCTCAGACTGGAAGGCCCGACCTCGCCTGGATCGGTCCAGGGGGAACGAATTACACGAGCTACCAGTTGCGTGGTCTCGATTCCATACGATACGTCGAGTCCTATTTCTCCCGGCGGAATATCGATCTGAGTTCTTTCCAGTCTGATGACGGCTTGGTCGTTTCCTACACCATCAAAACGGGCTGCAGTTGGCGTCCCAAACTTATGCGGCGGGGAACTCGAGAATTCATTATTTACGACCCTAACGCGGACTCGCAAGGTGCGTCGTCCAGTGTCGACCCTACTACAACGGCAAGTATGACGGTCGATTTGACGTCTGCGCAGGGCCCCTTTCAGGTGGAATGGTACCGACCCGATGACGGCATAACCCAGAGTGCCAGGATGGTTCAAGGAGGAGCGCTAAAGCATTTCGCTGCTCCGTGGCAAGGGTATGATGTGGTGCTTCGGCTGGTCTCCGCTCCCCGCCCCGCCACCCTCATCAAGCCCTGACTGACACCTTAGCCAGGAGTTTCCGTGCGTCCGCGAAACGGTGGGCTTCCGAGCGTCGCTTCACGGGTCCCCGCAACCATATACATTCTCCTGGGGAATGAGGGGAGCAAACCATGCCAACGCGATCGTCTCCAAAGCAAATCCCCGGTTCTCCTGAAGCTATCTCCTTATATTGACAGCGACTTAGAGACACTCTTCACCTTTTCTGCAAGAGGTGCGGGACCTACGACGGGGGTGCCTTTTCGGGCGCAGCCCATGATTGAAAGATTCCATGAGGTCGTTCAACAAACTCGTTAACCTAAGTGATTTCAAACACATTCGGTCGCTATCAGGTGTTTACCTGAGGTAGGATTAGGAGGTCCTACTGATTGTGGCATCAGGGGTTCTGTCGTAGTTGTTAGAGAGTTTGCGTACAGGGGCCAAGTGGAGTGTGTGCTGGGCGCCCGCCCCAAGGAGAGCACTTCCATGGCAAAGAAAGAGAACCGGACAGGAGATACGGCGTCTCACGTGGGGTTTGCAGGCGAACATCCTCGTCTCGAAGCGACATCGGAACTCCTCCGGGAGTTGGTATCTCACCTTCGCCAGAACCGCACCCAACTCCGCGAGGAGTGGGTGCGCCGCATCACGGAAGCCCGCCTGCTCACGGCAATGAGCCAGGAAGAAATCTTTGCGGAAGCCACTTCGGTGTACGACAGCTACGTGGAGGCTCTGGAAACGGGAACGTTGTGGAAACGCACGAAGTCGTTGGAATCGTTCTGCTCCTGCGCGACGTGCTGGCCCGTTCGCTCTTCGCAAAGTATCAAACCGACTTTGAAAAGCTGAACCGCATCCTGGACGCCTACGAGCCCGCTGCCAATCGAATTGCGAATACCGTCGCCGTAGGATTCGTCCAGGAGCGCGAGCGCGTCATCCGCCAGCAGCAGGAGGCCATCCGCGAGCTCTCCACCCCGGTGTTGCAGGTGCGCGAAAGGCTGTTGATTCTCCCGATCATCGGAGTGATCGACCCGCAACGCGCGCGCCAGTTGACGGAGCAGTTGCTCCGGGGAATCCGCACGAACCGCGCGAAGGTGGTCGTCATCGATATCACCGGCGTGGCGGCGATGGACGCTACTGTGGCAAACCACCTCGTGCAGACCGTGGAAGCATCCAGGCTCCTCGGCGCGACGGTCATCGTCACGGGCCTCTCCCCCGAAATTGCCCAAACGCTGGTCACCATCGGCGTCGAACTGGGCAAGATGAACACGGTCGGAGACTTGCAAGGTGGCATCGAGCAGGCTGAACGCCTCCTCGGTTACAAGGTCGTGCCCATTTCCTAGCCGTCAAGGCATGTTCAAAGGACGCATTCGTGGATGTCCCGATACTCAAACAGGGAGAATTCCTGATCGCCACGATTCAAGCGGCGCTGTCCGACGCCGATCTGCTTCAGCTGCGGAGCGGTCTGATCCAGCAAGTTGTTCGGTTTCGCTCTCGCGCCGTCATCGTGGATGTCACTGCGATGGACGTGATGGATTCCTTTGCGTCGCGCACTCTGCGGGAAATTGCGCACATGATCCGGCTGCGCGGGGCCGAAACCGTAATCGTCGGAATCCAGCCCGAAGTGGCTTTCGCTATGGTCCAGCTCGGTCTCACGCTCGAAGGCGTCGCCACCGCGCTGGATCTGGAGGAAGGGCTGGCTTATTTGAATCAGAAATTCAGAAGCATCAGTTGAGAGAGTCCGCGACTATGGTCGATGAAATCCGGGTCGCGATCGCCTCGGATCAGGACATCGTGTTGGCCCGGCAGAGAGGGCGGACACTTGCTTTCGAGTTGGGCTTTTCTTCGAGCGATTCGACACTGGTTGCGACGGCCATCTCGGAGCTGGCGCGAAACATCCTGACGTATGCGCGGACAGGAGAAATTGCCTTGAAGGCCATTCAATCAACGAATCGTCAGGGAATCATGGTGGTGGCTTCCGATGAAGGACCCGGCATTGCTGACGTCCGGCAGGCGGTCAAAGATGGTTTTTCAACTTCGGGCAGCCTCGGCCTGGGACTTCCCGGTGTGCGCCGTCTGATGGATGAATTCATGATCGAGTCCGAACTCGGCCACGGAACCAGGGTAACGGTGAGAAAGTGGAAACAATAGAATCACGAATCATCGAGTGCGGGGTCGCGAGCTTCACTCTGCCCGGCCAAACGGAATCGGGCGACAGGCACGTGGTGAGATTCTTTCCTGATGGTGTGCTTGTCGCCGTCCTGGACGGCGTCGGCCACGGGGACGAAGCCGCAATGGCGGCTCAGATTGCCAGTGATATTCTGGAAGATTGTGCAAGCGAGCCGGGGATCACTCTGATCCGGCGTTGTCATGAGGCTCTGCGATCTACCCGAGGGGTCGTGATGAGTCTCGCCTCGCTCGACTTCGCCCACGGCATAATGACTTGGGTCGGCGTGGGCAATGTTTTGGGCGTCCTTTTCCTCGCCACCGACGGCGTTAAACAGGACTTTGCCGAACATTGTTCGCCGCAGGAGTCTCCCCAGAAGCTGGCCGAGACGATTCTGGCCCGGAACCGGCGGGGCAACGATGATGCTCTCGCCCTGGTTGTGCGCTACACAGGGAGTCGCCTATGAAGACCGCTCACAAGGCGCAGATTCTGCCGGAACTCGCGCTCGACGATCAATACTTCTCTGCTCTGGAGGAGCATCTCCAAGGGGCCAGTGAGTCGACCCTCCGCCGGGCCTACGATTTGGGCAGAAAGGCACTTTCGGATGGTAGGAGTCTGCTCGAGATGGCTACTCTTTATCACGTCGCGCTGGTCCGCATCTTGGCCCGTCCGGACTCCTCCTCGGCAGAACCAAAAACATTGGAGGCCGCTTACCAATTCTTCGCCGAGTGCATATCGCCCTACGAAATGACGCATCGCGGCTTCAATGAGGCGATTACCGCGCTGCGCCACCTGAATGAGGCCCTCGAACAGGAGATCAGGCGTATCGCTTCGGCAGTACACGATGAAGCCGGGCAGCTTCTCGTAGCGCTTCACCTGGCGCTGGCGGACATCTCGCGCGATGTGACCGAACCGGTACGCGAGCGGTTGCGGGGTCTCAACCCCATCTTCGCCCAGATTGAAGACCAACTCCGGCGTCTTTCCCATGAACTCCGGCCGACCATCCTGGACGACCTCGGCTGGATCCCTGCCATCCGGTTTCTTGCGGATGGTGTATCGCGACGCAATAGCATTCCGATTCGGGTGGAGACTTCGGTTGAGGACCGGCTACCCTCCATCACGGAAACAGCCCTATACCGAATCGTACAAGAAGCGCTGACGAATGCCACCAAGCACGCGAAAGCGAGCAGTATCACCATCCGATTCAGTCAGCGGGACAACGGCCTTATTTGTTCGATACGCGACGACGGCGTAGGGTTCGATGTCCGGTCCATTCGCGCACCCGGCAGCGCGTCCGGCCTGGGCCTCGTCGGTATCCAGGAGCGCTTGAATGCGCTGGGCGGGACACTTCAGATTCTCTCGGCCCCCGGTCAGGGGACCGAACTTCTAATCCGTTTACCCATGGAGACACAAAATGCCAATTCGAGTAGCACTAGCGGACAATCATGTGTTGGTATGCCAAAGCCTGAAGTCCCTTCTCGAGCGGGAAGGAATGCAGGTGGTCGGCGAAGCCAACGACGGCCAACAGGCGATCGAGCTGATTGAGAAATCCCAACCCGATATCGCCGTTATGGACATCGGCATGCCCGTGCTCAACGGCCTGGACGCGGCACGCGAAGGCCATCGCAGTAGCCCCAAGACGAGGGTGATCTTGCTGACGCGTCACGATGAAGATCAATATGTCACGGAGGCTCTCCGCTCCGGTGTGAGAGGCTATGTCCTGAAAAGCCAGGCGGCCAATGATTTAGTCCAGGCTATCCAGCAAGTCCACCGCGGGCAAGTTTATTTGAGTCCCGGCGTGTCTCGCGCGGTCGTCGACGCGTACCTGACAAAAGCTCAAGTACCCGTGGAGCCTCTCACGACTCGAGAGCGTCAGGTCCTCCAACTCGTCGCAGAAGGAAAGACCACCAAGGACATTGCCACGCTCCTCGGAATCAGCGTCAAGACCGCGGAATCGCACCGGACCCGGCTGATGCAAAAACTCGATATCCACGAAACCGCGTCGCTCGTGCGCTATGCCATCCGGCGCGGATTCGTCCAGCCCTGAAGGGTGAGAATAAGGAAAAGCATAAGTCGCAGAAATTACCGCATGTATCTTACGAAATACCACCCATCCGCGATTGGGGGGTTCACCGGCTTGTCTAAGATGCCCATCCGGTTATCCTGGTCCAAGAAAACAGAGGTCGCTTCCGTGGGTTCGGCCCCTGCCGTAAGACTTCCCTAAGTCACTTGCCCCCACGGAGGCGGCCAATTTACACGGAAGGGGATGGAGGCCAGAGTTGCCGGAGAGCAAAACACAAAGTGTAGACACCATAAAGCTGGTCCCCTTGCTTCTTAACTCATGGAAGAAAGCAAGCGGGCCGAGAGCGTCGAAGCTGACAAAGCGGAATCCCCTGTCCGGGCGGGAGTGGGGCGCAAAACTCTCCGCGGCTCTGTTCAAAGAAGATGAGCGGGAATTGGAACGGCTACTCCAGTCAGTCTCGTGGGTCGCCAACGAACTGAAGCCAAACATCTCGCAAACACGCACCCTCAGCCAAATGTTGATCCGCGCGGTGAGGTTTGCTGTGCGGCAAACCGTCCTTCAGGCCGAACTCTGTTCGTTGGCTTTGACTGACGAATTGACCGGGCTTTTCAACCGCCGTGGCTTCCTGGAGCTCGCTGTACATCAACTGAAGATGGCGCGGCGCACATCTCAGGGCGCGCTGCTATTTTACTGCGACATGGACGGTCTCAAACAGATCAACGACGTCTGCGGTCATGACGAAGGCGACTTGGCCTTACTCCGTGCGGCAGCCGCCCTGAAATCCAGTTTTCGCGACTCGGACATCCTTGCGCGCATCGGCGGCGATGAATTCGCAGTGTTGGCCATGGAGGGCGCAGGTTTGAACTGCGACGTGATGTTCGGCCGGCTCGAGGGAACGCTGAGGCAGTCCGGTGAGATTGCGTCGCGCTACGAGCTTTCCATGAGTGTCGGAGTGGCGCGTTTCGACCCCCGGCGCCCGATTTCGATGCGCGAGCTGATGCGGTTGGCGGACCAGGACATGTACAAGCAAAAAAGTAGACGGAAGAAATTCTGCCTCGTGCCTGGTGCCTGAACTGAAGGAGAGAGGAGAAGAGGAGCACGTTCAAATCGTTCGAGAACTTCTGCCGCGCCAAACGATGCACGTCACATACGGGGAAAGACCTGAACTCAGTGATTGAGGCTTGATGCTGGCGCGCATTTGTTGGCAAGGACAAGTTCAGCGATCGTCGTCGGGATGAAAGCGTCGCTCGTCTCTCATCGAAGCCGCTTCTGAACGCCGGTAATTCCTTG
>WNGK01032785.1_pt1 | contig 10408 bp, 5 predicted proteins | sample 5400601 | NCBI WGS metagenome assembly WNGK01 (sample SAMN13153376, study PRJNA577476) | soil metagenome | isolation source: 60 cm soil or saprolite under Garry oak tree replicate 1 | place: USA:California | collected 2016-06-15
CGTCAGGCTCGCGCCCGTCAGCGTCACCGTCTTGCCGTTGGCTACCGTCTTGTCGTTGAACGTCGCCGTGCCGCCCGTCAGGCTGACTGTGTCGCCGCTGATCGTCCCGCTCAACGAGCGCGTTAGCACCGCCGCCGAGTTGTTGCCGTCATACGGCTTGCTGCTGGCCGTGAAGCTGCCCGTGATGTGTAGCGCCGTGATGTTCGCCGTGGTGGTTGCCGAGGTCGAGGAGAGCTGGTAATTGCCCGCCTTAGTGCCGGTCAGACTCAGTCCAGTTGCCGTGACCGTCTTCCCCGTGCCGAAGTTCTTGTCGGCGAAAGTGGCTGTTCCGCCCGTGAGGCTGACATCATCCGTGCCGATCACGCCCGTGAGCGTTCGCGTGAGGATCGTGGCCGCCGTTGTCCCGTCGTACACTTTGTTGTCCGCGGTGATGTGCGGGTCCACAGTCGCCCTGATCAGCGTGACCGACCTCGGCCCGTCCGTGACAGGACCGTTGTAGTTGATGTCCCCTGCCTTCGAGGCGCTGATCGAGCAGAGTTGGCCGGTGTTGAGCACGCTGATGACCCCGGTCGTGCCGTCCACCGAGCAGCCCGTGCTGCTGGAGCTGAAAGTGACCGCCCCCGTGCCCGTGCCACCCGTGGCCGTCGCCGTGCCCGTGTTGCTGTAAGTGATGCTCGCTGGCACGGTCAAGGTGAACGTGGCTTGGTCGGCCTTGCCCACAGTTAGGTTAGGAGAGAGCGAACCGCTGCTGCCGGTGAAGATGCCGCTGGGCATGTAGGTCGCGGTGACGGAGTGCGGGCTGCCATTGACTGTCAGCGACGAGGTGCTGTAGGTCGCGCAGAAGCTGTTGGCCGGGGAGCCGCTCGGGCAGGTTGCGTTCGTCCCTAGCACGGACCCGCCCCCGTCAATCGAAAAGTTGATGGTGCCCGTGGGAGTCGTGGTGCCTGTGTTCGGGCTGACAACCGCCGTGAAGGTGACGGGCGTACCGTACGTTGGCGAATTGTTCGAGGCGGAAACAGTCGTGGTTGTCGCGACGGACTTGTTGACCGTGTAAACGGGACCAGGGATGGTCAGAGGGACAAACGGCGTAACGGTTCCATTCAGCGGGATGTTGTTGGTGTCCACGGTGATGTCCGCGTCGTCGTGGTATTTGACTTGGATGGTACCGTTGCCGCTGCCGGTATTCACCGTCACCGTATAGACGGTGTTGTCCGCGGTATTCACGCTGGTAATTGAGGCTCCAGAGACGCCAGACACGGCCAGCGCAAAGTCCGCGGCGTCCACACCAAGCACCGGCTGGCTGAATGTCGCGGTGAAAGTGATGGTGCCCGGGGTGATCCCGTTGACGTCCTGGTTCGTCGCAGTAATGGAAACCGTAGGGAACTTTATCTTGTAGGTGACGACGGCGGCGGCCCAGGGTGCGGTCTTATTGTCCGACCCGCTGGCTGCATACGTGCCAGTTGCGTTGGCTGCCAGGAATGTTGGCTGGATTGAAAGGACACCATCCGCCTGCGCAAAGCCCGAAGCCACAGCCTGGAAGCTCTGGCCGAAAGAGTTGTACGACACACCCTGGCTGAGGACTCCCAGCGCGCCGATGAGAAACTCGTCAGCCTGAACCGTAGTGACGTTGCCCGAATTGGGAGCGTTACTGTTCCCGGTGGCCGTGTTGGATTGATCTTCGGCGGACGGGGACAGCAAGCCGTTGACGGAAAGGAACGAAACGGCTTTGGCCGTCGGTGTTGGGGATGGGAAGTTGACCGTAATAGTGCCACTCGATAGCGCGTGTGTGACGGGGGCCGAGAAGACTAAGGTGCGGATGTTCCCCGTATTGGTTACGTCTATATCGTTCGTATACGTGTTGCCCGCGCTGTCGCCAACGGTAATGTTGGAGGTTGTCGCATCCATGGCGACGGTCACGATGATCGTGTTCATCTGGCTCGGGTTACTTCCGACAGACACGCTTGCGGTTTGAGTGAGGGTGGTCACGCTCTTGTCGTCGGTTTGTGTTCCGATTGTTGCCGGCGTGATTGCGCCGGGAACTGTAAGGACCAGAGCGCCCGAGGGTGACGAAACATATCCCAGGGAGTCCGTGGCGGTAGCTGTGATACTGTGCGTCCCTGGCGTGCTGAGGTTGCTGGTGGTGATGCCGGGGCTGGCGTATTGAGCGGCGGTACCGCCGCCGATCTGTGTCGCTCCATCGAATATCTTCACGGTCGTCCCGGCTTGGGCTGTGCCCGTGAATGTCGGTGGGGTGCCGCATGCACTTGTAATAACGCCGTCCGGATCTGAGCATGTCAGCGCCGGCGTGGAGGGCGGAGGTACTACCTCGACGTTGAGAGTAAAGTTTTGGACCGCGTTCGGCGATACTCCGTTGCTGGCGGTAAACGTGATCGCGTAAGGGGAACCCGCCGAAGTGCCTGCGGCTGGAGTCCCGCTAAGGACGCCGGTGGAAGGGTTGAATGACACGCCGGTGGGCAACGTGCCGCTCTCGCTGAAGGCTATCGCGATGGGGAAGCCTATGGCCGTCACCTGGAAGGTTCCCCCGTTGCCCTCCGCGAATGTCGTGCTGTTGGCGCTGGTGATCGACGGCGGCTGGTCCACCGCAAACGGTGCGCTCGTGCCTGTCTTGCCGGAAACGGTAGCGGTAATCGTCACTGCCGCGCCCGTGCTTGTGATCGTGACGCTTTGCGGATCGAGCACGCCGCCCGTAAAGGCCCCCGAAGTGAGCGGGCTTCCCGTGAGCGTGCCGTTCGAGGTCAGCGACACAGTAGAGGTAAACGACGTTACGGTATTGTTGTTCACATCATGGGCCGTAATCCGAATGTTGAAGGGAGTGCCTGCGATTTGGGCGGGAATTGCTCCGCCGCCTGAAGCCTCAACTTTGAAGTGGTCAAGCGTGCCCGCAACGACGTTAAAAGTGATGGGGTTGACAGCCCCAGCTGCCAAGCCAGTCGCAGTGGCGGTGATGGTCACCGAACCGACCACGTTGCCGGTGACGGTCCTTGTGGCTACTCCGTTCGTTGCCGCGGTCGAACCCAGTCCGGTCACGCTGCCCGTTCCAGCCATCTGAGAAAACGTCACGCTCGCCGAGCTTGACGTGACCGTGTTGCCGTTTGAGTCCTGAATCGTCGCCGTCAGGGTCCGCGTGGTCCCGGACGCCAGGTTCGTGGTCGAACCACTCAGCGCCAACGCGCTCGCTGTCCCAGCTATAAGTGTAAAGGTGATGGGGTTTCCTGTCCCTGCTGCCAGCGCACCGCCCGAGCCCGTCGCCGAAGCCGTGATGGTCACCGAGCCCGCAAGGTTGCCGGTGACCGTTATGAAGGCCACGCCAGCCACTGCTGGGACCGAGCCCAGCCCGGTCACACTTCCCGTGCTAGCGGTCTGTGCAAAGGTCACGTTCAGTGTGCTGTCTGCACCTGAGATCACCGTGTTGCCGTTCGCGTCCTGAATGGTTGCTGTTAGGGTCCGCGTCGCGCTGGAAACGAGGTTACTGGTGGAACCGTTCAGCGCTAGTTTCGCTGCTGGCCCGGCCTGGAAGGTGACGGTCCCGCCCGTGACTGCGACTGGCGTCACGATGGACAGCGTCTTCACCTCCGCCGTTGTCGACTGCAGGTTGCAGGTCGAGATGCCGAAGGCGTTGGTAGCGGAGCAAGGGCCGAAGGTGTTGTTGGATCCGCTTGCCGAGAAGGTCGGCGTTATTCCCGGCACGGGGTTACTGTTCACGTCCTTCAAGGTGATAGTAATGATTGAGGTCGCCGTGCCGTCCGCCGTCACTGGGCTCGTCCCGGTGATGGTTGAGTTCCCGGACGCTGGCGCGCCCGCCACAGTGGTGATATTCCCGCTGGTGCCCGTCAGACCGCCACCATCAGTGCCAGTAACCGTGTGGACCGTGCCGGCGACGGTGCTGGTCGTAAAAGTTACCGTGGCTGCGCCGCTAGCGTTCGTCGTGCTCGTCGAAGAGGAGAAGGAACCCCCATTCGTGCTGATCCAAGTGACGATCTTGCCCGAAGTCGATACCGCGTTCCCGTTGGCGTCGGTTAACTGCGCGGTGATCGTGACCTGCGTGCCAGCCACTGGGGTATTGTTGTTAGACGTAACATTGTACTTTCTTGCCAAGCCCGGGTTAAAGGTGACGGTCAGCGCCGCACTGCCGCCCAAGACCGCACTGCACGGATTAGTCGCGCCCGAACACGTCGAAGAACTGAGACCTGACTGACCACTCCAGCCCCCGAAAGTCGATACGCCGTTGGGACTCAGATTGAAGGTCACGGTCGCGCTGTTGTCAGAGGTCGAGATAGCGCACGTGCTCGTTACGGTCTGCGACGATGCCGACGCGCCGGTACCGCCGCATGTGGCCGGCGCGTTAACGGTACCGGTATTCGGGGTGATCGTCACCGAACCCTTGCCGGTGCCCGCGAAGGTTAATGTCCAGTTACGCGCGTCCGTAAAGATCGTCTGCGCCTGGAGCCCGGACACACTGCCTACCGCCGTCAGGTAAAAGAGAACGTTGATGTCGTGAATGTCGGTGACGAACGAGCTGTTGGAAATATTTCCGCTGGCGTCGGCGGTAACGGTAAAAGGCCCGTGGGTATCAATGAGGGGAGACTCGAGGAGCGTCAGGGTGACGGTTTCGCCGGGCTTCCAGCCAGAGCCGGTGATGGTGACAGTGGTACCGGGGGCGTAGTCGGCCTTATCGGTTTTCACCGTGGCGAAGCCGTACAGTTCCGTACTGGCGAGCGCGTTCGGCGGCGTGGCGGCGTCTTTGCCGCCCGCGACGAGCAGCAATCCATCCTGCTGCAATGCGCTGCCGGCGGCATTGCTGCGAGCTGTCGTAAGCGAACTGGTTACAGAAAAAGTTCCTTGCCAGGGCGTGAACAGTTCGGAAGAAGCGACGGGAGCGCCGGCGGATGTTCCGCCCACGATGAGCACGTTGTTGTTATGCGGGAGGAGAAACGCGAGATGGCCCTGGCGAGGCGTGGAGAGGGTGCTGGCGACAGCGGCGAAAGCTCCAATTGCGGGGTCAAAAATTTCCGCGGAAGCCAAATCCGTGGCCGTGGTGCTGCCGTCCGCGTTGGTAACGATGTTGTTGCCTCCGGCGACGCCTAACTTTGCTTGAGGCTGGAGTGTTAATCCACAAGGTTGGCGGGCGGCCTTTCCAGATGCCGCCCGAACAGTTTGCAAAATTCCGCAGGGACGTGCTTTCAAAAAAATACTTCGCTATTGATCTTGCCCGGAAGTTCGGGATCACCAAACACAACTCGCTCAAGCTCGCGAAACAAATTCTGGGCGTCGAGAGATTTTTCCGAGGCGAAACGTATCCGCCCTTGTCTTCGGTCTTCCCGGAACGACACGATGGAAGATGCACGCCCGCGGATTGCCTGACGCTGCTCAATAAGATTTTTCCTATCGGGCTGCCGCATGAACCGGATTATGTCCTTGTGTCGGCTGTCATCGATATGCTGGTGGAGGTATTTCCGTTTTGGCGGTCAGCATCTAAGCCAGTGATGGAAAACCTGGGGAGCCATCTGGTCGCGGCCGTGGCAACGCTGCGCGGCGCGGAAGGCGCGTTGGTGAATTGAAATGATCCCTTATCAGTTCGACTACACAACCGAGCGCGACTAGAAGACTCTGGTTTCAAGGAGGAAAGAATGTCCAACTATATTCAACCCGATTATCGAGTTCCGGTGGCAGCGGGCGTCACGGTGCAGGTCGAAAACGTCCTCAATCCCCTTGTCATAACGGCGCCGGTCGCTAAGTACAACCAGCCACTGGACCATCCAGGGGCGCCGGTCAGCGGCCAGTTGGCCGATGCCATGGGAAAATCAAAAAAAACATTCGCCGACGGAACGTCGAGTTCGACGTGAAAGGAGACTCATGTCCTTACTGATTTGCTACCACGATGCGAAACGCGCTGCGGTTGCAAGTGATGACCGCGCCATCGTTTTCGGTGACTCCGGCCAGGTGATTCCGCTCATCGAGCAGGTACCGAAATTTATCATTTGCGGCGCGTTGCTATTTGCCGCGGTAGGTCAATCGGACGTTTGCGGCCGTCTGAATGGCGGCATCACCAGACTCGTTGCGGAGAATCCCACCATGAGTTCGGTGCAGCTCGCCAACCTGATGCCAGGAATCTTGCGGCACACCTGGAAGACGAAACGCGCGGACGAAAACATGCCGGCGCTTTATAACAATCTCGAATGCGCCGTTCTCGGCTTTGACCCCATCGCCAGGAAGATGCGTTCGTTCGTCTTCGTCAAGGGCAGCGATTTTGAAGCGGTGGAAACTACGGCCAGCCCGGCGAACAAGATTTTCGCTCTTGGCTCCTACGGTCCAGGAGATCTTGGAACGCTCGAACGGCTCACTGCCATGATGCAGCACGCGCATAGAAAAGGTACGCCGTGGATTGCTTCGCAGCTCAAGAATGCTGTGAACGAAATACACCGCCGCTCACCGCTAGTCGTTGGTGAGGCCAGCTACTTCGCCGCGATCGATGATCGTGGAGTTGTCGAGCTTCCCGAAAACTTTCCTCCAGCGCCATCTCACATTCCAGAACTTGCGACTGCGGCCGCTTCGCATCGCGCTGTCACGACAAAAGAAACCGCCTTTGCCGGGACCTGGCGATTTTTTGTCGGCTCCATCATCACGCCGCAAGCTGGCGGAGTCGATACGATTGACAACAGTGACGGCGGAGGCGGCGCGCAAAACGGAATGATGAATGAACTATTCATGTCCATTGCGCAGACGACTGGGACGTCTGGTACGGGAGCCACATGTCCGAACCCCCAACTGGCTATCGATGGATCCACAACGACCAGCGCTCAACTTACGGCTACTGGTAACGGAAGCACCAATCTAGTCGTCTTGACCCTGGCAGGTCCCGCCGGATTCAATCGCAAATTCTTATCTGTCACGTTGAAGATTCTTTTCTCTGTACCCACCAACAACTTGGCTCCAGCCGGGTCGCTACATTCGGTCATTGTCTCGTATTCGCTAGATGGTGGTGGGTCATTCACGAACGCCTATACCCTGACACCTCCCACGACGCAGGCGCTGCTCCTGGTAACCATCCCACTTTCAGGAACTCAAAATTTGTCGCAAGTTCAGGTCCGATCCATAGTGGGAAACAATGCCTCATGGACGAGCGGTCAAGTGATCATGAACTTGTTTGAAAGTTGGATAGAGGCAATCGAATAAGGATTTGCCCGCGCGGCCGAGCTTCCTATCGAACGCCGCGCAACTGCACCACGTCTGGCCGGAACTTTTTACTCTTGAGAGTAAAAAACTGCCTTATTGGCACTACAACCGTATTGCCGTTTCCCGCCTGGAGCTCCATCAGAAGAACGAACTGCGCGCGGTTCCATGTTCGTACACGCGGAAGTCGGCGAGCATGGCGGGGACCGCAAAAGCCAAGAAGTCAAAAATCAAGTGGCGCATAGCCACTTGAACAAGCGACAAACTTCCAGCAAGTCATCTACTTCGATAGACCGTTTACTCGCCCGCCTCAAACGCGATTACGCCAGTGGCAGGAAAAATCACTGAAAAACAAGCTCGTGAGCAAGTGGTAGCCACCCGAGCGAACAACGCTATACCGGCGAAACATCGGGGCGAGAATCAATTTACAAGTGGGTGTGTTCATAAAAATGTAAACACATCCTCATCTCGTGGCAGTACCAACGCGGCCACTCTAACCTCCCGCATCGCCCGCGACGCCCAGACCGATCCGCAGGTTGCCCAGGTCTACGCCGACATGAAGGCGGGCAAGGCGAACGGACCGACCTGGCAAAAGTCCGACCGTCCCAGAGATTGGGAGAAGTGCGCCTCCTATTGTGTCTAATATACACAATAGCGAACGTCCAGCAGGCACCACGATAGCGGCGGCCTTGCGCCGTCTCTCGAAGGACCGCCCGACCTGCACGCGAAAGGATTACCTGGCGGTAACTGTAGACTTCAGGATACTTAGCGTGTTAACATGACAGCATGCCGGAGCACTATCAGCGCTGGGTGACCGAAACGCTTTCCTATTGCAATAGTTGCCGCCGGATCACGAGGCATGCCGTTTCTGGCGGGAGACTGGCGCACTGCCTGGAGCACGGCCCCAAGGTCAACGCCCAGGGCGAGTCAAAAGCCCAGGCGAAGCGCCGCGAAGCCAGAGAGAAAGCCAAGCAGAATCCCACCTTGTTCTAAGCCACACGAACCTAGCCCGTATGTTAAGCTGACGCCAGCGCCCGTAGCTCAGCTGGATAGAGCATCGGACTTCTAATCCGAGGGTCGCGTGTTCGAATCACGCCGGGCGCGCCACTTCCCCCTAAAAAAAATACGCGGATTTGTCCAATCGCAGGTCCGAGGTAGAACGAGAGTAAAACCGAGTGCTTTCCGAGTCCCGCGACTCTAAAAAAACCGCGTTTTACAAGGGAAAATGAAAGGCGCATTCTTGCAGTACTCTGCTTAGAAGGCAGACGCTCTATCCAACTGAGCTACGGGCGCTCTGCTAAATCTCATTCTAAGGCATTTGGGGCACGGATCGACACTCTTTTGGCCGGGATCGGCTCTTTAGGAAGATTCGGCCGACCGTAAGGACTATAAGACCCGCCACTACAGGGGGCGCGCGGAATAGGAGTCGAGGTGTTTTTTGTAGAGGAAGAGGACGCTGGGGCCGAAGGAAAGGAGCATGATGGCGACCGCCCAGAACAGCAAGAGATTGCCTTCCTTGTCAAAGAAAGATTTCCAAAAATCCTCCCCGCGAATCGCGAATCCCAGGGACCAGATTACCGCAGAGGAAAGAAGTGCCGTAAGAAGCGCGCCAACGGTGACGGAAACGAGAATATGCGTGCGGGGCTTGAGGCGCTTTTGGGTGATGTCCACGGAAAGGAAGAGCAGGAGGGCTTGACTGAGGAGGATGGCCCCGGCGGGAATCCAGAGGAGCCATTCCTGGTAGGTTTCGAGCACGCCGGCAAAGAATTCTGCCGTGCTATCAGCCTTAAAGCCGGAGAAAAAGATCACTACTGGAACGATCAGGCCCAGGAAGATCAGGGCGTAAAAGACAGAAATGACGATGCCCCATTTGCGCATAGGCCCTCCTGGCAGTAGGAGAGTGTTTATCACAAAACTGCGTGTCGAGGGGAAAAGGGCGGACGCGCGCAAGCGCCGGCCGCTAAGCGAGAGAAAAGATTTAACACAGAGGGCACGGAAAACGCGGAGAAGAGAGGAAGGGAGGAAGGGAGGAATGCTCGGGAACAGGGCTTTAGAAATTGAGCACATGAGGACGGCGGTTCTATTGCCCGCCGATGCGGGTTTTCTTACTTTGCGAGGAGAAGGGGGATCATCCATATGTCGATTAAGATCTATTCGCTCGCGGCTGGGCTGATTTTTGCGGGTGTGTGCGCGGCCAAAGAGCACAGCGACTATCAAAAAGGGACTTTGCTGCGGATGGACTCGACGTCCTGCGGCATGCAGGAAAAGGGATCGAAGACCGTAGCGGGTGAACTGCTGGGCACGGACGGGCAGAGCAAGAAGACGCAGGAAGTGCTTTGCCAGGAGTATGTGTTGCAGACCGATCGGGTGGTCTACCGGATACGGCCGGAATCCGACGACAAAGAGCGCGAATACATTGTGGTGTCGATGACGCCGCGGCAAGACGCTCCGCCGCAAGTTGCAAACAAGAACTGAGCAACGGCGCCGGTCGGAAGACCGGCCACGACAGCCGACTACGGGGCGTGAGTGGCGACGACGCCGAGGTCGGCGATGTTGTCTCCTTTTTTCAGCGAGGGAACGGCGTTGACGTGGAGAACGACAGCGGAGACGGGAGCGCGGGGCTCGGCGATAACTTTGCCGACGTAATCGGTGATGGTGCCGAGCTTCATTCCGGCGGAGACGTAGGTGCCGCGCTTGACGAGGGGATACCAGATTCCAGGGCCGTCAGCGAGAACGTCCACTAATTTTTCAATCCAAACAGGATTCTCGATGGTATGCGGTTCGCCGGGGAGCATCTTCAAGGCGCGCATGGTGCTGAGCGTGCCGTTGACGAGCAGCGCGACGTCGTCGGACTCGACGGTGCCGGCGTAACCGGCTTCGACGACGATGGAAGGCTTGCCGCGGACAGAAGATGTGTTATCGAGATAGCGGGTGGCGGCGGGGTCGGTGGGGCGTTCGCGCCAAATAATAATGTGATCGAGACCAAAGGCGAGAACCATTTCTTTCGAGCTGCGGTCCTGGGCTTCGCGGCCGGTCGGAGCCCAGTAGGCGTACGGGCGGAGGCTTTCGTCGAGGTCGCCGCCGTGGTAGTCGATGAGGTAGTCGCAGCGGTCGACGATTTCCTTGGTGATGAGATAAGAAGCACGCTCGGTTTGCGTGCCGTCGGCTTTGCCGGGATAGAAACGGTTCATGCTCTTGTTGTCGACGGGATTGACGT
>WNGK01008863.1_pt1 | contig 10407 bp, 10 predicted proteins | sample 5400601 | NCBI WGS metagenome assembly WNGK01 (sample SAMN13153376, study PRJNA577476) | soil metagenome | isolation source: 60 cm soil or saprolite under Garry oak tree replicate 1 | place: USA:California | collected 2016-06-15
GGGAAACAATCGCCTCCAATCGCGCCGGGCTGCGCTACTATGCCGATATCGCAAAAAATCCCGCCGAATCGTTCGATTCCCTTCTTCAGATGGTTCGCGCCAATGATCCAATGGGCATGAAAGCGTTCACCATGATGTGCAAGGCCCTCGGCCGCGGAATGCACATGATCGCGTCGGCACTTGCGCCTAGCGAAATCGTGGTTGTAGGTGACATTACTTCGCTCTGGTATGTGGCCCTTCCGTTGATTGAAGCTGAAATGTGTCGGTTTCCCCTCGTCAGAATTCCAAAACTTCGCGCCGCCCACGAAGGCAGCCAGGCACGCTTGAGCAGTGCCGTCGCATTGATCATGAATGGAAAGCTATTGTAAGGTGTAGCCTCAAAACCAACGCTCGCGCCGAACGCTGCGACCATAAGGAGTCTGTTATGCGCCGAGCTCTCGGCATCGCAATCCTGATGAGTCTGTCGGCAGCAGTGCCCTCCTGCCAGGCTCAATGGCTGCAACCTTCATCACGCCCCGTGCGCCCCATCCCTCCCGCACGCGATCCTCACACGCCCGAGTACGTCGCGGCCAAAGAGCTGCCCGACAGCTTCAACGCTCCGCCGGACGCGGACGGCAACTTCATCATCGGGCCCACTCACAATCCCGCGCCCGAGGCCGTTGTGCAGCACGATGTGCCGCAGGGAACCATCGTCGAGTTCACTATGAACTCGTCCGGCAGCCGAATCTATCCCGGCATCGCGCGCGAACCCAATACTTTCGGTACCACCGATCCCGCCGATCCGGGCAAACTCATCGTGACCACCAGCCACCCCGCGCCCTACACTCGCCGCGTAGCGGTTTACGTTCCCAGGCAATACGTTCGAGGTACAATTGCGCCCTTCATCGTCGGAGCCGACGGCCCCGATCGATTGCTCTTCACGACCCTCGACAACCTCATCTCTCAACATCGCATGCCGGTGATGATCGCCATCTCCATCAGCAACGGCTCGGGCGACGCGCAAGGCAGCGAACGCGGCCTCGAGTATGACACCATGTCAGGCCGTTATGCTGAATTTGTCGAAACTGAAGTGCTTCCTCTCGTGGAATCTCAAGCCCGGGTGAAACTCACCAAAGACCCCGACGGCCGAGCAACAATGGGAGGAAGCTCCGGCGGCTCCTGCGCTTTGATCATGGCCTGGTATCACCCTGAGCTCTACCATCGCGTACTCACCTACTCAGGCACCTACATCAATCAGCAGTGGCCCTATAACCCTCAAACTCCACATGGCGCGTGGGAGTTCCACGAACACTTCATACCAGACACACCCGCCAAGCCCCTGCGAATCTGGATGGAAGTGGGCGACAAAGATCTTCTTAATCCCAATGTCATGCACGATGGAATGCACGACTGGGTCTTGGCAAACGAAAACATGGCCAGGGTTTTGGCCGCCAAGGGATACCATTACCAATTTGTATTTGCCCGCAACGCAGGCCACACCGACCACACCGTGAAACAGCAAACATTACCTGAGGCCTTGGAGTATTTGTGGCACGACTATTCCGGCACAGCGGTGAAGAATTAGACCGTCAATCGCGCCGAAAACCGTCAACCCGGAGTGCAAGTCCGATGAGTTCAGTGCCGCATACAATCGCTCCGTACAAGCTTATTGTCGTGCTCTTGAGCTCGCTTGTTTTCACTGCAACAGCACTCGGCCAAACCAGCGCATCAAAGCCCATCATCGAATCCATCGACCCGCCCGACTGGTTTGTGCAACTCCCGCAGCCCATGCTGCTTTTGCACGGCAGCGGGTTCAATCATGCCAGCTTCAGAGTGAAAGGAAAAAGCGTTCGGCTCGATCGCAGCCAGGTGTCAGACAATGGCCGTTGGGCCTTTCTTTGGATCAGCACACAGGGAGCCCCGGCGCAGACACTCGCAATCACAGCAGTGAATGAGGCGGGCGCCGATTCGAAAGACTACTCACTTCTACCCCGCACTGAGGGCCCCGAAGATCACAAAGGATTATCGCCAGGCGACATCATCTACCTGATAATGACCGACCGCTTTGCCGATGGCGATCCGTCCAACAATAGGCCCGCGATCAGCCCGGACGGCTACGATCCCTCCAGGCCTCGCGGCTGGCACGGAGGCGACTTCGCCGGTATCATGCAGCATCTTGACTACCTCCGCTCGCTCGGTGTCACGGCACTCTGGACCACGCCTGTCTACGACAACAGCCGCATGCCCGAGTCCTACCATGGATACGCCGCGACCAATCTGTATGCCGTCGATCCCCACTTCGGTACGTTGAACGACTACCGCCACCTCTCTGCCGCCCTTCATGCGAACGGAATAAAACTGATTATCGATCTGGTCCCCAATCACATCAGCGTGCTGCATCCGTGGGTTGCTGATCCTCCCGCATCCAACTGGCTTCATGGCACGGTCGCCCGGCACCTTCACGCCGACGGAGACTTCAACAATCTCATCGATCCCCATGCCGCGCCGGCAACAACCGCTAAACTCGTTCAGGGATGGTTTGTGGACGCAATGCCGGACATGAATCAGGAGAATTCCCTCGTCTCTCAATACCTGATCCAGAACGCGCTCTGGTGGGTGGAGACAGCGCAGGTGGATGCGATTCGCATCGACACGTTTCCTTACGTGAGCCGCGAATTCTGGCGCGACTTTCATGCCGCTCTGCACCAGGCTTATCCGAATTTCACCACCGTCGGCGAGATCTTTCATCGCGATCCCCTGGTCACTTCTTTCTTTGCCGGCGGGCGAGACCATGGAGACATCGACACGGGCCTCGACACACCGTTTGACTTCCCTGTCTACTTTGCTCTCCGAGAAGTGCTCGCCCATGACAAGCCCATGACCGAACTCGCTGCGGTGCTGCGCCAGGACTCACTCTATCCTCACCCCGAGCGGCTCATTCACTTCTTCGGCAATCACGATACCACCCGTTTTCTAACCGAGGCGCACGGCTCGGTGCCCCGGCTCAAGCAGGCCATCGGACTACTCGCCACTCTTCGCGGAACGCCCGAGCTCTACTCCGGCGACGAGTTCGGAATGCCCGGAGCCGAAGATCCTGACAACCGTCACGACTTCCCCGGTGGATTTCCTCAACGCGAATCAGCCACGCAGCCTTCTGCATTCCGCGCAGCCAGCCGCATGCCCGAACAACAATCGGTCTTTGCATGGACCTCCGGTCTTTTCGCGGTTCGCAAGAGCCATTCCGCCCTAAACGGTGCACCCCAGCAGAATCTCTTCGTCGACGACACCGCCTTCGCTTTCGCTCGCGCTGCCGATCTCTCCGGCTGCGCGTCCGATCACTCTCGCGAACTGATCCTGGCCGCCTTGAATAAAAGTTCCGAAGAACGCACCATCGCCGTCTCGAAAGACAAAACAGCCCTCTCCGGATGCAGTTCCTTCACACCGCTTACGCCGGCCGACAATGGAATCGCAATTGCGACCGATGGAGTTCTGCAACTGAAGCTTCCCGCCGAATCCTTCGTCCTGTTTTCAGCCCGGTAGATTCGCGAGTCCCGTGGCGCGGATACGCTCATCGGAGATCCTCATCTCGACGACAAGCTTGTCGCAAAGATATTAACCGAAGCTGGCGAACCGCTGGTGGAGAGTTCAGAGTTCAGAGTTTGAGCTGTGAGCTTAATGGTGTTTTCGCTCGCACCGGCGGCCCCTGGGGTACAGGTCCACTCGGCACCAATCTAACGGGGATCTAACCGTCACCGCTTGGATTTCGAAGGAGTTGCCGCGTGCGGAGAATCTCGGACTACATCAGCAAGCCGAGGAACCCAGCCCGCCAGAAAAATCAAGAATGGTCGGGGAGAGAGGATTCGAACCTCCGACCCCCTGGTCCCGAACTCGCAAATTAAAAAATCTAAGTGCTTTGCATGGTGTCGCTTAGGGACTTGAAAAACATTCTTTCTCCGCAATAGTTGTCCCGAAGTTGTACCGACCCGTCTGGGTAGCGCTTCGTGCAGATCAAGGAGTCGTCGAGCATCAATTGGCAGACGTGTTCATGGTCCATCCCGAGCGGGAGAACGACTTTTGGGGATTTGACCCATCCGTGCTGATGAAGCCTATGTCCTCCGCAGTTCTCCTCGCGGATATCCCTGTCGAGATTGAGAATGTTCTGCGTGTAGTGGGGGACCCCAGTAGCTTGGAACAATTTCATCGGCAATGGGATCGATTCAGGACCAAGGCAAAAACGCTAGATCGATTCTCTTCCGAGCTTCCCGCGTTTGTGGAGTTTTTGACCGCCCTGCCGCGGACGCGAGATCCCTTGACCTGCCCCAGAGTCGTTGTCACGGGTGACTTCTACGCCCGCTTCAGTCCGTTCTTCATGAATGGAGTCCGCGATCTCTATGCAGCCCGGGGATCATCCTCGAGTCCGTCGATCTGGCTGAGCTCTTCCTCTATGGCACCTATGTGGGCATGAGGGGAACGGCGAATAATTGGGGTCTGAAGCCGGGAGGTTTCGCGTTGGCCAAGGCTTGCACACGGGTGCTTGAGCCGGGTGGACAACGGTATCTACAACAATGGTGGGGTTATCAATCGGTTTGAAAATCCGAACAATACTACCGTGAGATCTTTTCGAGGACCGGACTGCTGGTATCCAGACCCAACGATGTTGTTGCGATTTTTGAGAAGAGCTCCGAACACATCTCGCCTCAGATTTTCGGCGAGATCACTCCCACCGTCGGAGGGAGCTTGAACGCCGAATACGAGGGCTACGACGGGATCATTTGATCGGTCCCTTCAACTGCCTCCCGTTCAGGATTTCAGAGGCAATCCTCAAGCCCCTGAGCATTCAGCAAGACATGCCCCCGCTCACGTACGAAACCGACGGCTGCGCTGTAGCGCCTGCCGTGCTGCGGCAGGTGGACGTGCACATTCAGCAGGTCCTCGAACACGCCGCAAAAGCCAGTTGAGGGTATGTTACGCATCTGATTCTCCGATTCAAATCGAATTAATCAATTACGAACAGTTGCGTGAGGTCGGGAGTGGACCATGAAGAATTGAATCCGAGTCCCTCAATGATTTAGTCAAAATCGTCAAGCCACAAACTTAAGTTCGGGTTAAATCGTGAGCTTTCTCGGGTAGAGACCGGCTTCGACGAGGCGACGCACACGAGCGACGGCGAGGGTGTGGTCGTCTTGGTAGGTAATTCCGAACCAGGGGTCCGCACAGCGCAGAACTTTGACACGTACCAGCCCTTCCATCAGCAGCTCGTTGATTGCGACAGGGATGTAGGACTCTGCGAGAAGGTCGGAGCCGTTCTGTTCGAGAAAGCACCGAAAACGACACTCGAGGGAATCGAATATCGCCGGCGTGAATCCCCACATGTTCATGCAAGCGATTTCGTTGCCGATCAAGGCGGTTTCTCGACCCTCGATATCGGTGCTTATGGCATGGCCGTCGTCGCGCTCGACGTTCTTCAGTTCAACGATCTTTTCGAGGAAGCCTTGGGGGCTGACTTGGCAGATGCCGCGGGCAACTGGGCCGAATTCGGGCAGCGTGTTGCGGAGGACAAAGCCTGCCATGGCATGGTCGGAAGTGCCGGACTGAAGATGCTGGGCCATGGCACGGTAGCTCTCCGCTCCGTAGAAATCGTCGACGTTGATAACGGCGAAAGGCTCATTGATGATGCCCTGGGCAGAGAGGATAGCGTGGGTAGTACCCCAGGGTCTGATTCGGCCGGGCGGAACATGAAACCCGGCGGGAAGACGCGCGAGTCTCTGGAAAGCGTACTCGATTTCCCTTCGAAGGCCGAAGTGCGCCTGGATAGCAGCCTTAAAGGTATGCTCCATATCGATCCGAATGACAAACACGATTCTGCGGAAGCCAGCGCGGTGCGCGTCATAGATGGAGTAGTCCATTATGGTTTCATTGCCGGGGCTAATCGACTCAAAAAGCTTGGCAGCGCCATAGCGGCTACCTATGCCTGCAGCCAGAATGAGAAGCGTTGGGCTGCTCATGAGGGCCTCCTTTCCGGGGAAGAAGACGGGGAGTATGCGTGTAGGCGCGGATGGGTAGACAAGGGATTCCGGGAGAAGGTCTTAGGACGGCGGGCGGAGGCGCGGTTTCCATGGCGAAAACCTGTGGAGTTCGACGCAGAGCGGGCTTAACCATGAATCGAGGCGCGGCGCTTGCGATGCCGGTAATCGATTTGGCGGAAGTGTACCACCATCCATGGATATTGTCTGTGAGGTTTGGCGCGACGGGCGAGAGACTCTTCGAAGTGAACGGTACGCAGCGCTGCATTCGGCGGTATGATAAGGGCCGGAGACACGGCTATGTCTCAATATCTCTTCCATTGTCAGGACTGCAACAAGGAGTTTACCCAGACACTTCATATTGCGGACATGGAGAAGGCCGGGAGTGCCCGCATTGTGGTAGCGAGCGGGTGAACCAACTGGTTTCGGCGTTTTCCACAGTGACTTCGAAGAAGAGTTAGCGGTGCGCCTTCCTCAGGGAAGACGGTCGATGGCGAGCGGGAGCGCACTGTGGCGCGAGTTCGCCGAGGGATCCGTTTATGGACTCCAGAAGACTGGTCGAGAGCCTTCTGCATATCAAGACGTGCTCAGCTGCCATTTGGATAAGACTGCCGCGCCATGTTCTTTCGACTCGCGTTCCTTTGCATCCTTCCATGACAAGGCGCTTCGAAGTCAACAATTTTTCTCTTTGTTGAGCGCCCTCGCTTTACAGCAAGTAGGCATAGCGATGCCCGCGAGGGTTCAGTCATAGGTCGAGCGCGGCGAGGCCGAAGGGGAAACCTTGACCGGTTCCTCGGGGGCATCGGAGAAACCCCAGAAGCGAGGGTGCTCGACAGAGAAGCAAATTGAGGTGATCTACTGAATTGTTTTTTTGCTTTGCTGCTGGTGTTCCATCACTGATTCGCCGTGCTTCCATCCGCACTCTGTAGGCCCTGCTTAGGGGCCGTGTGCACATTGGGGTTCTCAGAATGAGGTTGGCGCTGCCATCTGAAGGTCGACGTAAAAGGACAGGAGCAAATCGCATCGAGATCAATAAGGCTGCGTAACTTCTCGCGATCTTGCGAAGCGTCTGGGGTCGCCAATGGTGAGCACGAATTCAAGAGCCGTCACGGGTCCCACGACGCTAGTTTATCGAAGCTGAGATTTTTCCGGATACTGCTCGCGGTTGAGTCCTTCTATTGCTTTATCGAAGCCATAAATTCCCTTGTTCAAATGGGCAATCGTCTCAAGCAATGGCATAAGGCTGGGCTTCAGCTCCTCAGGTAGGGACGACGCGGCCTTCCCACGAAAGGATGAGCTGCCGCACGCAGGTATCCGCAAGCCCATCGTGTTGGATATACCCCGTACAGGATTAATCAGTCGCGTCCGTGCTCGCACCAGCAGATTCCGGGCACGCAGCTGTGCAATGGCTGGGTACTGCTTTCTGTCTCGATAGATCACCGGACAAAGTAGCTGACGATCAACTCGTGCGAGACGAGCGCGCAGATGAGCATCAACTTTGTTGGATTTGCGAATATTGCTGGTGATCATTTCTGGAACAGTTGACTCCACCCATCGGGAGTGCGCACCGATCCGCGACAGTGAAAGGCTCTTGAAGTGCTTCGTCATCTGTTCCGGCGTAGTCCGGGACACGGTCTTCGGTGAGCACTATGCCGTCTGGACCTGTTGCGCAACAATGACTCTATCGATCGCCAAGATCAACACCGATCGTGACCTTTTCAGGTGCTGCGTGAAAATTGGGTTGCAACTCTCCACTCTTCGCTGAAGTACTGTTCTTGGCCATTGGATCTCCTCCTTGCCTGGGTTGTATCAAACCCAGCGCGCCTTCTCATCCCAATCTGTCTGGCGTTGACGATTCTCACATGGCGTCCAGCCGGACTGACGGACAACACCATTCGCCCCCAGCCAAGTCAATTCGAAGGACCGCCGATGACTGCACAACGTATTCTGGTGGTCTGAGGATTTGCGATGAGAGCAGCCATTTTCGATTCCAGATCAAGCACTCCAGGTGGTTGGGTTTCCGTCCAGGATCTTCCGCGGCCTCAGCCGCAACCCGGAGAGGTGCTGCTGAAGGTCATCAGCTGTGGAGTCTGCCGCACTGATCTGCACATCGTCGAAGGGGACCTCCCGCCAATCGAGCCACGCATTATCCTCGGTCATCAGATCGTCGGCGCGGTGGTGGAAGGCGCAAACAGGGATCTCGCAATCGGAACGCGTGTCGGGGTCTCCTGGATGGGAGGAGTAGACGGCGATTGTTGGTTCTGCCGCCACGATATGGAGAACCTCTGCGATCATCCTGTATTCACAGGCTACACCGTGAACGGAGGCTACGCAGAGTATGCGACTGTTCGAGCCGAATTCGCGCACCCCTTACCTGCGGGTCTTGACGCTTCTCACGTTGCCCCTCTGCTCTGCGCGGGCATCATCGGCTTCCGGAGCCTCCGCGTCGCGGGAGTTCAACGCGGAGAGCGCGTGGGGCTGTTCGGCTTTGGCAGTTCGGCTTCGCTGGCCATTCGCGTTCTCCAGGCGTGGGATTGCGAGGTCTTTGTCGTTACTCGCGGCGAGTCTCACCGCAAAGCCGCCCAGTCGCTGGGCGCCAACTGGGTCGGCAACGAAGATGAAATGCCGCCCACCGAGCTTGATCGCGCGATTACCTTCGCTCCCAGCGGGAAAGTCGTCATCAGCGCTCTAGCCGCCCTGCGCAAGGGCGGAGTGGTCGCGATCAACGCCATTCACCTGGATCAGATGCCAGCCTTCGACTATGACAAGCTGCTATGGGGCGAGCGCCAGATCCGCAGTGTGACCAACATGACGAGGCAGGATGCGCGCGACTTTCTGGCCTTGGCTAGCGAGCTGAATTTTCGGCCTCGAGTCGCCACGTTCTCCCTGGAAGACGCGAACAAGGCGCTGGAGGCTGTGAAGCATGAGACCGAGGATGGACCAGCGGTGATCGTTCTTTAGGAAACGGTCATTTCAGGTAATCACAGTGCTGTGAGCCCCGAGCCAGCCATTTATTCGCTGCGCGGGCAGGAAGAGGCATTTGGATTTGGGAATTTAGGAACGACGGCCTCCTCCCTTCGCTCTAATGTCATAGAAGTTAGTGTTCAATTACGACAAACGAACCGACTTCGGCCGTGGCTGGATCGCGTGATCGGAACTGGAGTTGCGGCACACGAGGGGCGCTCTTCGGGCTGGCAAATCAGCTACTGAGCCTCTTCACTGCGGCGGGCCTTTTTCCTGCTCGCGGTGAGCGCGCTGATCATGTGGTGGCGCCGGCGGCTCGCGGGAGTCCGCGGCGCACCTCAACAACTTCAGCGTGTTCGTTTCTCGGGAGCGTTTGTCGCTTTCCTGATTGTGTTGGCATTTACGAACCATTTCTGGGAGGATCGATGATCCTGGTGCTATTCGTCGAGCGCTTTGTATTGCGCAAGATTCCCGCTCTCGGTGTATGGCTTGGGATCAGAATTCTTTCAGAAGAGCGATGAAACGAAGGACGACACGCATCCCTCTGGCCCAATATCCGGCGTGCTGACATCAACGTTTCAAATAGCCTATGGAACTTGCCGGAAGCTTCGATTCAATCGTTGCTAGAGGCCGATGCGCTGATGGAAGAGGCTTTCGCCGCCAAAGCCCTATTAGTACTGAAAGACGGCGCAGGTTCAGGGAATCGTCGAAGGGCTCGCCCCCGATGGCAAAGCTTGGAATTCCAGTCGCCATGCCGACATATCGGGACCTATTTTCGTCGGCGAGTGCTTCCGCGATTACGCGTCAATCACCGTATAGCCCTGTGCTACTCGGTTCGGAGCGCTTGCATTGGATCTAACCGAGAAGCACGCCAGGCGGGAACGAGGCAGGCCACAACCGCGACCGCCAATAGCGTCGCAATCACGCCGGAGAGAACCACCGGATCGAGAGGCTTCGTTCCGAAAAGCATCGACTGGAAGATGCGTGTCGCCGCGAGGCTCCCCACCAAGCCAAGCCCGAGCCCGAACAGCGCCGGCCGCAGACCATCGACCAGGATCAACTGCAAAAGCTGATCTCGTTGCGCGCCGAGCGCCATGCGGATTCCCAGTTCCGAAGTCCGCTGAGTGGTCAGGTACGACAGCACGCCGTACAACCCCACCGAGGCAAGAAGCAGCGACAAAATCGCAAAGGCCAGAACAAGAGTTGCACTCAGGCTTGCATTGACCAATGACTTGCCGATCACCTGGTTGAGTGTGCCCACATCTGACACCGGAAGCTCAGGATCAAGAGACGCGATCTGCTTTTGCACCGTCACCGAGAACTGCAACGGTTCCGAGGCCGTGTGCACAGCAAGCATCCCGCCTGCGACACCTTCAAGGATCGGAAAGTACATGGTCGCCTTCGAATCTTTGCCGACCCGGTACAAGGTATCTCCGACCAC
>WNGK01021603.1_pt1 | contig 10407 bp, 11 predicted proteins | sample 5400601 | NCBI WGS metagenome assembly WNGK01 (sample SAMN13153376, study PRJNA577476) | soil metagenome | isolation source: 60 cm soil or saprolite under Garry oak tree replicate 1 | place: USA:California | collected 2016-06-15
CGGGGCGCTTCGTCATTCCCGATATCGTTCCCGGGACGCCGATGGCGTCGCGGCCGATGAAGGACGTCGCATCGTTCTTGCTCGAGCACCTCACCCACGTTCATACCATCCCGGGCAGCGCGGAGGTCAGGCACCGGCTCGCGGGGATACGTCCGGGGCAGCTCGTGCATCTGAAGGGCGTGCTGGTCGAGGCCTTATCGCCGTCCGGCTCGATCTATCGTAGCTCGCTCGCGCTGTTCGACTACGACTGCGAGATCATGTGGGTCGACGGCGTCGAGCTCGAATGAAGCGCGGGCTTCCATGCTGTGGCCGCGATCGAGCAGCGGCGGTAAGCGCGGCACTCACAACGGTGGGGTCATGATGCGAAGAATCCTGCACGAGGAACGGATCCATCCGGCGATTCGCGACATCATCGCCGGCAACCACAGCGACATCGTGCGCGAAGTCGAAGCGGCGGCAGCCGCCAACGACGTCGTCGTGGTCGGAATGAAGCAGAACCCCGTCGTCAAGCAGGCGAGGAAATCACTGGCAGCGCGGAAGATCGCGTATGCATATCTCGAATACGGCAGCTACCTCAGCGACTGGCGCCGACGCAACGCGTTGAAGATGTGGACCGGCTGGCCGACGTTTCCGATGATCTTCGTGCGCGGCGTTTTGGTCGGCGGAGCGAGCAATCTCGACGCGCTTATCGCGAACGGTGAGTTGTCGCGTTTGCTCGCTGCGCCGCGAGTCGGATGACGCGCGCCGGGCTGACGAAACATTAGAGCTTTCATTTTGGCGCGCAGCCCGGCTGTCTGTTGCGGCTACGGCGCGAGACGCTTGAAGCCGCGAGGAATCTCCCGGACCATAGCCGAAGCGCGCGCGGCTCGCCGACTTCGCGGCGGACCGAGTATGGCAAGCATGGGAATCGGCCGTGACGAGCACGCGCTCCGCGGGCGGCTCCGATTCGCGCTGCGTGTTCGTCACCGGCGGAAGCGGCTACGTGGGCGTGCCCTTCATCCGGCGGCTGCTCGCTCGGGTCATCTCGTGCGCGCGCTCGTCCGCCGCGGGTCGGAGAACAAGATTCCAACCGGCGCGCACGCTGTGCTGGGCGATGCACTCGATGCCGCAAGCTACGTCGACCAGATAGCCCCGGCTCGAACGCTGGTGCATCTCGTCGGCACGCCGCATCCGAATCCGCTCAAGGCGCGTGAATTCCGCGAAGTCGATCTCGTCTCGATACGCGAAGCCGTTCAAGCGGCGACGCGCGCAGGCGTGCGGCACATCGTTTATATGAGCGTGGCTCAGCCTGCGCCGGTGATGCGCGAATACGTCGCGGCGCGGCAGCACGGTGAGGCCATCGTGCGCAGCAGCCGCATCGCGGCAACGCTCCTCCGCCCGTGGTACGTGGTGGGCCCGGGGCACCGCTGGCCTTACGTCCTCAAGCCGCTCTATGCGCTGCTGGAGCGTCTGCCCGCGACGCGCGACGCCGCACTTCGTCTGGGCCTGGTGACACAGCGCGAAATGCTGTGCGCGCTGGTCGACGCGGTCGAGCATCCTCCGGGCGAGGTTCGCATCGTGGCGGTCCCCGAAATTCGAGCGTCATGCGAAGCGCAGGGACAGTCATGAAAACGGGGCCCGCGCCGGCCGAGCTCGTGATCGTGCAGGGCGTACACCACAACGATGTCCAGCGCTTCCTTGCGTACGTCGAGGCTTGGTCGCGCAAGGTCGGGTTGCGTCGTCCCCGGTTGGAGCATACGATGCCTCACGAAGGAGAAGGCCCATGCGCCCTGCCAGCCTGCTTGCCATCCTCGCCGCTGCCGTTGTCGTCTCCGTTACCGCACCGGTTGCTGCGTTGACGTGTCACACGGTATTCGACAGGAACGACAACATCGTCTATCGCGACGCGTACCCGCCCGTCGATATGAGCGATCGCGGCGCAGCACAGCGCGCCGCGTTGCGCCAGCGCGGCGAGTTCCTGATGACAGTCGAAGCCGAGCAATGTCCGCGCGTGAGCGCGCCCGGCGGAACGGGAAGCACCGGCGGCGGCGCGACGGTCGATGAAATCGTTGCCGGACTGCGCCCCTACAGCGTCCTCGGCGCGGGGAGCATGTCCTCGACGCGAACGGGCGCGGCGCCTACCGCGACCAGCGGTACGCCATCGCCGGCGCCGGCGCGCAGTGCGCCGGCGCGCAGCGGTTACTGAGCCACCCAGCGCATCGAGGTGACGCGAAGGGCTTGGGCGCCGCGACGGGCGGGAAGGCTGCGCCCGCGGCGGATGCGCCTGGCGCGAGTCGCCCGATCAGGGAGCGTACTTGAACGAAAGCGCTACCTTCGCACGATAAGCGACGACCTTTCCTCCGTCGACCTTGACGTCGAGCTGGATGATATCGGCGACGCGGAGATCCCTCAGCGTACCGGCGGCGGTTTCCACGGCGCGCCTTGCGGCGTCTTCCCACGACACGGTGCTGCTGCCGACCAGCTCGGTAACCCGATAGACGCTCTCGCCACCGCGCGTCTTCTTGCTTTTTGAGCTTTTTGCTTTGGCCACGTTGTTCCTCCTGGGTGAGGTTTGGGATACATCTGCCGCTACGCGTGCGGCGACCCGCCGCTCGCGGATGCTTCAGGCGCGCTCGGCGATGCTGCGATTGCTTGGATGAATGTTCGCGAAATGCGCGTGCGAACTCTTGAGATCGAGCGCGACCTTGCCCGTCGTCTTGCTTGTCCCGCTCGCGATCCGGGCGACGCGATAATCGAACCCGTGCGAAAACTGGATGCTCGCGGCGTGCTCCACGGCGGTGACCGGATTGCGAATCGGCTTGCCCGAGGACTGCATGTTTTCCTTCACTCGGTGCCTAGGGGAGTTGTATCGGTAGATTTGAGGATACAGCGGATGCGATTCGATGCCGATTCGGATACCCGGCCTCTTTTTATTCCGGGATGCCGGGCTTGTCAATGCGGATTATTCGTGCTTTCGACGGCTCATGACCAATCGGGGCGGGGTATCGTGCGCGCAAGCATCGCGCCGAGCGCGGTGATGCCGGCAATCGCGAGGAATACCACGCGATACGCGCGATCGAGCTGCGACGCGATCGCACTGCGTTCGCTTTCCGCAAGCCCGCTCACGTACGCCGGCCCGCCTTCCATCACGTGCTGCAAAGTCTCCGCGCTCAGACCTCCGCCATCGCTTATGAGCGCGAACAGGATCGCCCCTGTGACGGCAACGCCTACGGCGCCTCCCACGGCGCGCGAAAGCGCAATGGATGCGGTCGCGCTGCCCAGCGATTCGCGTCCGGCGGCAAGCTGAACGGTGACCTGCGTCGGTGGCATGACCATGCCGAGCCCGATTCCGATCGCCACCGTCAGCGCGAGCAACACCGAGGTCGGGGCCACCGTGAGCGACGCTGCAAGCGAAAGATAGGCCAGCGTAGCGAGGCCGAGGCCGAGTTGTGGAAAAATCGTGACATGCCCCGTGCGAGTCACCGTGCGGCCGGTGATCGCCGACGCCGTCACCATCGACAGCGTGATCGGTAGAAGCAGCAGACCCGACCGACCGATGCCCAGGCCGCGGCCGAGCTGCAGATAAAGCGGCAGATAGAGGATCGTCGAGAACAGCGCGGCCGCAAAGCAGACGACGAGCGCGTCGGAGCGCACGATCGCAGGCACGGCCAGGAATCGGATCGGGATCACGGGATCGGATGCCCGGCGCTCCCAACGCAAGAGTGAGGCGTAGCCCGCCATTGCCGTGGCGATAAGCGTAGCCGTCTGCCACGACATCCACGCAAATCGATGGCCTGCCGACGACAAAGCGAACAGCAGCGCCAGAGTGGACAGCGAAAAAAGCAGCGCGCCCACGATGTCGGGACGAAAAAGCCCGCCGCGGGCGTTTGCCGCCTGAGGCACGCGCAACGCCAGCAGTCCCGCGATCACGCCGAGCGGAAGATTGATCGCAAACACTGCGCGCCAGCTCAGGTGCTCGGTCAAGTACGCTCCGAGCACCGGCCCGGAAGTGCTGGCGAGCGCGAATACCGTGGCAAAATAGCCCGAGAAACGCCCGCGTTCGCGCGGCGACACGTGCTCGCCGATGAGCGCCTGCGCGAGTGTCATCAAGCCACCGCCTCCCAAGCCTTGCAATGCTCTCCGGCGCAGCGATCGTCGCGGCAAGCAGGTAGGCGACAACGACCCAGGATATGTCGGCGAGACCGCCCAGCGAGCTCGCGATCGTGGGCAGCGCGCTCGCCAGGATAGTTTGATCGGCGGCGGCAAGAAACATCGCCACCATGACCCCGGGGAAAACGCGCAGAAATGCCTCCCGCGTGGTCATGACCGGAGCGGCTTCGGGCGACACCGCGGGGAGGCTGACCCCGCGAGCGCGGGGCGGCGCAGCGCGACTCGTAGCGACCTTGGCGGGCTTTTCGTTCATTGGCGGCGGGGCAAGCCTAGCTCGATCGCCACGTCGAGGCGTTTCACGCGGCGCGTTCGAGCGGAAGCCTCGATGTTATCGGGGATGGTAGCAAAAGGCGGCCATGGTTCCGCCGGCCGGCGAAAATCGACTAGACTGCCACGATTGCGCGAAAGTTCGGGCCTCATATCGATGTTGCGAGCGACGCGGCGCGTCGATCGCCGGGCGCCGCCGAACAGCGCCCATCGAGGCAGGGAAACGCCATGAACCCTTCGGGCCCGGTTCTCGACGCATTGAAACAACGCGCGCGCGGTGCGGCGAAAGCCGCGTACGCTCCGTATTCCGGATTTGCCGTTGGCGCTGCAGTGCTCACCGACACCGGCGAGATCTACAGCGCCGGCAACGTCGAGAACGCTTCGTTCGGACTCTCGGTTTGCGCCGAGCGCAATGCGATCTTTCACGCGGTCGCCGGCGGATCGCGCGCGCTGACCGCCCTGGTCGTCTACACGCCGACCGCGGTACCGACGACGCCGTGCGGCGCGTGCCGTCAAGTGCTGGCGGAATTCGGGCGCGATGCGCTGGTGATCTGCTGCACCGACGCCGATGCGCAGGAGCAGCGCCATTCGCTATCCGAGCTCCTGCCGGCGGCGTTCGGGCCGGGCAGCCTTTGATTTGACGCGGCCGCGCGCTTCGAGAAGACGATAGATTCGATAACCGTCGTATCAATACAGGGAAAACAAGCCATGCCTTCGCCGTCGAAGTTCGCAGTCGTCACCGGTGCCGGCAGCGGCATCGGCCGTGCCGTCTCGCTGGCACTGATCGGAGCGGGCTACCGCGTGTCCCTTGCGGGGCGGCGCAAGGACGCGCTGGAACAGACTCGCATCGCGGCGGGAGACGCGGGGTCGGGCTCCCTGGCGGTCCCCACCGATGTCAGCGACCCGGCATCGGTGGGCACCTTGTTCGAAACCGTCCGGCAGTCGTTCGGGCGGCTCGACTTGCTATTCAATAATGCGGGCATTGGCGCGCCGGCCGTCAATCTCGAGGATATCGCCTTCGAGCAGTGGAAGAGCGTCGTCGACATCAATCTCACCGGCGCGTTTCTGTGCACCCAGCAAGCGTTCAAGCTGATGAAGGCACAGAAACCGATGGGGGGCCGCATCATCAACAATGGGTCGATCTCGGCGCACGCGCCGCGTCCGAACTCCGCGCCGTATACGTCGACCAAGCACGCGATCACCGGGTTGACCAAATCGGCCTCGCTCGACGGCCGGAAATACGACATCGCATGCGGGCAAATCGACATCGGCAACGCGCATACCGAGCTGGCCGCGCGGATGGCCCAGGGCGTGCCGCAGGCCAACGGTTCGATCGCGGTCGAGCCCTTGATGGACGTCGCGCACGTCGCAAGCGCGGTGCTTTACATGGCGAGCCTTCCGCTCGATGCGAACGTGCAGTTCATGACGATAATGGCGACCAAGATGCCGTTTGTTGGCCGCGGCTGACGAGCCGGCACGCGGCAGGATCTTTCGCGTCTGCTTGACCGCACAATCCGCCCGGGGCCAAGCGGAGTCTAGCGGACTTAAGTGCGTCACGGCTGGGCCGCGGCTAGCGGCGCCGCCACGCTCGAGCGGCGAGCCGCGAGGGGAGCGTCACTGGCCGTGATCGATGTAGGGCATGCTCGCACACTGCGGGACTTCTCCCCAATGGCCGTTGCAATATTGCGAGCGCACGCGATACTCGCAAGTCGAGCGACCGAGGATGTCGTTGCGCGGGCAGCGTGCGAGCGCGTCGTTGAGCGGTTGCCATGGGTCCGGGCGCGGCGCTTCGCGAACGACCGGCGGCGGCGGAGGCGGCACCACCGGTTGAACCACGGGTGCGGGCTCCGGTGCGATCTCCGCCACGACGGGCGTCGGCGGACGGATACGCGAGCCTGGCCGCTTCGGCGCGTCGATGCTCGCGGGCAGCGCGGAGTTGGCCGGCCGAAAGACCGGGACATCGGCAATGAGCGGTGCAGGGCCCGCGGATGTCGCCGGCTGCGACGGCGGTGCAGGCTGCTTCGTTTCCGCGCCCGCGATTTTTGGCGTCGCACCCGAGCCTTCTCGAGCGACCGCCTCCGCGGCGCCCGGCGTCAGCGCTCCGACCTGTTTGGCAATGATCCCGCGCTGCGTGAAATATCCGGCTGCAATGAAGAGAATTGCGAGCGTGGCGACGGCGAGCGACCATTTCGCCCGCGACGCCACCTCCTTGGCGGCCTTGGCCTCGTTGACTGCCGCTCGACTCTCGGCGCGTTGCGCTGCAAGGGCCAGGGGCCGGCCGGGTTTCAGCAAGCGCCGCGAGGTGCGCGCCGCCGCGCCAGCGGCAGCGAACAGCGGCTGGGTGACGGTTGCAGCGAACGCGCGTTTTCTCGCTGCGCGGCAATCGGGGCATAGTTTTACCCCGGATACGCTCGGGCTTCCGCAAATAAGACAGTTCATTGCGTTGCTCGCTCTCGTCGAACGGGTCGACCGGTACCCGGTATGATAACGGCATATTCGCGCCTTGTCCCCTCCGGTTTTGCCGAAGTGGATGCGCGACGCATGAGGTGCTAGGCAGGCCTTGTATGCTGCAAGTGCGTTTGTCGCCTGGCGGGCGAACATCGTGCTAACAGGAAGATTGGGGCGCGGGGCCGCGCGGACGCGCGGCGCCGAATCAGCGCGGCAGATCGCCGATCTGCCGCGCGGCGCCGCTGAGCTCGAGAATGTGCAGTCCCGTGTTGGCGCGATCGACGATATAGATGTAGCCGCGATCGTCGACCTCGACATTGTTGGTTTGTATCGCCACCTTGCAGCGGTCCGCGCCGTTCACCTTGACGCATCGCGGCTCCGTGCGCGCAGTCACCGCCGGGATGTAATGCGCCACTTCATGCGGATGGTAGGGATCGCGAACATCGATCGCGCGCACGCCTGCGTTGAAATACGCGAGGAAAAGGATGCGCTTGTAATAGATCGGCGTGAAATTCTCGTTCGACGAGTGTGTGCCGAAGCGACCGCCGCGCGAGCAGAAATTGCCGCCAGCCTCCGGAACGGTGAAGCTCGACACGCCGAAGGGACGTGACTCCGCGGTGATGTCGGCGATCCAGAGCATCTGCCTTGCTTCCTGGCATTCGTTGACCAGCGACTCGTCGACCGCAGCCACGAAGTCCCGCGTCTTGCCCTGTCTGTCGCGGGCGAATTCGGCGATGTCCATCCTGAGCAGCGGAAATGCGGTGTGGGCGCCAACGTTGGGCGGCAACACCAATCGCCCCACTTCCGGAAATGCGAGATTCGCCGCCGTCGGCTCAGTCGGTCCGGTCAGAAGCTTCTGCCGGTCGACGATCTGCACGATGCCGTCCTTGTTCGTGCCGTAGCCGAAATAGATCCGGTTGCCCGAGGGACCGGTGGAGATCGGTCCGTGCAGCTCGACCGGCACGTCACCGCTCGCGCCCGGTTGCTGACCGGGCAGACCGAAGTTGCGGATGAACCTCGCCTTCGCCGGATCGGACAAATCGTAGACTTGAGTCATCCGCCGCGTGCGCCAGCCCTCGACCCCGGATACGAGGTAAGCGATCCCGCTGTCGCACTCCCACCAGTTCTTGTGCGTGCCCTTGACCGGACCAATGCGCGTGATACGCGCGGGCTTCGCCGGATCGGCGACGTCCCAGACCTCATGCCAGGAATTGCCGAAAGTCCGCAGAAGGTAGAACTTGGCCGGATCGCCATGCGGCAGCTCTTTGCCGCTGCAAACGCGCACCATCTGCGCCCCGCCGACTTCGCTGGTGCCCTCCTCGCCGGGAATGTGCGCGAGATAGCGCGGTGCTCGCGGATCGGTGACGTCGACAATCGATGTCCCGTTGAATTCCGCTGCGCCCGTCAGCGCGTTGACCGGCTTGGGCACGCTCTCGGTCCCGCCGTGGTGTCCCACGTAGAGAATCCAGCGACCATTCTGCTCGCGGACGAGCGGCTGGTACGCGCTTCGCGCCTGCAGATCGTGCGAGCCGAGCAGCACCATATCGCTTGCTTCCGCCGCGCCGCTCGGCGATTGCGCGGACGCTGACATCGCGCACGCAAGCACGAACACCGCAGCCGATAGCGCGAACGCAGCGCCTGACTTCCTAGGTGACTTCTGAAAAAGGACCCGTTCGCCCTGAGCCTGTCGAAGGGCAACGCGTAACGCCTTCATTTCACGCGATGTAAGCCCGTTCATGGTTTCCTTCGTCAAGCTCAGGACAGGCTGGCTCACCACGAACGGGTTTATGCAGAGTTTCCCTACGCCGCCGCGCGACGCGGCGCCCGCGCCCGAGATGCAATGTCTCACGCCTCGCTCCCCGTCATCGCCTTGCGTCTCCACAGGTCCCAGGGCCGCGCAAGCAGCGCGTCGTTGGTGGCCGCGGCACGCGCCGCCTCTTCCGCGGTCAGAAAGTTGATCGGCCCCAGGCGCATGGCATCGGCCTGCAGGCGTGCGTTGACTTCGGTATACACCGCTCGAAATACCGCTTGCCGAAGCGAGTCGCCGACGGCAACCGACCCGTGCCCGCGCATCAGCGCGACGGGCTTGTCGCCGAGCGTCCGAGCAAGTGCCGCACCGAGCGCCGCATCGCGCACCAGCATATCCGTCGCGCTGCCGGCGAAGTCGCGGATCTCGAAAATCGCCGCTCCTGCACCTAGAAAACCGCAGATGTGAAACAACGGCCGAAGCGGAACGTCCGTGACGCCGAACGGGATGACCGATGGCGAATGGCTGTGAACGACGGCGCGGACATCGGCGCGCGACTTGTAGATCTCGCTGTGGATGAAGCGCTCGAGATACACCGCGCGGTCGCGCGCATCGAGCGCATTGCCTTCGAGATCGAACTCCATGATGTCCCCGGCGCCGACCAATCCGGGGGCCATACTCCGCGACAACAGAAAACGCTGCGGAGTGCGGTCGCTGCGAACGCTCACGTGGCCGAAGCCGTCGACGACGCCCTGGTCGAACAGAATCCGGTTGGCGACGACAAGCTCATCGACGAGGTGCGAAGCCGGCGTCGCCGCGCCCGGCCGGCCTTCCTTGGAGCGCCGGGACAGCATCGGTCGCGGCGCGCGCTTCATCGCGTGCTTAGGCGGCAAAGCCGTTCTTCTCGCGTCAACGTCGGAGCAGGGCCTATTGACCCCGCTCCCTCGGCACACCACTCGGGCATTGTGGCACGGTGCCCCAGTAGCCTTCGCAGAAGCGGCGTCCGACGCGCTGCTCGCAACCAACGCGGCTGAAACAGTCCTCGCGGCGGCACTGAGCCATCGCTTCCGCCATCTGCTGCCAGCGGTCGAGCTGCACCCCCGCCACCGGGGAAGTGCTGCGCGCGGGAGCGGGCGCGGCGACGCGTGGAGTGGGCTCCGCTGCCGGTGGCGCGACGGCCGGCGCCATGGCTTTGGTCGAGTCGGCCTTTGGCGCGCCGGGAGGGGACTTGCCTGCCGCAGAGCCAGTCGCGGTCGCGCGCGCGGCGTCCGTCGGTTGCGCGGGCGCGGCTGACTTCGACTCGCTTGCCGGAGGCGGTATTGCCGGGGCAGCCTGCTGCAGCGACGTCGAATCGGCAGCAGCCGGCTGCGCGGGCGACGCGACCGTCGGCTCCTTGGCAGCGTCGGCCGGCGGTGATGGAGTGGCGATGGCAGGCGTCTGCGGTGCTGTCATCGCGCCTTCGCCGGACTCCGCAAAGAGCACGCGATAGCCGAGATATCCGCCGACCCCCAACGCCGCGACGACTGCCACGAGCGCGACGATCAAACCTGTCTTGCTCCCCGATCCGGCTGCAGGCGCAGTCGTGGCTTGCGGCATCGGAGACACGCCGGGTGGGCGCGGAGCGGCGGCCGGCGCCAAAGGAGACACCGGGCGCGGTTGCGTCGCCGATGGCGACGGCCGAGGGGCTGCGGCGCCTGGTTTCGGGGCCGCGGTGGCCGATGAGACGCCCGTAGCGGAGGCCGCGGCAGGTGAGGGCGATGCAGTCGCGGGCGCGCCGCTCTTAGGCGCCGCGGCGA
>WNGK01010707.1_pt1 | contig 10406 bp, 8 predicted proteins | sample 5400601 | NCBI WGS metagenome assembly WNGK01 (sample SAMN13153376, study PRJNA577476) | soil metagenome | isolation source: 60 cm soil or saprolite under Garry oak tree replicate 1 | place: USA:California | collected 2016-06-15
CGCCGTTCACGTCTCCCCAGGCCGCCCCGACCGCGTACTCCGAGCACACGCCCGCGGGGATCGAGGCGAGGAGGCCCGCCTGCGCGGTCACGTCGGAGAACGCCGGGACCGGCACCGTGGGAGCGGTCACGGTGAACGGCAGCGGCGAGCCGAACTGCTGGCCCGTCTGCAGGGCCACCACCTGGAAGCCGCCGGTCTGGGCGAACCACTGCGCCGGGATCACCGACCACGACTTCGACGACGACCCCGACCCCGGGACGGCCACCCTCCAGTGCATGAAGTCGACCGTCCCCCCGGGCGAGGGCGCCGCCAGCTCGAACACCACGTCGGCGTTTGCCGGCGCCGGATCGGGATTGGTGAGCGTGGCCTGGAAGCCGAACGCAAGGCCCTGCGCCACGGCCGACCCGCCGGTCGGCACCATCTGAAGCGTCACGTTCGAGGCCGGTGCCGGCCGGGCCAGGGCCGGCTGGCCGGCCAGGGCGAGGGCGGCGCATGCGAAGGCTCCCACGAGGAGCCGGATTCCTGGAACGTGCGGGGGGCGCGGGGGCATGAACAGATCCTTCGGGCAGCACGGCGGCGCGGCCCGGATCGTAGCCGGGCCGCCTCCGCGCCGTCCAGCGAAACACGAAAAGGTGGCGGGCGGTTCCGCCGGAGGCGGAACCGCCCGCCGAACCCCAGCCGACGGGCCTACGACGCCCCTTCGGTCACCGTCATCGCCTGGTCCGCGGCGACGTTCGTCAGGATCTGCTTGGTCCCCGAGGGCCAGTCGATCTCGAGCTGGGACACCGACGTTGCCGTCCCCAGCCCGAAGTGCACGTACGGGTCGCTGCCCGAGGCCGCGCTGGTCGAACCGCAGAAGACCTCTCGCATCATGGTGTGGCCGGCCACGGTGGCGACGAGCCTCGCTCCGCAGCCGTCACGGTTCGAAACCGTTCCCACCGGCCGCACCTCGAGCCAGTGGGCGCTTCCGAGCGGCGTGACGTTGTGGTACAGGTGCGGGGAGCCGTTCATGTTCACCACGTACAGGTCCATCCGCCCGTCCCGGTCGTAGTCGGCGAACGCCACGCCCCGCCCCGACCCCGGGTCGGACGCGCCGCTCGGCATCGACAGGTCGAAGAAACCCGTCCAGGTTCAGGTCGTAGAAGCCCATCCCCCAGGTCACGGCGTTCACCCCGTCGGACTCGGTCGCGCGCTTCGCCCCGGCCGCGGCCGCGACGTTGGTGAAGGTTCCGTTGCCGTTGTTCTTCGCCAGGACGTTGCCGCCGATGTTCGACACGGCGAAGTCCAGCTTCATGTCCCGGTTGTAGTCGCCCACGGCGATGCCCATGGAGGCCACCAGGTAGTTCGCGTGCGACTGGGTGGAGACGTCGGTGAACGTCCAGGTCCCGAGGGGCCCCGGCCCGTCGTTCCGGAACAGTTGGTTGGGCAGGTTCCCCAGGTCGTCGTTGGCGATGTAGAGGTCCTGCCTGCCGTCGCCGTTGTAGTCGAACCACGCCGCGGCGAACCCGTCACCCAGCCCGGGCCCCCCGCTCAGCAGGTAGGAGGTCACGTTGGCGAAGGTCCCGTCGCCGTTGTTCATGTAGAGCGTGTCGCTCTGGTTCACCGCGCACTGGGCATGGTTCGCCACGAACAGGTCGAGGTGGCCGTCGTTGTTGAAGTCGCCCCACGCCGCGCTCGGTCCCACGCCCGCGTCGCCCACCCCCGAAGTGAGCGTGACATCGGTGAAATGCCCCGCGCCGTCGTTCTGGAACAGTTGGTTCGGTCCGTTGTTCACGACGTAGAGGTCGGGGTCGCCATCGTTGTCGTAGTCGGCGAAGGTGGTGCCGACCGCGATCCGTCCGAGGTCGTCGACGCCCCGCGAGGTCGCCTGATCGGTGAAGTGACCCGTCCCGTCGTTGATCCACAGTTGCGACGGACCCAGGGGCACCGGCTGGAACAGGTCGAGGTAGCCGTCACCGTTCACGTCGGCCCAAGCCGCCCCGATCACCGCTTCCTCCGGGCAGATCGACGTGGCCGGGAGCGTCGTGGCCAGACCCGATGCCGAGGTCACGTCCTGGAACGTCGGCACCGTCACCGGCGCCGCGGTCACCGTGTAGGACAGTGGGCTGCCCGAGGGGACCTGCCCGTCGAGGGCCTGGATGAGGTAGGTCCCGAGGGGGGCAAAGAACTGGGAGGAGATCACACGGCCGTTGACGGTCTTGGTGGCGCCGGCGGCGATCGTGCCCGTCCAACTGGAGAACTGCACCGAGCTCGCGGTCTGGTCGATCAGCTCGAACACGACCGTCACCGTCTGGCTCGACGGCCCCACGTTCTGCAGGGTGGCCTTGAAGAAGAAGGGCGAGCCCTGGGGTGCGGAGCTGGCCCCGGCCGGAGCGAGCGAAACCGTGACGGTGCTGGCGAACGCGGGAGGCTGCACCCCGACGGCGCCGGCGACGGCCAGAGCCGCCACCATCCCGACGAGGGCGATCCTCGAACTTCTGCGGGCCCCGACCTTGCGACGGCGGTGATCCACCGAACCCCCTTTCCCGATCGAACGACCACTCGACGCCCGGTCGGGCTTCCGGGGGCTCACCGGACCAAGCACTGGAGCCGGCTGAAGTATGTATCGGCCGGAGTGACTAGTCAACTTTAGCCACGCCTCCGGCCCGACGGTCCCCGAGGACCTCCGGCGACCGAGGGTCAGCGACCCGATACAGCTCCCGGGCGATGACCTCGCGCTGGATCTCCGTGGTCCCCTCGTAGATCCGGGGCGCCCTGACCTCCCGGTACAGGCGCTCCATGAGGTGTCCCCTTTCGAGAGCCCTCGCCCCGTGGATCTGCACCGAGGAGTCCACCACGAACTGCGCCGTCTCGGTGGCGAACAGCTTCGCCATGGCCGACGTCTTCGTGACGCCCTCGGCGCTCCGGTCGTGGGCCGCGGCCGCAGCGTAGACCATCAGCCGGGCGGCCTCGGTTCGGGTGGCCATCTCCGCCAGGAGGTGCGAGACGGCCTGGTGGTCCTTGAGCGGCCTGCCGAACGATCGCCGCGCGGCGGCGTGGGCCACGGCGGCGTCGAGCGCGGCCTGGGCCATGCCGACGGCGAACGCCCCCACGCTCGGGCGGAACAGGTCGAGGGTTCGCATGGCCACCCGGAAGCCCCGGTCCGTCTCCCCGAGGACCTCTTCCGGTCCCACCCGGACCTGATCGAATTCGAGCCTCCCGATGGGGTGCGGCGACAGGAGCTCGATGGGCTCCCCGGTGAGGCCGGGAGCATCGCCTGGCACGACGAACGCCGTCACCCCCCGGGCTCCGCCGTCCGGTGTGGTGCGGGCGAACACCACGTAGACGTCCGCGTCGGGCGCGTTCGAGATCCAGGCCTTCTGCCCGGTGAGCCGAAAGCCGTCGCCGTCGGGCTCGGCCCTCAGCTCGATGGCCGCGGCGTCGGAGCCGTGCTCCGGCTCGGTCAGGGCGAACGCCGCGACGGCCTCGCCGCGGGCGATGGCGGGAACCCACCGCCGCACCGCCTCGGGCCGCCCGGACTGCAGGATCGGATGGCCCCCGAGGCCCTGCATGGCCAGGGCCGTCTCGGCCTCGGTCGATGCCTGGGCCAGGCCCTCCCGCAGCAGGCACAGCTCGAGCGCCGAGACCCCCTCGTCGGGCCGGTCGCCCCCCACCGACGCGGGAAAGAGCGACCCGAGCAGCCCGGACGTCGCCAGCGCCCGCACAAGGTCGCGATCCACCCGGCCCGGCTGGCCGGCCCCGGCCTGCTCAGCCAGGCGCTCGCCCACGGTCCGGGCGTGGCGGCGCAGGGCCAGCTCCCCTTCGGTCAGCTCGAACGGCATCGCAGGCGTATATCACGTGCGGGGCCGCGGCCGCAGCGGCTCGCCGGGGTCCTGAGTACGATGCTGCTGTCCGCCTGGGGTGAGGGCGGCACCGAGAGGAGCGCCCATGGACGACTCTCCGTACTGGAATCCTCGCCACGAGACCATGCCTCGCGACGGGATCGAGGCGCTGCAACTCCGGAAGCTCCGCGGCCTCGTGGAGTGGGCCGACGGGCAGGTGCCCTGGCAGTCGAAGCGGCTGCGCGACGCGGGGGTCACCGCCGACCAGATCGATTCTCTCGACGACCTCCGGCGGATCCCGCTCATGACGCGAGAGGAGTGGATGCAGGGACAGCTCGAAGACCCCCCGTACGGCACCAACGTGGCGGCGGCCAAGGACCTGGCCATCCGGTACCACATGACCTCCGGCACCACCGGGCGAACGCCCATCCGGGTCCTCGACTCGATGAAGGACTGGGAGTGGATCGCCGAGATGTGGTGCTACGGCCTGTGGGGGTTCGGGGTCAGGCCGTCGGACACGGTGTTCGTGGCGTTCGGGTATTCGACCTTCATCGGGTTCTGGGGGCTGCACTACGCGTGCGAGAAGTTGGGCTGCCTGGCGCTGCCGGGCGGAGCCATGACCACCGACCAGCGGGTCGGGCAGATCGTCGACATGGGCGCCACGGTGGTCGCCTCGACCCCCACCTACGCGCTGCGCATGGCCCAGGAGGCCAGGCAGATGGGGATCGACCTGGCGTCGTCGCCGGTGCGGCTCCTGATCCTGTCGGGCGAGCCGGCCGGTTCGATCCCGGCAACGAAGAAGCTGATCGAGGAGGAGTGGGGAGCGAAGGCGGGGGACACTGCCGGGATGACCGAGCTCGGGACGATCATGATCTTCGAATGCTCGGCGCAGCCCGGGGGGACCCACATCATCGAGGACCACTACATCGAGGAGGTGCTCGACCCGCTCACGGACCAGCCGGTCGGCTACGGCGAGATGGGCGAGCGCGTGGTCACCTCGTTCGGGCGCGGATTCATCCCGGTCCTTCGATATCGAACCCGCGACTTCGTGGTGCGCGCGCCCGCGTCAGCGTGCGACTGCGGGCGGACGTTCGACCTGTACGAGGGCGGGATCCGGGGGCGGGTCGACGACATGAAGCTGGTTCGGGGGACGAACGTGTACCCGCGGGCGGTGGAGGCGCTGGTCCGGGAGCACCCCGAGATCGACGAGTTCCAGATCCACCTGTTCACGGCGGAGGGCCGCCGGGACGAGATCGAGGTGCTGGTGGAGATCCCCGACCCCGCGGTCGACGCGGCCGGGGTGCTGGCCCGCCTGGACCGGGAGCTGTCCGATGCCCACGAGAACCTGCGGTTCGGGGTGCGGCAGGTCGAGAACGGCTCGCTGCCGCGGTTCGAGCTGAAGGCGAAGCGGCTGGTGGACGAACGGATCGTGATCGGCACGGAGAGCGAACGGAGGTCGCCGGCATGACCATGGTGAACATGGCGGGCGCGGAGCTGAACGAGGCGGAGGAGCGGCTGGTGGAGTGCTACCGCTCGCTGGCCCACGTGCTGATGGGCCACCGCGAGGAGCTGGCGCCATTCGAGGAGCGGAACGCCCTGAAGGCGCTGGCGGCCCTGTGGCAGGTGATGAACGGCCTGGACATGGACCCGGGGCAGGTCTACGACCTCGGGGCATGAGCACGGGCACGAACCCGACCCACCCGACCGGCCCGGCCGCAGACGCGTGAGGGAAGGAGCAGCCGTGCGAACCAACCAGGCCGTGCACCGGTTGATCCGCCCCGTCGTCCTCGTGGCGGCGGTGGCCGCCGGGGTGAGGGCGGTGCCGGCCGAGGCGACCGCCTCCCGGCCCGACGTCATCCGGTTCCGCCAGCTCGCCGCAGCCACCTCGGGCCGCCCGGAGGTGACCAGCCTGACCGGGAGGTTCGGCTTCTCCACCCACACCGGCGCCCTGCTGGTCATGGCCATCGCCAACGGGACGTCGTGTTCGAACCCCATCGCCACCGTGACGGACAGCGGCGGGAACACCTGGCAGCGTGCGTCGAGCGTCTGCCTGTCGGACGCGTTTCCGAACCTCGAGGTGTGGTTCGTGCCGAACGCCGCCCCGGCCAGGACCGTGACGGCCTCGTGGACCCAGCAGGCTCACGCCATGATGGACCTCTACGAGTTCACCGGGGCGGCCGCGTCTCCGCTGGATGGTGCGAGCACGGCCGGTGGCCACGGCGACCTCTTCGGGACCAGCTCGCCGGCCACGCCGAGCGCTCCGGGTGAGCTCGCCGTGGGGGCCCTGTGCGGCGACGTGATCCAGCCGATCACGGTGACGACGGCGGCGTTCCACAACGCGCCCCAGCTCGCGGCGGGGAGCGCCCTGACCCTTCGATCCGGCGCCGCGAGCCTGACGTCGGTCGCGCCCATCTCCTACGACGGTACCTGGAGCGCACCCATGGACTGGGTGGGGCTCATCGCCCTGTTCAAGGCGGCCTGACCCGGGCCGGTCGAGCCCAGCCTCACCGCTGCAGACGCGGATCCATGAGGCACAGGTCCGCCCGCCCGGCGGCCAGGATCGTGTCCATCTCGTCGTTCGTCGTGATGTTGCCGCCGACCAGCGTGGGCAGCCCGGCCTCGTTCCGGATCCGGTCGCTGAAGGGCACCAGGTAGAACCGGCCGTAGGCCGGGTTGTCCCGGGTCGTGCTCTGGCCCGCCACCGGCTGGATGAGGTCGCACCCGTGCTCTCGGAGCAGCCGCGCGGCCGCCACGGCGTCGTCCACGCCGAACCCCGCCGAGGCCCAGTCCGAGGCGAGGAGCGCCACCGCGAGGGGCCGCTCCCCGGGCCACACCGCACGAACGGCATCGACGACCTCCAGGGGGAACCGCATGCGCGCGTGGAGCGGGCCGCCGTACCCATCCCGCCTCCGGTTGGCCAGCGGCGAGAGGAAGCTCGCCAGGAGGTAGCCGTGTCCCATGTCGAGCTGCAGGACGTCGAACCCCGCGGCCGCGGCCCGAAGGGCCGCGGCCGCGAACTGCGCGACGACCTCGGCCATCCCGTCCCGCTGGAGCGCGCGAGGGACCTGGGACCACCTCGTGTAGGGGACCGCCGAGGCGGCCACCAGCGGCCAGGCACCCTCCCGGAGAGGCCGGTCGACACCGTGGTCCCTCCGGGGGCGGGCGGCACCGCGAGCGCCGGCGTGGCCGACCCGCACGCACAGGGCAGCGCCCGTCTCTCGATGGACCCGGTCGACGATCCCGGCCCACCGGTCCGCCTGGGCGGCGGTGTACAGCCCGGGCGTGCCGGGGGTAACCCGTCCGTGTCCGGACACCGCCACGAGCTCGGTCAGGACCAGCCCCGGGCCCCCGGAAGCCGCGGTGAGCAGGGCGTGTTCGGTGTCCGGGCCGGGGGCGCCGTCACGGGACACGTCCTCCCCCACGATTGACAATGTGACGCGATTCGTCACATCGACACCCCGCAGGCCGAGGCCGGTCAGCCTGGGCGGCGGAGCCACCGGCCGGTGCCCTCCGCCGCCGGCGAACCACCCGTCGACGCGGCTCACGAACGTGGGGTCCCGCCGTTCGAGCTCCAGGTGGGTGATCCGGCCGCTCCTGGTGAGCAGGTTGAACGCGAACTGCAGCGGATCGAAGCTCGCGTATCGCCGGACGTTCTCGAAGTACGTCGCGCTCTCCCGGGCCGCCTCCTGGAACCGTTCCACCACCGGCTGGCGCTCCATCTCGTAGTCGAGCAGCGCCTTCTCCACGTCGCCGTGCCGCTGGAAGGCCTCCGCCAGCGAGATGGCGTCCTCCATGGCGAGCTTGGTCCCGGACCCGATGGTGAAGTGCGCCGTGTGCGCGGCGTCCCCCAGCAGGACCACGTTCCCCCGGTGCCACGACTCACAGCGCAGGGTCACGAAGTTGATCCACTGGGAGCGGTTCGACATGAGGGAGTGCCCGCCGAGGTCCTCCGCGAACACCTCCAGGCAGTACTCGATGCTCTCCCGCTCCGAGGCCCCCTCCAGCCCGGCCCGCCGCCACGTCTCCTCCGGACATTCCACGATGAACGTGCTCGTGGCGGCGTCGAACGGATAGCCGTGGACCTGGAACAGGCCGTGCTCGTTCTCCCGGAAGATGAACGTGAACGCGTCGAACACCAGGTCGGTGCCGAACCAGACGTACCGGGTCCGGTGGACGTCCTCCGACGGACCGACCGCACGGCCCAGCTCCCGGCGGATCGCGCTGCGGACCCCGTCCGCCCCCACGACGAGGTCGAAGCCGGGAAGGTCCGACAGCCCGGCGACGTCGCGTTCGAACTCCAGGCCGACACCCAACCCACGGCAGCGCTCCTGCAGGATCTGCAGCAGGCGCTTCCGAGCGATGGCCGAGAACACGTGGCCCCGCGAACGGATGGTGGCGCCCCGGTATTTGACGTCGATGGCTCCCCACCTGGCGAAGGTGTCGGTGATCTCGGTGTAGGTCTCGAAGTCCGCGTCGCGGAACGAGCCCAGAGTCTCCTCGGAGAACACCACGCCCCACCCGAAGGTGGCATCGGGCGGGTTGCGTTCGAACACCGTGACCATGTGTGAGGGGTCCGCCTTCTTCATGAGCATCGCGAAGTAGAGCCCCGCAGGCCCCGCGCCCACCACGGCGATCCTCACGACGCGCCCCGGCCCCCCGACATCCTCACCCCACCACGTCGGCGAGGCGGTCGAGTTGGGACGGCTCCGCCACCGTGGGCAGGAGCACCAGCTCGTCGCACCCGGCCTCCTCGTAGCCCCGGACGAACTCCTTCACCGCCTGCGGCGTGGTCAGGTTGGCCGCGGCGACCTTCTCGGCGAACGGCCCGGTGAAGGCGTAGTAATCCCGCAGGTAGCTCGCCCCCTCCTCGATCGATGCGGGCGGCCCCAGGGCGAAGTACCCCTGTGCCCACAGCTCCGGCCGGCCGGGCCGCTCCATGTCGGTCCATGCCGACCACGCCCTCCCGGCGGCGGCGGCGAAGGCCCGGGGCGGCCCCCCTCCGTGGACGTAGCCGTCGGCCCACCGGGCCATCCGGGCGAACGACGCCCCGCTCAGCCCCCCCACCAGCACCGGGGGGCCTTCGGACTGACCGGGCACCCACCGGCCCTCCTCCCACAGCGACCGCAGCTCCGGCAACTGGTCGGAGAGGCGAAGGCCACGGCCCCGGTGGTCCATCCCGGCGACGTCGTAGTCCTCGCGACGGGCCCCGATGGACAGCCCGAGCACCAGCCTGCCGTTCGAGATCGCGTTCACCGAGGCGGCCTGCTTGGCCAGCACCGCCGCGCTCCGGAGCGGCCCGATGGCCACCATCGTCACCAGTCGCACCCGGCGGGTGATCGCGGCCGCCGCGGCCAGGGACACGAACGGGTCGTGGCTCGGGTGGGCCGGGCGGTCCAGGACCCCCACGCTCGAGAACGGTCCGGCGTCGGCGCGCCCGGCCCACCGCAGCAGGAGGTCTCCGTTCGCGCCCGGCACGGTGGTTGGCAGACCCACCCCTATTCGCATCGCGCCTCCCCCGGGAACGGACGTACACAATAGAGCCGGCCGTGTCCGACCAGTCGAGCCCCCTCGCGCCTCCGGATCCGCCGCCGGGAGGCGGCGCGGCCGGCATCGTGGTCCAGCGCCGGATCGAATGGTGGGACACCGACGCCTCGGGCAACTTCCACAACACCGCGGTGTCGCGGCTCCTGGAGACCGCAGAGACTCTCCTCCTGGCCCGCCTGGGCATCCTGCACGACGTCTACGACCGGCTCCCCCGGGTTCGGTTCGAGGCCGACTACCGGGCGCCCCTGGCGTTCCACGACCTGGTCGAGGTGGCGCTCCGGGTCGAGGCGATCGGGCGAAGCTCGATCACCTATGGCGCCCGGATCTCCCGCCACGGGACCACGTGCGTCGAGGCCAGGGCCGTGGCCGTGCTTCTCGACCGGCCGAGGGGCCGTCCCACATCGTGGCCCCGGGAGCACCGCGAGCTGCTGCTCACCGCCGGGCAGCTCGAACCCGAGCTGCTCACCGGATACTGAGCGATCCCCCTCGGGACCGGGTCGCGGCCCGGACCGGGGACGCGGGAGCTAGCTACGCCGAGTTGACTAGCCCTGAGTGACTAGTCTATGCTGGGCCCCTCCGGCGATCCCGGGTGCAGGTCAGACTCACAGACGGCGGCTCACCCCCCCACCACCGCCGCCGGCTGGGAACCCGGGGTGCCGGATGGCGGGCCCCTCAGAGCTTGACCCGTGAAGCTCTGGGGGGCCCATCCACGTCCGGAGCCCGTCAAGCGCATCCCCCGGCCGCTCCGGCCTCGATCGCGACGGTCCGTGATAGCGTCGCCGCCGTGACCACGGGGGCGCGGACGGCTGCCGGGCGGTGGCGCGAGGGCCTGGCCGAGTGGGCCATCCCGAAGGAGATCCTCGAGGCCGCTCCGGAGTCGCCATGGACGTTCCCGGTCGAGCTGTTCGCGCGCCGGGCCGACGCCGCCGGTCACTCCCTCACGGTCTCGAACCGGGTCGCCCTGGAGGCGCTGCCGGAGGGCGGTTCGGTCCTGGACGTGGGGTGCGGCGTGGGAGCCGCCTCGCTCCCCCTGTCGGGGCG
>WNGK01008866.1_pt1 | contig 10405 bp, 12 predicted proteins | sample 5400601 | NCBI WGS metagenome assembly WNGK01 (sample SAMN13153376, study PRJNA577476) | soil metagenome | isolation source: 60 cm soil or saprolite under Garry oak tree replicate 1 | place: USA:California | collected 2016-06-15
CATCGATCAGCTGACCGCGCTGGTCAAGACGCGGCTGCGGCGGATGCAGTACCGGCCCGGCCTGCTCGAGGGCTTCCTTGCCAAGCCCGGCCTTGACCTCACACCCCTTCGGTAACCCTCAAAATTGAAGATCGTTAGGAGACGGAGGAGTTAGAAGAATCGCAAATTAATAAGGCGCCGTAAACCGGTTCGTAAACCAGACGCCCTGAAACAGGGTGAGACTAGTGAGACGATGCCAACCAAGCACGCTGTGGTCGCCACGTCTGGCGAGGTCACTGCATCCGCGCGAGAGTGTTCGAGACGGCAGAGATGTGCGTCGTATGGCTCATAACCAAGAGATCTGAGGTTAAATCCCCCCCGCTATCCAGCCCAGAGGTCCCTTTCTCGACCAGAGAAAGGGCCTTCTGCATGTGGTTTGTCGACCAATTTGTTGCCGAATCCCCTAATAAGCAGATCAAGGCGGCCCGCGGCCTTGCGGAGGCCCGGCCGGCGCGCGCCAGCCCTGGTGCCCTCGGGCCGCCGCTGATCAATCAGGTTCTCCTGGGCACGTAACTGGTGCTACACGGGGCCGTCTTCCTCGGCGACACGATTGTCCCGCTCACGGCCGCTGCGTCTAGGTCGGCCCTCCGGGCCGTCGCATGCGATCGGCTTCGCCGAACCTAGATCCGACGTCCGCTCGCCAGGGATATTCGCCTATCGACGAAGACGGAGGAGACCAGCAATCCGGGCGTCGCGTCCTTACACGGCCCCCACGTCAGAGGCCCCTTCCGATCATGGAAGGGGCCTTGTTGTTAACGGATCTGCTGCCAGCGTGGCCGTGTGCCTGTAGCGCAGCCTCAGGTTCGGGCAGGTGCGGAGCGATCGATAGTGAGGTACCAGTAGCCACCCGCGAGATTCAGCGCCGCCATAACCAGGAAGAAGGCTGCCCATCCGTGGACGCGGTACGACAGGCATATGAGGCCCGCGGCGGCCTGGACACTGCCACCGGCAATATGACCGACCCCAAAACCGCGGAGGTGGCGGTACGCCACTGGGTTGATCAGGCGCCTCATGCCGGAGCGCGGGGGCAGCCCTTTCGGAGTGGTGTTGTCGTTTTGTGTGTTCATCGGGATGTCTCCTGTGGCCTTCGGTGTCCGGCCACCCCGGTCACCTATCAAAGTGATATCACTTTGATAGATGACCTGTCAAGGGCGGGCGGGCCGCACCGGTCCGCCTCAGGGGATGGAGCAGGCTCAGCGCAAGAACCCGCCCGGCTCAAGATCAAACCGGGCCGGGATCAAAGAAGGCACCAGCGTGATCGTGCCCGTCGGCGGCGGCCAGGGCCAGGCGGCCGTCGCTGGGGCGACGGTGCTCCTGCCCTGCCTCCGGGCGGTTGCGTCACTCGGGCTGGTCGTCAGGCGGTGGCGGGCTGGTTCCGGTGCGGTTGGCGGCGGGCGGGCGCCCGCGGGGCCGCATCGGCCCTGCGCGGCCGGGCAGCCGCCCGGCTTCGGCGAGCGCGCGGCGGAGCAGGAACTCGATCTGCGCGTTGGTGCTGCGCAGCTCGTCGCTGGCCCACCGGGCCAGGGCGTCATGGACGGCCGGGTCGAGCCGGAGCAGGACGCTCTTGCGTTCGGTCACTGCGGTTCCGTGGCTGCCGTCACTGGTACAGGGTGCCGGTGTTGACCACCGGCTGGGTGGCCTGCCGGCGCACGCCGAGCCACGGCCCCGAGATTCCACCAGATCAGCACGGCTCACTTGTCACGCAAACCTGGTATGTGCTCCTGGCCGGTCCCGCCGCGCACGGGCCCCGCCAGGTGAGTCCATATCGCATGATTGCCTGCGTAACGATCGCGGCGGCCAGTACCCGCAGGCCCGGGCCAGCGGAAAATCGTGTGCGGCGATATCGGCCGAGCTCATACGGTGCCGGTATGCCGCATACCTACCCGCCGTTCAACGTCCATGTCAGGACACCGGAACTCACGCTGGTTGGCTTCAGCCGTCATTCCGGCGGCGCGGCCTGGGAACGGAGATGCGGGCGGCGATACTCCACCTCGCGTTCGCGGGGCTAAGCGCCCGTGAGGCATCCAGCGAGGCGTTTGCAGACAACGACGCCTCAAACGGCGTCTCCAGGGCCCTGGGCTATGAGCCCAACGGAACAACCTGGGCCACCCGCCCGGGGCAACCCCGCGATGCTCACCGCGTGGAAGCTGTCCAGGAGCCGCTGGGAACAGAACCGGCGCGACGACATTCAGTTGACCGGCGTTGAGGCATGCTTGCCTGTTCTTGGCCTCGACCGGCACCCCGTCTCAAGCCGTGACCGGACGCCATAGCTCAACCATCATCACCTGGTCCGCGACGACACGAACGAGGAAGGTGCAAAGGCCCCCACCGGACTGCTGCCGGATTGTGATACGCCTCCGGTACGGCTTCAAGGGCGTGCTGTGACCGCAGGGCAACGAGCACAGGTGAAAGTGCCCGGTTAAGGGGCACGCGAAGCCCGCCCTTGAGCACCTTCCTTCCGGCGAATAGGACGGCAGCAGTCAGCCGATAGGGGAGAGGGGCTCTGCGACCATCACGCTATGTGGTCGGCACCGGCCGCGCCGGAGCGGCCGTGGCCACGACCTATAAGGTTTCAGCCTCCGGCCGACCAGGACACGACGTGCGCCGGGACGATCGTGACGATGGTGCGCAGGTCCGGCCAGCGGGCGATGTACGCCTCAACCTCCTCGGGGACGAGGTAGCGGCGCGTGATCGCCCGGATCTGCTCGATCGTGGCGGCGTCATTTGCAGTCGCGACGACCGCAGCACCCCGCATCATGACTGCCGGGTAGGGCTCCTCGAAGGTCTGGACGGAGAAGGCAACCCTCGGGTCGCGCAGCAGGTTGCGCACCCAGGCGCGTGTTTCGGTGGTCCAGATCGTCACGGCGCCTGTGTCCCACCGAAACCATACCGGGACGATGTGTGGTGATCCGTCACCGCGCAAGGTTGCAATGACGCCAAGTGGGGTGGGAAAGGTCTGGGCGAGGAATGTTTCCAGTTCCGCCGTGTTCATGCTCATGATCTCGTACCTCTCTGGGGGCTGCCAGCATGCACGTCAGAGAAGGTGACTCGCTGCGGCTCAGGTGCACATAGCCGCCTGGGGTCTCCTCCATGCCTGCGCAGAGCCAACATGATCGCGGTCGGCTGCGCCTACGTCACATCTCCCGCAACCACCCCGTCACGCCAGCTCAGATTGTAACGGCGGCTACCGTGCCTGCTCTCCTGCTGCTTCGTCCCGCAGCCAGTGACTGATACCTGGGACACTTACTCCGCCGACTGCGTTGCAGCCGCATGCTGCTGCGGTACTCGCAGTGCTCGCAGGCCCGCCACGGCAAGCACCGCCATTACGCTGGTGGCCATCGCAGCCACCGCGAAGCCGCCGTGCGCGCCGAAGGTTCCCACTGCCCAGCCGGCCGCCGCCGCCGCGCCGGCCGAACCCGCCGCGCTGGCCGAGTTCAGCCAGACAAAGGCCTGGGTGAGCACGGCCCGGTGGACAGCCGCTTCGGCCAGCACCGAGCAGAGGACGAAAATCAGGGGGATCGCCAGCCCGGTCAGCGCGACGCCGAACCCCAGTTCAAACGGCGAGTCGGCCACAAGCAACGGCAGGCAGCCGATCGCCAGTCCGGCCGCGGCCACCGCCAGTTGCATCCGCGGGGCTGTGCGCCACTGGCGCAGCCCGTACAGCCAGCCGACCAGCAGGCTGGCGCAACCGGAGACTGTGAACAGTGCAGCGGCCGTGCCCGCCGCGCCGTGCTCGACCGCGAACGCGGTCACTGAGATCTGCATGGCGCCGAAGAACCCGCCGATGGCCAGGGTCACGCCGACCAGGACCGCGAACCCGGGCCGCAGCAGCGAGCGGCCCGTACGGTGCCGCCCGGCAGCGCCAGATGCCGGCGGCGCGGTACGGCGCTGCGCAGCAAAACACAATCCGCCGGCCATTACCAAGGTGGCGGCCAGCACCGTGCCGGCCGCCGGGTACCCGCTGGCGCCGAGGATGCTGACGAGGGCCGGACCAGCCAGGAAGGCCAGCTCGTTGGCGAGCGATTCCAGCGTAAACGCGGTGGGCAGCGCCGCGGCTCGCTCGTTGCGCAGCAGCGCCGCCCAGCGGGCCGCGGACAGCGCGCCAAGCTGGGGGATGGTGGCGCCGGCCAGTACCCCGCCCGCCGTCATCAGCCAGTCCGGGGTGCCGGCCGCGACCAGGGCCAGCAGCGTGGCTACCGCCGCGGCGTGGGCCAGCAGCGCGGGCGGCAGCACCCGGCTCTGGCCGAAGCGGTCGATCAGCCGGGCCAGTTGCGGTCCGGCCACTGCCTCGGCGACGGCGAACCCGCCGGTCACCAGCCCGGCCGTGGCATAGGAGCCGGTCCGGGCGTGCACCAGCCAGACGATGCCCAGGCTGGTCATCGCGATGCCGACGCGGCCGACGGCAGCGGTCAGGAAGAAGGCGGCGGCACCAGGAGCGCGCAACAGGGTGCCGTAGGTCGCCGATGACATGATGTGTCCCGTTCGCTGCCCGGCGGGGCGGACCACAGGGGTCGTCGGCGCCCAGAACTCACCGACCCGCGGTTATCACCTGGAACCGTCCACTGGTGGCGTGGAGCGGGGACACGCACCCCACGCCGGCTCCATCACCGGGCAGAAGCCTTTCGAGGCCGTCTCAGTTGATCTCGGTCATTGAGACATGACGAGCATAGGCGCCTGGGACGAGGCATGTCCAGGCAGTGCGGCCGGAGCCGGTCCCGGATGCGTGATTCCGGCACCAGCTCGGGGAGCAGCCACGGAATGGGTTCCAAGATTCCCGCCATGGCCAGGAATGTCGGATGCGCGATATTTACGGCTTTCCAGGCCAGTCTTCGATGAGCCCTTGAGTTATGGCCAAGCCAGAGGCCTCGGCGCAGGGGCGTCAGGTCAGTAAGGATCACGTGGTGGCCCTGCTCGGCGACCTGGAGAGCGACTTCGAACCGAGCCCTGCTGGGCGGCTTGCCAGGTGATGAGGGCGGGTTTGGTCATAACGCTTCCTTTCGGCTTGTCTTAGCCGTGCGCTTGCTGGGCGTGCTTGGGCAGAAGGCCTACTAGCAGCAGGGTCAGGAAGTACAGGCCCGCGGCGATGCCGAAGACCAGTTCCGCGGCGGCGAAGTAGGAGTGGACGGACGGGTGCCCGGCCCGGGCGAAGAACACCGTGCCGAGGGCGGCCACGCCGATGGCGCCGGCGAATTGCTGGACGGCGTTGAGCGTGCCCGCGCCGGTGCCGACTTCTTCGGTGGTGGCGTCGCCGAGGATGAAGTCGACCAGCGGGACGAACACCAGCCCGGCGCCGAAGCCGGTGACCAGCAGCGCGGGCGTCAGCTTCCAGACGGTAATGGCGGCGCCCCAGTGGGCGATAGACCACCAGAGGGCGAGCAGGCCGATGACGGCGATGGCCAGCCCCAGGTGGAGGCTGGCACGTCCCAGCTTCTCGGCGAGCACGGCGCCTGCGAGCAGGACGGCGACGGCGGTGCCGATGGCCCAGGGGATCAGCGTGAAGCCGGTGTGCAACGGCGTCCAGTGCATGCCCAGCTGCAGCAGCAGGTTGATGACGAGGACGAACGCGCTGAGGCAGGCGTAGAACCCGGCCACGATCATCAGGCCGACGACGAAGCTGCGCTTGCGGAACAGCGACGGGGTGATGACCGGGTGCTTACTGTGCCGTTCGGAGACGACGAACAGTGCGAGCAGGACGACCGCGGCTGCCACCATCACGTAGGTCCAGGCGGGCCAGCCGAGGTCGCGTCCCTGGATGAGCGGGATGATGAGCAGGGCCGAGGCCGCGGTGAGCAGGGCGACGCCGGTGAGGTCGAGGCGGGCGGTCGGGTCTTCTCCGCCGCGGCGGGGCAGGACGCGCCAGCCGAGCGCGGCGGCGGTGATGCCGAACGGGACGTTGATCAGGAAGATGGAGCGCCACTGGCTGCCGAACAGGTCCAGGTGGAGCAGCCAGCCGGCCAGGATGGGCCCGGCCACCATGGTCAGGCCCATCAGCGGGCCGACCGGCATCAGCGCCTTGCGGAGGTGCTGGGGCGGGAACACTATCTTCATCAGGGCCAGCCCTTGCGGGATCATGACCGACCCGAACAGGCCCTGCAGCGTGCGGGCGACGATCAGGAAGACGACATCGGGGGCGAGACCGCAGGCCAGCGAGGCCAGGGTGAAGCCGGTCATGCCGAGCAGGAACAGCCGGCGGCGGCCGAGCAGATCCCCGAGCCGGCCCGAGGTGACCAGGCCGAGCGCGAAGGCCGCGGTGTAGGCGCTCAGCACCCACTGCACCGTCACCTGGCCGCCGCCGAGGTCGGCGCGGATGGACGGGCCGACGAGGTTGGCAACGCTGGAGTCGATCAGATCCATGATGTCGGCGATGATCACGACGGCCAGGACGAGCCACGCGGTGCGCAAGGGCAGCGTGCTGGTGGTTGGCGCTTGGGATGGGCGCTGGTCAATGGACACGAACACTGTTCTACCTCAGAGCAACGTTCTGATCAATACGAACTATGTTCTTTGTGATGTAGAACATCGTTCGCTTGTCGGCTAAGATGCTGGCATGTCACCCACTCCGCTGCAACGGCGCGCAGAGCGGCACCAGCAGCCCGGCACCGGCGCAAGCACTCCTGCGACCCGGCGCGGCCCGTCCGGGGGCACCAAGAAGCCGATCACGGTCGATGCCATCATCAGCACCGCATTCGGCATCGTGGAAAGAGAGGGATACGAAGCCCTGACGATGCGGCGAGTGGCGACTGCGCTGGAGACCGGCCCGTCGTCGCTCTACGCTCACGTGGTCAACAAAGAGGACCTAGACGAACTGCTCATCGGCCGTCTGTGCGCCGAGATCAACCTGCCCGAGCCGAACCCCGCCACCTGGCGGCAGCAGGCTATCAGCGTCTGTATCCAGCTGCGCGACCAGTACATGCGTTACCCCGGTATCTCCCGGGCGGCCTTCGCCGTCGCTCCGTCCAATCTGGACACGCTGCGCGTCAGCGAGGGAATGCTCGCCATCCTGCTCGCCGGGGGCGTCGATCCGCAGACTGCGGCCTGGGCGATCGACTCGCTATTGCTCTACGTCAACGCCTACAGCCTCGAAGTCTCCCTGGTGGACGAACAGCTCACCCACAATGAGAACAGCTGGGTCGTCAGCCGCGCGGAGCTACTACGCCGATTCGCCGCTTTGCCCGCCACCTTCCCGCAGACCAAGCGCTACGCCGCCGAGCTGACCGCCGGAACCGGCCACGACCGCTTCGACTTCACCATCGGCCTGATGATGGACGGTCTCGCACACCGCTAGGGAAGAAGCCGTCGCCTCTTAAGGCGCTGATCGGCATCTCAGCCCGCTCCTCTCGGGCCCACAGCTCAACCGGGTATAGGTCCTCGGCCTGCCAGGGCTACGGATGTCCATGGTCCCGTCGTCGCGCCGGAGCCTCGGTGAGCCGCGTAGGTCACCCGTGGCAGCACGACGCTAGGACCCAGATGTTCATAGAGGTGACTTGGCGGTCAAGTCACCCGCGGTGGCACGGCTCCTGGTCCGAGATCTGCCGTCAGCCATCGCTCCGGATGCAGGTAAATCGCGACCTGCTCGCCCAGTTCCGCTTCGGCGAACTCGATATAGGCCGGGACCTTGTCCGGCGGCAGATATCGCACAGCGATCTCCCGCAACAGCTCATCGGTCCCCGGAACCGTGCGCGTGACCGGTCCCTCCACCGATACGTACCGGACGGTGGGCATGACCCGCTCGACCATAAGGGTGAAACGCCCGGCTGTTTCGATGAGCCGGGCCTTCCGGGACCCTGCCTCGGTCAGCACCCACGCCTCCCCGCCCGGTGCGTACTGGTACCAGATCGGCACGGTAAGCGGGCCACGGCCTTGACCGGCCGACACCGACAAAGCCGCGACGTGCGGCTCGGCCAGGAAGAATTCGCGATCGCGTACAGACAAGCTGCTATCCGCCATGAGCCCGAGCCTAGGCAGAGGTACTGACAATCTGGCCTGACGGCAGCTGGAAATGCCACACGATCGCAGCGGGGTTGTCGCGGTAGGCGGCGTTGGTGGCGGCCGGGCGCCAGGAATGAAGCTCCCAGATGTCGGGTGGCTCGCCCGCGGGAACCGCGCCGGCTAGGGGTTGTTCTTCGGGATCGATCAGGGGGTAGGGGCGGCGGGGCTCGGCGCAGCGGCGGACCTGCAGGCCCAGGGGGAGGGCGGCGGTCAGGTAGTCGCTGGTGAGCCAGTTCCGGTGCGGGAGATATCCGAATCCGCCGCCGGGCAAGGCCGTGACGACCGGCGAGCCGAAGTAGCCGAGCAGGCCGCGGGAGTCGGAGATCACCAGGTGGCCGCCGGGGCGCAGAACCCGGACGAACTCGGTTAGCACCGGGGCCAGCTCGGGGACGTGGGTCAGCGCGAGAGCACAGACGACGACGTCGACGTGCTGGTCAGGCAGGGGTAGCTGGTGCAGGTCGCCCTCGCGGAACTCGGCGCCGGGGATCTTTGCCGCAGCGACCGCCAGCATCTCGGAGGAACTGTCAACGCCGATCACAGTGTGGCCGATGGTGGCCAGGTACTCGGCGTGGCGGCCGGTACCGCAGGCGGCGTCCAGCGCGGTACCCGGCGGCAGGCCGTCCAGGATCTCCCGGACGATGGGCTGCTCCAGGTCGATGAGCTGGTTCCCCGGCAGGTCATAGGATTCGGCCCAGGCGCCATAGCCCTCCACGATAGGGGTCGGCCGGATAGCAGCTCCGCTGCCCAGCTGGTCGCCTGAGTCCAGCAGCGCCCGGACCTCGGCCAGCCGGGCCTCGGTGAAATCGCGGTCGTACTCCCCGGCGAAGGCGTGGAGCAGGGCCACGCCCTCCAGGCCAAGCAGATACGCCAATGGGTGCTGATAGATCATCAGCACATGCTAGGAGCCAGGCATCCGGCGAGCGTGCCCCTGGAGGCGGTCACTGGGAGCCATGTTGGGAGCCATTGGCGCGAACGACTTCCTGCGCCAGGCGAGGCGTTGCTCAGCTCGCGCCCATGTCGCTCGGCTTCTCCGGTCGGCTGCCGTGGGCCGTCGCCAGTACAGGCGCTGCGCGCAGGCTAACCCGGGGGCAGCATGCGCGCACTATAGAGCGTGGGACAGTCCCGGGCTGACAAGCGGCCAGATGCCGACCTCGTGTACGAAGCACGGCAGGGGTCTAAGGTGCCGATGGCGGAACTCCTCCGCAGGCACTGGGGTACCGCGGTCCTGCTGGCCGGGGGCGTTCTAGGCTCACCAGACCTGGCGCGCGACGCCGCGCAGGAGGCTGCAGTCGCTGCCATGACCGACCTTGGGCAGCTGCGCTCACCGGACAGGTTCGGCGCCTGGTTCTGCGGGATAACGCTGAATGTGTCCCGGCGGTGGCTGCGGCAGTCTCGTGGGGCATGATCAGGCAATGGGCCTCACGGTGCTGCCGATCGAAGCGCGTGACCGGCTGGCCGGCGCCGAGCTGACCTACCGCGAGGTTGGCGCAACGGCGGGTAATCTCCCGGCCGGGTATCACCAGTTCACCCGTTCTCTTCCCATCGGCTATGGCCACGAGCTCTTTGTCGCTGCAGGGGATGCCGTGCGCCAATGGCAGGTGCAGCTCGGGGCTGGGCTCCAGGTGTCCGCCTCATCGCCGACCGCCGTGGCGGGCACCGTGCTGCTCCTTGGCCTCGGGATCGGCTCGCTCCGGCTCCGGGCGCCATGCCGGGTCGTGTATGCCGTGGACGAGCCCCGGCGCCGTGGCTTCGCATACGGCACGCTGGCCGGGCACCCGGAAAGCGGCGAGGAAGCCTTCATGATCGAGCATCACGACGACGACTCGGTGAGATTCAGGATCACGGCGTTCTCCAGGCCAGCTACGCGCCTGGCCAAGATCGCAGGCCAGCTCGGCGCAGTTGTTCAACGCCAGATCACCGCGGCCTATCTCCGGTCGATAGCCAAGATCGCCGTGCAATTAGCCAGGGTGACGAGCGGTCAATCACGGCTACTCCCGGTCGCCCGGTCTGGCTGGTCAGCGGCTTCATCGGCCACGATCTGTCCGATTCCCAAGCTGATAGTGCGGGTTCGATTCCCTGTCACATGTTCCACGAAACCGCAGGCCACCTCAGTCCAAAAGAGTGCGGCCAGCCGGGGCAGTCGCCGCTTCATCTCGGTTCGATCGTCGAAGTCGAAGTCCCATGCGGGGTCCAGCTCCCGGTACCGGATCGTGAACGGGTGCGGTGGGAGGTCCTCGCCGGTCGCCGCCCGGTGCGCCCTGGACGCGATGTACAAGGTGTCCTCACACTCCAGGTACGCCGCGCCGGGTGAGAGGCGATCGTGAGTTCCTGGTCATCGGGGCGGACGGCAGGCTGCTGCTGGCTGGCCGGGGCCCCG
>WNGK01018224.1_pt1 | contig 10403 bp, 10 predicted proteins | sample 5400601 | NCBI WGS metagenome assembly WNGK01 (sample SAMN13153376, study PRJNA577476) | soil metagenome | isolation source: 60 cm soil or saprolite under Garry oak tree replicate 1 | place: USA:California | collected 2016-06-15
CCGGTGCTCTTCGGCGTCGACCTCGACATCCGCGGCGGTGAGCTGCTGGCCCTGATCGGCGCCAATGGCGCCGGCAAGTCGACCCTCCTCGGCGTACTCAGCGGGCTGCTGCCGCCGACCTCGGGCAGCATCCTCTTCAACGGGCGCAACCTGACCGGCGCCCGTCCCGAGCGGATGGTGCGGGCCGGGATCTCGCACGTGCCCCAGGGCCGGCGCCTGTTCGCCACCCTGACCGTTCACCAGAACCTCATCCTGGGCGCCTACCTGCGCCGCGACCGCGAGGTCAAGACCGACATCGAGCGCGTGACCGGCTACTTTCCCGCGCTCGGCGACAAGCTCCGGCGGGTCGCCGGCACGCTGTCGGGCGGCGAGCAGCAGATGGTGGCGATCGGCCGCGGCCTGATGGGGCGGCCCCGGCTGCTGATGATCGATGAGCCCTCGCTGGGACTGGCGCCCAAGGTGGTGGAGACCGTGGTCGAGGTCTGCCGCAACATCAACCGCGACGGGGTCTCGGTGCTCCTCGTCGAGCAGGACGTGGTGGTGGCGCTGGAGGTGGCCGACCGCGGCTACGTGCTCGAGAACGGGCGGATCGCGCTCAGCGGCCGCGCCCGCGAGCTCCAGGACGACCCCGCCGTCCGCAAGGCTTATCTGGGGGTCTGACCGGACCCTGGGCCTGTGACCCACCCCCTCAACCGCTTCCGGCTGCCGGCGGCGATGCTGGCCCTGGTGCTGGCGCTGGGCACGCTGGGGTACGTGCTGATCGAGGGCTGGTCGCTGCTGGACGTCTTCTACATGACGGTGACCATGATCAGCACCGTCGGCTTCGGCGAGATCCATCTTTTCCACCCGTCGGGCCGGATCTTCACGATCGGGTTTATCCTGCTCGGGGTGGGTACGATCTCCTACTTCGGGATGCTGGCGGAGATCGTTTTCGAAGGCGAGATCGCTCGGTACGGGAGGGTGCGCTCGATGGAGAGGCAACGGGCGGGGCTGCGCGACCACTTCATCGTCTGCGGCTACGGGCGGATCGGCACCCAGGTGGTCAGCGAGCTGGAGAGCGCGCGGGTGCCCTGCATCGCAATCGACAACAACCCGGAGGCGATCGCCCGCCTCGAGCACGAGGGCAAGCTGCACGTGGCCGACGACGCCGCTTCCGAGGACATCCTCCGGGACGCCGGCATCGAACGGGCGCGCGGCCTGATCTGCGCCGTCGACTCCGACGAGCGCGCGGTCTACATCGTGCTCGCGGCCAAGGCCCTGCGCAAGGAGCTCTACGTGCTGGCCCGGGCCGGCCGTCCGGAGTCGATCCGGCGCTTGGAGCTGGCGGGCGCCGACCGCGTGATCTCCCCCTACCGGATGGCGGGCCACATGATGGCAGAGCTGGCGCTGCGGCCGGCGCTGGTGGAGGTGATGGACTTCCTCCAGCATGGCGACACCCCGGTGGGGGTCGAGGAGCTGCTGCTGAGGCAGGGCTTCAGCGCCATCGGCAAGTCGATGCAGCGGGTCGGGCTGCTGGGCAAGCAGACCGCCCACGTGCTCGCCATCCGGCGCAAGGACGGCAACCTGCTCGTCAACCCCGATGGCGACCTCGTGCTGGAGGAGGGCGACCTGGTGATCGCCTTCGGCAGCGCCGAGGAGCTGGGGAGGACGGCGGCGCTGATCAAGTAGGCCGCTCCGGCCTCAGGTCTAATAGGAGGGCGATGCTGCTCGCGGCGCTCGCCCGCCGGCCCCAGCTGGTGGCGCTGGCCTCCCTCACCGTCGACATCACGATGGTCGTCGCCAAGCTGCTGGTCGGGCTGCTCACCGGCAGCCTGGGCATCCTCAGCGAGGCGGTGCACTCGCTGCTGGACTCGGTGGCGTCGGGCTTCGCGTTGCTCGCGGTGCGCACGACGGCCGCGCGGAGAACTTGGCGGCGTTCGTGGAGGGCATCCTCCTCCTGCTGACCGCGCTCGGGATCGCCTACGCGGCCGTCAACCGGCTCCTGGTGGGTGGGGCCCACGTCGATGCCGCCTGGTACGCGATCGCGCTGCTGGTGGCCGGGGTCGGGATCGAGACGTTTCGGGCCGTGGTCCTGCGCGCGGTCGGCCGCCGGGCGGGAAGCGCCGCGCTGCAGGCCAGCGCCACCAACCGCGGGGCCGACGTGCTCTCCTCGCTCGGCGTCCTGGCGGGGCTGATCGGCGTGCGCCTGGGCTACGTGTGGACGGACGCGGTGGCCGCGCTGCTGGTGTCGCTGGTGATCGGGCGCGCGGCCCTCCGGCTGGTCCGGCAGTCGGGCGACATTCTGATCGACCGCTCCCCGGAGGCGATCGAGGAGCAGTTGAGCAACACCATCCGCGGGGTCGCCGGTGTGCGCGACGTGAAGATGGTGCGGGTCCGCAACTCGGGCTCCCGCCTGCTGGGCGACGTGCGCCTGTCGGCACGGCGCACGCTCTCGGTGGAAGGGGCCGAAGCGCTTCGTGAGGGCGTCCGCGAGGCGGTGGCGGGCGACCTGCCCAACCTGGCGCTGACGGTCGAGGTCGAATCCGATGTGCGCTCGGCCGACCTGGTCGAGCGCGTCCACGCGGCGGCCGCCCGCTACGGCCTCGTCAGCGACCTCCACAACGTGACCGTCGAGCGCGAGGCCGACGGCACGCTGCACCTCACGATGCATGCCAAGATGCCCGGCCAGATCTCGCTCCGGGAAGCGACCGGGATCAGCGCCGGGCTCGAGGGGGCGCTCCGCGAGGAGTTCACGGAGGCTTCCCGGATCGACATCCACCTGGAGCCGCTGGAGCCCAACCTGATCCGCGGCGAGGACGTCACCGCGGCCCGCCGCGACCTCGCCCAACGCGTGCGCGAGATCTGCGAGGGGCTGCCCGAGGTCGTGCGCTGCCGCGACGTCGAGCTCTCGGCACGCAACGGCGCCATCTACGCCCACGTGGTCGCCGAGATGGCGCCCAGCGCCACGCTGGAGAGCGCCCACGCCGTCGAGACCCGGCTCGAGGAGATGGTGCGCGCGGGGGTGCCCGACCTCGAGGACGTGGTCGCTCGGGTGACTGCTTGACCACCCCACAAACTCTGCGATTTTGCGGGGACCCAGGATGAGACCTGGCCGGGGGCACGCTCGCCCGCGCCGAAGTGATCGCCGGCCCCGAGCTGCTGGTACCGCTCGCCGACTGGGGGATCGCCCTCGCCCGCGCCGCCGGCGCCTGGGGGGTCCAGGTCTGGCGCGGCCGCGGCCACGGCGGCGGGCTGGAGCGGACCGGCCTCCGGCGCGCCCGCCACTTCTGGCGCATGGACCGGCCCAACCTGCTGGCGGTGCCGGCCCTGCCGCTGGCGGCCGGCTACCGGCTGGCGGACGCGGGCGACCCTTCGATCATGGAGTCCCAGTGGCTGGAGGTCAACGAGGGTTCGTTCGCCGAGCACTGGCGGCACACGCCGACCACGCTGGAGGCGCTCCAGCGCCGCCGCGCCGCATCCGACTACCGCCCCGAGCTGGAGGCGATGCGCCGCCTGCGCGCGGCCGGAGCCCGGAGCTCGTCGCTCTACGTGGATGGGCTCAACGGCACCCGCGCCTTCGACGTCTACCGACGGCTGGGCTACGAGGTCGGGTTCGAGGAAGAGGTCTGGGAGACCGCCTTCAGCTGATCCGCGGCGATGCCGATGGCGTCCCAGGCGATGCGGACGTCGGCCTCGGTGGTGCGCAGGTTGCCGATCGCCATCCGCAGCGCGTACGCGCCGCGGGCGGTGGTGTGGGAGATGAAGGCGGCGCCCGAGGTGTTGACGGCCTCCTCGATCGCCTGGTTGGCGGTGTCCCCGGCCCGGTGCCGAAAGACCACCGTGCTGAAAGGGACGGGGGCCAGGAGCTCGAAGTCGGAGTCGGCCTCCACCCACTCCCGCAGCCGCTGCGCCATCGCCAGGTGGCCGGCGATCAGCTCCCGCGCCCGCTCCAGCCCGAAGGCGCGGAGCACGAACCAGAGCTTGAGGCCCCGGAAGCGGCGCCCTAGGGAGGTCCCGAAGTCCATCAGGTTGCGAACCGAGTCGCCCTCCGGGTTCTTCAGGTAGTCGGGCACGATGCTGAAGGCTCGGCGCAGCATGTCCTCGCGGCGGCAGAAGAGGACGCTGCAGTCCATCGGGGTGAAGAGCCACTTCATGGGATTCATCACCAGCGAGTCCGCCTGCTCGCAGCCCGCGAGGACCCCCCGGTGCGATGGCAGGATGGCGGCCGCGCCCCCGTAGGCGGCGTCGACGTGGAGCCAGAGGCCCTCGCGGCGGGCGACCGCCGCGATCTCCGGCACGGGATCGATCGAGGTGGTGCTGGTGGTGCCCACCGTCGGCACCACCGCGAACGGCGTCAGGCCGGCGGCGCGGTCGCCAGCGATCGCGGCCTCCAGCTCGTCGACGCGCATCCGGAACTGGTCGTCGGTGGGGACGCGGACGCAGCCGGCCTGGCCGGTGCCCAGCACCAGCCCCGCCTTCTCCACGCTGGAGTGGGCCTCGGCCGACGTGTAGTAGCGGAGGCGGCGGCCGTCCACGCCCTGGCGGCGCACGTCCAGGCCGGGGATCGCCTCCCGGGCGGCCGTCAGCGCGTAGAGCGTGCTGCTGGAGGCCGTGTCGTTGATTACCCCGCTGAACCCGGCCGGCAGCCCGATCGCCTGCCGCAGCCAGTCGGTGGCCAGCTCCTCGATCTCGGTCGCGGCGGGCGACGTCCGCCAGAGCATGCCGTTGACGTTGAGGGTGGCGATCAGGAGCTCGGCCAGGATCCCGGGAGCCGATGAGCTGATCCCGAAGTAGGCGAAGAAACGGGGGTGGTTCCAGTGCGTGATGCCGGGCAGGACGACGCTTTCGAAGTCGTCGAGCAAGGCCGCCAGCGGCTCCCCCGCCTCGGGGGCGGCGGCGGGCAGCGCGGCGCGGATGGCGCCCGGCTCGACCTGTGCCAGCACCGGCCGCTCGCGGACCGTGTCGAGATAGCGCACCACCCAGTCGGAGGCGCGCTCGAGCGCGGCGCGCAGCTCGGCGGAGTCGGGTTCCACCGGTCAGGCCTCGGCCGGCAGGTTGAAGGTGATCTCGTACATCCCGCCGTGGAGGCGGGCCTGGTGGATCCAGCCCATCTTGCGCAGCAGCCGCAGCATCGACTGGTTCTCGGGCAGCACGATCAGCGTGAAGGTGTCGATGCCGTGCTCGCGGGCGACCCGCGCCAGCATCGTCAGCAGCTGGGAGCCCAGGCCCTGGTGCTGGAAATCGTCGACCACGGAAACCGCGACCTCGGCCACGCTGGTGCCGGCGATGCGGTCATAGCGGGCCACGCCGACGATGTGCTCGTGCTCGTGGGCGTGGCCGAGCCGGTGGGTTGCACAGAGCGCGTAGCGGAGCTCGCCGTCGACCTGGGCCAGCCGGTGCGCGAGATCCTCGGGCAGCCGCTTCAAGGGCGAGAAAAAGCGGAAGTAGACGGTCCGCTCGGACATCCGGGAGAAAGCGTTGTGGAGCTCGGCTTCGTCGTCTGGCGTGAGCGGGCGCACATGCACCCGGGAGCCATCGCGGAGCTGGAAGCTGGTCTCGTGCGTCGCCGGTCCGCCCACGGGTAGCCTTTGTACACCTTGGACGACGCCCGGCGATGGGGGTCGATCGACGCGCTCGTCGAATGGCTGCGCTACCGCGCTCCCGAGGAGGCCTTCATGGTCGGTGGGGACGCGGAGCTCGCCGCCCGCTTCTACGGCCGGCTGGCGGAGTGGCTGTTCGCGCTCGCCCTGCTCTCCTTCTGGCGCCTCAACCGGCGCGGCGACTGCGCCGACTGCGCGGCCGCCCTCCAGCGCCTGGCGCCCGAGCACCCGGTGCTCCGCGAGCTCCTCCGCGAGCGCCCGGACATCGCCTCCCGGATGCGGGTGCCCCACGTCTCGCCGGAGCGCCGGTTCCCACCGCTCGACCCCCAGGCCCGGATCGTGGCGCTCAGCGAGCTGCTCGCCCGGCAGCTGCAGCGCGACGACCTGGCGGGCTTTGCGCGGGCCTGCCAGGACGCCGGCGAAGACGTGCTGCCGCTCGCGGTCGGCCTCGACGTATAGCCTTTGTTACTCATTTGATCACCCGAACACTGCCCTCTCGGTCCGAGGTGGCGCGCGAGCACACCTGGGACGCCGAGAGCGTCTATCGCACCGAGGCCGACTGGCAGGCCGACTTCGACGAGGTGGCAGCCCGGCTGCCCGACCTGATGGAGTTCAAGGGGCACCTGGGCGCCGGGCCCGACCAGGTCGCCGACTACTTCGCCGCCTCCGAAGCCGTGCTCCGGAGGCTGGGCCGGATCACGGTCTACGCCGGCATGTTCAGCGCCGTCGACAGCTCCGACCAGGCCGCCACGGCGCGCTCGGAGCGGGTCCGCTCGCTGGCCGCGCGCGTCTACGCCACGATCTCCTGGGCGGAGCCCGAGATGCTCGCCATCGGCATCCCCCGGCTCCGGCAGTGGGCCCGCGACCACGACCGCCTCCGCGTCTACGACCACCATTTCGAACGCCTAGGCGAGCGCCAGGCGCACGTGCGCTCGGACGAGGTGGAGGAGGTTCTGAGCCTGGCCGCCGAGCCGCTTCAGGCGGCGGCCTCGATCCACGGCACGCTGGCCAATGCCGAGCTCGTGTTCGACCCCGCGACGGGGACCGCCGGCAACCATTACGAGGTCGCCCAGGGCACCTACGCCGACCTCCTCAGCCACCCCGACCGCGAGGTCCGGCGAACGGCCTGGGAGAACTACGCGGATGCCCACCTGGCCCTCAAGCGGACGATGGCCGCGGCCCTGGCGACCGGCATCCGGCGCGACGTCTTCTTCGCCCGCGCCCGGCGCTACTCCGATTCGCTGGAGGCCGCGCTGGCCCCCAACAACATCCCGGTCGAGGTTTTTCACAACGTGATCGCCGCCTTCCGGGCCAACGCCCCTACCTGGCACCGCTACTGGCGCCTGCGCAAGCGGGCCCTCGGCCTCGACCACCTGCACGTCTTCGACACCCGGGGGCCGCTGTCGGGGGCGCGGACCCCGGTGCCCTACCGGCAGGCGGTGGAGTGGATCGCAGAGGGGCTGAAGCCGATGGGCTCGGAATACGTGACGGCGATGCGGCGGGGCGCGCTCGAGGAGCGCTGGGTGGACATCTACCCCAACAAGGGCAAGCGGATGGGCGCCTTCTCGATGGGGGTGCCCGGCACCCACCCGTTCATCTTCATCAGCTACAACGACAACGTCTTCAGCATGAGCACGCTGGCCCACGAGCTCGGCCACTCGATGCACAGCTGGTACTCGAAGGGACGGCAACCCTACGTCTACGCCAACTACGGGCTGTTCGTAGCCGAGGTGGCGTCCAACTTCCACCAGGCGATGGTGCGGGCGCACCTGCTGGCCACCAACCCGAACCCCGACTTCCAGATCAGCCTGATCGAGGAGGCGATGGCCAACTTCCATCGCTACTTCTTCATCATGCCCTCCCTGGCCCGCTTCGAGCTCAAGCTCCACCGCCGCTTCGAGCGCGGTGAGGCGGTGACCGCCGACGGCATGACGGAGCTGATGGCCTCCCTGCTGGACGAGGTCTACGGCGGCGAGGTCGAGCACCGGGCGCCACCCGACCGCGAGCGCTCGGGCATCACCTGGGCGCAGTTCCACACCCACCTCTACAGCAACTTCTACGTCTACCAGTACGCGACCGGGATCGCGGGCGCGCACTGGCTGGCGGAGCGGGTCCTCCGAGGCGAGCCGGGTGCGGTCGACAGCTATATCAACTTCCTGTCGGCGGGCTCCTCGATGTACCCGCTGGACGCGCTGCGCATGGCAGGTGTCGACATGGCGTCGCCGGAGCCGGTCAACAAGGCCTTCGAGGTGATGGCCGGCTACGTCGAGCGGCTGGAGAAGCTGCTCGCCGAGCGGGCCGCGACGCCGGCCTCCCCCCGGGCCATCTGACCAAGGGGCGTCAGGAGTCCTGCCCGCGGGCAGCTACCAGGCTCCCGGCGCCCCCTGGAGCTTTCTAGACTCTCGGCGTGCAGTCCCCGCCCGAGGCGGTGATCCTGGAGCCGGTGGCCTCCGGCTACTCCGACCGCGACCTGGCGATCCTCGCCGCCGGCGGGGTGCTGGGGGTGATCGCGATCGTCCTCACCGCGTACTACCTGCCCCCCGGCCTGGTGCTGTTCGTGGTCCTCCTCCTCGGCTACCCCGGGCTCGGGCTCTGGAGGACGATCCGCCGCGACCGGCGGGCGCCGGCGCCGCGCTTGGTCCTGGGACCGGACGCCATGGAGGCTGGCGGCGAGCTCCGCATCCGCTGGAAGGACATCACCGAGATCGCCTCCCGCACCCCGATGGGGCCCCGGGCCGCGAGCGGGCCGCTGATCGGGATCCGGCTCAACCGGGTGGCGCCGGTGCAGCCGATGTCCTCGACCCTGCGCAGGCTGGGCCTCGGCGGCTACGACGGCTACTTCGACGTCACCATCCCGCCCGCATACGCGCAGACGCCGGCCGAGATCCTGGCTCTCATGGAAGCCCTCCGCCGGCGAGCCGCGGCGGCGCCGGCCCTCGACATCAGGCGAGCCGCCACCCCCCGCCCGGCGGCCCCAGTGCGGGGCCGGCGGAAGGCTCGCCGGCGCCCCCCCGCGCCGCCGCCACCGCCGGCGTGACCGCCGGCATCCTGGAGGGGCTCCGGGTCCTGGAGGTGTCTGCCTTCGTGGCCGCGCCGCTGGGGGGCGCCACGCTTGCCGCCATGGGCGCCGACGTGATCCGGGTCGATCCCGTCGGGGGCGGCATCGACTCCCGCCGCTGGCCGCTGCACGAAGGCCGCTCGCTCTACTGGGCGGGCCTCAACCAGGGCAAGCGCTCGGTGACCGTCGACACCAGGTCGGAGGCGGGCCGCGAGCTGGTGGCGAGCTTGGCCCGGGCGGCGGGCACCGTGCTCACCAATCTGCCGGTCGCCGGCTGGATGGCGTGGGAGGCGCTGGCGGCGGGACGGCCGGACCTGGTGCTGGTGGCGATCACCGGCAACCCGGACGGGACCTCCGCCGTCGACTACACGGTCAATGCCGCCGCCGGCTGGCCTTTCGTCACCGGACCGGGCACGCACGAGGGTCCCGTCAACCACGTGCTTCCGGCCTGGGACGTGGCGACCGGCTTCCTGGCCGCCGCCGCCCTGCTCGCAGCCGACCGCCACCGGATCCTGATCGGCGCCGGGCAGGCGGCCACGATCAGCCTGGCCGACGTGGCGCTGGCCGTCACCGCCCACCTGGGCGCGGTCGCCGAGGCGGTGCTGGAGGCGGCGCCCCGGCCGCGGATCGGCAACGACACCTACGGCACCCTGGGCCGCGACTTCCGGACCCGGGACGGGCGCTACCTGATGGCGCTGGCGCTGACGCCGCGCCAGTGGCGGTCGCTGTGCGCCGCGGTGGGCATGGAGTTCGGAGCCGAGTTCGAGCGCGAGGAGGTGCGCTTCGTTCGCCGGGCCGAGGTCTGGGCCCGGCTCGAGCCGTGGGTGGCCGAGCGCACGCTGGCCGAGGTGGGCCGCGCCTTCGACGAACACGCGGTGCTCTGGGGGCCCTACCGAACCTTCCAGCAGCTGGTCGCCGAGGACACCCGGCTGCGCGACAACCCGATGTTCTCCGAGGTCGAGCAGCCCGGGGTGGGGACCTGGCCCGTCACCGCCTCCCCGGTCGCCTTCGGCGGCGTGCCCCGAGTCGGCCCGCGGCGGGCCCCGGCCCTGGGCGAGCACACGGACCAGGTGCTGACCGAGCTGTTGGGCCTATCCCCCGAAGAGCTGGGCAGGCTCCGCGGTCAGAAGGTGATCGCGTAGGGAATGCCGGGGCCGCGTACGCGGCCCCGGGGCGAAGCCCGGCCAGGCCGGGCGAGCCCGCCGCGCCAAGCGCGGCGAAGGGGGGTTCGGGGGGCGCAGCCCCCCGCTTGAACAGGCGCAAACGCCCGCAGAAGAAGAGGCTGCAGCGCCCGAAGGCGCTGCGCCGGGCACGGGCTGAACGGAGGATGAGAAGCCCCTCCTGGCTGGGCGGCGAGAACGCGTGCCCCTAGACCTTGCAGGACCACTGGCCGGGACCGTACTTCGAGTACAGCCAGGCCGCGGCCAGGGCGTTGGCGTTGGGATCGAAGGGCGACTGGGCGCGCCAGGGCGTGCCCGCCCACGTCGTGGCCAGGAACTGGAACAGGCCCGCCGCCCCGCTGGAACGGTTGACGGCGTAGGGGTTGAAGTTGGACTCGCACTGCGCCAGCCGCAGCGCCCAACTGACCACGGCGGGGCCGAGTGGCGCCCAGGCGGCGATGATGATCGCCCGCATGTCGCCGCCGGCGGCCGGCAACGCCACCGGGGCCGGGGGCGGCGGCGGTGGCACCGCGGCCCGGCTGGCGGCCGCCGCCGCCGCTTCGGCGGCCGCCGCCAGCTCGACCAGCCGGGCGTACTGCGCCTCCA
>WNGK01030184.1_pt1 | contig 10403 bp, 11 predicted proteins | sample 5400601 | NCBI WGS metagenome assembly WNGK01 (sample SAMN13153376, study PRJNA577476) | soil metagenome | isolation source: 60 cm soil or saprolite under Garry oak tree replicate 1 | place: USA:California | collected 2016-06-15
GTCCGCGAGGTACATGCCGCCCGTGGGCCCCGCGATGAGATGGGCCAGCTCCAGGACGCGGACGCCCTCGAGCGGCCGCACGGGCGCGTCTGTCATGGCCGCCACAACCTACCACAGCTACCGGGGTCGCCGCCCGCTCATGAGCACGGCCGTGAACTCGGCGCCCAGGATGAACACGATGCCGGAATAGTAGGCGAACATGCCAAGGCCGACGAGGGCGCCCAGGGGGCCGTAGATCTTGTCGTAGACGCCCACGCGCAGGATGTACCAGCGGAAGCCTTGTTTCGCGACTTCCCACAGGAGCGCGGCGAGGAGGGCACCCGCGAAGGCCGCTCCCGCGGGCACCCGTCGGTGGGGGAAGTAGCGGTACATGATGAAGAAGAGCATGGTGCTGAAGCCGACGGCGAGGGTGAGGGAGAGGGTACGGATCCACTCGGCCGGCATCTGCCGCGGGGTGAGCACGAGAATACGGATCCACGAGAAGAGATCGAAGATGAGGATGCTGCCGAGGAAGAGGACACCCATGCAGAAGAGCAGGAGGAGATCCTTGCCGATCTCGCGCAAGAGTCCCGGCCCGCGGGTGAAGCCGAAAATATCGTTCAGGACGAGGCGGAGGGAGGCGAAGAGCTGGCTCGCGAAGAGGAGGAGCACGGCGGTACCGAGGAGGCCGGAGAGGCTCCGGCGCCTGATGATCTGGCTCAGCGCCTCGTGCACCTCGCCCTTGTAGACGGGGATGATCTGCGCGAGCTGGTTGAGCACGATCTCGGAGGCCGTCCGGCGGCTCAACACGAAGCCGGCGAGGGCCACGATGAAGAAGAGAATGGGGACGAGGCAGGTCAAAAAGCTGAAGGCGAGCCCGGCCGCCTGAAAGAATCCCCGGTGGGCGCGAAAGTTCGCGACCGCCGTGCGAAGCGTCCTCATGACATCCGCTACACCACGCTTTTGATGAGCCCGCCGTCCACCTGCACGACGCAACCGGTGACGTACGAGGCGCGCTGGGAGCCCAGGAAGACCACCATGTCGCCGAACTCCTCGGGAGTGCCGATGCGCCCCATGGGGATGTCGGGAGTCGAGCGCGTGGCGATCCACTCGTCGAGGCTCGTCCCCGCCCGCGCGGCCAGGTCCTTCTGGTGGCCGATGAAGCGGTCGGTGCGGATCCGCCCCGGCAGGACCATGTTGACGGTGATGCCGTCCTTGGCGAGATCGTTGGCGAGGGTCTTGAACATGCCCGCGATGCCCGGCCGAATGCCGTTCGAGAGGATGAGCCCTTCCACGGGCTGCTTGACCGAGCTCGACTGGATAGCGAGGATGCGCCCCCACTTCTTTTTCTTCATGTCGGGCAGCACGGCCCGGATGAAGCGCACGGTGGAGAGATGGACCTGCTGGAAGGCAGCCAGCCAGTGCTCATCGGTCATCTGCTCGAAGGGCCCGGGGGGCGGCCCGCCCACATTGGCCACGAGCACGTCCACGCCTCCCCACTTCTCGCGCGTCTTCGTCACCACGCGCTCGATGTCCTCCGGCTTGTTCGCGTCGGCGGGAATGGCGAGCACCTCGGCCCCCGTGCGCTTTCGCACGTCCTCGGCGGCCGCGCTGAGGTCGGCCTCTCCGCGGGAGCACATGGTCACGTGGGCACCCTCGGCCGCGAAGCCCATGGCGGAGGCTTTGCCCATGCCCTTGCTCGCCGCCACCACCAGCGCCACTTTGCCCTTGAGCCCCAGGTCCACGAAGCCCTCCGTTCAGGAAATCTGCTTGTAGAAGTCCGCCCGGCTGCCGCCGGTCACGTCGAGGCGCTTGAGCTCGCTGTCCCGCATCACCTCGAGGGCGATCCGCTCGCCGGGGCCGCGGCGCCACAGCGAGAGGTAGAGCTCCTTGCGCGTGGGCACCTGCAGCGCGTCGAGCGACACGATGACGTCGCCTTCCTTGATGCCGGACTTGGCGCCGGGGCCGCCCGGCACGAGGCCGGCCACCACCACCCCTTCGTCGACGGGATGAGCGAAGACACCGAGCCACGCTCTGGGCGCCCGACTGACCACGCGGCCGTGACGGAGATACTCCTCCCGGTGACCGAGATAGCACTCGCCGGGAATGGCGAGGGAGGAGCGCACGATCTCTCCGAGGTTGAGCGATACCACCCCGACCATGCGTCCCGTCACCGTGAAGAGCGGGCCACCTCCGAAGCCCGGGTTCGAGGCGGTCGACACCAGGCTGCGATCGAGCATGTACTCCCAGTACGCTTCGAACTCGCCCAGGTAGCTCAGCAGACCGCCGGATACCCGTCGCTCGCGCGGGCCGGTGGCCGCGAGCGCGAACACGGGCTCGCCGCGATCGAGGTCCTCCGACGAGGCCACCGGCACCGCGGGCAAGCCTGTCCGCTTGACCTTGAGGAGGGCCAGGCCCAATTCGAAGTCCTGGGCCACGATCTCCGCGCGCTGGGTCCGTCCTTTCACGAAGCTCACGTGTATCGTCTCACCGCCCATCACCACATAGTTGACGGTGAGAATGAGCCCCGACGGATCGATGACGATGCCCGTGCCCATGCGCTCATCGCCCAGCATGCGCGTGGAGGGATGGGCGGTGGGCACTTCGGTGTGGATGTGCACCACCGAGGCGAGGAGCCGCTTGACGAGCTCGACCGAGGCATCCATGGGTCAGTCGCCCACGCTAGCACGCCGCGCGGGGAGAGGGCAACGGCTGAGGGAGTATCAGCGGGCCGGCGCGCCTTTGAGCACGCGCGCGAGAAAGATCTCGACCTTCCGCCGGGCGTCGGCGGCGGCATCGGCGTCGTAGGCGACGGTGACGCCAAAGGTCCCCAGATTGAACGGCTGCTCGATATCCTTGAGCACCTGCTTCTGCTGACCGACCACGTCGAAGTAGTGATAGACGCCCGGGTACTCGACGAGGGTCACGTCGGCCCCGCGCGCCTTCACGTTCGCCGCCATCTCCCGGCAATAGTGGGGCGGCGTCCAGTCGTCCGATCCGCCGATGAGGAGAAGGAGCGGCCGTATGACCAGCTCCTTCGCGTAGTCTCGACAGCCGCCGGGATACATGGCGACGGCCGCCGCGTAGCCGACGTTGGGCAAGACCACCCCGCGCGCGCGGGCCCGCTCGAGGGTGGGCCCGTTGATCACTGACATGGCGAAGACCCCGCCCTGCGACCAGCCGAAGGAGGCCACGCGCTCCGGAATGACGAACGGCTGCGTCTGGAGATACTTGAGCGCTCCGATCGCATCATCGAAGCGCGCGGTGGCGGGGCCGGCCGGTTTGTCGTCGGACTTGCAGTCGGCGGGCTCCTTGCGCGGCCCGAAGCTGTCCACCACGAAGGCGACATAGCCACGCTCGGCGAGCCAGCGGGCCCAGGCATTCACCTGAGGCGAGACGCCCTGACAGCCGTGCAACAGCACGAGGGCGGGGAACGGCCCGACGCCGTCGGGCCTGGTGAGGCGACCTTCGACACGATCCGGTTCTTTCGGAGTGGCGCTCTCGAACGAGATCGGCCTCGCGCAGGCCGCGGTGACCGCGAGCGCACACACGAGCATGGCGGCGGGAAATGTTCGCGGCATCCGTCGAAGTATAGCGCGGCTGCCCTGAGGTACAATTACGGATGACACATGACCGAACGTGAATGGCCGGAAGAGGCACGCGAGCATTTCGAGCGCGGCTACGAAGCGCAGATGGCCGGGCGCCTCGAGGAGGCCATCGACCGCTACGGCCGCTCCTTGGCCATTCACCCCACGGCGGAAGCGCATACCTTTCTCGGCTGGGCGCTGTCCTTTCAGGGCAAGCACGAAGAGGCCATCGCGGAGTGCAAGCGCGCCATCGCCGTGGACCCGACCTTCGGCAATCCGTACAATGACATCGGCGCCTGCCTGATCGAGCTGGGCCGGGCCGACGAGGCCGTGGAGTGGCTGGAGCGCGCGAAGATCGCCCCACGCTACGAGCCACGCCACTATCCCTTCCTCAATCTCGCGCGCGTGTATGTGCGACAGCACAAGGTGCGTGAAGCCATCCGGGAGCTCGAAGGCGCCATCGCCATCGAGCCTCGCGATACCGTCGCGCGGCAAGAGCTCCACCGCCTGATCGGCCTGCTGAATTGACCGGCGCGCCGCCGCCCTTCTACGCCAATCGCCTCCTCTTCGGGCGGGCGGCCGTCCCAGGGCAGCTCGCCTTCGCGGCGGGAGACGCCACCGTCCGCGTCTACTCGCGCGATGGGCAGACCCGCGCCAGCGACGAGCCCTTCCGACCCTTCCTCCTCCTCACGGATCCCGATCTGCTCAAGGGCTTCAAGGGTGAGGCCACCGTCACACCCCTCGACGGGCCGGGCGCCTATCGGTGGCTGGCGGAATTCCCCTCGTGGTTCCAGTGTCTCAAGGCGCGGGATCATTGCCGGGAGGCCTCGGGCCGCATGTCGGGAGCGCCCGAGGCGCCCTATCAGTTCTTCCCGGACCCCGTGCATCAGTTCCTGCTTCGGACCGGCCGGACGTCCTTCCTCGGCATGACCTTCGGGGAACTCCGCCGCATGGCCGTGGACATCGAGGTCACCACCGCGTCCGGCTTCGAGTTTCCCAATGCCGCGCGCGAGTCGGATCGCATCATCGCCATCGCCATCGCCGACTCCACGGGGTTTCAGACCGTGCTGTCGGGAGCGGAGATGTCCGAGGCCGATCTGCTCCGCGAATGCGGCCGCATCATCCTCGAGCGCGATCCCGACGTGCTCGAGGGCCACAACATCTTCCGCTTCGACCTCGAGTACATGGAGGCCCGCGCGCGGCGACTCAAGGTGCCGCTCCGGTGGGGACGGGACGCCTCGACGCTGTCCGGCTACCCCTCGCGCATGCAGGTCGCGGAGCGGACCATTGCCTACCGCCGTTATCGGGTGGAAGGCCGCCACATCGTGGACACGTGGATACTCGCCCAGCTCTACGATGTCGGCGCGCGTGATCTCGAGTCCTATGGCCTCAAGGACGTCGCGCGCCATTTCGGGATCGCGGCCCCGGATCGGACCTACCTCCCGCCGGAGGACATCCCGCGCATCTTCCGCGAGGACCCCGCCACCCTCATGGCCTACGCTCGCGACGACGTCATCGAGACGCTCGGGCTCTCCGCCATCCTCGCGCCGCCCTATTTCGTCCAGGCCCAGGCCCTCCCCCTGTCCTACGAGTCGGTGGTGCTTCGGGGGAATGCGACCAAGATCGACGGTCTCCTCCTGCGGGAATGCCTGCACCAGGGGCGCGCCGTGCCCGCGCCGGGGGCGGGCAAGGGCGTGGCGGGCGGCTACACGGCCATGCTCCTGTCAGGGGTGGCCAGCAATGTCCTCCACGTGGACGTCACCTCGCTCTCGCTCATGCTGGCCCGCGGCATCGCTCCCGCTGCCGATTCGCTCGGGGTGTTCCCTACCCTCCTGCGCGATCTCCGGGAGTTCCGCGTGGCCGCCAAGCGCGCGTCACGCGAGGCGGAGTCCTCCGAGGAGCGTACGCAGGCCGGAGCGCTCCAGCAGACCTTCAAGATCCTCATCAATTCCTTCTATGGCTACCTCGCTTTCTCCCAGGGACACTGGAACGACTACGACGCCGCGAACCAGGTCACGGGCGAAGGGCGTGACCTCGTCCAGGCCCTCGTGGCCAGGCTCGGCGAGCTCGGGGCCGCGGTGATCGAAGTCGACACCGACGGCATCTACTTCACCCCGCCCCCGGCCCCTATCCCCACCGCCTGCGATGGCCAGGCTGCGGGGGATAGCGAGAGCCAACTCATCGCCGAGCTGGAGCACGTCCTCCCCGCGGGCATCCAGCTTGAGCTCGACGGCCGCTACGAAGCGATGCTCTCGTACAAGATGAAGAATTATGTCCTCCTCGACGCGCGCGGCAAGCTCTTGATCAAAGGCTCCGGTCTCCGCTCGCGCGGCATCGAGCTCTTCCAGCGGCGCTGGATGGAGCAGATGTTCCGTCTCCTCCTCAGCGGGCGGCGGGAGGAGATTCCCGCCCTCGTGGCGCGCTGGCGCGAGGACTTCGAGGCCCATCGCGTGCCCCTCAAGCAGTTCATGAAGACGGAGACCCTGCAGGAGTCGCCCGCCGGTTATCAGGAGAAGCTTCGCGCGGGCAAGCGCAACCCCGCCGCCGCCTACGAGCTGGCCCTGCGCTCCGCGCGCCCGTATCAGCCCGGCGATCAAGTGTCCTATTACGTCTGCGGCGCCGACAAGCGCGTCAAGGTGAACGAGACGGCCAAGCTCGCCACCGAGTGGAATCCCGCGACGCCCCGAGCCCCCCGATTCCGAGCCTCCTGTTCAGCTACCACTCGAGCAGTAGCTGGCGCGGGCGCGCCGGGCGCTCCGTGGCCATGCGCTCGGACCGGCTCCGCGCGGGGAAGCCCGCCTCGAGCGCGACCCTCGTGGCGAGCCGCTCGATGCGCTCGCGATAGACAGCGCCGGCGACGCTCCCTCCTCCATAGAGCGCGCGGTAGCGCGGCAAGAGCTTCGGGAACTCGCGTCCGATGAACTCCAGGAAGAATCCGTGGGTCTCCCCGCGGAGAAAGAGCACATTCCAGATCGCCTCGCGAGCCCCCGCCTGCCGGGCCCCGGTGAAGAGCGCGCGCAGGCCCGCTTCCGTGTCCGTGAGGAAAGGCAGGACGGGCATGGCAAAGAGCCGCGCCGGCACTCCCGCCGCGACCAGCGTCGCCATGGCCTCGAGCCGGAGATCGGGCCGTGGGGCCCGGGGCTCGATTTGCCTCAAGAGCGGGGCGTCCATCGATGCGAGCGAGACATTGACGATGAGATCGCTCCGGCCCGCGATCTCTGTGAGCAGCTCGACGTCTCTCGCGATGCCCGCCGATTTCGTGGTGATGCCGACCCGAAGCCCAGGCACCCGGGCGACTGCCTCGAGCACCCGGCGCGTCACCTCGAAGCGGGCTTCCGCGGGCTGATACGGATCCGTGACCGCGCCGATCGCCACCTCCTCGCCACTCTCGAGAGCGCGCCGGAGCCGGGACGCCAGCTTGACAGGATCGGCCTGTTTCACGTAGATACGTCTCTCGAACTCGGCCGGATCGGCGTGGCCGAGGTACCCGTGCGTAGGCCGCGCATAGCAGTAACGACAGCCGAACTCGCATCCGCGAAACGGATTGACCGTCCAGCCGAAAGGAAAGCGCGGGTCCTTCAGTCTATTCACGAGCTCTTCAGTCTCAAGAGGGCGGAACTCCACGCTCCTCCGCTGGTCTACGATGGCACCGATCCGTTTCACGAATGCCGGTGCCGGTTCCCCTCGCTTGTTCGCCATGTCGTCACCTGTTTAGTATACATGAGCCTAGAAAAGGCCCCGAGGTTTCCCCCGGGGCCGTCCTCTCTATCTTTTGTCTAGCGGCGCCAGCCGCCCCCACCGCCACCCGGTCCACCGCCACGCGGGCCGCCGGCACTGCGCGCGCCACCACCCCCGGCGCCACGTTGCGGCTGAGGACGCGCCTCGTCCACCACAAGATTGCGGTCGCGGAAGAGTCGGCCGTTCAGCATCTCGATCGCCTTGGCCGATTCCTCTTTCGTCGTCATCTCGACGAATCCGAAGCCTCGCGGACGCCCGGTGAACTGGTCGGTCACGATCCGAACCGACTCTACCGTGCCGGCCTGCTGGAACAGCTCACGGAGATCCTCCTCCGTGGCCTGGAACGAAAGATTGCCGACGAACAGCTTTGCGGGCATCGCTGGCCTCCTGCCGCGATCAGGACCGACGGTATGTTCTCCTCGGGCCTCCGGCGGCGCATGGGGATGATTCCCCGTAAAACGCGTCCGCAGTAACAGGTCCAGCATCCAGACCCGTTTTGCGTGCGCGTACCATACTGATGCGCCCATCGGGTGTCAAGAACAAGTTCGCATAGTCGAACAGGCGGATGTTCTTTATTTCACGAAGTCTTATGCCTTTGGCCCCATGAAATGGAGCGGAATTGGCTGTCCAGGGCTAGAGGTAAACACCCCGGCTCATGCCGCCATCCAGCGTGACGGCGATGCCCGTAAGAAAGGCAGCCCGGTCCGAAGCAAGGAAGCAGACGAGGTCGGCGACCTCCTCCGGTAGCGCGATGCGCCCGAGGGGCAGGCTCCCGCTCTGCTCCTTGATGTACGTCTCGAGATCTTTGCCCGCCGCCTCGGCTTGCTGACGCTGGAGACTGTCCCATCTATCCGTCTTGACCGGGCCGGGCGAAACGGCCGTGACGAGAATGTTGGACGGCGCCCCCAGATCGGCCAAGGCCTTGGTGAAGTTGATGAGCGCGGCGTTGGCGGCGCCGCCCGTCATGTAGGTCGTCGCGGGATTGCGCGCGGCCATGCCGACCACGTTGACGATGCGTCCTCCGCCCTGCTCTCGCATACGTGGAAAGACGGCGCGGGCCATCCGGATATAGCCGAGCAGCTTCAGGCTCCAGCCGGCGACCCACTTGTCGTCAGGGATGCTGAGGAAGTCGCCCCCCTTGATTGCTCCCGCATTGTTGACGAGGACGTCGAGCCGTCCGAGGCGACGCACGGCCTCGGCCGCCGCGCGCTCCACGCCGTCGAGGGTGCTCAAATCGACGGCAATGCTCTCGACGACCTTGCCCGTATCCCTTTTGATCGCCGCCGCGGCGTCATCGAGCGCCACCTGGCTCCGCGAACAGATGACGACCCGTGCACCTTCCGCCGCCATCGCTTGGGCGGTGGCCTTCCCTATGCCCTTGCTCCCTCCCGTGATCAGCACCGTCTTGCCCCCGAGACCCAGCTCCATGGCTTTCTCCTGATTTGAGGTCGTGTCTATTCGTGCGTAGCGTGGCGCTCGATCATTTCATCCCAGGTTCCCGCCCCTAGTCCGTCCGCCCACTGCCGTCCCTCCGAATCGGCGCCATAGTATTCGGCCATGTACACGGACGCCTCGCGCCGCGCCTGGAAGAGGCGCCACACGTGGGCGACGCTGCCTCCCGGCCGCCGCAGATAGAAGACAGGGTCCGTGGGTGTCTGGGGCTGGTACTGGTTTCGCTGACCGAATCGATCCAGGGTGATCCAGGCGGCGGCGATGCCGTGCGCCGACAGCACGCGTGTTTGGAGCGACTCCTCCGCGGGAAGCGAGTCGATGTCGCAGAGCTTCGGTCCGTAGTAGACGGGCACGGCGGCTGCGCCGAGCTCGAGCTTCGCTCGCAAGGGTTCGCCTGTCCCGTCGAGGAGCGTCTTCGCGGACTCTCCCATCCAAAACTCTCCGCGGGCATAGAGATCCGGCCAGGCCTCCACGAGGCGACCGGGCGCCACGAGCGGTCGGCGGCGCGCGATCTCTCCGCCGTCGGCCACGAGGTAGAGCCTACCCACGCCGTCCGCCACACGGCGTATCAGTCATCGACCGTCCTCACGGGGAAGCGCGGGACTTCGTTCCAGTCGAAGGCGCGGGGCGCGTCCTCCCCGAGAGCGAGCACCCGATCGAGGCTTCGCTGCAGGGCCCGACCAAACGGATCGAGGGGCACTCCCTCGAGACTCCGCTCGAGCACACGCGCGCAGCCGTCGTGGAGGAGCGCACGGGCTCCCGCCACGTTCCCGTTGGCGAGATGGGCGAAGCCGACCGCGACCTGTATCAGCCCCTGCAGCGCCTCGCGATCGCTGCCTTCGGCGCGCAGCCAGTAGGGCTCCAGCGAAGTACAGGTGGGCGTGGAAGAGGAGCGCGGCGGACACGAGAGCGGTGGGGAGGGATGGATGCGGCGGGTCGAAGGGACGTACGTGGAGGATCCGTCGCGCCCGCTCCGCCCGCTCGAGAAATTCGGCGTGGTGCTGCTTGAAGCCGCTCTTGATCCGCCACCCGCCGTCGCCACGCTCGAAGATGTCCTCGGGAAACCCGGGGGGCAGCGGGCCCGCGCCCTCGAGCGCCCGCGGATCCGCGCACACCTTGGCCACGGCCTCCAGCGCCTTGCGCGCGTCCGAATCGTGGAGGGCGTCGAGGATCAGCTCGGCCAGCCGATTCCGGAGCGGCAGAGGGAGGGCCATGGACGTGCGGGCGGGCAGGCCCTAGAGTCGCTCGACGCGCGTGCCGGCCAGGAGATCGTGGAGCGCCCGCTTGTCGGTGCGGATGCCCGCCATGATGAAGCCGATGCAGAGGATGATCGCCGACAGGAAGGTAGCGAAGTACCGTCCGGTGGCCTGGCCGAAGGTCAATGGCCCGCCGTTCATGCTCACCACTTTGATCTGGAGCGCCATCTTCCCGAGAGTCTGGCCCCAGAGCCAGTGGAAGATGATGCCGTAGGCGGCGCCGAGGAGCGTGCCGAAGAGATTGACCACTCCCTTCACCGCCATCCCGCCGCTCCCCGAGACCATCCAGCCCGCGCTGAAGAGAATGCCCTGCGCGACGAGGAGCACGACCCCGTCGATCATCACCGCGACGAAGCGGATCCAGAAGCCCGCGGGCCCGCTGGACGAGGTG
>WNGK01020230.1_pt1 | contig 10402 bp, 13 predicted proteins | sample 5400601 | NCBI WGS metagenome assembly WNGK01 (sample SAMN13153376, study PRJNA577476) | soil metagenome | isolation source: 60 cm soil or saprolite under Garry oak tree replicate 1 | place: USA:California | collected 2016-06-15
TCCGTGCTATCGTCATGCACAGGTCCCGCACCTTCCAGGATGTCTCGACAACTCCAGGATAGGCACGGGACCTTGCCTTCGGCTCTCATCAGGACGTTGCGTGATCAGCTTGATACGCCTCACGCCTAGCGCGATGCCCGCCAGGTCGGTGAACCGGCGGGGCATCGTCTTTTCCGTCTTCGTCGGCCGTTCTGTGGTTGCTGATGCGGTGGAGCGCGGAAGGCTGGTTTTCCCAGGGGTGTCCCTGCCCTGCTTGCAGGAGGGCTGATGGACGAAGGACTGATCCAGGTACAGGCGATGGCCACGCGCATCGCGTGCCTGCGGATGACCGCACAACACCTGAAGGCCTTGCACGACAGCGTTGAGCAGGCTTGCCGCCTCCCGGCCAGGTCCCAGTGGGATCGCAAGGCAGCGGCGCACGCGGAGATCTTCCATCTGCTGGCGGACGTGGCCGACGACCCGGTCCTGGCACCGGTGCTCAGCGGTGCCGCCGGATTGATGCACCACCTGATGCTCACGGTCGGGCGGGGGGCTGATGGCATGATCGTCGGCTCGCGCCAGCGACTGCTCGCGCACCTGCGCGCCGGGGACGCAGAAAAGGCCGCGCTTGAGATGGAAAAGCACCTCAGGGGACTGCGCTACATGTGGCGTCTGACTCGCCGCTCAGTGTAGGGATCGCCGGATAGCCGCTCACCACGATACGGCTGGAACGCTTCAGGGACTGCCGCCCATGCGGTCGATCAATGACGCCATCGACAGTCCATATACGGCACAGAATTGATCAAGAGCCTTCGTATCCACCGGATCGGGGAGCGATGTCTCGGCTTCGGACGCGACGTCTGCCAGTCCGGCCCGGCGGAGCATATTGACGATCTCCTGACGGGAAAGGTCCACGGAACCACCTAGTACGCGCCGGCGAATAACCCGTCGACCCACAGAGGGGCGGCGCTGCTGAGGCAGCTCGGAGCATACGGCTTGTTTCGCTGCGACTACTACTTACGGATCGTTGCTCCTAGCTTCGTGCATCGAGCTTGCCCGCGTGGCAGGTCGGCGTCTAGTGAACGGCTACTCACGTGAACGCGATCTCGCTGAGGTCTATCGAGACCACTAGCGGCTCGCCGAGCGCCTGGCCGTCCGGGGATCGCGGATAGACCCTGTGCCTAGTGGGGATCATGACCCCGGCTACTTTCGTGTAGTCCGAGATGTAATGCGCGCCTGCGGTGCCGCCTGCGATCTCGACGTCGTAATCATGGCGCCGGAGCAGGCCGTCGCTACCGACGTAGAGTGTCTGCTCCGTGCTGTGTGTGGCGAGATAGTCCGGCCAGGTCACGTGCAGCCGGCGCCACTGCTCGCCGTTCTCCTGCCATGGGTCAAGCTCCGCCGTCTTGAATCCCGTCATGGCGAAGGTGAAAGGCTGGGTGAGATAGGTCCACATCGCCGTGCCGACGAAGTAAGCCAGTTGAAGAGTTGTCCACGGGGTCTCGAGGGTGTGACCTGCGAACGAGGCCCGCGGCTGCTCCAGGGCTTCGATCACCTCCCCCGTGATGGTCTCGATGGCGACGCGCTGCGCAGTGAACGCACTACGGCGGTCAGGGGCGCCGAACGGATGGTGCGATTCCCGCTCCTGGTGCAGGCTGGCCCGGACGAAGATGTCATCGAGCAAGCCCGGCTGGCCCTTCAGAGCCCACAAGGCGCCGCCCTGAACCAGGCGCGCCGAGACGGCGTCCAGCTGGTTCCAGCGCTCGAGGCCACCGTGGGCCTGGAGGACAGTCTCAAGCAGATCGGTCATTACCCCTTCTCTCCGGCTCGCCGCGACAATGCGTTCTGCGCTGGGCGGCTGCAACCCTGCGATTCTCATGCCGGGAGGACCGCGCTCGTATCCGCCAGCGCACAGTGCAAGTGGCCAGTCGTGGCCTGGCCGCGGTTTCGACGGTCACGCACCCTATCCGGCCTGAGGGGCAATCGACCGAGACCCTATCCCTCCCGGGCCGAGGCGCCAGCTGGAGCAAGCTCTCCTTCGGTGAGCTCGTGCTCGAGGCGCTGCCCCTCGATGTCCGGGTCGGGGACGTACCTGGCGAACCACCGCGGGTGGTACCAGATCCTTGAGCCGACGATCGCCATGACGGCCGGCACCAGCGTGAGCCGCACCACGAAGGCATCCAGGAATACGCCGGCGGCGAAGCTGAAGCCGATCGCCTTGATGGTCGGATCGTTGGTGAACATGAAGGCCACGAAGATGGAGAACATGATCAGCGCGGCCGCGGTGACCACGCGGGCCGACAGCCCGGTGCCTCGTTGCACGGCGCGGCGGGCATCGCCGTTCGTGGTGTACTCCTCCTTGATCCGCGACACGACGAACACCTCATAGTCGCTGGACAGGCCGAAGATGATCGCCAGCATGATGATCGGCAGGAAGCTGATCGTCGCCGCCGGGGTGATGCCGAAGATGTGCTCGCCCCAGCCCCACTGGAACATCGCGACCTGCGCGCCGAGCGCCGCGGCCATCGAGAGCAGGAAGCCCAGGATCGACTTGACCGGCACCAGAATCGTCCGGAAGGCGAACGTCAGCAGGATGAACGCCAGGCCGACCACCACGACCAGGAAGATCGGCAGGGCGCTGGACAGCTTGGCCGAGACGTCGATGTTGGACGCCGTCGTGCCGCCAACCAGGATGTGCGCGCCGGTCTGGCCTTCGATCGCCGCCCGGTCGTCGCGGATCGTGTGCACGAGGGCGGTGGTGGCCGAGTCGCCCGGTCCGGACTTCGGAATCAGCTTGATCAGCGAGATGCCGTTCTGCGTGGTCACCGGGGTCACCTTCGCGACGTCGGGCAGCTTGGTGAGTGCGCCCGCGATCTGCTGGGTGTCCGCGGGGCTGCTGACGTCCTGGGCGACGATCAGCAGCGCGCCGTTGAAGCCATCGCCGAAGCCTTCGGTGGTGAGGTCGTAGGCCTTGCGCTGGGTGTTGTCCTTGGCCTGCGAGGCCCCGCTGGGCAGGCCCAGATGGATCGTCGCCGCCGGAATCGCGAGCACGCCGAGCAGGGCGATCCCGCCGACGAGCACGGGTACCCGGTACCGCACGACGAACCGCGCCCACCCGGCACCGGCCGGGCTGTCCGGGTCAGCGGCGGAACGGCGGGCGACCCGCTCCGCGCGGGCGCCGAGCAGCGGCAGCCGAGTGAACCGAGCCACCTTGGTGCCGGCGAAGCCCAGCATCGCCGGCAGCAGCGTCAGGGCGATCAGCAGCGCGACGGTGACGGAGGCCGCGGCGGCCAGGCCCATGACGGTCAGGAACGGGATGCCGACGACGGTCAGGCCGCACAGCGCGATGATCACGGTGAGGGCGGCGAAGACGACGGAGCTGCCGGCCGTGCCCATGGCCAGCGGCACCGACTCCTCCGGTGTCATGCCGTTGAGCAGGTTGGTACGGTGCCTGGACAAGATGAACAAGCCGTAGTCGATGCCGCATGAGAGCCCGAGCATCAGCGCGACCGTGGTCGAGGCGGAGGCTATCGTCAGCACCGACGCGACGGCGGTGATGCCCATCAAGGTAGTGATCACGCCGATGATCGCGCCCAGGATGGGCATGCCCCCGGCCGCGAGGGCGCCGAAGGTGATCATCAGGATCCCGAACGCGATGATCAGGCCGATCAGCTCGGGCATCTCGGAAATCGGCGTGCGCCAGCCCGGATAGACGCTGCCGTTGTACTCGACCTGCACGCCGTCGGCCTGCACCGGCTTCATCGCGGCCTTGACGGCATTGAGGCTGGAATCCTTCACGGCGGTGGCCGGCGCCGACCACTGCACCTGCCCGAGCGCGATCTGGCCGCTCGGCGACACCAGGTGGCCCTGGAAGGGAGTCGTGACCGCGGAGACCTGCGGAATCGACTTGAGCTTGATCATGGCCGACTCGATCGCCGCCCTGGCGGCCGGATCGGTGACCTTCGCGGTGCCGCGGCTGGTGGCGAAGACGATCGTGCTCTGGCCACCGCTGAACGCCGGCAGCTTGGCGAGCAGGACGGCCGAGGCGTTCTGCGCCTCGGTGCCCGGGATGGTGAAGGTGTCGTTGGTCTTCCCGCCGCTGGCCTGAGCGAGGGCGATGGCGGCGATGGCCGCAGCCAGCCAGACCGCCAGGACCAGCCGCCGTCGCCGGAACGCGAAGCGGGCGAGTCGGTACAGATAGTTCGACATGGGTGGATCTCCACGGCTCGGATACGGGCTCGGTTCCGACGCTAGGGCATTCGCTAGCCGTTCGTCAAGTGAATCGCTAGCCAGTCGTATAGTGAAACACTTGCCGAACGTCTAGTGAACGACTTGCCGGCCAGCTAGTGACTCACTAGCCGTCAGCTTGTATACTGCGAGGCGATCCACACATGAGGAGTCAGCTATGGGGACGCCCGTCAAGGGCATGTCCACCCGGGCCGCGCAGGCCGAGCGGACCAGGCAGCAGATCCTGGAGACCGCGCAGCGGCTGTTCACCGAGCTCGGCTACGACGCCACCTCGCTGCAGATGATCGCCGACGAGATGGGGCTGACCAAGGCCGCCGTCTACTACCACTACCGCGCCAAGAGCGACATCCTGCACGAGGCCATGCGGCCAGGAATCCAGCGGCTCGCGGCCCTGCTGGACGAAGCGGCCGCGATACGCGGGCGGCGGGCCCGGATCGAGCACCTGGTCAACGGCTTCGTCGACTTCCTCATCCAGCATCGCCACTACGCGGTGATGGCGTCCACCGATCCGGCCGCCAAGCGGGACAAGCTGGACGTCGAGGCCATGACGATGCGCCGGCGTGCTCTCACCCTGCTGTTCGGCGACAACCCCACCGGCGCCGAGCGACTCTCCTTCAACGCCATGTTCTTCATCCCGGAGTGCCTGCCCGATCTGGCCGACCTGACCGACGAGGAACTGCGCGAGGCCCTGCAGACGACGATGCTGCGCATGCTGCGAGTCCCGTCCTGATTTGTGTCAAGTGCTTGCCACAACTCCCTCTTGCTGGCATGGTACTTGTATCAGTTAATTGATACAAGTGAGGGAGAGCGTGATGGGCGGCCTGTTGCTGGTGCTGTTGCTGGTGATCGTGGCGTCCCTGTCGGCTGGCGTGGCGCTGGCGGCAAGGCTGGCGCGCGCCGGGAGGCCAGCGACGGTCCTCGTCGCATGGGCTGCGCTTCCGGCTGGAGTCACCCGTCGCACGGCCGGCTGGCGGTGGGCCGGGGTGATCGGCGGGCTGGTCGCAGGCGGTGCGGCTGCGGGCTCGGGCGCGCTCGGCCGCGGGCCGTTGCTGGCTGCCCCAGTGTTCGGGCTGTGCGTCCTCGCTGGTGTCGTGATCGGCGAGACCAGCGTGCGGCCGCCGGGGGGTCGGACCCGGATAGCGGCACTGGAGGTCCGGCGGGTGCGCGACTACCTGCCGTGGGGCCTGGCCAAGGGGGTGATCGCCGCAGCGGCGGTGCTGCTGGCCCTGCTCGCCGTGACCACGGCGACCGGAGCGCCCGACGACCTGGGCCGGCCCGGCAGGATCCTGCTGCTGCGGTGCAGCGCCGCCTTGCAGCAGGGCGCCGGTCCGTGGCCGGGGTCGTTCTACAGCGTGCCGCTCGCCGCTATGGTGGTCGCCGGCCTGATCGCTGCGGGCGCCGCTTTGCGGGTTGTCGTCCGGCGGCCACGCGCTGGCGCAGACCCCGCTACGGTCGCGGCGGACGACGCCATGAGGCATCGGGCCGCCCAGACGATCACCGGCGCCTGCGGCATCCTGGTCGGCCTCCCGCTGGCTGGTGTCTGCCTCGTCACCGCGGGTGCCTTGCTGTCCTTGTCATGCCGCCCGGCGTGGTGGACCTCCGCGGGATGGGCCCTCCTGGCGCTGCTGCCTGCCCTGGCGGCCCTGATGGGCTGGTGCACTGTGTTGCTGCTGACCCCGGGCCGCGCCGTCCCAGGCACGCCCGCCAGATGACGGCCCGTCCTGTGCTGATCGTCGACACAGACGATCCCACACCCCCCTACGAGCAGCTGCGCCGCCAGCTGGCCGACCTGATCGAGTCCGCGGTGCTTCAGCCGGGCGAGCGGCTGCCTCCGCTTCGCCAGCTGGCCGCCGATCTTGGACTGGCCGTCGGCACCGTGGCCCGTGCCTATCGTGAGCTGGAATCAGCGGGGCTGATTAGCTCACGGCACGGAGGCGGGACACGTGTCACCGCGACGGCGCCAGTCCTGTCCGCCGCCCAACGCGAGCAGCTTGTTCATAAGCACGCCAGGGCCTTCGTCCAGCAAGCTGTCCTGCTGGGCGCCGACCAACAGCAGATCCTGGGCGCGGTCACACAAGCCATGGCAAACTAACGGCGCCCCCGCGTTATTCAGTGCCGTCCTCGTCCTTGGTCCAGGCGAAGGGCGCCATTGTCGCGCGGAAACATAAAGAGAGACACGCGTCAGACCACGAGGAAGTAGCTGCAGTACCACCGGTGAGGCGTTCCCGCTCGCAGCCCTAGCCGTCCGGGGTGGGCTCCAGCAGGCTGAGGATGTGCGTGGGGGTGGCCATGGTGTGGTGGCAGATCGCCTCGACGAACGCGGCGGTGATCGGGTCCGGGCGCACGCGGGTGTAGACCGACAGCATGCGCCGCACGGGCGGATCGAGGCGCCGTAGCACGCCGTCGAAGGCCGAGGTTCAGCGCGGACGGGGCTTGTTCCGTGCGCACCGCGGCGCGTGGCGCGAAGCCCGCGGCGGCGCAGGCGGCGTCCAGCACGTCGGCCAGGCCGCTCGGCGGAGTGAAGTGAACCCAGTCGTGGTCGGCCAGGTCGGCGAGCCTTACGGCCGCCCCGATATCCGGCAGCTGCGCACCGGGCGCGGCCGCTAGCACGAATTCCTCGGCCCCGATCTCGCGCACGGGCCCCTCCCAGGCCGGCGGAGTGGGACCGACGGCCAGGTCGGCTTGCCCGGCTTCCATGGCCGCTATCAAGTCGTTGGTGTGCCGGAACTCCACCAGCCGGACCTGGACGTCCGGGTACTTGCGACGCCAGGTCCGCAGCGCCGCCGGCAGCACGCCGACGCTTATCGAGTACAGCGTCCCGACGTGCAGTTCGCCGGCGTCGATACCGGAGGCGCGCAGCGCCGCGCTGGTGGCCCGTTCGGCATGCGCGAGGCTGGCCCGCGCGTGCGGTAGCGCGGTCCGTCCCGCGGGGGTCAGGCGCACCCCGCGGGGCAGGCGCTCGAGCAGCGGTCCGCCCAGCTGCCGCTCGAGGGCCTGGATCTGATGGGAAAGCCCGGGCTGGCTGACGTGCAGGCGGGCGGCGGCCGTGGTGAACGAGCCCTCGTCCACCACGGTGACGAAGTACTCGAGCTGGCGGAGAGATACTGACATGCACGTAGCTTATCGACTCGAGACTATCTATTTATTGGACATATACCGTTGGCGGCGGCAGGCTGCTGCCATGACTTCTTCCGACGCAATGCACTCGCCGGCCCCGTTCGGCCCAGACCCTTACGCCTACCTACCGAAGGTGCCCTCGTTCCAGCTCACCAGCACCTCGGTCAGGAACGGGCAGCCGCTGCCCCTCGAGCAGTTGTCGAAGATGTTCGGCGTGCCTGGCGGGCAGGACCTCTCGCCGCAATTGGCGTGGTCGGGTTTCCCGGCCGGAACGGAAAGCTTCGTCGTCTCGATGTACGACCTGCAGGCCCCGACCGGGAGCGGCTTCTGGCACTGGGTCGTGGCCGACATCCCGGCCGGCACCACCTCGCTGCCGGCCGACGCCGGAGCGCCCGGCGCCACGCATCTCCCCGGCGGCGCGTTCCAGCTTGGCGGGGACGCCGGCGCGCATCAGTATGTCGGCGGAGCGCCGCCGGCAGGCTCGGGAGTACACGAGTACTACCTCACCGTCACCGCGCTGAGCGTGCCCAAGACGGGACTCGGCCCGGACGCGAGCGCGGCCTACCTCGGATTCACCATCGCCGGGCAAACCCTCGCCCGCGCCACGCTGGTCTGCCCGACGCCCGCCTCGGCCGCCTGATGCCGGTCAACCGCTTTTTTCTGCGCAGCCTTAGGAGGTAAAACGGTGCGAGATCTGCGCATGCTGTGCCTGCACGGCTACCACGGCTCGGGCGCGATCCTGCGCCGCCAGATGGCGCCGCTGGCCGCCGCGATCCCCGCCAACGTCGAACTCGTGTACGTCGACGCGCCCTCGCTGTCCGCGGGCGACTTCGGCTGGTGGCACGAGGGTTTCCGCGGCTGGGAACGCACTCGTGACTGGGCCGTCGAGTTGCTGCCCGCCGGGCCGCGCATCGACGGGATCTTCGGTTCAGCCAGGGCGCCGCCCTGACCGGGCTGCTGGCCGCGCTGCGCGACAGCCGCCCCTCGCCCATCCGGTTCGACTTCGCCATCATGGTCGGCGGGTTCACCAGCAGCATGCCGCAGCACGCCGAACTGTTCCGGCACAAGCTCACGATCCCCTCCGTCCACGTGGCCGGCCGTGCCGACGCGATCGTGCCCAGGCGCGACTCACTGCTGCTCGCCGAGCGGTTCGCCGACCCGATGATCATCGAGCACCCCGGCGGGCACGTCATTCCCTCCGGCACCACCGTGACGGCGCCGATCGTCAGCTTCCTGGCCGGGTTCTCCCACGACGCGGGCGCCGCGCCGGCGCTCGACATCGAGCTGGTAGAGATCCCGTCGGCCAACCACACCTTCGGCACGCCGACCGGCGTCCCCCGCGCCGCCGCCATGAACCGCATCTCCACCGCGGTCACCGAATGGATCGACAGGCAACTACCCATTGATTGACTCCCGGAGGCAATGACCGTGTCGGTATACCGAGCCATCGAGAACCTGATCGCGACCTATGCCGAGCTCGTGGACGACGGCGATTTCGCGGGCCTCGGCGCCCTGCTCGCCGACGCCACCTTCGGCGACGTGAGCCGCCATCTGCGCCAGCCAAAATAGAGTCTGTCTCGCATGTCGTGGTGATCACAACCCGAGGTCCGCCCCGCTCCGCGATTGCTAGGGGACGACGATGACCGGCCATTTCCCGGCTCGTACCAGGCGGCTGGCCAGTGAGCCCACGATCCGGTGGCCGAGGTGCTCGGACGCGCCGACGACCACGGCGTCAGCGTGCGTCTGCTCCGCGATCGTCGTGAGCTCGGCCAGCGGGTCCCCGAGAACCGAGCGGAACTCGGCAGCTATCCCGATCTCGGCGGTACGGCTGAGCATCAGCTGCTTCAGCTCGTCTGCGATCTGCTCGAACGTCTCGCTCATCACCGCCGCGCCAGCCGGTGCCATGCTGGCACTGGCCGATATCCGGCCTACATACACAGCCAGCAGGCGGCAGCCTTGCCGGCGCGCTAGCCCGCCGGCGTAGGCAGCGGCGCGCAGCGAGGTTCGCGAGCCGTCCACGCCGACCAGGATCAGCGACGGGCCGTCGGTACCAAGCTCGAAGCCGGGCGTTGGAGCACTCACCAGACCATTGTGCCCATCTCGACGGCAGCCAGGGCGCGCCATGCGGGCCAGCTTGCCTCGTGAGTTGAGCCAAGCACGTTCGTTATCTAGCTTCCCTGCCGCGCGATGGCTGTTCTCGCGGAGTGCCAGAGTGTGCGGAGGTTCTCCCAGTCGGGATAGAGCTCGACCATCCGGGCGACAACGCCGGCCGCTGTGGTCTCCTCGGCGGCGATCCGGGTGAAGTCCCGCAGGTATTGCTGGGATTCGGCTACCGCTGGTGCCTCCGGCCGCAAGGATCACGAAGCCGGATACTGGCGGGAGTGCTCGATGCGCTAGGTCGAGGTCGCGGCAAACCGCGTAATGGGCTGCCGCCCATCCGGTTGATGAGCTCATCCATGTTCATACCGTACGGCACGGCCCATGCCGCCACCTGTTCCCTATCAACCGGGTCGGGCAGCTCACGCAGGGCGTCGTCGGCCATCTCCGGCAATCCTGCCTTGCGCAGCACGTCAATCACGTCTGATGCCAGGTTGGGGATAGCCGGCTGGAACGACCCGCGGGTCGTGTGTGCTGGCGGCAACTGAGCCGCCTCCGGGGCCGGGACCCTGAACGCCCCCGATCTCCTATGCGTGTTAGTAGATGATGGCCACATCACCGGTGTGCCGGGCGGTCCTCGGCTCACTGGGACTGTCTCGCAACAGTGAGGACACGAATGTTTGCGCAGCTCGGCCCGGCACCGTCAGCGCAGGGCATGGACCTGATCGCGCCGACCTTGGCGGCCTGGGCCGTGGCCACCTCGGGCGATCACGCCGCCGTACCGCGCCGCCGACACTCGGCCACGAGCCGTTCATGCAAGCAACAGAAGGAGGACCGTCGAGATGACCGACGGACACCAGCGTCAACAGCGGCCGCTGCAAGCAGCAGTGGGGAGCCAGGAACGACGGGTCGTGCCGACCGGTGCGCTCTGGCGTACCAGCCGGCTGGCTATGCTGCCGCT
>WNGK01043546.1_pt1 | contig 10402 bp, 7 predicted proteins | sample 5400601 | NCBI WGS metagenome assembly WNGK01 (sample SAMN13153376, study PRJNA577476) | soil metagenome | isolation source: 60 cm soil or saprolite under Garry oak tree replicate 1 | place: USA:California | collected 2016-06-15
TTTCTCGAGCCAATGCAGGGCGCCCATATCAAGACCATGGGCGTCGTCAAGCCCTGGGCGCCGCCGCGGTCCTACGGCCTTGTCGTCCGGCTCGATGCGAACGGGGTGCCGCTCTACGCCGTGCATAGCAGGGTCGACGGCGTCAACCATGGCGTGGTGGCGGCGGTCGAAATCGATGGATCGCTGTTTGCACTGGCCAAGGGGCCGGGCCGGCTGCTGCGCATGCCGCGGAGCATGATCGAACAGGAATTGCGGGCATGAGCGACATCATCCTCGCGCTTCGCAACGCGACAAAGCTTTATGCGGGCGTGGCCGCGATCGAGAACGTCGATTTTGAACTTCGCCGCGGCGAAATCCATGCCCTGGTCGGCGAGAACGGCGCCGGCAAATCGACATTGACCAAAGTGATGGCCGGCGTCGTCACACTGACCTCCGGCACGATGCAGGTCGACGGCGTTGAAGCGGCGCCGCGAACACCGCTCGAAGCCCGTCATCTCGGCATCGCAATGGTGTTTCAGGAAAACAGCCTGGTTCCGACCATGACGGTCGCCCAGAATCTGTTTCTGGGGCAGGAGCGTTTCTACAACCGGCTGCGCGGCATCTACATCGCCGCCCAGCAGTTCCTGCAATCGCTCAATTTCGACGTCACGCCGACGGCGACGGTCGGACTGCTCGGCGCCGCCAAGAAGCAGATGGTGGAAATAGCCCGCGCCGTCCTGCACGAAGCCAAGGTCATCATCTTCGACGAACCCACCGCCACGCTGACGCCGGAAGAAAAGAAGTATTTCTTCGACCTCGTGCGCGACTTGAAGCGCCGCGGCGTGTCGATCGTGTTCATATCCCACGCGCTCGAGGAAGCCCTGATACTGGCCGATCGAATTACCATCCTGCGCGACGGCAAGCATGTCGTGACCGACGACGCCGTCAACTTCGACCGCGCGCGCATCGTGCAGGCCATGGTCGGACGCGATTTGTCGAACACGCTCTATGGCACGCGCAAGTCGACCGTGCGGCCCGCCGGCGCGCGGGTGCTCACCGTGCAAAATCTCAAGATGGCGCCGATGGTGCGGAACAATTCGCTCTCGGTCTTTGCCGGACAGATCACCGGCGTGTTCGGCCTGGTCGGCGCCGGCCGCACCGAGACATTCAAGGTCGTCGCCGGCGTTCTGAAGCGGGATTTCTTTCACGGCGGCGAGGTGATCCTGCATGGCAAGCCGGTGCGTTACCGCGTTCCGGCACCCGCGGTGCGGGCCGGCATCGCCTACGTCACCGAGGACCGGAAGGTCGAAGGTTTCTTCGAGACCATGTCGGTCGCCCGCAACATCTATCTCGGGCTGCTCGCCAAGGTCCCGGGAGGCCGCTTCTTCCTGTCCCGGCGCGAGGCCGACAAGGCCGGCACGACCTGGGTCGAGAAACTCAAGGTGCGCGCCACCGGCAATGACATGAAGGTCGTCGAACTGTCGGGCGGCAACCAGCAGAAAGTGGTGATTGCCAAATCGCTGGTGCAGGATCCGGATCTGATCATTTTCGATGAGCCGACGCGCGGCGTCGATGTCGGCGCCATCGTCGAGATCCACGAACTGATCCAGCGGCTCGCCGATGAAGGCAAGGCCGTGGTGGTGATCTCGTCCTATCTGCCCGAGATCATGGCGCTATCCGATCGCATTCTGGTGTCGCGGCAAGGCAAGGTGGTCGAGGAATTCTCTGCGCTGGAAGCGACCGAAGAGAAAATCATGTACGCGGCGGTTCACTAGAGCGGGATGACTTTTCTTCGAATCGTCATCCCGCTCTATATCTTTTTGTTTGAGCATTATCTTTTTCGGAAAACCGGTACCCACTTTTCCGGATCATGCTCCAGGCCGGAACCATAAATGCGCTGTTCGGACTGACTGCCCAAAGTCCGCTTTGTCCCCGATGGCCGACGAATCGTTGCATCGCAGCGAAACGAGGCGATGTGACCGCGGGTCTTGATCGTCATCAAGACAATTGAAACGGCAGCTGTCTTGGCCTGCCATGATGGTGTAGCAGTTGTAGGATTTCATCCGCTACCTGGCCATCCGATCCATATGTCATTGACCCTGATAATTGTGGCAGCCATCGCCGTCATTTGGTTTGCGGAGCGCAGCGTTGAGCACCTTAAATTGGCCATTGCCGCGCTGTGTTTCAGTGCCGCGGTGCTGCTGTTCGTCGTTGCCGATTTCGAAAGAGCTATACTGCTGTCGTCGATCCTGGCGGCGGGCATTTTCGGAGCGTCAAAGGTCAAGCATGATCATAGCGGGCTGAAACTGACCGTGACGGATTTGCCGCTGGCGTTTGCAGGGACCGTTCCATTTTTTGTCGTGCAATACCCGCTCGCGGTAATAGCTGTTCTCGCGGGAGGCATCGCACTCATTCTGGCCGCAGTCGCGGCTCTGCTCTACATGGCCGGGCCGCCCGTTTCTTTAGAACTCCGAGTTCTCTTGTTCAGCATTGCATTTATTGGTTTGGCAGCAGCATACAGGGCAAGCGGCGGGGCCGTTGCTTTCCAGCGGATCGCGGCCCTGCCGCGGTATTTTTTTTCGACCTTCATGGCCTCCCTTCTCAGCCCGCTTTCCTGGCGGCAGTTCGGCAAGCTCGCCCTGAGCGATATAGCCAAAGACCCCTTGCCGCTGATGGCGGCCGTACCAGCGCGCACCCTCGACTATCCCGACATTATCGTTATCCAGCACGAATCCATCTTCGATCCGCGCGTGTTTGGTCTCCCGGTTGAGCCAATTGTCGAAGCATTTCTGTCCCCGAAAAATGGTCGCTATGGAAGTCTTAACGTCGATATTTTTGGTGGAGGATCGTGGCAATCCGAATTTAGCCTGCTGACTGGCCTTTCAAGCGCAAGCTTCGGTTCAAGCGCCTATTTTCTTTTTACGAGAGGCGTCGGCCGATTCCACAACAGTCTTCCAAATTCGCTGACGGCGCTTGGGTATAGAACAATGCTCACATCGAGCTGTCGTCGCAGCTTTCTGAATTACGATGAGTTTTACCGTTCAATCGGTATCAGCGAACGTATTTTCACCGATGATTTTGATCCGCCCTTCGACGTCGATCGATTCGAAACGACAAATTCCGATGCATTGTTTCTGCAAGCAGCCCTCGGTGTTCACATGAAAAGGATCGCGGACGATGCAGCACCTCGTTTTCTATATGCGCTGACCAACTTCAATCACGGCCCTCACAACCGAAGCCTGGTCGCGCCTGGACACTTTGAGAGCGAGCGTGCCTTTGCTGCCGCAAGCCTCCCCGATGCTTACTATGCGGAGTACTACGCCCGCCTGGTCGAGACCGCTGTCACATGGAATAGGCTCAAGTCCGAGCTTTCAACCCGTTTTCCCAGGCGTCCAACGCTGATTGTACACTACGGAGATCATCAACCCGTCATGGCTCGGCGGATCGAGGCAAAGCTCAAGCTCCCCATCAACGCGCGGCGCCAGTTCCGAACGTTCTATGCCATGGAAACCTTGAATGACTGCTCTGATCGACTTGTTTCCGGGCGGGGCCCGGACCTGGATATTGCGTTTCTTGGGACGGTCGCTTTGCAGCAGGCTGGCCTGCCGCTTGATGAGATCTTTGCCACGCGCGCGAGCCTTCTCGAGCATTGTGGCGAAGCCTACTTCGCATCGCCCTCGGAACGGAAACGCCGCTTCCACCGCACACTGGTAGATCTAGGCATCATCGACGTAGCGCCGACGGTGCGGCATCAATACTAGGTCGACGTTATCGGGGCGCTCGTGCTCATAAGTTGACACCAGAGCGGGATGGACGCGCCTTTGGCGGTTTCGCCTGCAGCCTCAAACCTCCTTCATCTCGCCTTTGGCCCATTGCTCGCGCAATTTGAACTTCTGGATCTTGCCGGATCCCGTCAGCGGCATGGCCTCAACGACGAACCAGTGGCGCGGGGTCTTGTGCGGCGCGAGATGCGCGCGCATGTAATCGTGCAGTTCGTCCTTGTCGATGATCATGCCTGGCGCCGGCCGAATAAACGCCGATACGACTTCGCCCCATCGCTGATCCGGCAATCCGACGACGGCGACGTCGCCGATCTTGGGATGGCGGAACAGCAACTCCTCGAGCTCGCGCGGATAGATGTTTTCGCCACCGCGAAACGTGATAGCCACGCGTGCATATCTCACCGATCTCGCCGACCGGAACGGTCTGTCCGGTCTCCGGGTTGACGATCTTCACCTCGACGTTCGGCATCGGGGTGCCGATGGTATTAGCCTTGTCGGTGATGGTATCGGTGGCCCAGGTCATCAAGGCGACCGGCGAGCACTCGGTCTGGCCGAACACGATGGTGAAAGGCGCGCCCAGCCGTCGTTCGAGATCGGCAACGATCGTGGCCGGCACCGTCGAACCGCCGGAATAAATCGCCTTGAGCGAGGAAAGATCGGCTGCGGCAAACGACGGATGCTCCATCATCGCCACCAGCATCGTCGGCACGCCCAGCATCGCATTGCAGCGATAGGCGTCCATGAGTTCGATCACCAGCCCAGGATCGAAGGCCTCGACCAGCACCTGAGTGGCACGCTTGGCGACGGCGCCGATCACACAGCAGACACAGCCGCCGGTGTGAAACAGCGGCATGGTGGTGACCTGCACGGCGCCGTCGGGGATGCCGGCGCGGTCCGCCGTGTGCGCGCCATTATTGACCAGCCCGCGATGGTGCAGCAGCGCCCCTTTGGGGAAGCCTGTTGTCCCCGACGTGTACTGGATCATCACGGCATCGGTGGATCGCACCAAGGGAAGCTCGGGGTTTGCAAGGTCGCCCGATGCCAGAAACTCATCCCATCGATCGAAGCGAATGATCTCGCGCAATTCGGGACAGTGGGAGGCCAGCGCCTGAACGGTCGCCAGCATCGGATTGCCGCGGAATTCCGGTACCACCATGACGCCCGCCGCGCGCGACTGCTTCAAGACATATTCGACCTCGCCCGATCTCAGGCCCGGGTTGACGGTCACCAGAATGACGCCCGCCATGGCGGCGCCAAACTCCACCATGATCCACTCGGGAATGTTATGGGCCCAGACCGCGACGCGTTCGCCCGGCTCAAAGCTGGCCCGCAGTGCCCGCGCGGTTCGCAACGCCTGCGCGTACAGCTCCGCGTAAGTCCACTGCCGGCGATTGTCCGGATCGGGAACGCCGGCAATCAGCGCGATCCGGTCGGGTGTGGTTTCCGCTGCCCATTGCAGCAGCCCACCGAGCGTGATGTCGCGAACCGCCGGCTCGTTCGCACCCGCAGCATGGGACATGGTCAACATGATCGCCTCCTCCACGAGCCGGCCGTTAACCGGCAAGGTAGCGCCATCGGACATCGCGCGCGCGTCAAATGTGAGGGAATGCCGGCACTCTCAACAGGCTGTTTCGCCAGGAAGGCAATATCCAACCCCGATAAGGCGCACCGGCAATACCCACTGGAATCCTCCATTCCGTATATGTGGAATTTTTTTGCATCTATTGGCGAGGCGCCGGCTCCGGAATTGTAGTATTTGCCGTTGAAATGGACCTCGCCTGCTTGGAGATGGTGTACGCCTCGACATAGATGGCCGGCGCAGCGGCGTCGAATGATGCTCGCTCATGTGGTAGGTGCGAAATCCGGCAGCATCGTAGAACTCGATCGGCTTCAGACGGTTTTCGTATTGTTCGCCGAGCGGATAAGGCCCGCGGTCGTTTTGATCGAATATGCCGAACTGCATTGTACCACCTGTTGATTACATCCGCCGCCTGCCGCGTATTTTGGAATGTCGGCCGGATGCATCTCCGCCCAGCCAATCAGCCCACGCCAATGCCCGGCTTTCACCCGTTTTACGCATGTGCTAGCTTGGCTCACAACAAAAAACAAAAGGGAGGTTTCGGTGACGATATCCGTTTGCGATGGTCGCCTCATCAAGATGACGGTCGCGACCGCTTTGTTGGCCACGGTAGCGCAGCCGGGCTTCGGGCAGGACCTGAAATATAAACCGATCGCCGTGAAGACGCCCGACGGTCTGACAATATCCGCGCAGGAATGGGGTAACCCTGCGGGTGCGGAAATCCTGTTCATCCACGGTTTCTCACAGAGCTATTTGTCGTGGATGCGCCAGGTCGACAGCGACCTCGCCAAAGAGTTTCGCATCGTGACTTACGATCTGCGCGGCCACGGCAATTCCGACAAGCCGCTCGATCTCCTACGCTGGCCGCGTTATTTCCGACTATGTTGCGACCCATGGGGCAAGCCAATTGGCCGGCATCAACTTCGTCGACGCCGGGATCAAGGCCGATCCGACGCTGGCCGGCGACAATCTGAAAAATCTGCCCATCATGGCGTCGGAAGATCTCGCCACCAACATCGCGGCGACACGCGCTTTCGTGCACGGCTGTTTCTCCAAACATCTGCCCATCATGGCGTCGGAAGATCTCGCCACCAACATCGCGGCGACACGCGCTTTCGTGCACGGCTGTTTCTCCAAACAGCCAACCGCCGACGATTTCGAGATCATGTTGTCGTTCAACATGATGGTCCCGCCCAAAGTTCGCGCCGGGCTCGGCGGCCGTCCGCTCGATGCGACCGAGATCATGTCCAAGTTGAAGCTGCCTGTCCTGGTTACCCACGGTGCGGAAGACCGCAATTCCAAGGTCGGCGCCGCGAAGTACACCGCCTCGGTCATCCCTGGCGCCAAGCTTTCGATCTATGAGGGAATCGGCCACGCCCCGTTCTATGAGGACGCAACACGGTTCAACACCGAGCTCACCTCATTCGTGCGAGAAGCCAACAAGACCAATTGATCCCTCTTGCAGAAGCGACGTACGACCGGGAGAACACCACTTTCTCCCGTCTCGTCCGCTGGCGATCTGCCGATCGCGTCACCATCTTGATGATGGTGGGGTCAGTCGGATACGAACCGTTCTCCCTGCCATTTTGTCAAAACCGGGCGATTGTGAAAAGCAAGAGACGGAAACCGTATTATGGCAGGATGATTCAGGCCGGCCCGCCGTCAAATCGCCAAAAATGCGGATCGTGCTTGATCGATCGGAGCGCGGCGACAGCATGGATCAGCGCTCGGTTTGTGCACGGCTTGTGATGACAAGATATCTCGCACTGTGTCTCTTGCCTGGTCTCTTGCTTGCGACGAGTGTTTCTGTTCGCGGTTCGGAGGCTGAGTTTTATCGCGATAAGGTTCCGATCGTGAAGGTCGGGCTGGTGCTCGAGGAGTCCAGCGCCTCGCCTGCCGAAGCCACCGCGGACGAGGCAAAATCCTGCGAGCGCGTGACGTTTTCCCGCAGCCTGAAGTATGGCGAAGACGATCTCAACGTGCTGGACGTCGCGACGGTGGCATCCCAGGATTCCCCGCAACCAGCTTCGCGTCCCGTGCTCTTGTTCGTGGCGGGCGAAAGTTTCGCCGGCGAAAGCGGAGTGCCCGATATCGCGGGCACGATGCAGGATGCGGCGATGTGTTTTGCCGCGCGCCACGAAATGGTCGGCGTGAAAATGACCTACCGGCTCGCCCCCGCAAACCCGTGGCCCGCCGGAGCCAGGGATGTCGCGGCAGCAGCCTCGTGGGTCCGACAGAACATCGACCTGTTCGGAGGAAATCCCGATGAGATCGTGGCCGTCGGCTACTCGGTTGGCGCATTTCATGTGGCGAGTTTCCTGGCTCACCCGGAATTTCAGGCGCGCGATTCCGATGTCGCCGGGGTGGTGCTGGTGTCGGGCCTTTACCGTCTAAACGCGGATGCCAACGCGGCGGAAAAATCCTACTTTGGCACGGATGCCAGCAAATACGATGAGAGGTCGGCATTTCCCGGCATCCTGAACATCGATACGCCATTCCTGCTCGCGTGGTCCGCGACCGACCCGCCACACCTCATCACTCAAGGCGAAAAGCTCAGAGAGCAGCTGTGCAACTCGCCCGCCCATTGCCCACACCTAACGGTGCTGAGGGCTCGCGACAGTCTCGCTTCGGTCTTTGGGCTCGATGCCTCCGGCGGCAGTCTTGCCGAGCAAACCCTGGAACTGGTCCGGGAAATCGAAGCAAGAGGCCTTCCCTGAAGTGTCTGAAGGACGACGGCCCACGCGATGGCATCAACCTGCGCGCGCCTCGATGACGCTGAAGCGGCCGGCCGGATGAACGGCGACTGGACGAAAGCCGGATTCATTCAGCAGGTGACGGTATTGTTGTTCGGTGCGCTCAAGACCACCGGGCCCGCGCAGCATGTTCAGATCGCTCATCGCCTGAGCCCTGTCCTCGTCGCTGGTGCCGGGCGCTTCGGGCATCATTCGTTCCACCAGCAGCAACGTTCCATTTTCCGGCAGGGCGCGACGGCAGTTCTGGAGGACCACCGAACTGCGTTCATCGTTCCAATCGTGAATGACGCTTTTGAGGATGATGGCGTCAGCGAGGTTTGGAATGGCCTCGAAGAAATCGCCGGCGACGAAATTTGCCCGATCACTGACGCCAGCCCGTTCCAGATGACGGGTCGCGGTTTCGGCGCATCTGGGCAGATCGAAAACGATGGCTTGGATATGCGGATATTTCCTGGCCACGGCCCCGATAAGTTCGCCGGAGCCGCCCCCTACATCCATCAGGCGATCGATGCGGCCGAAGTCGTAGGCATCGAGCACATCCGGCGTCACGAAACGCGTCAGGTCGGCCATCGCGGCATTGAACATGCCGACGTTCGACGGCGTGCGGGCCATCAGGTCAAAGCTGTTGCGCGCGCCGAGAAGATGTGCGGCGGTCTTGCCGGTCATGATAGTCTCCAGCAGGCCATGCCAGGACTTGAAAAGCATGTCGCCTTCGAAAATCGCCCATGCCTTGAAGGATTTCTCCGCAGCGCTATCCAGCGCGGCGCCAATTTCCATCAGTGAATACCGATCTGCATCGACCCGCGAACACAGGCCGACGGTCGAAAGCGCGGTGAGCAGACGTCCCAATGCGTGGCGATCCGCGCCGGTGGCCTCCGTGAGTTCGTCGAGCGATTGGGCGCCGTCACGTAACAGTTCGGCAATACCGAGTTCGGCCGCGACATAGATCACGGCCGTCACACGATGCGACTGTATCAGGTCAAAAAGTCTGAGGGCTGCTGCGGAGGAGGACATGAATGGCTCCCAATCGCTTGCGCTACTGCGCGTTACGGATGTCGATAAGTTTGGTGATCTCGCTGACCCATATTCGTTGCTTTGCGATTCCCGCTTTCAGTTCCTCGGTGGTACCGCCGAGAACGTTATGCCCGCCCGTCTCCAATTTGCGGCGAACGTCCGGCTGCTGACAGATCGCAGCGACGTCGATAGCGATTCGATTTCGCAAGGCGTCGCTGATGGCCTTACCGCCGAAAATCCCGCCCATTCCGTCAATTTCGAGTTCGGAGTAACCGAGTTCGCGCGCGGTTTGAAGATCGGGCAACACGGCAGCGCGCGTCGGGTTGAGGACTGCGAGAAAGCGAGCCTTTCCACTCTGCGCCGGAGAGGACGACGCCGCCAGAGACGTCACCAGGACCTGGATCCGGCCTTCGCCGAGATCGGCCTGCGGCTGCGACGCGTCACGATAACTCACGAAGTTCATCTGCAAACCGTTTCGCTTAAGAAACGCAGCAAAGACATACCGAGGCAAGGTCGGCCCGGACGTCCATGCATATTTGCCCGGATTCGATCTTAATACGTCGATCAATTCCGGAATGTTGCGAACGGACAGATCGTTGCTTACGGCGAGAGTCAAAACGATCGCCGTCGTGGCTGCGATCGGCTGCAAATCCCGCTCGACATCGTAAGCCAGCTTGTCGATCAACAACGGGGCCACCGTTACCGATCCGCCGACGGTGTAAAGCAAAGTGTGGTCATCCTGGCTTGAGACAAAGGATCCCACCCCGATGGTCCCTTCCGCGCCCGGCTTGTCCTCGACCACGACCGGCTTGCCCCATTTTCTGCCAAGCGCATCGGCGAATATCCGAGCCGCCGCGTCGTTGGCGCTTCCGGGCGGGAACGTCACAATCAGTTTCACCGGGCGCTCCGGCCACTCGGCACCTGCAGCATTCGGGAAAGCCAACACCGCGCTGCAAGCCAGGACCACGATCAGGCAGAGCGTTCGCCGTCCGGCGCCCGCACTCGGCTGTTCTCGGCGGGATTTCCCATCGGAAAAAACGGTCGGCGGAATTGCCAAGATCAACTTGCGGCGAAACATCATCATCGTCGCGCTGCCTGATCGGCCGGCCGGGATTCGGATGTTCGACGCGGCTTTCGGCGACCGTTGCCGGGACGAGCATAGGAATCGTTGGCTTCGATCACCCGCACCAGCATATCCAGAAGGGCGGTGCGTTCTGTTTTCGACAGTGGCGCCAGCAGGCGCTCTTGCGCTGATAGCAGCGAGGGGCGCAACCGGCGGCGCAAGTCAGTGCCGC
>WNGK01009347.1_pt1 | contig 10401 bp, 10 predicted proteins | sample 5400601 | NCBI WGS metagenome assembly WNGK01 (sample SAMN13153376, study PRJNA577476) | soil metagenome | isolation source: 60 cm soil or saprolite under Garry oak tree replicate 1 | place: USA:California | collected 2016-06-15
GCCGCGTTTCGGAGGATGAGCAGGCTCCAGCGCTCGCCCACGATCTCGAGCGCGCGCGCCGCCGAGCAGATCTGGTTCTCATAGGTCCGACCGAGCATGGGTGCAATCCTAGTGATGGTACTTGCATGACGCAAGGGCCTCGGGACCCGGGTGCGGGGCATTGGCAGGGGAACCTTCCGGTCAACGCACGTTGTTGAAGAATCGCCACTGGCACTTGCGTGATGCAAGCATAGACGCTAGTGTGATGCTAGTAATGACACCCTACCCCTGGAGGATGGATTGAGCTTATGAAGATCGCTCACAAGGCAGTTCTGGTGACGGGCGCCAATCGCGGCCTCGGTCGCGCACTGGTCGAGGAAGCTTTGCAGAGAGGCGCGAAGCGTGTGTATGCCGGGACGCGCCAGTCTCTGGTCCACGCGGATCAGCGCGTCACGCCCCTGACCCTGGACATCACGAATGCCGCGCAGATTCAGGCCGCGCTCGAACAGGTCGCATCGCTCGATATCCTCGTGAATAACGCCGGCCTGGGGCCTTCCTGCCGTTGCTCGTGCGCTCGCGGGGTGCGCTCGTCAACGTGCTGTCGGTAGCGGCGTTGGCCCCGTTGCCGATGATCGCAGGCTATTCGATCTCGAAGGCTGCCGCGTTTTCCCTGACGCAATCGCTGCGGGCGCTGCTCGCCGGACAGGGCGTCAGCGTGCATGCCGTGTTAGCCGGTCCAATCGACACCGATATGACTCGCGGCTTCGAAATCCCGAAGAGCACCCCGGAGGCTGTCGCGCGCGGCGTCCTGGACGGAGTGGAACGCGGAGACGAAGACATCTTCCCCGACCCCATGTCGGGAGCGATGGCCGAGAGCTGGCGCAGCGGCGCGGCCAAGTCCATGGAGCGTCAGAATGCCGCGCTCGTACAATCCCTTACCTCCTAACCGGGAACAACTCATGAACACGCAGAACTACACTGCCAGCCTTGCCGTGGACCAGACGCCGGACCAGGTCTTCGCGGCCATCACCAACCCGCGGGGCTGGTGGTCCGGGCAGATCGAGGGCCGAACGGACCAGCTCGGCGCCGAGTTCAAGTACCACTACCGCGACGTGCACCGTGCCCGATTCAAAATCACGGAGTTCGTGCCCGGCAAGAAAGTCGTCTGGCATGTGGTGGAGAACTACTTCGACTTTGTCGAGGACAAGACCGAGTGGACGGGTACCGACGTCGTCTTCGAAATCGGCAAGCAGGGTAACCAGACCGAGCTCCGCTTTACGCACGTCGGCCTCGTGCCCGCATACCAGTGCTACAACGTTTGCTCCGACGCTTGGGGCACGTACGTGAAGGGGAGTTTGCGCGACCTCATCACCACGGGCAAAGGCCAGCCGAACCCGATCGAAGGAATCGTTGCCAGAGCCCGGGAAATGGCTCTGCTCGACCAAACTAATGCGGCGAGAATGAGATCGGTGGGACAATGAGCAGGCCGGAGCGTCGCGGAGACAGCATCATCTAGTCTTGACCAGTGGGCCGACCTTGCTAGGATTCGCCCACCCCTCTCGGCGCGTCGGGAGCTCCATGAAGGATAGAAACGTGCGGATCTGGACCATAGTCGTCTGTCTGCTCTCACCGACCCTGCGTCTCGCCGCTCAGGACGCCTTCGAGATTGTGGTCTATCCCGCGGCGACCGCTGCCCGCGGCGAATGGGAGCTCGAGACGCACCTGAACTACACGGCGCGTGGCACGACCGCATTCGATGGCACGGTGGCGCCCACCCAGAAGCAGACACACCTGACGTTCGAGGTGACGCATGGCATCACCGCGAACTGGGAAGCCTCCGCGTACATGCTCACCGCCTACCGGCCCGGAGTGGGCGCGGAATACGCGGGCTGGCGGCTGCGCTCGCGCGTGCACGCGCCGACGCGCTGGAAGCTGCCGTTGGACGTGGGCTTCAGCGCCGAGCTCGAGGCCCCGCGACCCGCGTACGGTGGCGCCTCCCCGACCATCGAGCTGACGCCGATTCTCGAGAAGCGGCTCGGCAACCTGCGGTTGGGACTGAACGCCAATTTCGAGCGCGACCTCGGCGAGGGCGAGGCGGGCGGTACGGAGGAGGGGTGGGAATTCGAGCCCAGCGCGCTCGTGGCGTACCGCGTGTCATCGGTCGTAACCGGCAGGCTCGAGTACCACGGGGCGTTCGGAGAGGTGGCGGCCCCGCTCGCTGGTCCTGCCCAAGTCCACCAGCTGTTCCCCGGCGTCGATCTTCGTCTGGGGGACGCCACCACGCTCGGCTTGAGCCTGGGCCTCGGTACCACGTCAGTAGGCAATCGTCTGGTCTTCGCCTCGCGCTTCGAGGTCGAGTTCTAAGACGTTCACGTGAGTCCGCCACGACGCACCAGGGATGCGTTCCCGATCGCCCCGCCGATCGAGCCGATGCTCGCCAAGCTCGAGCAATCCCTGCCACACGAAGGCACCTTCCTGTTCGAGCCCAAGTGGGACGGGTTTCGCGCCATCGTGTTTCGCAGTGCATCGGACGTCTACATCCAGAGCCGCGACTTGAAGCCGCTCGACCGCTACTTCCCTGAGCTGCACGACGCGCTGGTCGCGCAGCTGCCCAAAGGCTGCGTGATCGACGGTGAGATCGTGATCACGACGTCGCGCGGTCTCGACTTCAACGCGCTGCAGATGCGGCTGCACCCAGCTGCCTCACGCGTCGCGAAGCTTTCCCAGGAGACACCCGCGAGCTTCGTGGCCTTCGACCTGCTCGCCGCCGGCGGGCGCGACCGCATGACCGCGCCGCAGCACGAGCGCCGGACCCTGCTCGAGAAAGTATTCGCCAAGGTAGAACCGCCGCTGCACCTCACACCCATGACCCAAGACCGTCGTATGGCCGCGCAGTGGCTCGAGCAGTTCGAGGGTGCGGGGCTCGATGGCGTGATCGCGAAGCCGGCGGAGCTCACCTATCAGCCCGGCAAGCGCGCGATGATCAAGGTGAAGCACGCGCGCACCGCCGACTGCGTGGTGGCGGGGTTCCGCTGGCACAAGACCGGCAAAGACGCGGTGGGCTCGCTGTTGCTCGGCCTGTACGATGACGCAGGCAGGCTGCAGCACGTCGGCGTCACTTCGTCGTTTACGATGGCGATGCGACACCAGCTCGTGAAAGAGCTCGCGCCGCTGCGCAAGCATGCGCTCGAGAAGCACCCGTGGCGGGCCTGGGCGCAGGCCGAACCGACGGGCGGTCGCATGCCCGGCGGGCAGAGCCGCTGGAGCGCCGGCAAGGATCTCTCCTGGGAGCCGCTGCGCGTCGAGCGGGTGTGCGAGGTGAAGTACGATCACATGCAGGGCGATCGGTTCCGCCACGCTGCGACGTTCCTGCGGTGGCGTCCGGACAAACGCCCTGCCGACTGCCGCTATGATCAACTCGAGGTCACGCGCCCCTACCAGCTCGCCAAGGTCTTCTCGTCCGGGTCCAGGCGCTCCTGACGGGGCCGCAGCTTGGGCGGCACGTGCTGCAGGTTCACGCGAATCCGCGTCCAGGTGGACGAGCGGCCGCGCATCGCATCGACCAGCACGTCCGCGGCCTCCAGGTACTTCGCCGCCTTGGGGTGGCGCGCCTTCCAGCGTTTGAGCCCCGCGAGAGCGTCCTGCTTGCGTTTGGCGCGGGCGATCTCGATCAGCGGGAACTTGGATGCTCGTGCTCTAGACGGTTGCACGCGCGGCGGCTCGCCCGCTTGCTTCTTGTAATGGGGTGGCCACGGCGCATCGCCTTGCCCTTCACGCTCGTGCCGCGCCGAGAGCTCGAGCAAGCCTTCGAGTGATCCCGCGCCCCGGTCAATCCCTTCATGCCGGTCGCCCACCTTCGCGAAGCGTTTCGGCATCGTGGCGAGCGTGAAATCGGCCGGGTCGACGCTCTTCACCTCGTCCCAGTTGAGCGGCGCCGACACCCGCGCATCGGGCGTCGGCCGCACCGAGTACGCCGACGCGACGGTGCGATCCTTGGCATTCTGGTTGTAGTCCACAAACACGCCGTGGCGCTCTTCTTTCCACCATTTGCTCGTCGCGAGCTTGGGCACGCGGCGCTCCACGTCGCGCGCCAGCGCCAGCGCCGCGCGGCGCACTTCATCGAACGTCCAGCGCCGCTCGATGCGGACAATGACGTGCATGCCGCGTGAGCCCGATGTCTTCGGCCATCCCGTGAGCCCGACGTCCTGCAGGGCCGCTCGGACCACCTGCGCCACGTCGCGCACCTGGGGCCATTTGACGCCGGGCACGGGGTCGAGATCCACGCGCAGCTCATCGGGATGATCGAGGTCGTGCGTACGGACCGGATGCGGATGCAGCTCGAGACAGGCGAGGTTGGCGAGCCACACCAGGGCGGCGGCGTCGCGCGGCACGACTTCCTCGGCCGTGCGGCCCGAGGGGAAGCGCAGCGTGACCACTTCGATCCAGGGCGGCCGCGATTCCGGCGCGCGCTTCTGGAAGAAGAACTCGCCGGTGATCCCGTTGGGGTAGCGCACCAGCACGTTGGGCCGGCCCCCGGCCCCGCGCAGCGCGCCGTCGGCGACGGCGAGGTAGTAGCGTACGAGATCGAGCTTCGTGTACTTCGGCTTCGGGAAGAGCACCTTGGCCGGGTTCGAGACGGCGATGTCGCGCCCCGCGACGACGACCTGCTCGGCTTCGGCTCTCGGCATAGATTCAAAGAATAATGCCGCCCGCGCACCAAATCTTCCTGCTCTCCCCCGCCAATTCCGCGGGCAAGCGCGCCGGGTTTCTGCTGCGGAAAGACGCCCGCTCGGCGTTGGCGCAGCGCCTGCGATCGCCGGAAGGGGCGACCATCGGCGAGGTCTACACGTTCATGAGCGGGCTGTACTTTCGGGGCAAGCTGGCGTACGCGCTCGCGTTCGCCAAGCCGCCGGACGGCTGCGTGGGCACGCAGGTCATCGTGCCGGGGCTGGGCCTGCGCGCGCCGCATGACACGATCGATCTCGACGGGTTACACGCGATCGCCCGGGTTCCGGTCGATCCGGAAGAGCGGCGTTATACCCGCCCGTTGCAGCGTGATGCGGCTCGGTTGGCCGAACGCCTGCAGGCGACAGACGCCGCCGTGCTGCTCGGCAGCATCGCGACGGCGAAGTATCTGGACCCGCTGAAAGCGGTGCTGGGACCGCGTCTCCACTTTCCCCGGGAGTTCATCGGGCGAGGCGACATGAGCCGCGGCGCGCTCATGCTCCGCTGCGCCGCCGAGGGCCGCGAGCTCACGTACGTTCAGGATACCGAGCCGCCGCCCGACTAGGCGTGCCCCGCCCACGCCGTCTCGCCCGGCGTGTACGGCACGCACGGATCGAATCGCCCGGGCCTCTCCCGGTAGCGCTGCGCCTGCGTGCAGCCGATCTCTGAGGTGAAGTAGCCGAGCAGGGTGAGCTCTTTCATCAGGCGGAAGTAGTGCGCGGGCGCGTCGTCCGCTTTGCCGTCCATGTACGCCTTCTGCTCGCGGTCGAGCCGCTCGAGCAGTGCCAGGCGCTCTGCCGGCTTGGCGGCCATGAACGCGGCCTGCTCCAGCTGTCGCATGCCAGCGCGGAAGATCTGCTGCTCGCGGTCTTCGTAGGTATCGGTGACCATCAACGCCATGAAGGCTCCGACGTGGGCCGCCTTCGCCCCCGGGGTCTTGGTTTCGGGCAGGATCGTCTCCGCCACCTCGTCGAGCAAGGCGACGTCCTGCGCGCTGAAGGTCCCCGCCCCCGCCCCCCCCGCCCCCGCCGCACCGACGCCGCGCTGTGCCCGCTCGCACGCGGCCACCAGTGAGCTTCCGCCCACGAGCGCGACGCCGCCCAGCAGCGCAGTGACACGCCGGATCGCCTCGCGCCGATCGATCGGATAGTCGTAGTCTGTTTCCGACATCGCCCCTCCCCCTGGCATCAGAGGTTGTTGCGCTTGAGCTCACTCACCGCGAAGTCCGCCGCGCGCGCCGTGAGCGCCATGTATGTGAGCGACGGGTTCTGACACGCCGACGATGCCATACAGGCGCCGTCCGTGACGAAGACGTTCGGTGCGTCCCACACCTGGTTGTGCGCGTTGAGCACCGACGCCTTCGGATCCCGACCCATCCGCGCCGTCCCCATCTCGTGGATCCCCATCCCCGGGAAGCACTCGTTATCATAGGTCCGGACGTCCTTCACGCCCGCCGCCTCGAGCGTTTCGGCCATGTCGTTCATCATGTCCCGCCGCATCAGGCGCTCGTTCTCGCCGGTCGCGCAGTCGATCGCGAGGACGGGCAGCCCCCACTTGTCTTTCTTGGATGCGTCGATCGTGACACGGTTCGCATGGTTGGGGAGCATCTCTCCGAAGGCCGTGGCCCCGATGCTCCACGGGCCGGGCTGGGCCATGGCATCCTTGAACGCACCGCCCACCCCCAGCTCGGCCACCGCGCGCGACCACCCCTGACGGCTGGCGCCCCCCTGGTATCCGAAGCCCCGCAGGTACGGCCGCTTGTCGCCGAACAAATTGCGGTAGCGCGGGATGTAGAAGCCGGTCGGTCGCCGACCATTGTAATACTTGTCGTCGAGCCCTTCGATCGTACCCTGCGCACCCACGCGGAAGTGGTGATCCATCAGGTTGTGCCCCAGCTCCCCGGAGCTCGACCCCAAGCCACCGGGCCACACATCCGTCGCGGAGCGTAGCAACAACCACGTCGAATTCAACGCAGACGCGCATAGGAAGATGACGCGCGCGGTGTACTCGGTCGTCTGGCCGGTGATCGCGTCGAGGACCCGCACGCCGGTGGCGCGCTTCCTGTCGCGGTCGTACACGATCTCCGTCACGATCGCGAACGGCTTGAGCGTCAGCCGTCCGGTGGCCATGGCCGGCGGCAACGTGGAGGATTGCGTGCTGAAATACCCGCCGTACGGACAGCCGAGCCAACAGGCGTTGCGGTACTGGCAGGGTGCGCGTCCGGCCAGCGGCTGTGTGAGGTTCGCCGTGCGGCCGGGGATGATCCGGCGCCGCCCCGCGAACCGCTTCCGCAGCCGCTCGGCGACCACCGCCTCGCCGCAGTTGAGGGGCATCGCCGGCTGGAATTGTCCGTCGGGAAGCTGCGGCATCCCTTCCCGCGACCCGGAGATGCCGGCGTGCCGTTCGACGTAATCGTACCAGGGGGCCAGGTCGGTGTACCGGATCGGCCAGTCGACCCCGATGCCCTCCCGCGCGTTGGCCTCGAAGTCGAAGTCGCTCCAGCGATAACTCTGGCGGCCCCACATCAGCGAGCGACCGCCCACGTGATAACCGCGGAACCAGTCGAACCGTTTGATCTCCGTGTAGGGCGAGTCCTGATCGGAGGCCCACCAGTCCAGGTTCTTCTCGTTGAGCGGGTAGTCACGCTTCAGCACCGGGTAGGCCAGCTCCATCGCGCGCGTGCGGCCCCCGCGATGGGGGTACTCCCACGGACCTTTGGTCGCGTTGAGGTAGTCCTTGACGTGCTCGATGTTCTTGCCGCGCTCGAGCAGCAAGACCTGGAGACCTTTCTCCGTGAGCTCCTTCGCGGCCCATCCGCCGGAGATGCCCGATCCCACGACGATGGCATCATAGCTCTGAGGCGGCACGAATCCCTCCCCCTCCCTGGTAGGTCTGGAAAGTATGCGCGGCAGCTACATTATGCAGCCTCCGTGATCCGCACCGGGAGGACCATCGCGTTCAGGCCGGCGAATTGCAAGCGGCGCTGGAGTTGATAGGCCGTTTCGTTGTGAAGAACCCGCTGATACCACCGCTCTCGCTGGAAGATCAGCTTGCCGGCGAAGAAGAGACAGCGCGGAAACTCACGAGCGATCTGGCCGCACAGGTCCGCAGCGGTCGCCACCGCCTCGGTTCCCACCGCCATGCGCGAGTCCGCCGCGAGGCCGAGGCCGGTGGCGAGCTCGACGTAGCGACGCAGATCGGCGGCCGTGCGATCGCGGACCTCCTCGACCGCCTCGACGTTCACGAAGCTCGCGGAATCGATGACTCCCACCGAGACAAAGACGAAGTTCTTGAAATAGCCCGGGAACAGGCGCTCGACCGAGAGCAGCGAATGAATGCCCAGGCCCGCATAACCGCCCACCAGCAGCACCGCCGTGGGCGCCGCCGGGTCGAGCGCCCGCGGGCCGGACGCGCTGCCGGCCGGCAATGCCTCGAGGATGCCGTCGAGGCGCCGCAGGTTGTCGTGGACCAAGCGGTAATGCCTCCGAATGAGGAAGCAGCCCGCGATCAAGCCGCCGGTCAGTGCGAGCGTGACCCATCCTCCTTGCTCGAACTTCTCATAGACCGTGACCGTGAGGATGAACAGGCAGAGCGTGAGGCCGACCAGGTGCACGGAGATGTGCTTACGCCAAGTGGCGTGTTTCTTCCGCTCACGCACCCAGAATCGGCACATCGCGAGCTCGGACAGGGAGAACGTCAGGAACACGTTGATCGAATACAGTACTACCAAATGGGTCACGTCCCCGCCGGTGTACACGAGCGCCAGCAGCGAAGCACCACCGATCAGCAGCACTCCGTACGACATGGTGAGCCGGTCGGAGAGGTGGCTGAAGCGACGCGGCAAGTAGGAATCGACCGCCATGTTCGCCATGACTCGCGGCCCGTCGATGAACCCGGTCTGACCCGCCACGATGAGGAGCAAGGCTTCGGACAACAACGTAACCAGCACGAATGCGGCGCCGATGCCTCCCCAACCGCTGGCGAAACGGCTCGCCAGTACCGCGTTCATCGTCCGGCCGGGAGCCGGCGTGGCGTGCACGAGCAAATAGGCGAGGATGAGCCCCCCGGCGGTCACCGCCAGGGACACCGCCATGAGGGCCATGGTGCGCTTGCCGGTCTGCACCTTCGGCTCCCGCATGATGGAGAGCCCGTTCGACACCGCTTCGATCCCCGTATAGGTCCCGCCGCCCAGCGCGTACGCGCGCACGAAGAGCGCGAGCATCCCGGCGAGACCCAGCCCCAGGGGCGGTGCATGCAGACCCTGCCCGAACCCGTCGCGCACCTCCTGGAACACGGCCGGGATATCGCCGACGCGGCCGAGGATCACGCCGCCGATGAGGATCGCGTGGCTGACGAGGAACGTCAGGAAGAGCGGCGCGAGCGCGATCACGGATTCCTTCACCCCGCGCAGATTCAACAGCATGAGGAAGGCGATGGCCGCGAACTCCACCACCAGCTTGACGGGCACGCCGAGCGCCACGACTCCGCTCCATGCGGGCGGCAGGAAGCTGAAGATGGCGTCGCCCGCCGCGGCGATGGAGATGGAAATCGTGAGCACGTAGTCCACGACCAGGGCACATCCCGACACGACGCCGGCGCGTTGCCCCAGCAGCCGTGAGGCGACGACGTACCCGCCGCCACCGAGGGGAAACTGCTCGATGATGCGGCTGTAGGCGTACGAGATGACGAGGACGGTGAACGCCGTCGCGACGGCCAGCGCCATCGCCAGGTAGGTGTGCGCGCCCAGTGTCCTGAACGCCTCCTCGGGCCCGTACGCGGAGGACGACAGGCCATCGGCGCCAAGACCCACCCACGCGAGCAGCGCAATGAGCGAGACTTTGTGGAAGACCTGGGGATGGAGCTCGCGCTTCCTGCCGAGCAGGACGCGCTTCATGCGTGCGGTCCACGGCTCCCGGAGATCAGGGAGTCCCGCGGTCGGGGGCAACATCGGTCTCTCCTCGAAGCCTACGGGGTTAGCTGACGGGCTCGGGCGGAAGAGACTGGCTGCCCTGCGCTTGCGGCGCTGCGCCCCGACTACCTGGGTCCCCCGTTCCCGCTACGGTAGCGGGACTCGGCTTGCGGCAGCTACCTACACAACCTCGGCCCGGGATGCAAGTCCCAGCCCGCATGTCCTTTTGTTCGTGCTGCGCCACCGACCCTTGCCACCCCTCGCGGGAGCGGCGCATAATATCCGCTCCTCGGCTCCGCGAGCCTGCATGGCCAGCACCGCGTTCACGTCTTCGTTCGTCGGCAAGCTCAACGGTCCGTGGCACAAGCGGGCGCTGCAGGCGTTCATGGTCATCGTGATCGCCCACTGGGCCGAGCACCTGGTGCAGGCCTATCAGGTGTACATGCTGAAGTGGCCGACGCACCAGGCGCGCGGGGTGTTGGGCCAGGCGTTCCCGTGGCTGGTACACTCCGAGGTGCTGCACTACGGCTATGCCCTGATCATGCTGGCCGGGATTTGGGCGTTGCTGCCCGGCTTCGTGGGCCGGTCCCGGGCGTGGTGGCTCGCGGCGCTGGTGATCCAGTTCTGGCATCACATCGAACACGCGCTGCTCCAGGGGCAGGTGATCGCGGGCCGCACGCTGTTCGGGTCCCCGGTGCCCACGAGCATCGTGCAGCTGTGGTTCCCGCGGCTCGAGCTGCACCTGTTCTACAACAGTGTGGTGTTCATCCCGATGATGGTGGCCATGT
>WNGK01020673.1_pt1 | contig 10400 bp, 13 predicted proteins | sample 5400601 | NCBI WGS metagenome assembly WNGK01 (sample SAMN13153376, study PRJNA577476) | soil metagenome | isolation source: 60 cm soil or saprolite under Garry oak tree replicate 1 | place: USA:California | collected 2016-06-15
CCGTCTGGCCATTCCCTTTGGCGCGGGCCAGCCACGTTAAGGATCTCGATCTTATCATTGCGGCCAAAATCCGTGATCAACCTCGCGGCATCTTCAATCGAAACCTTTGATGCGTAGATCAATTGATGCGGCTGCTCCAGCTCACGACAGAAGCGGACTGTTTGCTCTGTGCCGCCACTCAACTTGCCAGAATAAATAATGACGGTTCCATCAGAGTCTTTCACGTTCTGCAAAGTGCGCTTGGTGAATCCACCGCCTTCTAGCTCTTGGAGTGGATATTGACCGGGAATTCTGCCGAATTCGTCAAGGCGCCCGACTGGACACCAACCGCCGCAATCGGTTCCGTTCTTGAGCGCAACGTCAAGCGCAGCGCGGTCGACGCCTGTTTGGCCGCCGGAAATTATTTTCACCTGCCCATCGGCGCGTTTAGTCGCCAGTCGGAACGATGTCCGCGCGCTCGACCATCAAAATCACTGTTCGCTCAGGCGCGCGTGTGCGATGGCGCACCCCTTTGGGCACGACAAAGCCCTGCTTCGGTGCAAGATCTACAACGCGATCTTCGAGATCGATCAGGATATGTCCATCGAGAACGAAAAAGAATTCATCGATGTCTTTGTGTTCGTGCCAGTGATATTCGCCCTGAATCACGGCCAGTCTGATGACCGAATCGTTCACCTTGCAAAGCGTCTGGTTGTACCACTTATCCGTGCAGGCATCGGCCAGTTTCTGCACATCGATCAGTTCAAGCGGTCCGTGCAGAATGTTGAGAAAGGTCTTGTACGGAAAATCTCTCGGCGATTTGTTGGAATCCATGATTTGACCTTAAACGCAAGAGCACGCGCTGATCGCAAGATAACCTATTCTTCGCCGTCGAAGTAGTCGGTCTCGTTTCCCTTCACGACGACGCGATCCGCCGATGATGACTTGTTAACTTTCCACTTCCCGCTGTCCGGGAAGTAAGCAGATTCGCCGATTGGATTATCCGCGATCACATAGAAGATGAAATCTTCGGTCCCCGAATTACTGAGCTGGTGCGGCTCGTTAGGCCCGAAAATAAAAGCGTCGCCAGGGACGACTTCAGTCGTGCCATCTTTGTGACGGACGCTTCCCTTGCCGGAAACGACCAAATAAAGTTCCAATTGCGCTGAGTGCGCGTGGTACGGAAAATTGCACTTCCCGGGAGGCACGCGGTTCCATTCCAGATCGAATGGATGTCGTTTGGCCAAATCCAGCGAAGCCGATTCGCGCCCCAGTGCTTCCGAAATTCCTTTGAACGACACGGCGTATTTGCCGCCAGGCGATTGCCACGGCTCCTCTTTAATCTCGTTTAGATTTACTTTGCGCATTTCATCTTTTGTCACTTACTCCTCGCCGTCGAAATAATCAGTCTCTGTTCCTTTTACCATCATTTCCTCGTTTTCCTCCTTTCCGACTGCCCATTTACCGCTGTCGGGATAGTAACAAGAGTCGCCGGTCGCCCCGCCGCTACGCGGATTATCAGCGATCACGTAATACACAAAATCTTCACTGCCGGCGTTAGCAATCTGGTGCGCTTCACCCGGCTGAAAGAAAAACGCGTCGCCCGGTCCGACTTCAGTTATCCCATCCTTGTCGCGAATGCTGCCGCGGCCGGAGACGACGAGATAAAGCTCCGATTCAGCCGAGTGCGAGTGATAAGGGCAGAGCAATTTGCCTTTCGGAATCCGCACCAGCGCGAGATCGAACGGATGCCGCTTCGACAGATCGAGCGACTCCGGCTCGCGTCCGAGCGCTACCGAGATATTCTTCGATGCCCGGCCAAACTTTCCCTTTGGCGACTTTCGCTCCTGCTCCGGGATCTCTTTGAGGTTCACTTTGCGCATGTCACGGTATTTCGAAAATCTCGAACTGATTGGCGATGCCGCGGAGGGAACGCGTCTGGGGCGTCGCAGCGATGCCATTTTCCTTCAGAAGCCTGCAGGAGTCGCTGTCCGCAACCACCTGTCTGGTTGCGAAGATGGAGCGTGATGTCGCAAGACCTTGAACGCGCGACGCGATATTAACCGTCTGTCCAAAGTAGTCCTGTCGATCGTTGAGCGAAACGGCCAGACAAGGTCCCATGTGGATGCCGATCTTGAGAAGCAAATCGCCATTTAGATCTTTCACCGCTTCCCGCATCTTGAACGCCGCGGCCATCGCCCGGTCCGGTGTGGGAAAGGTCGCCATCACTGCATCGCCAATCGTCTTGACCACGGCTCCTCCTTCCGCTGCCACGATTTTATTTAAGACTCGAAAATGAGCGCGCACCAAATCGAAGGCGGCCAGGTCGCCGACTCGTTCATAAAGTTCGGTCGAGCCTTTAAGATCCGTAAACAGAAAGGTCAGGCTCGTAATCTTGAGCCGCTGATCTACGGCAAGCGTATCGGTGCGATAGATGTCGCGGAAGGTTTGATTAGTCAAAAGACGCTTTGCGGTCAGAAACGGGCGCCGCTTGCCGAGGAGATCGTGAAGTTTATCGCCGGCAATCCAAACGCCCGGCAAGGTCCGCGAGACTGAGCGGTTCTCCAGAAAAATGCACAAAGGACCGGGGCGCATTTCGACCGTACCAGGCGGCGCATGGTCCTTGGTCATGACAAAAGCGAGCGACTGCTGTTCGCGCGTCGGCTCGCCCTTCACATCGATGAATTGCGACATGTGGACGACTGGATCGAACATGATGAGGAACGCTTCGGGCACTTGCAGCGAGAGCTCCATCTTTTCGCCCGGCGGAAGCTCCACAGTATGCAGCGTGATTTCCTTGATCAATTCTTCCAATGTGCCGTTGTCGGGCAAATCAACGCCTGAACTCCAAAACAACTGTCTGAAGTATTCGATCCACGGCAGCGTCTGCGGATCGTGGGCCGCAATTTTCCGCACCCGCGGGCTGATTGTAAAAGTGACCTCAACCATTTCGTCGAGCGTTGGCTCGTAGGCCGCGGCGCAAAGAGCGCAGCTATAGTCGGTCTGATTTACGGTCTTGAGCGTGGTGCCCGAACCGAGGACGCCACCGCAACCGGGACAAAGAATGTTCCACGATAGGTCGAAGATACCGAGCTGCGCAGCGTGCAGAAAACCGGCAATCACCTCCTCCTCATCCAGCTTATGCTCGGCGGCAAAAGCAAGCGCATTAATGCGGCAAAGCTGACTGTCCGGTGCGTTCTCAAGCAGGTTTTCAATGGCGCTCACCGGTTCCGGTTTGGCCGATTCTCGCAAAGCAGCAAAGAGACGTTCAGTTTCGCGAGAAGATTTCATGACGTGAGCGCTTAAATCGGCATAATAGCTACAGTCCAGTCAGAAAAAATGTAAAGCAACCCGCGCAAAACTTCACGTCGCTGAGTGCCGTCGGCACTCATGAGCGTTTTAACTGAGCCTGTTCCGATCACAGCTTCCATTTCTTCGGCAGCTTTTGTTTGAGTTTCTCGATCGGCTCAAAAAGATCGCCCGTTTTCTCGACCCGAGTGAGAACTTTGTCGGAGCGAAATTTCAAGAGATCGGCTTTTGTCTTTTTCAGGCAGTTTGCGACTTCGTCCCAGGTGACGGGAGTTGAAACGGTCGGCTCTTCCCTGGCGCGCAGCGAATAGACACAGATCGTCGTCTTGTGCTCGTCGTTTTGGCTCCAATCGACGAATATTTTTCCTTTCCGCACGGCCTTCGACATGTTCGATGTGACGAGATCGGCGTGTTCGCGTTCCAGATGCTGGGCCAGCGCGCGCGATAAATCTTTCGTCTGGTCGTAGGTGACCGCCGTGTTCAGCGGGACGTAAACTTGCAGACCCTTCGAGCCGCTCGTCTTAGCGAATGACTTCAGTTTCATCTTGCCCAACAGATCGCGCAGCCAAAGGCCGACCTGGCAGCATTGGACAATGTCGGCCGGCGCGCCGGGATCGAGGTCGAACACCATCATAGTCGGGCGCTTGACGTTGCTCTTCCGCGAGAGGGAAGTGTGCAATTCGAGATCGGCGAGGTTCGCCGCCCAGACCAGCGTAGGCAGATCCTGCGCGAGGCAATAATCCATCATCCGATTGTTGCCTTCGCTCCAGACTTTGGCCGTCTTCACCCATTTCGGCCGATGCGACGGGCAATTCTTCTCGTAAAAGAATTGGCCTTCCACGCCGTCGGGGTAACGCTTCATGGTAAGCGGCCGATCTTTGAGATGCGGCAAGAGGACTGGCGCGACGCGGATGTAGTAATCGATTACCTGGCCTTTGGTGAATCCGACCTTCGGATAAAGCACCTTGTCCAGGTTCGAAACCTGAATCTTGCGGTCTTCGACGATTAGTTCGGCTTTATTAGGCATGGTCGGAGTATTTTAGCCACAGATTCACACAGATTTTCACAGATAAAATCCGATCTTTTTCCAATCTGTGTTCCATCTCTCCTTATCGGTGGCCGAATAATGATTGGCAACAGTGGGCAATTTCTCCGGACTTGGCATAAAGCTACGGCTTGCAGGCGACTTCGCTCGGAATGACACATCACGCGAAGAAACGCTCGGGTGAGAGCATCGGCTGCGGTTTGCAAATTCGGCCGACGCAATGTTCCCAGCTCTCATGACCGCTCAGGATTTCGATTTCGACGCGCAAAAAACAAACGGGCACCTTCACTTCCGCCTCGGGCAAATGCGGCATTCGGACGGCGTCTTTCTCCGTCGTAACGATCATCGCCAGATCGCGGCGAATGCAGCGGTTGATGAATGTAGTTAGCTCCGGTTCGGTATAGTAGTGATGGTCAATGTAGCGTTTTGCGAGATCGATGTGTGCGCCAAGTTTTCTTAATGCGCCTTCGAAACTTTCGGGCGCGGCGATGCCGCAAATCGAGCCGATGAACGCGTCGCGCAAGCTCTCGAGCGGCAGCTGTTCCCCGGTAAAAACATTCTGAAAGTAGAGCGGTTTGTGCGCACACTCGATAATGTCGGCGGTGCGATTGTAACGCCGGATCCGTTGGATGAGCGCCTCATTAGACTGCCCCGTATTCTTGGTGATAAAGATATAGCTCGCGCGCCGAAGATTTCGCGGCGCTTCGCGCAGCGTGCCGCGCGGTAGCAGAAATTCATTGCCAAATGGCGCCTGCCGATCCACCAGCACGATATCCAGGCGATGTTTGAGATGCAGATATTGCAAGCCGTCGTCGAGCAGGAGCGTGTCGACTTTCCATTTGTCGATGGCAAGGCGCCCGCTTTTCACTCGATCTTTATCCACCAGCACGACGACATCCTTCAAATTGTGGGCCAACATGTAAGGCTCGTCGCCGGCGGTACGTGAATCGAGCAGCAGAGATTTGCCGTCGGATACAATTCTTGGCGGGTCGACCATGCTTCTGCGCAGTCGATCCCACCAGCTTCGTTTGCGCGGCATGCTTTTGTAACCGCGGCTCAGAATGGCAACCCGCCGCCCGCCCGCCTGCAGGGCACGCGCAAACTTCTCGACGATCGGCGTCTTGCCCGTCCCGCCAACGGTGAGGTTGCCGACGCTGATAACGAGACAACCGAGCGCCCGCTCCCGGAGAATTCGTTTCCTGTAAAAGTACAGGCGAAGCTGCACGAGGCGATCGTAAATGAACGACAGCGCATAGAGGATCCCGCGCAAGATCGAAGCGCGAATGCCGTGACGACGCTCGAGAACGACGTCGATGCCGAATTGTTCCAGATTTTCAAGCCGGCGGCCCATGGGAAGTGGTGGTCAGTGATCAGTGATCAGCGATCGGTGATCGGACAAGACGGGCGCCCCGATTATCCGCGCGTGTGATGAGTGTGTGCGCCGATGTCGATTCAGCAGCACGCAACATTGCAGCCGCTATTTTCTTCGGCGAATGAAGCGTCAAGGCGGTAATTGTCGATCCGCTGCCGCTCAGGAAGGCGCCAAGGGCGCTAGCTTTTTCGGCTGCGGCGATCACGCGCGGGAGGAACGGAATCAGTTTTTTCCGGTACGGCTGATGCAAATGGTCCGCGAAAGCGCCGCGCAAATTACGATAATTGCCCGACGCAAATGCGGCTGTAATCACACAAGCATTTGCACAATTATCAACCGCCGCGGCGCGCGAAATTCTGGAAGGCAAAATCTCTCTTGCCCGCGATGTTTTGATTTCCAATTCAGGAATCAAGAGGACGAAATGTAGCCGCTGCGACACTTCGAAGCGCTGAAAGGCGCTACCCTGCACAACTGTGAACCCGCCAAAGACTGCCGGCGCGGCGTTGTCGGGATGTCCTTCCAACTCGGCGCACAGCTGAAAGATCGACAAGCGATCAACGCAATTGCCAGTTAAAGCATTCAAAGCGTGCAAGACGCCAAGACGCACGGTGACGCTGCTCCCTAAACCGCGTGAAGGAGGAACATTGCCCGTAATTGATACGGAAAATGAGAATGGCGCGCGCCGAGTATGATGAAAAAACAAATCTGCCGCCTCCTCCGTAACACCCTGCGGCCGGGATTTTGCGCCTCTAGTTACGGTGACATCGTTATGAATGCGCAGCGCGACACCGAGACAATCAAAGCCCGGGCCAAGATTGGAAGTGCTCGCCGGAACGCGAACGGTAACTTGTTGCATAGGGGATTTCGAGGCAGAGGGAACTGACGCGCACCGGCTCTGCACGATCGCGGACGGGTGGGTGGAGCGCTTCGGAGCTAATGTCCTCATCTCATTCAAAAGGGTCCTGGCACGCGAACGTCTAATCGAGGAGCTGCAATCCTGGGCGAGGACCGTCGGGTTCGACGTTGGACGTATTTTCGCCCGGTTCGTCCCCCGCAAAAACGAAGAGCGCGAATCTCCGCGTCTGATCCTTGGCGATCCAGCCGAGAATTTGCAGACAATCGCCACCGAGCGGCATCTCAAATTTGGGATCGACTTCGGGGTGGGCTATTCCGTGGGATTCTTTATTGATCAAAGAGAAAACCGGCGCCGTGTGCGTTACATTGCTCCAAGGCGGCTTCTGAATTGTTTTGCCTATACGTGCTCCTTTTCCGTTTGCGCCGCTTACGTCGGAGCGACTACTCTCAATATCGATCTCTCCAAAAAATCTCTGGCACGGGGGCGGGAGAATTTTGCGCTGAACAGCCTGCCAACCGTCGACCATCGGTTCATCGCGGACGATGTGACGGCGGTGTTGCCGCGACTTGCTCGCCAGGGAGAGAAATTTGATGCGATCATTCTTGATCCACCGACCTTTTCGCGATCGCCCGGAGGAAAGGCGTTTCAGGTTGAAAATGATTTTGAGAAATTACTCATTGATGCCCTCGATCTGGCGGAGCGCGACAGCCATATCTTGCTGTCGACGAATTGCTCCACGCTGCGAGAGCATGCGCTGGAAGTAATGGCCCGCTATTGTCTCAAGGTAGCGCGGCGCGCCGCCACGTTTCATCGGCAACCTCCCCTGCTCGATTTTCCACCGGGCACTGGCGCAAGCTCGATTTGGCTGGCTTTGCGTTGACGAGATCGATGCGCGCAAAGAACGATCAGAATTCGAATCATTAAGCGACATGGATCATTCATCTGCTGAAGTATTGGCCGAGTTCCCGGAACGCGGGTTGCATTGGGCGAAAGAACAGTTTGAGACGGTTCTTGGCGAGACTGAACATTACGTGCGCGAAAAGCCAGCAGAGTCTCTGCTGTGCGCGCTGGTAGTGGGCTACATTCTGAATCGATTGCCGGTGGGCCGAATTCTGGGCGGCCTCTTCCGCCTCCTTATCGTCGCGTTGAGACCCGCGATCTTAATTTACGGCGCCACCAAGCTCTATCAGGCAGTGCGGGAAGAAGAATCGTTAAATCGCTAAATCGCTTCGACGTTTTAACGATTTCACGTCTAACGCTTCTTACTCGGCTTCGAGGGTAAAGCCAATCTTCAGTGTCACCTGCCAATGGCTCACCTTCCCGTCCTCGATGTATCCGCGGGTTTCCGCCACCTCGAACCAGCGCATGTTGCGTACCGTTTTCTCGGCACGTGCCAGCGCGTTTTTTACCGCATCCTCGAATCCGTTCGGCGAGGAACCGACCAGCTCAATTTTCTTGTAAATATGCTCAGACATTTGGCCATTATTCCCTAAGGAGGCGCTCGAAAACAAGAAAAAGCCGACCAAGGAGCGGCGGTCTCCGGCCCGCTGTCCCAAAAGTAGCGCGAGCGTCCCAGCTTGCGAAACTTCCCGGAAGGCGCAAGCGGGACGCTTACGCTACATCGCGCGTCAGGAAATTTGCTTTACAAAAGCATCCCTGTTTCGGCAGCCTCGCGTTGTGAGGAAATCGGTTGGCGCTTGTTTGTTGCTCTTAATCGTTTTTTACGGCGTGGACGCTCAGGACCAGGAAAGCAAACTGGTCGATCGGCTGCTCAGGCCGGACACGACGCTGCGGAATAACGCGCAGAACAAACGATTTATCGCCGATGGCGCCTCCATAAATAAAAAGGCAACCGTTGGCACATTTTACGTCCAGAAAAAGTCCAATTCGAAGAGGTTTTTCGGGATAAACGACTTCTTGACGCGCCAATTCAATTCTCGGCCTTTCCATGGCAAACGCAGCGCATTCGAGGGTTCGTCGCAGCAAGCGGTGGGGAACTCGCGACCTGCCTATGCAACTCAAACTGCACGTGGCCCTCGCGATGCCCCTCAGTCTGACAAAAAAGTTCCGAGCCGCGCGTACGCGGAGAACCGGCCCTTCGTTGAGCAAGGTAAAAGTCAAAAGTCGCTCAACAGGCAGAATGCGCCGCTCACGATCGAGCAAGTGCGCGAGTTGCTGAACAAAAACAAGTAGCGCGCCGGCCCGGTGCGCTATTCTGTGGTTGACGATGCGACCGGATGAAGCTCTCGCGGTTTTAAGACAAGGCGCCGCGCAGATCATCAGCGAGGATGAACTGCACGAGAAACTCGCGCTCGAACGTCCCCTGCGGATAAAACTGGGAGTCGATCCGACCACCTCCGACATTCATCTTGGTCACAGTATCGTTCTGCGAAAGCTGAGGCAGTTTCAAGACTTGGGTCACCAGGCGGTTCTCATCATCGGTGATTTCACGGGAATGATCGGTGATCCGAGCGGTCGCTCTGGTTCAAGATTCTTGATCCGGCGCCCACGGAGATTGTTTGCAATGGCGACTGGTTTCGAGCGATGTCGTTCGAAGACGTCATTCGCCTGAACAGTCGGGTTACGCTGCAACAAATGTTGCAGCGTGAGGATTTCCGGGACCGGATTGAGAACCAACAAGCCATCCGTGCCCACGAAATTCAGTATCCGATCATGCAAGGCTGGGACTCGGTGATGGTGAAAGCCGATGTCGAGCTCGGCGGAACGGACCAGCTTTTTAATATTTTGATAGGGCGCGACTTCCAAAAAGAGGAAGGTCTGCCGCAGCAGGTCGTTTTTCTCCTTCCAATTCTGGAGGGCTTGGATGGCTCGAAAAAAATGAGCAAGAGTCTCGGGAATTTTGTTGCGATCAACGAGCCCGCTCCCGCCATGTTCGGGAAACTGATGAGCATTTCCGATGAGTTGATGGCGCGCTATTATCCATTGCTGCTTGGTCGTCCGTTGGCGAGTGGTGCGCACCCGCTTGACGCCAAAAAGCAGCTCGCCTTCGAAATCGTGCAGACCTATCATTCGAGCGAGGTTGCGCGAAAAACGCTCGACGAATGGGACAGGCGCTTCAGTAAGCGCGATTTGGAACATGCCGATCTGCCTGCGTTCTCAGCAACTGAACGGGAGAGACTCGCAGCCGTCACCCTCGTTTCGAATGTTTATCGCGAAGTATTCAATCTTCAAAAGTCCCATAGCGAAGTCTCCCGCCTGATCAAACAGGGAAGCGTGGAACTCGATAGAGTAAAGATCCGCGACCCGAGGGCGACAATCACACTTGAGGCCGGTCAGGTGCTTCGCCTCGACAAGACGCATGCGGTGCGAATTGCCTAGCAAAAGAGCCACGAAGCGTTGGCCTCGTGGCTCTTCGAATTTTTCGTTTCCTCAGGCTGCGGCCGTTTGCAGCACTGGCATGACGCGCTCGTGCTCAAGATAGCTTGCTGCGATGCCTTCGAAGTGCGCCCGGATGCTGCGCAGTTCGGCGATTACAAAACTATCGACGAACCGCAAGCGCCGATCCAGCCAGGCGAATACCTGGTTTCTAATCTCGTAATGGACGGCTAGTGTGACTTCGGTGCAGTTTGGGCGGATCTCGGCGAAATCGACAATTCCCATCACGTTGATATTTCCACCCACGGATTCAAACGCGTATTGATTGGGCGAGTCGCTTTCCACCGACAAAAGGACCGTGTGCGCCTCAAATCCAAGAGGGCCGCGAAAACTAAAATCGACTGTCTTAGACGAGGTAACGGTAGCCCTTGTCACCATCAGGAACTGCCGCCGATACGATTGGATGCTGGCCAGGCGAGCCCTGCACTCCCGCAACGGCTGAC
>WNGK01023017.1_pt1 | contig 10399 bp, 6 predicted proteins | sample 5400601 | NCBI WGS metagenome assembly WNGK01 (sample SAMN13153376, study PRJNA577476) | soil metagenome | isolation source: 60 cm soil or saprolite under Garry oak tree replicate 1 | place: USA:California | collected 2016-06-15
CGGCAACAGAAGCCAGGGCCTGGCCGGCGCCTGCCGCGCCACCACGGACTCCGGGATCGGTTTGCGCAAGCGCCATTCCGGCGAAGAATAGCGTTGCAAGGGTAAAGGTCAAAACAGGGGCTATCCGCCTCGTCATTGCGAGTTCCTCCTAGTGCTTTTCTGATTTTGGGATATAACTGAGAAATTCAGCCGTACTACAGACTATTGGGGCTCGTCTGCCAAAAGTGAACGGAGGGACAAACAACAAGTGTTCCAGCTCCAAAAAAGAACCAGAACCGCGGCTAATGTACAGGACTTGTCAGCCTTAGTCAAATTAAGAAATTAACAATAACCAACAAACTAACGAATATAGTTCTGTTTTGGGAACAATATTCTAAATATACACTTCTATTATTAGGTAACAATGTTATATAAATTTTTTACTATTGATAGCCTAATATAATAATAAATGTTTACCATAAAACAGTCGAATAGGCGTTTTTATTACATAAGAGCAAGGTAGTACAATATTCCGGCTGTCCCATAAAGGGGGAACCTTGCGACCCAGATTCTTTGCATTCTTCGTCTTTCTGCTGCTCTTAAATCCTTCTCTATGCTTGCTTGCTAGAGCCCAAGACACGAATCAGGACAGTGCGCCCCCGCCCCCTCCCCCAGCTCAGGGGGGCGACTTTGCGCCCGATAACCCACAGGCACAGAAGGTCCCGACAGACGTCATTCTGGTTAAAGGCGCCATGCCAAGCGCCACGGATTCATCTACCCCGGTCCCAGAGAGCGGGGCGATGAGCGAGCAGGCTTACATCAACCAGTATTTCGGCTTCTCTTACCCGATGCCTCCGAACTGGCATGAGAAGTACCTTGGCCCGCCGCCTTCAGAGACTGGGTACTATGTGTTGTCGCAAATCCAGCCAGCGAAAGAACTCCAAGGTGCAAAAGCGGGGACAGTGCTGGTCAGCGCCCAGGATTTATTTTTCGCGCGAAACCAGATCAACAGCGCCCAGGAGATGGTCAAGTACAGGAAGGCAACGTTAGGCATGTCCGGAACGGACTATACGCTGGAACGTCCATCTTCCGAGGTCACGATTGCCGGTCGCACCTTCTACCGGATGGACTATATGTCTCCCGTAGCGGAACTTCATTGGTACACGCTGACAACGGAAATACGCTGTCACTCAGTGGAATTCATGCTGACCAGCCGGGACACAGCTTTGCTGGACAGCTTGGTTCGCAGCATCGAAAAACTTCAGCAAGCCCCTGTTGCCGCTGGAACAAGCGCCGCGGTGACCCCGGTCTGCATCAAGAATTACGCCAGCGGAAACAACATAACTCACAAAGTGGATCCAATCCTTGCCGACCGCAAATTCAATGCGATACCGGTCAGGATCATCATTGACCGAAATGGCAAGGTCAAGCACATTCACGTGATTAGCGCTTTCCCTGATCAGGCCAAAATCATCACGGACGCGCTGCTGCAATGGGAGTTCAAGCCGTACCTGCGGAACGGGCAGCCCATGGAAGTAGAGACCGGCATTATGTTCGGAAAGTCGCCATTCCCTACGAAAACAGCGAATAGCGCCAAAGACTAGAACCAGTTCAGAGTAAATGTAAGACAGGCAGGCCGTTGAAAAACAAACCGCTTGCACATGTCATATCGAGTGCAGCGCTATCGAAATCTGTTCCGGACGTAGCTGACGGGCGCGGAGTCGAGAGATCCCGAAATACGTCCGGCATAGACGCAGCGTCAAGGCGTTCCCACGAAGCAGAATCGAGAAAAACTCTCTGAATTCCTTGTTTCAAAGTCTGATGCCGGCATGAAATCTAAGGCCATGAGTCCCAAAAAGCATTTTAGCCCCAAAAATATGGGATCACTTCCTAGCCAGGAGTACGCTTCTTCGCCTTTTCCAAACCATATAGAAAATAGCAGCTAAGAGAGCAACAACTCCTGCGAGCAAAGCCCACTTCCCGCCCGCGGAGGGGTCAGTGTTGGCCACCGTGTAAACCGCTGATGCCCGAAGTAGGAACTGCGGGTGATGCTTTGGCGGACTCAGGCGCAGGCCCAGCCAATCCGATGCCAGCAATTTCAAAAGTAGGCACAACGCGCACAACCGGCTTACTTACAGCTTGTTCAATCTGAAGACCGTGCGCCAGGCCAGGGCGCGTGAAGGCTTCCGGCCGGGAAGACTTGAACGACAGAGATGGAGGATGCAACACCGCGAAGCTTCTGACCGGATACGCCGGTTTCACACTCAAAGTTGCAGCTCCGGTGTACGGCAGATGGTACACAAATTTAAAGAGTGTGTCCCCGGGACGTATGGGAAAATCAACAACATAGCGCCCCAGTTGCCCGCTCACGGGCGCCGGAGTGACGTTCACCCAGAGGCCTCCGCCTTTCTTGACGACCAGGGAATCTAACGTGGCCTTCGGCGCAATGGAGATTTCAAAATTGTCTGGCCGCGATTGCGTCACTGGAGGCGTGGACTGATTAGAGACAGCGTACATCTCGGTGATTTTCAGCACCTGTCCGTCGGATTCAACCTGGGCCATGCCCAGCTTGGCCTGCAAATTCTGAATGCGGGCCACAGAATCGAAGACTACGATGTCCAGTAGCGCACTCTTGCCTACGCTCGTGTCATAGTTGACTCCCCGGTGCAGCACTCGTACCATATGTATGGCGCCGCTATGATTCACCTGGAGAACAAACCCGCCCTGGGAATCCGTTTTGGTGTGAGCTTCTTCCTCCATGCCATTTTCCAGGCGCAGAAGGACAACGTCATCACCGGCCGCCGGCTTGTCCGTTGTCTGGTTGTGGACTCTGCCGGTAATCGTATCGGCCGCAAAAGCCGGCAGAGAAAAGAAAACAAGTAACAGACTCAGCCGGATACAAGAACAAATATTCATGGGGCATCTATTCATGGGACATCGCCTAAGAACAGCTATTTAAGGCAACCTTTCTTTCATCTCTGGAACAGAGACGATGGGAACAAGGCCCGCAAAATTCCACCGTATTTACATCGTGAGCGGAACCAGGGGCCCCCGGGTTCACACAGCGCCTCTATTGCGACTCAATTTTGACAACCTTCAATTTATCGCCATCCATGCTTCCACTGACGGTGACCTTGAAGTCATTGTCTACTTTGGTTTCGCTAAGAAATTTCCGGGCCTTCTCGTTGCCGTCTTCATCGAACTTGATGAACTGTTTGTCTTCGGTCAGGACACCGAAGCCGCTATTATTGCATGAAGGCATCTGCATGCAGCTCTTGCTATGAGTGGCGGGAAAACCCGGCCGCTGCGCCTTGCGAACAGAACAGGAAACGTCAACCAGATGGCCCTTGATGGTAACATCGGCGGCAAAGCTGCTGGCGCTCAATGCAACCGTCAGAATGATGGCAAGCCGGACTATAAAAGTCTTCTTGAGTTTAACAGGCATGAAAAATGACCTCCTGAGAAGTTCTCGATCAGAGTGATCGTCAATATCATTCTAAGGGAAAGAATGGTTGTTCCAACAACTTAAGAATAGGCGAGACACCGGAGTGTCTCGCCCATGAGTGACTGTTGAAGTTTTTTACAGCGACCGCAGGAAATTCAACAGGTTCTGTTTGTTCGTGGCGGAAAGAGCGTTGAAGTTCGCGATTACGGTGTTCGCTTCCGATCCGCTGCTGGCATGCTGGGTAATGGCTGTAATCAGATTGGAAGTACGGCCATCATGCAGGAAGAATATGCGTTGTCCAACTCCCCACAGCGGAGCGGAGCGGAACTGGTCGCCGCCTGCGCCGCCTTGGGAAACGTTATCGTTCAAGCCTGTTCCCATGTGATGGATTTCAATATCACTGAACAGGTTGGCCGTAGCGTTGCTCAACCCCGGCGTGATCGAGGAGGCCGCGGTGGTCAGCGAAGCTGTGTGGCACGCCGCGCAACCGATCGCGTTAAACACGGCGCGACCATTGGCGATGGAAGTAGCGCCGCCCGGTACGGTAGTGGACGGCGTGGGCGGGGCCAGCATGCGCATGAACAATGAGAACTTCACCACATCGTTGGAGGTCCCAAGATTGTCGGCGTTGAAATGCGTCAGGTCTTCCGGAGTCGGATTGAACTTACAGTTCGCCGGTAAACCTGCTGCCTGGCCTTCACCCGGCAACGGGCGCTCTTGCCCGAAAGCCTCATTGGTGACGCCCATTTCCACGTTATAGGCTTCACCGGAGAAGATCAGCAACGATTTGTTTTGGGCTTTCCAGCCGAAACGGGTGATGGTGCCATCATTGCCGTTGCGGTTGAAGGTGCCGCTGGTGCCGAAGGCTCCGGCGTTGGCAGCCGCGTTGGCCAGCAACGTTGAGTCATCGATGTTCTCCATCAGGCCAGCGCCAAACACAGCATCAAAGAAGAACGGGAACCGTGCTTCGCGCACCGGACCATTTTGCAGAATAAACGCTGGCCGGGTATTGGTGGCGCTGCTGGCCACCCCGCTGGAAATCACGGTGAACTGTGGGTTCACGGCCGGGCTGCTGCCGCCGACTGCCGGCTGAGAATGACATACCGCACAACCGTTTTCGTTGAAACGCGGCCCCAGACCGCCGTCCGTAGGGGTATCGATTTCCTCGAAGGTATCCAGGCCGTCATTGAAGAATGCCAAGCTGCCTACGGGGTTGTCCGCAGCCACTGAAGCCAGCGGTCCGCCGGCTGCCGCTCCTGCGCGAACGCCGGGATCTGTTTGGGCAAACGCCATTCCCGCCAGGAAGAGCGCTGCGATCATCAATTTAAAAACAGGGAAATTCCGCCTCGTCATTTGCGAGTTCCTCCTAAATTTCTTTGGAAAAATATTTTTTGCAGCCAGAACTCAGCCGTACCGCAGACTATTAGGGCTCGTCTGCGAAAAGTGAACGGGAAGGAGAATAGTTTTTCCGCTTTTAGCGGGAAGTTTCCGCCTCGTCATTGCGAGTTTTCTCTAAAAATTTCACGGACCCAAGGTTTGCGGTGAAAACCTGCCGTACTGCAGACGATTAAAAATTGTCTGCCAAAAAGGTGACGGGAACCAAATATGCGGGAAGTGAAGGTCTGGCTTTCGACCCTCCTGTTTGCCAACCCTCAAAAAGGAAAAGGCAACAGGGCTGTGAAGTTATCGCAACTCACAGGCAGAGTCAAATAATAATTCGCCAATAATTAGAGTTTTTTAATTATATATACCTAATAACAGGTGGGGAATATCCAGATTTAGCGCTTCTTCATAAGGGAAGGATATGAAACAACCTACTCAAAACCAAGAGAAGTCCATTTTGGGCAATTCGCCCCTAAAACAAACTGCAAGCGCTGATAGGGAGAGACACGGGCTTGAGCACGCAATTTATCGATTGCGGCTCAAGTTTCTCCGTGCCTCTCCTATCGCTATTTTCGTTCCTTAAGGGCGGGACCAAAGTTGCGTCCCAGGTAACCCCTCGAAGGAAGCTAGAGTGAATTCAGGAAAGTGACCAACTGGTTCTTTTGATTGGCATTCAATCCACGGTATCTGTTGACGACTTGAGTGGCCTCACCCGCATGGCGCAGAATGGCGTCATTGCGCGTGAATGACAGTAGGTCATGCATCAGACGCGGCTTGGTGCGCAGCCCCCATAGCGGACTGGTGCGCAGCTTGTTGGCTGTGGCCTGGCCGCCGTTCTGCACAATGCCATCACCCGTCCCTACGTCATGCAACAGGAAATCGCTGAAGGGATGGATGACTTTGTTGCCCAGGGCTGCCGGCACCGTGAATGTACCGCCGTTGATTACAGTTCCGGCCGGGGCCGTCGTAATCGATGCCACATGGCATACGGCGCAACCAACGGAGTTGAACAGCTGTGCACCCTCTTGCGCATCCCGTGTAGACGCCAGAGCGGTGTCTCGCGGCGGGGCTTGGCTGGCGCGCATGAAGCGGGCAAAGTGGTCAATGTCCTCCAACCCGTCCGGACCAAACGGGTCTTCTGGATCCGTCGTGGTCTTGCAGACGCTGGTGGAGTCTGTGGGCTGCAACCGGCTGGTTACGCCCTGCTCGTTCACATACGCATCAGCCGAGAAGGAGAGCAAGCTGGCCTGCTGGTTCTTCCAACCGAAACGTCCGCCGCGGCTCTGTCCCGGCGCTTCTGCCAAAGGTACCTGGATGAATTGACCTGCGATCTGGCCACCGGTCTGTCTCGGCTGGCTGTTGGCGATCGCTGCCAGGGTGTTGCTGTCAATGGCTTCAACAAAGCCATCGCCGAGAATGTTGTTGGAGGCACGCAGGGCGTGAATGGTCTCTGTGCCTGGTACGCGCTCCTGCGCCTCAGCGCAGATCGCACGATCATTGACCAGAGAGCGATTGGGAACGGTGTTGGCGCCATCATTGATCGCTAGGCTGGGATTGACGAAACTGCCGTTGCGGTCCGTATGACCAACACGCAGTTCTGTGACCTGGCTGGTGCCGCCTACATTGGGCGCCGCGTGACAGTCCACACAGCCGCGCGCGTTGTAAATCGGACCTAGTCCGGCGCCGATGTCTTCTTCTTCCATGAAGACGTCAGCATCGTCCTTGAACGTGGTGTCATCGGGGTCGTTTGGGGTGAAGCCGTTGCTTACATAACCTGTGTGATCATTCACGACCGGCGTTGCGTAAGCTGCGGGCGCCGGTGTAGCCGACTGTGCAATACCCACGATAGCGAATGCAGCTGCCATCGCGGTAATGCACAGCAATAAGGGAAGTTTCCGCCTTTTCATTGCGAGGTGCCTCCTGGATTTTTTCGGGAAGTTCGGGAAGTTTTTAGTTTCTATTGGTGTCAATTTTTGTTTCCTCATAAACTTTGGTGCTTGTCCGAGGGTGGTGGCGTTTCTCCATTGCAATCAGAGACGCATCCTTACCCCGGCCATTCACAGAGGGCTTGCAGAAAACCTATCTTGCTTTCGTGTCTTTGTTCAGAACCAGGAAGTGGCACTTACGATCAGAAGCTGGGAAGTGGCAAAAACAAAATCCAATAAGTTGCAAGCGAGACTACAGGAGGGCAAAACGCAGCGCAACAGAACGTTAGAGAACCCTAATGGATGGTCTTTCGGCCTTGCTCCCAATGTCCGAAAACTTGTAGATGATGTACTAAAAAGTGGAGCGAGCACTGAAGCGTACAGTGTCATTCCAGTTAACAAGCCCTTTTACGAACGAACTTTGGGTCGGCACGGGCCAAGAGAACGGTAGATCGTGCAAATGAGCTAAGACTGGCAGCGATTTTCTACCCGGCCGCGGTTGCCATTCACGTTAAGCTGATGAAACAATGCGCGCGCCCTTATAAAATGCGCGGATCGTCCCTGACTAAGAAAATAATCGTCCGTGAGGAGTGTGCTTCGAGGGGCAATGACACATCGTTCCTTTTCCCATAATAGCCTGCCAATTTTAATTTCCCATCGTGGAACTCTAGGTCAATGATTCATGGCGTTTTGACCACTGCCTAACATGGCTCTTGGTATATTGCGGCTCAGCCCGACTGGCGTGGGCATCAAGCTTTTTGATGAGACCTTTTATGGGACGAAAGCCGCCGTACTTCGAACCATTCGACTGCTTCCTCGGATTTCCTGAGATGTCTCTGAAAGACGCACAAGCCCGAACGGTCGCCACCAAATAATCGCCTAGGAACACTGCCACCTTCTGAAGAGCTCGCGGATATCGTGCGCGATCTTTGGATACATTTCTTCAAGAAAATTGGTTTCGTGTTTTTCCCATCTTTTAGCGACGAAGTCTTTTGGATAGATCAAAACGTCTCCCTGATTTGGCAATCCGTAAATCGCTAAATCCGAACCATACTCGTCGGTGGCGATCACCCATCTGAGCCCGAGTCCAATCCCATCCACCAGGACCTGTCCAAAGGCTATGCCCACGTAATCGATAATCGCGTTGATCAATTCCACTTCGGTTGGGTCTGACGCACTCCACGCTGCAAAGGCCCGGTCGAGGGCAGCCAATGTAAGCGGTTGTGCTGAGTCGGCAGCAGAAAAGCCTTCCACGAACTTTGCGGCATTTTCGAGCTGGGTTTTTACCCAGGCGACTTCGTCTTCGTTTAGCTCGTCAATCTTTTGCTTCATTGTCATAAAATCACCGTCATGAAATCACCGGGCTGATGCGTTTCCAGATTATCAAAGCCTTAGCCCTTTTTGTCTTGCCGAATCTTCCGCGGTCCGCGCCTCCGGGCCCCTCACCTTGGCCGCTTGCAGAGGTGCGTTACCACACGCCGAACCCCAAAGTGGACGATTGCCATTTGCTACTACTGTAGTTAGGATGTGCGGTTCCGAAAAATGACCTGTTCCGGAGGTTTGAAATGTCGTGCGCGATCTCGTCCCGCAAAAACCGTCTTCTGCTGCTTCTCACAGTAACGCTTCTGGCTGTTTGTGGCTTGGCCCAGACTGGCAAAAAGCCAAACGCGTCCAAGGAGCCAGGAAAAACAGCGCAACCAGCATCGCCGGAACAGACTGCGAGTAAGTCGGAGACGCCCAAATCGGAAACAGCCAAATCAGAAGCTGACTCATCCGCCAATGACGACCAGGACGAACCGAAAGGCCCCTGGCACGGGCTCACCTGGCGGCTGGTTGGGCCGTTCCGCGGCGGACGCGTTCTGGCCGTGAGCGGCGTTGTTGGCGATACGCACACATATTATTTCGGCGGCGTGGGCGGCGGCGTCTGGAAGACCACGGACGGCGGATTGTCCTGGCGTCCCATGACCGACAAAGTGAAAGACATGTCGCCTTCCATTGGCGCAATCGCCGTGGCGCCGTCCGATCCCAACGTGATCTATGCCGGCACGGGCGAGGCCTGCATCCGCGGCGACATTATTAATGGAAACGGTGTATACAAATCTATCGACGCAGGCAAAACCTGGACGTTCGTTGGCCTGCGCGATACGCGCGCTATCGGACGCATTGCTGTTCATCCCAAGAACCCTGATATCGCTTTCGTTGCGGCGCTGGGGCATCCTTTTGGCGCGAACGCCGAGCGCGGCATCTTCCGCACCCTGGACGGCGGCAAGACTTGGAACAAAGTCCTTTTCAAAGACGAAAACTCCGGCGGTATTGATCTGGCGCTTGATCCTGCCAATCCCAATGTGATCTTTGCCGCATTGTGGCAAGCCCGGCGCTCGCCCTGGAGCATGGAGAGTGGCGGCCCCGGCAGCGGCTTGTACCGCAGCACCGATGGCGGCAGCACGTGGAAGAAACTTTCCGGGCACGGATTGCCGGATGGAACCATTGGCCGCATTGGCGTGGCTGTGGCGTACGGGGCCAATCGCGTGTGGGCGCTGGTGGAAGCCGATAAAGGCGGCCTATTCCGTTCCGACGACGGTGGTGACACCTGGACGCTTACCAACAGTGACCGCCAGTATCGCCAACGAGCTTTCTATTACACGCATGTCTTCGCCGACCCCCACTCCGCGGATGGCGTGTACATCCTGAACACCGGGATGTATCGCTCCAACGACGGCGGCAGGAGCTTCCGACCGATCCGCGTTCCCCATGGCGACAACCACGGACTGTGGGTTGATCCCAATGATCCGCAGCGAATGATCGAATCGAACGACGGCGGCGCCAACGTGAGCACGAATGGCGGCGCAAGCTGGACCGGCCAGGCCAACCAGCCTACAGCGGAGTTCTATCACGTGACCACGGACAACCGTTTCCCGTATTACATCTATGGCGCGCAGCAGGACAACACCACCGTGGCCATTGCCAGCGCGGCCCCGGGAGGGATCGACCGCACGGCGTGGCATGACGTGGGCGGAGGCGAGAGCGGATACATTGCTCCCGATCCGCGTGATCCGGAAATTGTCTATGCCGGTTCTTACGGCGGCGACATCACGCGCTATGACCACCGCACCGGGCAGGAAAAGAACATCACGCCGTGGCCGGTCAATCCCATCGGTGCGGCCGCCGTCGATCAGAAGTACCGCTTTCAGTGGACCGAGCCGATTGTCTTCTCGCCGCACGATCCCCACGCTCTATACTTCGCGGCCCAAGTTCTGTTCAAGTCCACAGACGGCGGCATGGACTGGCAGGTCATCAGTCCTGACCTTACGCGCAATGACAAGGTCAGAGAGGGGCCGTCCGGCGGCCCCATCACCAAGGACAACACCGGCGTTGAAGTCTATTGCACTATTTTCTCCGTGGTGGAATCACCCTTGCAGAAAGACCTGATATGGGCTGGGTCCGACGATGGGTTGGTCCACGTAACTACCGATGGCGGCAAGAACTGGGCTGACGTTACCCCGAAAAATATGCCGGAGTGGGGCACGGTCAGCATGATTGAGGCGTCCACTTACGCCGCCGGCACCGCATACGTTTCCGTGCAACGCCACAAGATGGACGATTTTGCGCCATACATTTTCAAGACCACGGATTTCGGCAAGACTTGGACCGGCATCAACAGCGGCCT
>WNGK01008875.1_pt1 | contig 10398 bp, 8 predicted proteins | sample 5400601 | NCBI WGS metagenome assembly WNGK01 (sample SAMN13153376, study PRJNA577476) | soil metagenome | isolation source: 60 cm soil or saprolite under Garry oak tree replicate 1 | place: USA:California | collected 2016-06-15
TGAGGTTACATTGTCCCAGAAGCTTCACACCGCAGCATTCCTCCCGCTGCATGTCCTGGTAGGGTACCGGTAGCAGAATACCGGGTTGAACCGTCTATCACGTTCAACGGCTATGTACGCGACTTCGTGTCGCAACCCTCAGAACGGCACGTGCCCGTTTCCGAGCATGCCGCTCAAGCCTTTCGTCCGCCCCTCGCGGGACGCGGTTTCACCACTTCTAACCGTTGGCTGTGGACTTGCCTGTGGCAATTGGGATGAAGTAAGACCCGGTTGTCGGCAGTGTCTTGTCCTCCATTCACCCGCCACACCAGATGGTGGTTGTGCCATCCGGTGAGTTTGGTGATTTTTTGTTGACAGATCGGACAGAGTCCTTTCTGCTCTTTCCAGAGGGCGATCAGTTGCCGTTTCCCCTTGAGATGGTGAACCATTTTCACGCCGAGGCGTTTTTCAAAGTACTCTTCCCAAGCAGGATCGTAGGGGTTTGCTTCTCCCTTAATTTTCACATGTCGTTTGATGGGGACATGTGCTGGGTGGAGGAGATAATTTTCTACGAAACCTTCTTTGGTGAGAAGGCTTCCGTAGAAGACCCAGTTCTTTCCATTGATGGATTTAAAGTATCGCTCCTTAATCCATTGTTTAGATTTGTTGGGGTGTCTCCTTTTTGCCCACCGCCACAGGGCTTGGAAGATTGCGTGGCCCACTCTGGCAAACGTGACTTTACTCACGACGTGCTGGTGATAGTTTGCCCATCCCCGAATAAGGGGGTTCAATTGGACAATCAGATTGCCTGCTGTCGCTTGTGTGTTGGCCTTGATGAGCGTCCGTACCTTCCGTAGGAATGTCGAAACGTTCTTGTGTGCTGGTTTGATGATGAGCTTGCCGTTGTACTTGCGTACCTGTTGTCCCAAGAAATCGAAGCCCTCGTTGATGTGGGTAATGACCGTCTTTTCTTGGGAGAGTGTCAGCCCCCGCTCTCTCATGAATTGCTCGATCAAGGGTTTGACCTCTTGTTCAAGGAATTCTTTGGAGATGCCAGTCACAATGAAATCGTCAGCAAACCTGACATAATTGACCTTGGCATTGTAGCCCGTCTTCGGTTTCGGATACCGCTCTAAGAGCTTTCGTTCAAGACCATCAAGTGCCAGATTGGCAATGACGGGTGAGCAAATCCCCCCTTGTGGGGTTCCTTCCTCTGTGGGGTGCAAGACCTGCTTTTCGAGAAAGCCCGCTTTGAGCCACTTTCGCAGGATGCTCTTGTCCATGGGAATATGGGCTAAGAGCCATTCGTGCGAAATTTTATCGAAACAGGCTTTGATGTCCCCTTCGAGTATCCATTGTGGTGATCGTGCTTTTCCCAATGCCTTAAAGCATTGTTCAATCGCGTCTGCCGGAGATCGCTCTTTCCGGAAGCCGTAGGAATTCGGGTCAGCCGTCGTTTCCGCGATAGGGTCGAGTGCAAGCAAATAGAGGGCCTGCATAGCTCTGCACAACATGCAAGGCATATTCACCGTACACTACCTCCTTTGACAAGCCACCTTTGGAATGGGTGAGGGTGACCCATCCGCATCATCCTTTGTACCGCCAGCGCGTGCAAATCATGCGCGTCCGGCGAGGACCCGATCCTGACCTCATCATTCGGATGCCCGACGGTTATCCTGACAATGACCAACTAGTACGAGGAGATAAGGATGAACAGGCATGACGGTTGAGGTGCTTTCGGGGACGACAGGAGAAAGGGGAAAGACCGCCAGAAACAGGCAGAGAAGCTGAGCTTCCTGAGAAAGAAGACCTCTGCCATCTCAAGCCGAAGCTCCTTGTCATCGGTACAGGCAAGCCGCTTGGGTCTTCTACCGCTTCTACCCGTACTAGTTGGTCATTGTCAGCCCCTACGCGAGGGGCCGAGCGTTCCGTTAGGTTGATGCATATTGGGGGTGGGAATGGCCCACCCTTGCTAAGAGGATGAGTTAGTATGGGAAATGACAACTTAGTGCCTGCAATAGAGGTAAAAGGGTTACGTAAGGTCTACAAACAACTGGTGGCGGTAGAGGATGTGAGCTTCACCATGTATCGCGGCGAAGCTTTTGGCTTTCTGGGCCCGAACGGTGCGGGCAAGAGCACGGTGGTGAAGATGCTCACCGGGCTGGTTGCGCCAACAAAGGGGAGCGTGCGTATTTTCGGACAGCCTGTCTCCGCTAGAGAGGCCCGCAGGCGCATCGGCTACTTACCGGAACTACCCAGTTTCCATCGCTGGCTAGAGGCAAAGGAGTTTCTCGAATTTCATGGTCGGCTCTATGGTCTACGTGGAACAGTGCTAGAAAAACGCTGCCGGGAGGTGCTGGCCCTGGTCGGATTGGCAGGCAGGGATCGCCAGAAGCTGGGAACGTTCTCTAAAGGCATGATGCAGCGCATTGGATTGGCTCAGGCTCTGATCAACCGGCCAGACCTGGTGCTGCTCGACGAGCTTGTCTCCGGACTTGACCCGGTAGGTCAGCGTGACATGCGCGATCTGCTGCGGCAATTAAAGGCCGAGGGCATGAGTATTTTCCTCAACTCACACCAGCTTGCCGATGTGGAGACGCTGTGCGACCGGGTGGCGATCATCAACGAGGGGCGGATTTTGAAGGTCGGTGCGCCGCGTGCGCTCTTCGACGAACCACTGGTGCTGGAGTTGCGCGTTAGCCCTATCAACCAGGAATTGCTCCATCGACTTGGCCTGGTAGCTCTTGCCGTGCGCCAGGATGGAGACACTCCTTGCTCTCTGCTGATTGAAGTGCGGGACGAGGAGGGTGCTGCCGATGTCGCCGCTGTGGTGCATGAGTGTGGGGCACGCTTGTACAGTCTAGCAGCGCATCACCGCTCACTGGAGCAACTGTTCTTGCAGACCATCGACGCATCGCGTCGCCGCGAATAAAGAAATGCAGGGGGAGATTATGGGATTATTGTTGATTATGCGCTTTACGTTACAAGAAGCGATACGGCGTCGGCTCTTCCTGTCAGTGGTGATTCTGAGCACCTTGCTGTTAGCAGTATTCGCCATCCTGCTCAACATCGCCGTGAACATGGTGCAGCCCGATGGCGGTACTAGTTCAAGACTGGAATTGCTGGGTGCAGGTGTCGTCGTCACTATACTGGTGACCTGGCTGGTCTACCTACTGAGCAGCCTGCTGACCATCCTGCTAACTGTTGGCATGATTTCCAGCGAGGTCGAGGCGGGCACCTTCTCGGTGATTGTTCCGAAGCCGTTGGCTCGCGCCGAAATCGTCTTCGGGAAGTGGCTGGGCTATGCGCTGATTCTGAGTGTCTACACCGCGTTCCTGTTTTTTTCCTTCCTGGGGATCATCTACTGGGAAACGGGCTACTGGCCCTGGCAGGCATTCAGCGCGTTCGGCATGCTTGATCTGGTCACGCTGGCACTGCTGGCGCTCACCACGCTGGGTAGTTCGCTCGTGCCGACCATGGTAAACGGTGCTATCGCGCTTGTGCTGTTCATTGGAGCGCCGATAGCCAACCTCGTCCAGTTCATTGTGCGGGTGATCCCATCCACGCATGTACAAAGTCAAGCGATGCAAAACGTCACGACGATCATTAGCCTGATTATGCCAACCGATGCCCTCTGGCATGGCGTCTCGTATTACCTGCTCCCGAATACGGCAACCTTCTTGATGCTGGGACTGTCAACCGATAGCTTCAATACACCTTTTACCTCGGCTGAGCCGATAGCTGGGGCACTTCTGATCTGGGTGATTCTCTATAGTATGGTGCTACCAAGTTTGGCGGCGTGGCGTTTTCAGCATCGGGATCTGTAAGCGGGGTGGAACCAGCAATAATTCACAGAGCCTGGGCCAAAGGCTTATGCTACCCTAGACGCTAGAATTCTCCATATGGTATGATCTACCTCGTTGTGAACTCGCAGTCGGAGCCGCACAAGGGGCAATCCATTTCAAATAAGACGTTTTGCGAGTCAAACGAAGGCGCTTCAAGAGTGTCATCCTGAGCGGAGCGAAGAATGACAAAGCGAGATGGTCTCGTCTTTGAAATGGATTGCGCACAAGGGGTTCACGCATTCCGCACATGGAGGTTGCGGGAAAGTCTATAGTCAGTAGTATAACACTCAATGAAGGGAGTTACCTATGAGCAATGGAAACAAGCCTCATGCAACTGGTCGCGTCAAAGCAGGTGATGTCTCCCAACGAGTAGGCGTTGAGGCCATTGAAGCACGTGGAGTCAATGTAGGCGAACTGGTCGAGAAGTTAATCGATGCTGCCGGAGCTGAGTTCACCACCTACTATTACTACACGATTTTGCGCATGTATCTGGCGGGTCATGAGGACTACAAAGAGATTTGTGAGGATGCGCGTCTTGAGGATCGTGCCCATTTCGAGTTGATTACACCGCGCATCTACGAACTGGGTGGGACGCTTCCTTATGATATTCGCGCCTTTGCCGACCGGGCTGGCTGCCCCGATGCCTATCTTCCTGGAACGCAAAATGGACGCCGTCCCATGAGTAATCCGTTCGATATCGCGACGAACGTGACTGCTGCGCAAATCCTAGAGGTCCTCTTAGAGGCAGAGCGATGCGCAATTCGCACGTGGAGCGAGATTTGTGACTTGACCTTCGGCAAGGACCCACGAACCTACGATATGGCAGCACGCATCTTGAACGAAGAGATTGAGCATGAAGCCTGGTTCATTGAGCTACTCAGCCAAGAACGTGACGACGTAGTGCGACCCTCGGGGCACTTCCGACGCGGAACTCCTGGGGAAGGTCCCTATAGCAAGAATGCTGGGTTCTACAATCCCTAATGGTGCCCACAGCTGGCAATGACAGACTCTACCAAGTCGTCTTTGATCTTCCTGGGGGAGTGAGGACCATTGAGATAGGTGGCGAGGAGTTTATTCTGGATGCGGCACGCCGGGCAGGGGTAGAACTGCCCAGTCTCTGTGAGCGGGGCTGGTGTTGCACATGTGCAGTGAAGGTACTGAGCGGAATGATCGACCAATCTGCTTCATTGCGCTATTATGAGGAAGACCGGCGTGCTGGCTTTGCACTGATCTGCACAGGGCGACCACGTTCAGACCTGCACCTGCGTCCTGGGGCTGTGGAGGAAATGAGAGCGCATCGTGATGCCTGTCACCTCCCAGTCCCCCGTGGCACACGTGCCCGTAATATCACATAGTCTACCAGAGCAACTGTCTTAAGCTGCACGATGGATCGGTAGGGTCTTGGGCAAAGCGTGCATTGCACATGTAAGTTGGGATGGTGGCGACTCTTGACCAGATGTGGAGACCCCATAAATACTGCCTGCTCCCTTGAGAGGATGCAACCAGCGATACGTTCCTGAACAGCGGCTTAGCTTTGCAGGCGACCGTGGAGGTAGAGCCAGCGGACAAACGCTTGCCGCTTGTACTCAGCATTGATCTGGTGAGAGGCCTCTCGCTGATAGAGCGCTTTGACTCTGAAGAGGTCGGCAATCTGCTCGTGCGAAAAACCCACCCGCTGGAGCCGCTGGATATCCGTCCTATGTGGGGAAGGCTCTTGGAATTCCATAGCCCACGGGATGCGCAATGAGATTTCAGCAAGCAGACTGTGTATTGCGAAGCGGTTTCACGAGCAACCTCGGTCACATCGCTTGCTTGCTGGCGATACTGTAGAAGTTCCGCTTCGGTGCAGAAACCATGGATGCAACGAAGAAAGGTCCAGAGCCACTGCGCTTGAGAGATCCATCTCGTTGCGCATCCCGTGGGTGCGGCAATCGCAAGAGTGGACGCCCCAATGGCGATGTCAGAATTGTGACTGATGAGTCCACGCAACAGGAATTGCAGCGCGATGACGAGTCCGACATAGAGACCATTCAAAAATGGGTGCTGGCTAGCCTGCCCCGATTTTGAATGGTCTCTCAGCCTTGGCCTATTAGGCCCGCGACCGAAATGTACAACGTGAGCGTTGGCAAACCCCGACCAGGTCTGCATGGTGAGCAGGGAAGGCTTCTGCTCTCTAAAGCACATAGGCAAGCAAGCAATACCATCACTTCCCATCGTCAGAGACGCCGTCTGGGTCGGGGTTGGGAGCAGAGAGCACGGTATGCAGAGGATGATAGTCAAGCAGGAACTGTTCGATGGCAAACACATGGGTGGTCTGGAGATCGATGGCAACCTGATTGGTTGGCTCGCTCACCAGGACCACTTCCTTCTGCTGCCCATTTGCATCGACGATGAGGAGCAGCAGTTCGTCATCATCCCTCTCAGGGGTCATCCTCCCGTATCGTTGTGCTGTGCTGTCGAAGAATGTCTCTTGGTTGATGATCACATCCAGAATATGTTGGATTTCGCTAGGGGAAAGTTGCGCTCGCCACAAGTTATCACCTGGGTCTGTTCGAAAAATGAGCGTTCCGTCTCCGTAGAGGGTCCACATCGGCACTGTGTGCATCTGTGCTCCAGGATGCTCAGGGAGTTCGGCGAGTTGCACGAGGATGTGATCTGAGGCTCTGTTATAGGGGATGGTTCGCTCAGTGGGAACTGGTTTCCTCGCGACCATCCAAACCGTGAGGAAAACGACGATCACGAGCCAGTCGATGAGGAGGAACGTTGCTCGCCTCCGTAGAAGACGCCTGTCCTTTTGCATTGCGTGGCCCTCCTTTCTTTTGTAGAGAACTGCATAAGCTTCACTCTATTACCCTGGAGATGAACTGCCGTCAGCACTGGAGCCAGCATCGTAGCTGACGTTGGCACCATGGGCCTCATGAGCAGCGTCATGGCCTATTACGAGCTCGTCCATAGTAGGGGCAATCCCTTGTGGTTACCCTGCGGGAACGCCTTGTCGAACTATTCGCGGTACTCCAGCACGACCAAGGGATCGAGATAGATTCGATCTCCATCGACAAGTGCGAGTTGATCGATACGCTGCCCCTGGCACGTCAATCCATTCAAACTCTCTACATCCTCCATGCCCCATGCCCCATTCCTCCAACGAAGGATCGCATGGGAGCGTGAAACACGTGGAGAGGCGATCTGGATATCACTTGTCGGGGAACGACCAATCGTGAACACTGGCCTATTCAGTCGATACGTTCTTGTCACCTTCCCATCTATCTCAACCAAGACACGGTCCTCCTGGTGCCCTTGACGCGTTTGCGCTTTGCGCGGGGGGATACGAACTTTCAGTGTAGCTTCCCCGTCTGCATCTCCCGCATTATCCTTGTCTGTGTCCTCCTGCGATGGAGCACTGCCATGCTTAGACAAGGTAGCAGTAAGCACCCGCCCCGATTGAGTATGTGAGGAATCCCCGTCGTGAAGCGCAGCCACCTTTGCAACAGAAATGGCAGGGAGGGATGGTACCGTGGCTGTGTTCACCTGCTCATTATCAGCTACGAGAGGTGCAAAAGCCGGGCGGATCACCGGATCGTCCTCGCTACGGTCAAGATTGTAGCGATTCTGTTCCTCTAAGAGGGCGGCAAACAGTCCTCCCCGACGCTTTAACTCATGGAACGTCCCCTGCTCGGCGATTCGTCCTTCGCTCATCATCACAATCTCATCGACATTACCAAGGGTACTGAGCCGATGAGAAATTGTCAGGACGGTACGGCCAACAATGAGCGCGTTCAATGCATGCATGACCTCTGATTCGGCTTCGACATCCAGGTTGGATGTTGGTTCGTCGAGAATGAGGATAGGAGCATCGCGCAAGATGGCACGGGCAATGGCGAGGCGTTGCCGCTGACCGCCGGAGAAGTTCTTACCCTGCTCGTTCACAGAGGCATCATAGCCATCAGGCAGGCTCATGATCATCTCATGGATATAGGCTTTTTTCGCCGCTTCGACGATGTCTTCGATGGGCGCTGCAGGCCGCCCAAAGGTAATATTCTCGCGAATGGTGCCCTCAAACAGCAGCGAGTCCTGCAGCACCATACTCACGTTGTTGCGCAGCACATCCAGCGGGTACAGGCGGTTGTCAACGCCATCGATTTTGATTGTGCCCTGCTCAATATCATAGAAGCGCGGGATCAGACTGACGAGCGTGGTTTTGCCACCGCCGGTGAGGCCGACCAGGCCGATCCTTTTGCCAGGGCTGATATGCAGATTGATGCCCTGTAAGACCGGCATTCCAGGCAGATACCCCATCACTACGTTCTCGAAGGTAATCTCTCCTTGGAAGCGTTGGGGGCCTGAGTATGGGCCGGGCAATGGAGATTCTTTCAGTTCTGGGGCTTGATCCATCACCTCCTGAATGCGTTCCGCCCCTGATGCTGCCGTGCTTGCCAGTGTCGCCAGCTTGGAGAGGTCGCGCATCGGCTGGTAGAGCAGTTTGAGGAAGGTGAGGAACAGGATCAGCGTGCCAACATCGACGCTGTCGGAGTTGATGGAGAGGGGGCCAATGTTGAACACATTGCCGGTTGCCACATAGCCGCCGACGCCCACGACGGCGGCGGTCCCCAGGACCACCAGCAGCGTGACCAGTGGTGTAAACTGCGCCTGCAGCCAGCCGGCACGCAATCTCGCTCGTTTATTCTTATCAACGTAGTTGCCGAAGCGCACGGACTCCAGCTTTTCGCGTGTGAAGACTTTGATCAGGATCAGGGCATTGATATCCTCGGTGGCGACGTGTGCGAGCTGGCCGGTGGCTTTGGCCGCCTTTTTAGCAGCACCTTTGATAGTCTTGGTGTAGCCTATGACCGTCACAAAGAGTGCCGGGGCGATCGCCATCGCGATGAGCGTGAATTGTGCGCTGACGAAGAGCATCACCAAGACGACACCCACGAGGGTCAGCACCCCTGCCAGCAGATCGATCAGGCCATCGGTGACCAGCTTCTCGATGTCGGCGATGTTGCCGGTGATGCGCTGGACCAGGTCGCCTTTCTGCTGCTTGCCGTGCCAATTGAGCGAGAGTCGTTGCAGGTGATCAAACAGCTGGTTACGGAGCCTGGCGGTGAGCACTTGTCCGATGTAGGCCGCCAGGTAGAGGTCCACAAAGGCCAGCAGGGCGCTTAAGAAGCCGAAGATGACCAGCAGTAAGATGGAGAAGACGATCACACCGAGGATGCTGTGCTGCACCACGACGATTCGGCCACTCGGATTGTTCGGGTCGACAGGACACTGCGCTTGTGGCGGCATTCCCGGCGTAAAGTGAGGGTCGGGTTGCAGGCTGGGGTCGATTTGCGGGATGTCGAACCAGGACTCGATGGGATCCAGGAATGGGAAGAGACATGCGGGATCATTTCCCACATTCTGCACCTTGCTTGGAATAAATTTGAGCGGAAATGCCGCGATGATATCGCAGCTCACCTGGAGCACGGTGATGATCATGGCAAGCAGTACCAGACTGCGCAGGCTTTTCATATTACGGAATAAGAACGTAACTAACAGTCCCATGAGTTCCTCCTCGCTTCATCATGTGGGCACATAGCAATCTCATGAAGCAGATGTGAGCGTTCTTTGAGGCACGGGCTGTTCTAAGGCTGAAGACGCGAAAGCTCCAGCCTCTTTGCTCGTTCCTCAAAGTGGGGTCAGACCCCATTCGGGTTATACTTCGTGATATACAGTGTCGGTCTGCCGCCAGCGCCGGTGACGGGCAGGTAAATGAACTGCGTTGACTCATCGATGATGATGCTCAGCGTGTTACGGCCAAGAATATAGTTTCCCAGCCTATGGAAGTGTCCGGGTCTCACATCAAACACCGTAATGCCGCCAGCACAGGCCACAAAAATGAGGTGCAGAGGACGATCCAGCACAATCATATTCGGCACAGGAGCTACCGTTGTTTGAAGAGGATCGTCAGGAAAAGCCTCCATGGTGTTCAGGTCCATCCTCATCAAGTGCTGCACCAGCGGAACGTCAGGGTCCACACTGGTGCAGTCTATGTAGGCAATATGCTGTTCTGTATCAAGTGCCAGAGCATGAAGCATATTGCATGATTCTGGTAAGATGGCGCGGTGAATAATTTTGTCGGTGATAGGATCGATCGTGACAAGCTCAGCAGCCCCAAGGGGTGGCAATGGGTGAGGCCGAACATTTCTATCCTCCGAAACCTCTATCACCAGGTAGACGAGATGCGTCACTTCATCATACTTGATCTGACCCACCCGATAGCCGAACTTGGGAACATTCCCGGCCACAGTCGGAACGGGAACCTCACCTTTTGAGAGGTCTTCGTCCGGCAACTTGGGCAACTGGCCAATATTGATCTTGGCCAGCACTTTCAGCGTTGGCGGGTCAAGCACATAGACGTTCTCTTTCGCCGGGTCAATATTCTCGTTCTGAATGGGTAGAGCATGGCCTGGAACCTGGACGGTGGCATGGTTCTCAGCCCCAGGAACAGCCACAAAGAGCTTATGATTCACCGGATCATAGCTCAGGGAGTCCGGGTCATCATCCTGCTCCAACTGGAGGAATTTGATGTTGG
>WNGK01017729.1_pt1 | contig 10398 bp, 16 predicted proteins | sample 5400601 | NCBI WGS metagenome assembly WNGK01 (sample SAMN13153376, study PRJNA577476) | soil metagenome | isolation source: 60 cm soil or saprolite under Garry oak tree replicate 1 | place: USA:California | collected 2016-06-15
TGGCAGCGGTATCTTTCAATTCCGCAGTCGCCGCCGAGGGCGGAGGCGCCGCCGGAGCTGCCGCCGGGGCCGCAGCTTGAGCGAGAGCCTGAGTGCCCAGCGTCAGTGCCAGCGCGAGGACGCAAAGGCAAAGACTACAAGTTCGGATCCATTTCATTTTTGTTAGCTCCATAGTCATTTTGAGTTTTGTGCAAAGCGGTCCTTACGCCTTCCAAATCGCGTTCTTGTTGAAAGCTGTCGGCAGGATGTAAAGGATGCCAAACAGGCTGACTCCAATTCCGATCAGCGCGAGAACGATGCGTGCGCTGGTGCCATCAACCAAGTGCAGGCCGAACAAGGTGACGCCCCAGCCCAAAGCGGCGATGATCGCACCTACTAATTTCATCGTTGTTGACGTATCCCTTTGTGCGGGCTTGCCTTCGAGCGGCTTGATCTTCAAGAACCCGAAGAGGCTGGCCACGAAAATAACCGCGCCAGCGGACAGCGTCAGCTTGCCAATCCCGGTTGACATGTACGCGAGACCCGCGCATATCGCCGTGAATCCGATCAGAAACGTAGTGAAGCCACGTCCCTGCCCTGTGTTTGCTGCCATGAAAACTCCTTTTCCGCCCCTGTGGGAGCACTGGTTATTTCGAAAACTCCGAACCGTTCGCTTGCGTACTCAGCGCGTCAAACACGCCGTCTGACAAAGAAAACCTGAGACCGCACAACTTTGCCCGCATCACCAGAGACCGGACCGTTGGTAGCGGCTCGTCTTCCCTGGTCACCGTGCCCGCGATGATGAGTTCCACCGGCTCCCCTTCCGCCGAGCGATACACCCGGAAGCTTGCACTGCGAACCTCCGGGAGTGCCGCAAACAAAAACTCACGTACCGTCATCGCGTCTTGCAGCGCCTGAAGAGCTTGGTTTTGCTCCGCCACTGCGATCTGCAAATCGCTGTCCCAGGGATCGTGGGCCCGGGCCATCCACTCGCAGACCGCTGTTTCGTGCCGCAACTCCAACCTCAGAAGCCGGAGCGGCAGGCGTGACATCTCGCCGAACCGCATCCGTAATCTGACCTGGCGAACAAAGTCAGAGGCTTCCCACAGCCACCTCATCTCCCGCTCTTCGCCACCGCCTGCACCGGCAGAGCCAGAAAGATCACGAACATCAGCAGGACCATGACCTCGATCGCGAAGGGCAACTGCTGCTGCATGCGCAGAAGCAGCATGATCAAAACCATGCAGGACCACTGCCAGCGGGAACGGCGCAATCTTTCGAGGCGATTGGAGAGCCGGAAGAAATCACTGAAAGTCTTCTTGCGCTCCAGGCTAAGCATTCCGCCCGCGCGAATGCAGGCCACAGCGAAGAAGCCGGCTAGCAGGAGTTCCAGTAATGTGAGCTTCCAGTCCATCGTTGCCTCCAGAAATAGAATCCAACTTCGCGGGCGCAAAAGGCTTCCCATCCGCGCTGCCGCGAACGGCAATGTGATGGAGAGACACGGCTGCCATCGACGTGGGCAAACCCCATCTCTTGCAGTTGAAAATGTCGCTTACGAAGTTGCCACGGCGTCGTGCCTGAGGAATCTCCGCTTCGGCGTCGAAGTGGAGAAAAAATTGTTCTAGCTACAGCTTGAGGCGGATTCTCGCGTAGGGTACCTGGAAAGTCAAATTCAAACTTTTTATCGCGGAGATCAGGGCAACTGGTGTACGAAAAAAGGTTTCTGCAAACCAGGAAGCGCACGAGAATATGGGGAAGTATTGGGAGGCGCAAGCGGTGGAAGAGGTGTTCAACTCTGCTTGATGGAGTGGCTGAGAATGATGGCCTCGGCGACGTCTTTCATGGACTTGCGGCGCTGCTGGCTTTCTCGGCGAAGCGTCTGATAGGCGGCTTCTTCTGTGAGACGCAGGTCTTGTTGCAGGATTCCTTTGGCTCGCTCGATAACCTTGCGCATTTCAAGCTGAGACGTGAGCTCGGAATTTGCACTCTCCAACCGCGCTCTGCCGATTTCAGCTCCAACCAGAAAACCCAAGGTCGAGATCAATCCGATCTCGCGCTCGCTATAGACGCAGGCCTCGCGGCTTTGCAGATTGATGACGCCGACCAGTCGTCCCTGGCTGATCAACGGGACCGAAAGAAAGGCCTCAAAACGGTCCTCCGGTAACTCGGAGAACAACTTGAAGCGAGGATCGGCGGCGGCATTGCGCGAGACGAAAACCGGCTCCCGATGCTGCGCGACCCAGCCGGTGATCCCCTGGCCGAGCTTGATTCGCAGGCGTCCAACGAGCTGCGGATGGTGGTTCTTCGACGCCCGCAGTACCAGTTCATTTTCTTCGAGCACATAGATGAAGCAAGAATCGCACTGGACCACTGAAGTTGCAAAGCCCATCAGCTCCCGCAAGACTGCTTCCAGCGGCAAAGCTCCCGCCATGCGGCCTGCAGTTCGTCGCAACAGCGCTACGGCCGGACCCTCGCCCGTAGAACGGTCGGCCGCCTGGCCCAATTTGACTGCATCAATCGGTAGGGATTTATTCGCCGCACTCCAGTTCGCGGATGCGCTCATTCTTAACAAGCTATGTTGCTTTACCCCAGCAAACAATCATCCTTAGGTATGGGTTTCGATAGAAAGAAGTTATGGCGCAGATAAGCGCGCAACTAGTTTCGGGTGCGGGTCTTGAGCTTGTCCACCATGCGCACAAGGTCGGGCAGGGAGGGGGCCATCATTTTGCGCATGACCTGGCCACGGTGCATCTTGGTGGTGACTTCGCTGATGGCAAGCTGGTCGGCTACTTCCTTGTTGGTCATGCCTTCGACAACCAGGTCCATGACTTCGCGTTCGCGTGCGGTCAGTTCGTCAAATCGCGACTGCAGCAGGCCCACCTCCGCATCCTGTTGCCGCCTGACGCGGTCTTTTTCCAGCGCCTGATGAATCGCCGCCAGGAGGTCTTCCTTATGGAAAGGCTTCATCAGGAACTCGACGGCCCCGGCTTTCATGGCGCGCGAAGTCATGGGAACATCCCCATGGGCGGTAATGAAGATGATGGGGATGGTGATGCCGGCCCTGGCCAGGGATTCCTGGAAATCGAGGCCGTTAGCGCCGGGGAGCCTGATGTCGAGCACCAAGCAGCTGGGAGCGTCCGGGCGGGCCGCATTGCGAAAGCCCTCGGTGGATGAGAATGCCTGCGTATCAAAACCGACAGACTCCAAAAGATTACCGACCGCCTCGCGCACCGATGCGTCGTCATCCACCACAAAGAAGGTGGGCCGAGGATCAGCCATCGGATTCCTCGGCACTGACCGGGATGGTGAATTGGAAGACTGTGCCTCCGCCGGGACGAGACGCTGCCCACAGTCTGCCGCGGTGGGATTCAATGATCGAGCGGCTGATCGATAGTCCCACGCCAATGCCGTGTGGCTTGGTAGTAAAAAACGGATCGAAAATTTTCTCTTCATCATGAGGTTCATAACAACCTGTTGCAATTGCACTCTGTCGGCTTTCACCCTCGGCAGATCGGGTGAGAGTTCAGTGCGCAAGGAAATCTGGCGGCCATTGGCCTCGTGGCCCAAAAACACGATCAGTTCGTGAATGATCTCGTTCAGGTCAGTCCAGTCCTTCACCGGAGCTTCCTTGCGGAACAGCGCACGAATTCTTCCCAGTACCGCTCCCGCGCGAGTTCCATCGCGGACAATGCTCTCCGTCGTCAGCCGCGCTTTCTCCAGATTCGGGGGACTGGCCGAAAGCCACTCCAGACACGCCTGCCCATGGGTGACGACAGCGGTCAGCGGCTGGCTGATTTCATGCGCGATGGAAGCGGTAAGTTCTCCCATACTCAACACTCGCGAAAGTCGAGCCACCTCGGTCTGCGTCCGCATGAGTGCCGCAGTGCGTTCGGAAACTCTGATTTCCAGTTGATCGCGCGCTTCCCGGAGCGCTGCCTCAGTCTGCCTCCTGGCGGAACTAACCCAACTGACCACAAGCGCACAGACAACAAACGCGGCAAAGTACGAAACCGCGGTCGGAGTGATGGCCCAGGAATAATACGGTGGCACAAAAAAGTAGGCCACCACCACGGTCGAGACCAGCACCGCGAAAAAGCCCGCGCCAGCCCCACCGAACCATGCACTTGCCATGACCGCGGCAAAAAATAGAAACAGGAACGGATACGGGAAAAACCGCTGCAGAAAGAATGTGCAAACGAACGCCAGAGAAACGAAGGCGGTCGCCAGTGTGTATTGCCGGATTAGGTCTCGAACCATTTGCGCCCTCGTGACGCCGGTCGGGTAAAGTTATCATGGCACGGCTTAGGAGATGGAAAATCAGATCGAACCGGTTTCATTGGCGCCGGTTGGAGATTGCGTGCGGGGAAAACGGTCCATTCGTGCGCGCATTGCCAAGTGGAGGTTCGAAGCAGTGACTTCTACGCCGTCGGTTTTACCCATCTCCAAGGGTTATCCCCAGGCCTTGATCCAGGGAAGAACAAGCATTTCAAGCAAAGTTTGTTGCACTGGCATGGAGCACGTTTTTACCTCTGCCGAGTCGCTGGGTGGCAGAAGTATCCCCTAGGAGCATCAACCCACAGTTTCCACCCACAGTTACAATGCCTGGCGATTCCTTACAATGACTTACGGTGCCGTCCGTTGTCATCTAAGTTGTTGTGGATACTTGGTATCTTGGGGGTTCGACTCCCCTCCCGGCACCACTCCCAAGTACAGCCGATTCAAGTGGTTTGTGCTGATGTGGAATTCCGTCAAATCGCCTCGGTCATGCGAACGAAATGACGCACCGCACTCGTACTCTGATCGAATTGGGCCGACAGGAACCGCAGCGGAATTTTAGATGGGAGGCGGAACCGCGGCGGATTCTCGCCCAAGGATCAACCTGTCAATTGAGGTTGTAGCTTCGGCTCTGGTACGAAGTGGAACGCTGCCCCTGTCACGGCACGGCCAGATGGAACGGCAGGGAATTGGACGACACTTGAAGGAGCCAGACGGCATCGGAGAGCACAATAATAAGGTGAATGATTTGTCCCATGCGGGGGCGTAGTTCAGCTGTTTAGAACGCCTGCCTGTCACGCAGGAGGCCGCGGGTTCGAGTCCCGTCGCTCCCGCCAATTCTTCGACCTGAAATCATTTTTTGCCGTCAAACGTGACCGCTTGGATCAGGTGCGCTATGCCGACTGTAACCTCACTCTTGCCTTAACACACCCATTTTCGGGAACACTCGTGAGTTGGCGCTGTCCGACCGACCCTACTTCTTCTTCGCCCCTACTGTCCTCGGCGCCACGTAAGGCTCTTTGTCTCCCGGAAAGTTCGCGCTCAGGTATTCGATGAAGGCGTCTCGATCACCCGGATCGACCACGGCGCCCCACTTAGTCATCTTGTCCACTTCTTTCGTCCATGCGGCCTTCCCCAACCGCTGCTGCACGATGATTCCGGAGTCATGGCATCCTAAGCATGCTGACTTCACCTTGGCCTGCAGCGGTCCGGATGGTAAGTCGGCAGATTCGGCGCATAAAACAGCGGCGCATGTGAGCGACAGGAGTAAAGCCAGCAATACATTAAGCCTGGACATGGATTTGCACCCGGTCAACGACGTTGATGAGATATCCGCTGGGGTTCCACTGCACCGAATCCGGTTGCGTGCGGCCTTGGGTGTCGGTAGCGCGGGACACGATTGTGTAAGCGCCCGGCCCAGGAGCATTCCAAGAATAACCCCAAAGGCGCCACGCGTAGTGTGACTGCTCCTTACCGAGTTGCGCTGGTTGCCAGGTCGCGCCCGAGTCGGTCGAGACCTCAACTTTCGCGATATCTGCTTCACCCGCCCAGGCCAAGCCCTGAACGTGCATGCCCCGGGATTTTACGCTCGCACCGTCACGTGGGCTCGCGATCAGGGACTTGACGTTCAGGGCTGTCATCGGATGGGTGTCCTCGACTCTTACCGCCTCGCCAGGCTTTACCGGCTGGTTAGGCATGCGATATCCCGGACTCATGAAATTGCCCTCGAATTCTTTGTCCAGCACCTTGATTTCCGTCAGCCACTTGCAAGAGGCTGCGCCAATCCATCCCGGCACCAGCGCACGCGCCGGAAATCCATGATGCGTAGTCAACGCCGCTCCATTCATGTGCAACGCTACCAGCGTGTCTTCATCCGTGGCTTTCTCAATCGGAATGCTACGGATAAATGGCGGCACTTTCCTTGGCACCTCGTCCAGCCCGCGGAACATCACATGCTTACCTGTCGGTTTCACTCCCGCCCGCTCCAGCAGTTCGCGCAAACGTGGGCCGCTGAAACGTGCGGTTCCAACCGCCCCCTTCTCCCATTGGATTCCTGGCACACGCGGAGCCGCGAACGCCCGGCCGTTCCCGGCGCATTCCAAAGTATCGATGACGGTGTGCTGCTGCATTTTCGCCAGCTCCGCAAGGGTCAGTGTCAGCGGCTTCTCCACTTCTCCACTCACGCCAAGCCGCCACTCTCCGGGCTCCACCGTGTTGGGCTCGTGCATATGATTGCGGACATAGAAATGTTCCACCGGCGTAATAAACGAGGTGGCATATTCAGCCGGCATTTCCAAGTCTAGAAACCGAAGCGACCGTGCAATCATTCCGTCCTTGCCCGGAATCGCGGGACTCTCGTCTGCTCCCCAGCTCAGCAGCGGGCGAACCGCTCCGACCGCCCCTATTGTGGCCGAAGCTCCTAGCACAAACTCGCGTCGTGAAATCATGCTTTTGATCCTCGAGTGCTACGGTTCTCGCTAGGCGGGGCGCCTTTGTCTGTCCCAAAAAGTACCTCGTACACGTCGTCGCAATGGCGCGCCTTGCTGTTTGTGTTTCTGCACTTAGTAGCCGCTGTGCGCCGTTACGTGCGAATAGACACTCTCGCTTTGCCGTCTCGTTCGAACGCGTCGAATCCTACGCCTGTATAGCTTTCGCATTCAAGCCCGCTGTTTACCTTGCAAGTTACCCGCAAGCCGTGAATTGACGGTCCGGGCGCGATGGAAAACTCAACTTCTTGCTTGCCGACTACTCTTCCCTAATCTTGTAAACGAAGGGTTGCCGACCATCCAAGCCTGATTTGGAGAGCCTTAGGCCAGATCGAGCTTCGGATGCCTTTTGTGCCATTCCGTTTCGCGCTCGTAGGCATGCGTCAGCGCCAGAACGGTTGATTCCGCGAACGGCGCCCCAACAATTTGGAGACCAATCGGCAGACCGGCTGTGGTAAAACCGGAAGGGAGGGAGAGCGCGGGCAGCCCGAGGACAGAAAACGGAGCTGTGTTGCGGATACTGACGATGGTCGGGTCGGCGCCCCGCTCCGACCTCTTTTGCCGAAGCGGGACTTTCTTCCTTGAGCTTGAGCGACGCGCGGCGTGTCTCCACTCCTCGAGCCAGAGGTTTGTTATTTGTGATGCCTTGAACGTGAGCCCTCCGAAAGCGATCTCTCGAACTCGCTGTCGCCTGCGATCAATTAACCCTGGAACCCACGAAGGTGATCGCGTCCCCATCCACCACTCCGCGAAATTCCTTGCCGCTGTTCACCACCACGAAGTGCGCCGCGATCACACCGTTGAAAATCCCAGATGCGGTGCAATTCGAATTGACCGTGTAAGTTCCGGGATCGTCCTCCCTCCAATCCGCAGTCAGTGGTGTCCCGTTTAGTACGACGTAAGACTTTGAGGTCGAATTCCCTGTGCCGTCAAAGTGAACCATGACGATAGTACGAAGAGGCAAGTTCGGGCCAAGGAAACTACCTTCAACTTGCATTCCGTAGTCGCCGAAGAGCGATCGGTTGGAGCAGGGTCCGGTACCCGGTCCTTCTGCCACGGCAGGAGCACCCAGGCCAAGCACGACACAAACGAGCATCATTGGAAGCGCGACCGTCAAGACGTTAGACATCCAGTTGTTCTTCATAGTGACCTTTCACAATTGGGATTGGAATTTGAAGTCCACCGGTCTGGCGGTCCCTCACCCCGTGTGGCCTGAACCATCGCACCGCCTGCCAGTCCGCACAATGCACGGAAGGTGAACCATGAGGTGTGCAAAAGGTGAACTGGTGAACTATCTGTAATGTGGGAGTTAGCAGAGCAGGCGAAGTGTCGATTTTCGGCTGTCCGTACCGCGAAATGATATTCGGCAAAGGTGTTTAAGGTACAATTCACGACCACATGATGAGGGTTCCGGTGGCTACCTCCAGCTCATCTTCAGTTTGTGCTCGCTTTGACCAGTTCCAAGTCGATCTGAGCAGCGGTGACCTGCATACACCAGAGAGTACTTCGGTTCGGATTCAACAGCAGCCGCTCCAAGTTCTCCGGCTGCTGCTGGAGGGCGAAGGGAGAGTCGTTTCTCGCGAGCAGTTGCGTGTCGCACTGTGGCCGGACAATACCTTCGTTGACTTCGAGCATGGGGTCAACACGGCCGTGAAAAAGCTGCGACAGTCGCTGGGAGACTCCGTCGAAAACCCCAAGTTCATCGAGACCGTGCCCAAGGTTGGCTACCGTTTCCTGGTTCCCGTGGAATGGGTGACCGATCTGGAGGACGAGCGTCAATCGCACACGCTTCCGTCCGTTTCCTCTGGAGAAGCGGCAGTCCCCCAACCGAGGCTCGCCAAGCGGCTGTTGACGACGAGGAACCTCGTAATCATGGCCCTAATAATGATGGGCCTTGCGTCGCTCTTTCTCTACCGCAGCCAGTTATTCCGATCCAAAGCGCCTGAGCCGTCAATAAGCCTTGCCGTCACCAGCGTTGGTGAAAAGTACAGTCCCAGTCTTTCCCCGGACGGCGCGACGACAAGAGTCAGGACCAGATGAAGAAAGACGAAATGAGGAAGGACAAAAAGACCAAGAAGGCCAAAAAAGACAAGATGAAGAAAAGCGATATGACAAACGATGACAATACGAAACACGATGACAATATGAAAAAGGATGACAGCACCAAGCAGAATTGAACACTTCGGCGTCGAATACCTTCAGGGATGTGGGGATAGCCGTAGGCAGAACTACTCGGGGTTCCGGCTATCCAAACTCAACCGACATGGCCAGCGCCATGGTGTTCGCAAAGTAAATGAATATCTCGTCAAAGGGAGCAATGTGGGGGATACACCTTTCGATCTTCAACATGAAAAGGCCGCATTCACGACAGGGTTGCCATCTGCGAACTCGCCGTTTCCGAAATATTGCGTTCAGATAGACGCGGATAAGCTCGAGCCTCAAGCACCTGACAGTCGCATTCACATGCGATGTCCTGGGATGCGAAGTCGAGCATCGACTATCACAGTTAGCAGTGCTACTGTCGGGTACCTGCCCTCTGGAAGAGCTACCTGGAGGTCGGCATCCCTGAGCGTGGCTCTCGATTTGGCGCTTTTCGGCGTTCGTACTTACGCATGTACTGGGCCGCCTTTGCTGCGCATTGGGTACACCTCTTCAGGCCGCGCCGTGCGACATTGTAACAGCCTGGTCTGGAACACCTGTTCAGCACAATCTCGCGGCAGCTAAGTCCGTCCAGGATATGATCAATGACTTTGCCGTCGTTCAAATGTTCTCGCCAGTCTGGGAACATACCCTCAATAATCTCTTCGCGTTGGGTTTCCGTCATTGACATCACCTCACCAGTGGACTGTCCGTTCGCAATGAAGCATCACTTGCCGCCTTCGGTCTCCAGTAACATGCAAACTAACTAGAGATAACCGTTCTTAGTAGCCCTTTATTCCAAATGGACGAGCGGGAACAGAAAACAGACTAATGAGCACGAGGACGCGCCCGACGATACAGCTCCGCTTCGTGGTGCCGGTAAATCCATCACTTATTTCGGCATGGCTTCAATGATGCTTTGTGGGGCCATAGTCGGAACAATTCGGGTGACTCTAAGGTCAGCTGCATCGAGCAAGGCGTGGAACTCAGAGTTCGTCCGCTCACGCCCACCGGTCATGACCATCATGTTCAGATCTAGGATCTTGCTAAAAGATCCGGACCTCGCTTTTGGCACTATCATCTCAAGTATCAGCACTCTGCCGTTCTTTGCCATTGCCTTGCGACAATTCTTGAGGATCACCACCGCAAGGTCGTCGCTCCAATCATGGATGACTCCGCACAAAAGGTAGGCGTCGGCTTCCTCGGGGACCGAGTCGAAGAAGTTTCCCGCTACATAGGAGCATCGCTCTGCACTGTGGACGGTTCGCTTTGGTGATCTAAAGGTGTTGCCTAGATCGAAAACGACCCCGCTCGTCTCTGGATACAATTCCAAAATCTTCATCAAGAGCTCGCCTTCGCCGCCTCCAACATCAACGATGGAGGTGATTCCCGAAAAGTCATAAGCCAGCACAACGGCATTTGCCAATAAAGACGCGAGATTCGTCATGCCCCGATTGAACGCGCCGGCCGCTTCGGTGTTCTGCTGCAGGTATTCGAACAGGCTTGTTCCAAACGCATG
>WNGK01030004.1_pt1 | contig 10397 bp, 7 predicted proteins | sample 5400601 | NCBI WGS metagenome assembly WNGK01 (sample SAMN13153376, study PRJNA577476) | soil metagenome | isolation source: 60 cm soil or saprolite under Garry oak tree replicate 1 | place: USA:California | collected 2016-06-15
GAGAATCAAATTAGAAACTTCCAGGAAAAGTTGCGAAGCAATGAAATTAGTGAACAACATAAAAATACTATAGAACAAGTGCTTTTTGCTTCCGAAACTAGTTGGTATAAAAAAATGAATAAAAAAACAAGGATAACTATTGGTGAGCTTTGGCGTATACAGAGTAATCATCGGCTGCCGGTTGTAATTCAGGGATTTCCTGGCATGGGTAAGACAACACTTATGTTGCGCCTTGCTTTGCATGCTGCTCGTTGCAGTCTTGGTAGGCCTGACCCGACAATGTCTGAGCACCTTAAACCTGCACTCCTTCCTGTCTTTATACGTTTGGGAGATTATGCTACAAAGCAGAAAGACACTCCCGATCTTCCTCTTCTGAATTATATAGAGCATATGTTGAACGAGCTAAAAATCCCCCATGTTTTTCCGTTTTTTCAAAAATGTCTAAGTGATGGTCGCTGCCTGATTTTGTTTGATGGGCTAGATGAAGTTCCTCAACTCATACGAGAGCAAGTTCAGAAAGCTGTTAAAACGTTTATTCGTGAACAACAGACAGTTGATGATAATTGTAATACTTTTAACCGCTTTATAATTACTTCTCGTGTCGCCGGATATGATCAAGCAGCTTTCTCAGAATACTTACACTACACCATTGCAGAGTTAACTCCCACCCAAAGGGATGCTTTCCTAGTGTGCTGGTGCCGCGCTCATGTTCGTCATGCCTATGCATCTGAGAGTCCGAATGAACTAGGTGAGGAAGCTATTGCCAAAGAAACTGAGCGAAGAGCTAAAGACTTAGCTGCTGCTGTCCAGTATCACGGTGATTTGACAGAAAATCCACTGCTTCTAACGTTGCTTGCTATAATGAAACAGAATGGCATCGTGCTACCAAAAAGGCGAGTTGAATTGTATCGAAATGTCACAATTATTCTCTTTGAACGTCAAAATATCATCAGAAATCTACCGCCTATTCCTGAGACAGAAGCTATCAAGCGGCTTGGCCCTCTAGCCTTTCGAATGCATGAAAAGGGAGATACTTTCATAAGAGAGAGTGAGGTATTAAATATACTAAAAGATACGAATGATTTGGGGAGAGATAGTGCCGAGGAGAGAATGCAGGAAGCAGGAAGCTTTCTTAAACGTGTGAGAGAAAGGGGGGGCATCTTTGTCCGTCGCGCAGGCGATTACTTTGGTTTCTTTCATCGTACCTTCCAGGAGTATTTTGTCGCTCGTCATATCTTGAATGAAATAGGGCATGGTCATCTTACAATACAAGAATTTATAAACATGGTGCATCAAGATCAGGCCCATTGGCGAGAGCCTCTTCTGCTTGCTGTGGCTCATAATAGTGGAGAAAGTGATAGTAAAATAGCCCGAGACATGATATGTACTCTATTTGAAACTTCTCAGACTTCTGATCTCAAAGTACTAGAACAAGACTTACTGCTTTGTGTTGATTGCTTGGTTGAAGCAAAGCCATATACCTTTGAGGATGCTAAATTTGAACAGTCTGTGGCAACGCAACTTCTGAATCTTTACGAGCAAGCTCAACGAAAAGTATCTATTGATGTCTGTGCCAAGGTTGAAGGCGCAGTTAAGAAATGGTTAATGAATATCCCTGTCGAGGCTTATCAGTCCCCTATGCTTACAGTACTAATCAGGGCAATCGAGGATACTGAGCATACAACATCACAACTCGCAGCGCTGACATTGCTCACCGAGATAGCCGGGCAACTGGAATCCTGTCCTCCACTAGTTTTCAAAAAACTAGCAGAGAGTCTATTGGGATTAGCAGGATTGCCCCCCGTTGGGGATATTCAACCATCAACAAACTTTCCTAGAGGTCCTTCTTTTGCAGCCAAGGATTTATCATTGCTAGCTATTTACTTGTTGGGTAAGCAAGGACCATCTGGTTTGTTTTTGACAGAAGTTCGTCAACATTTTGAGGCACATCCACATGCTTTGCACAACCTTGGCCGCCTTTCGCTGGCATATGAGATTTTAATCACTCCTGTAAGTGTTCCGCAAGCTCCAGAGGGTTTCCAGCGTTACAAAGCTGCGGTAGATAGATGGAACAGGTTACGCAGCAACAATGCGTATACTAATCAGGATATAGATATTTGTATTGAAATACATAGAGATATGCTGGCATGTGCTGAAGAGGTACGCTATCCAAACGCATTGTATTTATTAACCCTACTAGAAGCGCTAGAAACTGTTGTTGACCAGACGCCTCAGTCATTACATACAATAACGCAGAATTATATGTTAGGTCATATGCGCGAATGCGACTATATCAATTATCAAGAAACTACTCTTCTGTGGCAAACACTCTATCCAACAGCACAATCTGATGAACAATTGAAAATACACGAACGGTTCGCCAGTATTATTCTGCAACATTATTTAGGCGGAGAAGAGACTTGGCAGCAACATGCACGTCGTTTCCTTGTTGTATTGAGCAATGAACTGAAAGACCTGCAATATACCTGGAGGTTAGAAGGTCTCCGTGAGCGGAGAGACTTCAGATATTTACCCGATAGAGGTTATCTCAGCCTTCTTTGGTATTTACGTGAGTTAATGGAATTGATTAAACTAAGAGATTTCCAGCGTATAAATCAGATGCAAGAGTTGAAAAGCCTTGAAGACTTACGATATCACCTCAATTTGCGAGATCCAAAGTTATTGCAGTGTATGAGAAACATATTGCTCACAAGCAAGGTGGTGGAGAAAACGACTGAGCGACTCTCGCTTGCCCAAACATTAGCAACCAATCCGTTAAACTGCGTTGATCTGCTTACTATTCTACTAGGGCGGATTCTGTACCTGTTAGAAGTTGGGAATAAAAAAGCTGATGCTGAGTTGAAGAAAATTACAGAAATTGCCTGTTCTAGCTATAGGGCTTTTAACGATGAAGAGGTGCGAAGTATGGCAATTGAGATAGTAAGTTTTTTACCTGCTCGTACGAAAAGTGAGATCAATGCTCTTCTAGGCCTTGCGACGGAAAGTACAGATGAACCTATTCAAGAAGCATGTGCTCTTGCTCTACGGCGTTCAAAACCAGTTTCGGAGACTGCTTGGAATACATTAGCACTTGGGAAAACTTCTAAAATAATAACTGTACGTAAGGCTGTAGAAGATTGCTTAAGACAGAGAAAGGCAGAGAAGGTGAAGCGGTAATTATGAATAAAACCGAACTATTTATCCAGTTAGAGCAACTTTCTGATACAGCGAAAGAATTAGGAGCAACGAAAGGTGCTCAACGCCTGCTAACGATAAAAAAGTATTACAAAAAGTTTTCTCTTGAAGAAGCTTATCGCTTGATTGATCCTTCGGCTCTGCAACAGGAGGTCGAGGAGGCTCAAAGTCGTAGCCTTCTGTTGAAAGCCATGTACCTTCTACGCATTGCTTTTAGTTTAATACCACTAATACTGACTTGGATAGCGCTATATTATGCTACCAATGACTATCAGCAATATTTGCAAAAGCATCCTAGTGAAGTATATATTCCGTTTCTCAAACTCTGGCAGGATGGCTTTGATGGGATCACTCAATTTACATTTGCCAGAGTTGCATTACTCGATGCAGGACTTCTCTTCCTATTTCTGCTCGTTAGCCTTGCGATTTTATTTTTTGAGAATCACATAGGGAAGAAAAACAAAGATTTTGTTATGACACTGGAAAAAGTTACAGAAGGTATGCTGAATTTAGTTGATTTAGAGGGTATTACTTCTTTTACTTCTGATAAGGATATTGACAAAATAGCACAGGCAATGTCTTACGGCATTAACATAAATGTCCAGACGAGTAGGGAAATTCTGGAATCTGCACGGGAAGCAGTTAATATTGCAAAGAAAATAATGGAGGAAGCATTAGATAAAGCGAAGCAAATGATGGATGAGGTAGTTACCCAATCGAATAAGAAAGTAGAAGAATTGTTCAACAACGAAATAAAAACAATGATAGATCGTTTTCGCGATGACTTATCATTACTTCACGAAAATTTGCAGCAATTAGAGGAATATATGGAGAAACTCGGGTCAGATGTGCATAGTCATGACGAGCACCTGGAAGAACTCTCAAGAGCCAGTTCACTGTTAGCCATCGCTTCATCTGATTTAGCCAGCAACACTGGCAAAATAGTGACGAGCACTAATCAAGTAACTACCTTCAACGAGGATACTTATAAGCAAGTTATCCAGTTAAATAGTACACAACAACAATTCCTATCAACTCTAGTTGCCTCTCAGCAACAGCTAATCGCACAAATGGACTCTATGGTAGGAAACATGAAATTCACTATGCAAGAAGCTCAAGGGGCTTCAAGCGAATTATATCAATCAGCAAAAGCAGAAATCCAACTGCTGACCCAAGGATTCACGGAAGTAGCGGATCAGACAAACAAAGTTGTTGCTGGACTTTCGCAGGTTTCAACGGTATTATCGCAAACAGATACTCCTTTGATACGTGCTACTGCGGATTTGAAGGATACCACCCAGTTACTTACTAATAGTCAGGAGTTTACAAATGCCAGAGAGGCTCTAACACAACTTACCTTTCAATTAGAGAAAATTGTCCGAGAATTACAAGAATTATCGCAAATTGTGATAAATAGCCGTAGCGGTGCCGAAGAAAAGTTACTTAACCCCGCCCAATTGGATGATGGCTCATCGAAGTCCCATCCCACCTTATGGAATAGGCTTCGTGGGCGTTAAATGGATTGGACAAAGAAAGCTCTTGAGCTATGAGTAGATTTTCCGGAGAAGGTGCTAAAAGTTCATTTACCTTTGCTATAGGTTGGCTTTTTGCTGATTTGCTCCTCGGACTTTTTATGGTCTTCTTAGTTGCCAATACAGTGGCAACTAGGCCACCTCCTACCCCTGTAGCTCAAACTCCTACTCAGACCGTAAACCAGATGACGCCGACACCGACACCATTGCCACGTTTAGAACTTACATATTACCAGTTTTCTTTAAATGTTAATCCAGATGGTTTACTCAATGACCAGCAAGATGCTATTAATGCCGTCATTCGTCAGATAATGGAGCAGCCCATCTTAAAGGGGCGTCGTGTTGGCCTTGTTATTATATATGCAGGAGCACCCGATGATACTCAGATAACTTCAGCCTTACTAGTGGTTAAGAAAGTGTATGCAATTCTTGCTCAGCTCGGTAAGCAGAATGATATTTTCCGTGAGGCTTCGTATTATAATAATAATCCGCTCTACATTTTAGGAGCACCACGAAGTAGTGTAGTAATCCATGTATTCTTATTTGCGAAACAGCAATAAGCTCGATAAGTTTTGTCTTCGAATGTATCTCAGAGAGATCTAGATCAACCTATTAAGTGGTAGAAACTGCTGGCTACTTGGCACATCCGTTCAAAAATTGGCGGGTTTAACTCTCGTTCTGTTAACAGTTTCGCTGAAGATAAGATCAGTTCGAGTCCGCAACTTTATTCTTCAAACCAAATTTCGTCAAAAATGCAATGTTTTCCAGTCCACAACTCTATTTCGCCCGAAATATCCTCTTTTACTTGTAAAATGACAGCTCTGAGTCCACAAGTGTATTCTTCATGAACAAACTTGTTGTGGAATTTGAATAGTTCCGTTCCCATGTGAATAAATCCGTTCCCATGTGAACAAATCCGTTCCCATTTCGGCTGAAAGGGGGGACGTGAAGCATTAAGAAAGTGTTTTACGTCCCCCTGTGCTGGCTACTTTGTACATCCGTTCAGAAAACGGGTTTTTTGAGAACAATTGTAGGCTTAAAATAAAGTCCTACAATTAAAACAAAGTTTTACACTTTCCTCCGGGATACCCAGGCAACTGCTGATTTCTTCGGTGGTCGCCTGGGTCCACAGAGAGTAAAAGTGCGAACTGGACTGCTACCAAAAAGAGAACTTTGGGGAGCAGCAGAGTGACACTGTCCGAAAATTGTGAGCAGGATCTATAACCTTATGCCTATAGATCCCGCGCTATTGGCTTTATCGCATTAAGCGGGACAGCGCGTCGAGTTGCACTCGCACCGTATCCAGTTGCGCACAGCACACACCATCAGGACCTAGCATAGGCAGACCACTCCAGCGACAATACTTCTCATAGGTGATTTATAGTGCCAATTACAAGCTCAACCGAGCCCTTCCACAACTCCCACCTGTACAATTTTTCCGCCGACCAAGTCCGTCATTACAAGCCCAGCCGGGCCCAGCTCCCTTACGACTTATCGGAATACGCCGACCGATTGTCTATTTAATTATTACAAGCCCAACCGGGCTACCTGTCTCCTTGCCACGGGGAATGTCTCAAGAGCTGAGTCAGGCAAAAAACAACTTCTCCAAGAGAAGTTACCATAGAGCAGTTGTAGACGGAAAATAAAGTTGTTACCAAAACGGGCTATTTTGGCAGCTTTGCAAAAAGGAAACACAGAATTTCTTTAACGTTGACAATTGCGAAGCATTCAGCAGTGGAATATTCACTCACATTGCCTCGCGCAATAGGATGCTCTTCACATCTTCCTCTACAAGCCTTGCCAGTGATTTAAAAGAAATGATCTAATCCTTGTATGGTACAGTTTGTGAATGTTTAGGCACCTCTGCCTCGCTAATTATGTACAAGATTGCTTCTGATGATGTATAATGCATTCGCGGTTGCAAGGTGGCAGGGGTCCCGTCTAGGTTTGTAATACTTGGAGCGGCGTCTGTGCGCACGAGCACTTGGTGGTTGCAAGGTGGCAGGGGTCCCGTCTGGGCTTGTAATATGGACTGATCGGACCATGGTCGTCCCGCAGAACTTGCGTTGCAAGGTGGCAGGGGTCCCGCCTGGGTTTGTACTGCGCCTGATGGAGGTTCAGTTCGCGAGGCGAGTGGGGATCGTAAGCGGTCAGGGACGTGGTTGGGATTGTAATGATCGCGATCTTTGGCAAAACGCAGATGTCATCGGCGTGTAAGGGAGTAGGGGCCCGTCTGCGGTTGTAATAGCTTTGATTGCTGCCGTCAATTCGACGCTTTCTCTCTCACGTTGTGACAAATTGTCACAGCGTTGTCATCAGCGGAGAATGTTGTGCAAGTTACACTGCCCTACGCTTCAAGGCAACATCAAAGCTAAAAGGCTTTATTTTATCTAAACACAACACATTACGAGAGCGTTACACGTTGTCCACTGAATAAATTATTCAGTGGACAACCTACTTAATTGTGGTTGGTAACTTTATTCTCCTTGAACAGTTGCACTAGCACCATCTCGATTCAGGGGACTACAGGGGGCGATCCAGTAGTGATCATTATGGCGGTGTTAAATCACATTATAGCCATCCCAATTTAGGAGCCGCAAGATTACGAGCGAAGCAGTGTGTTTGTTAAAAACACGGAGTACAATCATTGCGTGACCCCTTTCCGATTTAGCAGATTGCGAGTCAAAGGCGGACAATTTGTCTGGGCTTGAGAATTCAGTAACAACAGGATGCCCCCATGACAAACGAAAACAAGGCTTGTTCCTGTCATCGATCGTGCAAGTTGGAGTTGGCCAACGGGTGCTTCAATCCGCAGCGTAGTTGAGCACGACAAATGCGGGAGAACCATTTTATCAGGTACTGGACAGATCTGGTTGGATGCGATCTCAACGCTGCCAATCTGAGCGTAGCCAACCTGAACGAAGCCATCCTAAGAGGAGCCAAGCTGAACGGTGCCGAGTTGAGCGAAGCCATCCTGGGCAATGCCATAGTTGCAAATGAACAACTCGAACAAGCCCGATCACTCCAAGGCGCGATTATGCCAGATGGATCGATATACTCCTAGCAAACCATATTGCAATTTATACCTGTATCGACTACCTGGCACATCCCTTGCGCCATTGCGAAGGCCTGGAATCAAGCAGAGCAGCGTGGGATCGTCCTCCCTCATATGAGGATGCTCCACCTGCTCCTCTACCCCTGGTTTTCGCGGTCGGTTCTCTCGTGCACCTGGCGCCAAAACTCCGCGAGTTCAACGTGCCAGTCGGCCAACTGACGTCTATACTCGACAAAGCGCCTGCTTCCTCCTCAGAGACAATCGGAAGCAGGGGCATTGAGAAGGCCTCCACGGCGGTCTGGTTGGCGTCGACTCGCACTACGTCGATGATGGGGAGCTCCCCCTGATCCTGGAGCATCTTGCGCGCATGCGCTGCCGCATCGCAGTATAACCCTCTCCCCCGCTCGATCAGGGCCTCGAAAGCGAGAAAGACTTGTCCATCAAGCTGTAAGGAGGCGGCCTCTCTGCTTCGTTGGAAAATGCGCTCGATGTCTGCGCACTCCGTCATGAACTGAAAGAGGAGTTGGCGCGTGACTTTGTAACGCTGCTGCATTTCCTGATAGGCTCGATTGGCCAGTTGTATCTGCACTTCGGTCGCCTGGCGCAGTTGCGCTTGCCGCTCGGGAGCCACCAGCTTCCAGTCGAAGAGACTGTACAGAAATGGCACTTGCGAGATCAGCAGGCACCACACCGGGCGCTTGCCCTGTTTCCTGGTCTGGAACGGCAGCTTGCGGGCTGTGACTCACAGCGCCAGGTTCCGCCAGCGCCGGATGGAACTGGCAGGAGAGATGCCGAGGGCATGACAAACGGCGAAGACCGGAATATACGGCCTACCATCAGCAAGGTAGAGGGCAGGAACCTCATCATCGAGAAAGGGCAGGGTGACCGTCGTTTGCCTCATGACCACCGGCTCACGCTCTTCCATGGTGTGGAACCTCCCGTGCTGGTAAGACTCTCCAGGTGTTCAACATACAACAATAACAGGCGTTTCATCTCATCGTAGCGATTTCTCCTGTGCTTTGCAAGCAGCGTGGGAGTTTGCAGAAAATCTTAATTGGACATAGCCACTCCATTGCTCTTGACTTCTTGAATCAAAGCAATAAGAGCACATATTGAGTCCAGGCCCAGAGAGTAGTTTACCCCTTTTCACTCAGGATAACAACTCCTCCTCTGTATACCCGGAAGGAGCAGGCATCAAGTCACTGAAATAATTCTGTTCAGGCTGGAAATGGACATAACTATCTTTCATAAGTCCATTTCTGTGTTTTGCAATGATGATCTTGACGAGATTTTTGTACGGTGACTGAAGGTTATACAGGTCGTCGCGGTACAGCATCAACACGAGGTCTGCATCGTTCTCCAGGAATCCATCGCGCAGGTCCGAAAGCCTGGATTTCCTGAGAGGGCGGCTCTCCACTGCTCGGAACAGCTGAGCAACAACAAGGACAGGAATGTTCAGTTCTCGCGCGATCACTTTCAATGTGCGGCTAATCTCCTCCACCTCCTGGGCTCTGTGTTCAGGGCGCCTGCCATCCACTGTCGCCTGCATCAAGTGGATATAATCCACAATAATGAGTGCGACATGCTCTTTCTCGACCAGATGTCGTGCCCGCTGGCGCAATTGGTCCGTCGAAAGGTCTGCCGTGTCATCGATCCAGATGTTCGCCTCCTCGGTCAATTGTTCCGTCGCAGTTAAGATGCGCTCCCACTCCTCGTCTTCCAGTTTCCCTGTTCTCAGTCGGTAGAGATCGCTACGGGAGGAGATAGCCAGAAGGCGCTGCACGAGGCGTTTGCGGTTCATTTCTATGCTGAAGATGCCGATAGAGCGATGAGCACTCATCGCCGCGTGCAACGCGATGTTCAACACGAAACTGGTCTTCCCGGTAGATTGGGGGGCAGCGACAATGATCATGTCGGAAGGTTGCAGGCCATCCGTGATCTCGTCTAAGGTGGCAAAACCTGTCGGGACGCCACTGAACTCACCGCGCTGGGTACGCAGCCGGGTCAGGTCCCGCTTACATTCCGCGATGAGCGAGCTCAGCGGTGAGGCAAACGCCGTGAGGTGCAGCTTCACATGGGAAAGGACCTGTACTGCCTTGTCAAAGGCGATCACTTCATCCTGTTCTGTCCGGGCCAGCTCCTGAATGAGCTTTCCCGCATTCAGGAGACGGCGTAGGGCAGCTGCGCGCTCGAGCATGCGCGCATACCGCTCAATCCTATCCTGTTCCCCGACATGGCTACTGAGCGAGATGACGTACTCCAACCCACCGACGCTGTCTAACTTCCCTTCTTGCTTGAGTGCTGCGCACACATCGTTTGCTGTGATGGGCTCATGCCGGCCGTAGAGGAGCAACATCATCTCGTAGAGTCTTCGGTGACGCGCCTGGGTAAAATCCTCCGGATGGACGATATCGATCACCCGCGCCAGGGACTCCGGACGGAGAAAAATACCTCCAAGGATCTTCACCTCAGCATCACTAGTGGGTCAGCTAGCAATTGAATACCCTTTAGCCAACGCAGCGCCAGACCCACCTAAGCGGCGTAAGCGAGCGCGCTCGCGACGCCTCCTCCGCTTGCCATTCCAGACAAAAGGCGTGGGATCCTCGTTCCAGCCG
>WNGK01008878.1_pt1 | contig 10396 bp, 12 predicted proteins | sample 5400601 | NCBI WGS metagenome assembly WNGK01 (sample SAMN13153376, study PRJNA577476) | soil metagenome | isolation source: 60 cm soil or saprolite under Garry oak tree replicate 1 | place: USA:California | collected 2016-06-15
GTTGGGCCAGTGCGCTAACAGGGCGTCTCCTACCCGCGGCAAGGGAAATATCCCACCTGTTTTCGTTTTCAGGCGACGCCGTTACCTTCTTTCAGCCTGGTATCAGCGGGACACAGGCAAATATGAAAGGAGGTCTTGTGACCCCGTCGAAGTTTTTGCCGTCTCACTCATCCTTTGAGTCCATCCGGAAGCAGGCAAAGAAACTGGTCCGCCTGTTCGCCACCGGGAACCCCGATGCTCTGGCCCGTGTCCACGCTCACCTACCGGCTCCGAACCTTCCTCTAGCGCTGCGAGACGCCCAGCTTGTGCTCGCCCGCGAATACGGTTTCGCCGGCTGGCAGGATCTTCGCGCGGCGGTGCTCCGCCAGGAAGGCAAGGGCCTGGAGTGGGCCGCCGCGGAGGCGGAGCGCGCCATCCACGACAACAGCGTCGAACGATTGACGCAACTGGTTCGGGAGTATCCCGCGCTTCTATCGTGGCGCGGCGATTCCGGAGAATCGTTGCTCGGGTTTGCCACCGGCTCGTTTGGCGATAGCGGCGACCCTTACCGGGAGCAGATGTTCACGCGCCTGGAATGCGCCGAGTTTCTCCTGGACGCTGGGGCCATTGCGAACCCGGCGATATGGGAGGACGCAATTCGCGTCCGTGCCAGGGGAGTATTGCAACTCCTTTCGCGCAAGGGTGTTCTGCCGCGTAATCTCGACACTCTGACGGCACTGGGTGATTACGATGGTGTCCGGGATTGCCTTGACGCATCGAGGGCTCGCCCCAGTAATGACGCCGCCGCGGTGACGCAAGCGTTCCTCTGGGCCTGCCGGTTCGATCATCGGGCAGTGGCTGCTTTCCTTCTCGACCGTTGTATCGAGTTCGACCCCGCGCTCGGGTTGCGCGTGGAGAAATGGCGTGGACGAAGCGGCTTCATCGACTACCTGGTCGAACATCCGCAAACGTACGGAGGCCCATGGCAGACGGTTGTCAGCCCATGCCAGACGGTCGTCATGACCGAGCTTCTCAAGGCAATCGATGAAGACAACCTCCAAGAGTTCACCCGCTGGCTCCAGGGCGAGCCGGATCTGCTCGGCGAATCCCATGTTGCGCTGCAAGTGGAACTATTAGAGCATGCGGTTTTGAAAGATCGCGGGCCCTTTATCACACGGCTGCTGGAGTTCGATCCCGCGCTCCTGCGAGAGGTGACGCGCCCTCCTTCGTCCGTGCTGGAGTTCGCTCTGGAATTTGGGAAGGCGCATCTCATCCCTCTGTTGACCCCAATTTGGCCGTTACCCGACGATCTCTGCCACGTGGCTGGCGTAGGGGACTTCTCGCGAGTGAAGGGTTGGTTTGATGAGGCTGGCCGTCCGAGGTTGGGAAGCCTCGGTCAGCATTACCCTGCCAATGCTCTTCCGTTTTGCGAAACCTGCATTGGACCCCCGCCAACGCTCAACACATACTGGACGTAGCCCTTGCCTGGGCGTGCATGAACCGGCATCTTGAGATTGCGTCTTTTCTGTTGGAGCGCGGAGCAAACATTAATACCAACTGGAGCACTCATGAGCCAGCTAGCATCCTGCACGAATGCGCCGTCAGGGGGAACTATGAAGCGGCACAATTCCTGATCAGCCACGGTATCGATATGACGATTCGCGACTATCGCTGGAACGCGACCGCTGAAGGTTGGGCGTTGCACGCTGCGAAGGACAAGAAGATGGCGGAGCTCCTGGTGGGCACCGAGAGCGCCCGAAAAGTACAGCCCCTTTGAAAGGGCACGGTCAGCGCGTTCGAGTCCCAACTGTGAGGGGGGAAGGCCCAAACGGCGTTCTGGGAAACGTCCGGTCAGCTCCGGTCGGATGGTCGGCTAACCTTCCCAATCAAATCGGTAAGGCTTGCCCTTCAGCCGTCGAGGAAAGTTCTTCACCCGCTACGACCGTTTATTTCTTGCAATGCAGTCAACGTCACGCCTTGGCTACGGTGACGGTGCTTGCGGCCGGAAGCACCCAGGGACAATGTATGTAGTCCACGATGCGGTTGACGTTTTCCCCGCTAACGTCGAACCGAATGACTGAGTGCGGTGTCCACGTGTCCGCACCGCGCCGCAGTATGATTACTACTGGTTCACCATCCACTTCACCTAGCGCCAATTTCCAGGGCCAGGGCCAGCGATCATAATTGAAGAAATAAGGCGCTTCCGCGAATTTGCCTGCAAATCTCTCGGCAACGTTCAGGCGGGCGTCGGCGCTGACCAATTCACGCACTCCGTCCCAGTCGCGGCGGTTGAAGCGCTCGACGTAGAGTTGCATGACTCGTTTTAGCTCTGGGCTCATGCTTCGTGTCGGCATCGCCTGTGGAGAAGATTCAGCGAGCTTGGTTCGAGCGCGGTTGAGCGCGGCCTTGACACCACCAACGGTGGAGTCAACCAGTCCAGCAATTTCCTCGAGCGAGTAATCGAAGACATCCTTCAGAAGAACGCATGCGCGCTCTTTGGGAGGCAGTGTCAGCACAAGATGTTCGACAGCTTTTCCCGTTCCTAAAACCGGGTCGGCTGGCTCCATAACTTCAGGAACGGCAGCGGCAGTTTCGGCTTCATCCCGCACTCCACGGCGCCGCAGAAAGTCGATGCAGCGATTGTGCGCGATCCTGAACAGCCACGGCTTTAACGGGCGGCTCTGGTCGAATTTGTCGAGCTTGCGGTAAGCTTCGAACAGGGCCTCTTGCACGACGTCTTCGCCGTCCATCACTGAGGCAGTCATGCGAGCACAGTAGCGGTGCAGGCTCGGACGAAGCGTGGAGATGGTTTCGAGAAACGCCAAGTAGCGCGCATCGACCGGGCCGGAGCCGGAGAAATAATCACCAGGGGTCGTGCTGTTCATCCCGCCTCCATTAACCTCCGACATACGTGACCAGCGCAACAGCCGCGGCGACCCTATTTCATTTCTCCGCCGACCCATAGTTTTTCATCCACGGGAATAACCACAACGGAGAACGGAGTTCTTGCGTCATCCGAGCCCTGAGGAAACGGGGAACCGAAGGCATTCCCTCCAACCATCGAGTTGTCATAGTACGGTGCGAATATCATCACGTGCGGATGCCAGTGGCCTATTCCCGAACCAAGATTTTGACGAGCGGACCACATGTATGCGAAGGTTACGCCACCCCTCTTAGGAAGTTTACCGTGCGCATATGCTGCAGCTAGATCCTCCGCGATTTCATCGGGACTTTTGCCCTGCAGTGCAAGTTTTGTCCGCAGCTCGTAATACGGCATTACCGTCCGCGCCGCCGGTTCCGTGAAGCAGATAGGCGCGCGAACCGTCGCGTCGTAAACCAGGTTGCGGAACTGCGCAGGCGTGTATGTTGGCGCGGAGAACCCTCGCATTACCATACAAACCGAACCATTGTCTCCCTGCTGTGCGATTTCAAATCCAGATCTCGTGAGTACCTTGATGGTCGCCCGCTCCGAGATATTCGCTGGAGCGGCAGTCTTGGCGAGCGCGATTTCATCAGGCTGCGGCATTAGATATTGCTCGATGGGCGGGTACTTGAGAGTCTGCGCCTGAGCCGCCGCAGTCCACATACCTACAAGTAATGTTAAGCGAACTAGTGTCGATTTTTTTATGATGGTTTTGATCACGTTCATCTGAGCCCCTTTCATCTGCTAATACGGCCGCTGGAGAAGAAAAGATACGCGGCGGATTCTGCTTTTATCTCTTCTTTAGCTCGCTTTCGCCTCTTCCTCGCGTCTTCGCAATGCGGCTCCTTGAGGGTCGGTTATGATGTCGACCCATTTCGGGTGTGGCGAAGGCTCAGCGTCATAGTTGTCATGCCAGTTCCACCACTGGTACGGCGCGGTCTGGGGGTAACCTTCTGGCGAGTCCTCCCAAGTCTCCTGACGTCCAAGCGGCGTGATATCGAGATAGCTCCAGACGGTCCCCATCGCCTCATCGCCGCGGTTGTTGATGAAGTATGTGCGGAATACCTGCTCGCCGTCGCGGAAGAAAACATTGTGACCGTGCCATTCATCGACGCCGAAGTCCTTGTCGAAGCCGTCGGTAATTGTGTACCAGGGCATCTCCCAGCCCATCCGCTGCTTTAGGCGCGCGATGTCTGCCTGCGGCGCGCGGGAGGCCCAGGCAAGGGTGGTGTCGCGAGCGTTTAGATGGGACAAGTGGGAGACCTGATCGGCGCCGAGGGAGCAACCGCGGCAAGCGTGCTCGGGCCAGCCGAACACGCCGGGCTCGAAGAAGGCGCGATAGACGATCAACTGCCTGCGGCCTTCGAACAGGTCGAGCAGGCTAACCTTGCCCTTGGGCCCGTCGAACTCGTACTTCTTCTCCACAGGCGTCCACGGCATCCGCCGACGCTCGGCCGCAAGCGCATCACGGGAGCGAGTGAAGGCCTTCTCCTTCACGAGCATCTGCTGCCGCGCAGCCTCCCACTCCTGCTGCGATACGATCGGGGGTGTCTTCATCGCGATACCTTTGCCTGTTGCCATGTCATTTCTCCTTTGTTTTCTGAAAGAGACCGAGACTACTCGCCCGGAAACATTTTCTGAACTTGCCGATGCACATCGCCAGAATTCCTCCTGTGGATCCGGCTCCGGCGACTATCGCTGCTGTGCTTGCGATGCATGCTGGGCACATATGTCCTCCTCTAAACTTCTAATTTGCGGACGAAGCATGCCAATTGAACTTATTCTTTCTGGTACGCTCCGGGAAAGTGCACGTCAGCACTCACTTGTCTACTGTATTTTTTTGCCCAACGGCACATCCCGCATAGCGGAGCGATGATGCTCTTTCCGAGTAGCGTTAGAGAATACTCGACAGCAACAGCTTTCGATGCCGTTGTGCGTCTCGCGACTAACCCTGTGCATTCGAGATTGCGCAGCGTTCTGGTCAGCATGCGCTGCGAAACGCTTCCCAGATGGCGGCGCAACTCGCCATGACGACGAGGCCTTTCTCCCAGCGAAAACAAAATCTTCGGAGTCCATCTTCCGATAAAGATCGGCGTCCTTTTCAGTTCTTGCGTTGTCGCCATAAAACCGTGCCTCCTGCGAAAACGACTCCATGAGATGAGTCTCTCTTTTGCTTTCCCGAGGGGCACCCTCAGATGTGCCTCTCAAATTTTTGTTCGCGCTGGGCACCTCACCAGATTGCCAGTCCTCCCGTGCCTGCGCAATTAGGTACATATGTGTACCTGGTCTGTCGTTCTGAATCTCGGTTATCTACAGCTAATACGGTTATCGAAGGCCTGAAGATACGTGGAATGTTGAGCGCTGGATGACAGGGGAACAGCCGTTCCCCCGTCCCACAACGTCGGCCGATCGTTATGCGGCCGCCGCCGTACGCTCCGGCACGAATGCTTTGAACTGTTGTTCGAGCGCCTTAGCTGCACCAGCCCGCCAGGCCTCAGCGATGGACTGGGATACAGGATCCGGAAAGATGTCCTCTTCGCCTTTTTCCAAACCATCGAAGATGCCAAGCGCCGCAGACTCGGTCGAAGCTTTCGGTATGTCGAAACCTCGGTTCATATCGGTGTCAATGGGCCCCAAGACGACGGAGTGGACTGTCACGCCATCTGCGGCCAGCAGCGCTCTTAGCGACTGCGTCATATTGAACGCGGCTGCCTTCGAAATGGAGTAGGAAGGTATGACCGGCAATGCAGCGAGTCCGACCAATGACAGGTTGTTGACGATGGATCCTTTAGACCGCTTCAGCAGCGGCAGGAACGCCTGCGTCACTCTCAACGGGCCCAGGAAATTGACCGCCATGTGTTTTTCGATCACCTCGACATCACTCAGGTCGTCGTAGATGGCGATGCCGGCGTTATTAATAAGTACGTCGAGGCTCTCGATCTCGTTAGCTGCGGTTTGAATCTGCGAAACGCTGGTCACGTCGAGCGTCAGCGGCGTCACTCGTTCATCCGTAACTTGCAGCGGACCACGAGTGCCTGCATAAACCCTCTTCGCTCCGCGCCTAAGTGCCTCATTCACGAGGGCCAGTCCGATACCCCGATTCGCTCCAGTAATCAAAACTGTTTTGTTTTCGATGTTCATAACGTTCTCCTTTATTAACTGCCTTTCATCTGCTAATACGGCTGCGGCGCGTTGGAGGATACGGAGGAGTTCACAGATTTTGGCCGTGAGACTTGGCTGGCTGTTGGAGATGGCGCGGGCTGCTGGCAAGCAATACTGCTATAGGGAAGACACTTAGAGTCCCTAGGACCTCCCAATTGAACACCCCTCTCGCTGGCAGATTCAGTGCCTCGCGTACGGACTGCCCAAACCCGCCGGCACTGGCTGCTCCTGCCCATGCACCCACGACACCGCCCCCCAAGCTGGGCAACGATGTAGCCGAAAAGATCCTGAAGCTGCATCTTGCCCTCGGCGAAGAAACCCAGAGATATCGCGGGATTAAGATGGGCGCCGGATATGCGTCCCAGCGGTGTGATCGCGACGAGACCGCCGGCGCCGCCAAGCATTGAACCAGTCACAAAAAGACGCAAACGCGCTGAAGGAATGAGGTGCAGGACAGGAGACGCAGGAGCAAACATGACAGCGACTGCCGCAACCACGCAAAAAACCAGGAGTACCGTACCGACAAACTCAGCACCGTATTCTGGAGCGTGGCTTAGAATTTCGTGCTGCCATCGCTCTTGCTGGGGTTTCACTTTAACGGAAGCTAGCTCCAGATATTTAAGTCCCCAATCGTTCACGTCCTGAGATGCCACCTTGCAGTGCGGATTTGCTGCTGGCGTTGTAATCCCGAGTCCGACGACCATGATGAAGGCCGGATCAGCATCTTGACGCCGACTCCCAGGGGTTTGGGCCCTGTCATGGTTTCGGGCCACGAGGTTTATTCCCGGATGGCCTGTGAGGAAAGGGCGCTCGTCTGCTGGAAACGCGCGCATCGCCAAACCCGCCCCGGTTAACGCCCGACGGATCCCATATCCGTGGCGGTTGATACGCGGAGTGTGTGGCGAACTAGCCGATTGTAAACAATCAAATCCGACTCTGCTCAAGCGGCGAAGCCACCGCATTGCGTGATAGCCTTTTTGCAGTCGGTACTTGTGACGGAGAATTAATGACCAACTCCCGCCCCACACACGTTGACCTCCAGGCAATGGCTGAGCAGCTTATGCTGGAGCATGGCTTTGAACCCGACTTTCCTGCCGAGGTCCAGCAGCAACTGTCGGACATCAAGGCGCGGCCTCCGCTGGCAGCTGCCTCCGCGATGGATGCTCGCGACCTGCGCGCCCTCCTATGGTCCTCGATTGACAACGACACTTCGCGCGACCTGGACCAGATTGAAGTAGCCGAGCGGCTCGCCAACGGCGACGTCAAAGTGATGGTCGCCATCGCCGACGTGGACGCGTTTGTGGCGAAGGCTACTCCGATTGATGACCATGCGGCGAAGGAGACAACCACGGTTTACACCGGGGTGCGCAACTTCCCGATGTTGCCGGAAGAGCTCTCGAACGGGGCCTCATCGCTGCTTGAAAACCAGGACAGGCCGGCGGTAGTCATCGAGTTTGTGGTGAGCGCGGATGGCGATGTGAAATCCGGCACCGTATATCGGGCGTCAGTACGAAACAAAGCGCAGCTCACCTACAACTCCGTGGGCGGCTGGCTGGAAGGGACGACGTCCGCCCCGCCAAAGGTGGCTGCTTCCACAGAGCTGCAGGCACAGTTAAAGTTGCAGAGCGACGTCGCCCAGGCGCTGAAGAAGCAGCGGTTCCTTCATGGCGCGCTGAATATTGATACCAGCGAAGTGCGTCCGGTGGTGTTGAACCAGCGGGTGGTGGACATCGTTAAACAGGAGAAGAATCGAGCCACGGAACTGATCGAGGATTTCATGGTTGCCGCCAATGGCGTGGTGGCGCGCCTTCTCGAGAAGGTGTCTTCACTTCGGCGCATCGTGAAAACTCCCGAGCGCTGGGACCGGATTGTTCAACTGGCCGCGGCACAGGGTGAGGCTTTGCCGGCGCAACCGGACTCCAAAGCGCTCAACGATTTTCTGCTCAAACGCAAGGCCGCAGATCCGGACCATTTTGCCGATCTGTCTCTCGCTGTGATCAAGTTGATTGGCCCGGGCGTGTATGTGCTAGAGCGTCCGGGCGATCCGGAGCAAGGACACTTCGGTTTGGCAGTGGAGGACTACACCCACTCGACGGCGCCCAATCGCCGATTCGCTGATGTTGTCACGCAAAGATTGCTCAAGGCTTTCCTGTCCGGGACGCCAGGTCCTTATTCCGACGACGAACTGGAGAGCATCGCCGGTAACTGCACGCTGAAGGAAGATGCCGCGCGAAAAGTTGAACGCGGGATGTCAAAGCGACTTGCAGCGGTCGCGATGAGCACGCGAATCGGCGAAATTTTCGATGCCATCGTCACCGGTGTCACTTCACATGGAACCTTTGTTCGCGTCATGAGACCCCACATTGAAGGATTGTTGACGCAAGGGACGAAGGGATTGGACGTCGGAGATCGACTGCGGGCAAAGCTCACACGCACCGACGTCCAACGCGGCTACATTGACTTCGTACGCGCCTGATTACTATGAACAAAACGATCGCGGCGGGATTGCCAAAGCTTTCAGCAACCACCGTCGCGTCGTCTTACGCTCCCGCCTCTAAAAATGAGTGAATCGGTTACCGGTGACCACCGCCGTGGAATTCCCCGCCACCGTGGTAGCCGCCACCTCCGCCGTGGAAACCTCCGCCATTGTTGCCGCGAAAACCATCGCCGCCGTAGCCGCCTCGATAACCACCGCCCCGATAGCCATCTCCGCCGCGGTAGCCATAACCGCCACGATCGCCGTAGCCGCCTCGGTAACCATACCTGCCGCGATAACCATAGTCGTCACGGTCGCGATATCCCCGGAAGCCATAGCCATACCCGTAGTAGCCGTATCCAGGCCGGCCATAATAGCCGCGCCCGTAGTACCCGTGATACCAGGGGCCGGCGCCTATGAATACGCCGCCGACAAAGTAGCTGGGCCCATAATAGCCATAGGGCGCGCATTCATATGGATAATAGTCGTAGTAGCCATACTCGCAGACCGGAGCCGGTCCATACGCACCGGGACCTACTCCAACGCCCACGGCAATTTGTGCGGGCGCGTTAGCCGCGGCAAAAACTAAAACTCCCAACAACGAAAGATACTTTAGATATCGCATGTTTGACCTCGTTTTCGGCCCTGCAGAATGGTGCAAGTAAGTGGGCCGGAAAGCTTCCCAGCAATTTCGCCTGGGGAAGCGTACGTAGAACTGAAACCCGGAATCGACTGAAGAGCTGCAAACCTTCGAAGGCCTTGGGGGCGGCTTATGGAGCGAACTAGGCGATTGCAATGATAAAGAAACCCTATTGGCACGTGCATGTGCGGCAGGAGCCCATTCCAAGAGGTGCGGATGGCCAGACGAGCCGAACTGATCTTGTTGAACTACTGGCGGAAGCGAGTGGGAGTCGAACCTTTCCATGTATTGCAGAGAAAGGACTTGCCTTTAGAATCAATCGCTCTTTCCGATGAATATCTTAACTTCCGCACCCCCATAGCACACGTTTTAGCACACAGGAGCGGGTTTTGGGTTCCCTGCACGCATCTAGCACACGGGCCGTGACCGGGACTCTACATCAGAAGGGTTCTTCCGGCCCGTCGTCGGTCCTCGAAGGAAGTGCATAGTCCGTTGCAGGGCGCTGTTTGGTCTACTCGCGATTGAGCAGTTGTTTCCATTCCCCCTGAGAACCTTTAGGGGAACTTCTGGCTCCTGCCAAAACATGACGATTTTCAGTTGAAGGCTGAAATTCGACAAGAGAGCCTCGACCTCTTTGCTGATGATGTCCGGCAGTTCGGAATCCACAATCGCGTCCGGTACCTCCCAGTGAAGGGCGATTACGTTGTGGGGTACTCGGTCGACGCCTTTCGAGAAAAACTTAGGTGTAGCTACAGCGATCACTCGTAATGCCTTTAGGAAGAGTGCCTGGAACTCACCCAGATTAAACTTCAAATTATCGGGGCCTATCCCGGTCATCACCGCGATATAACCGGAGGGACGACGTTTCGCGCGGTATCGGCCATACATTTCCTGTTCGAGGACCCCTTCCGGCTCGGCCGCGAGGTCATACTTTTCAAGCGGACGCGAATTCCTCCGTCCAACACCTCTTCGAAAACGCTGCGGAGTGTTGGCAGCGTATCGATGATAGTTCTGAGCCTCTTGATGGCTGCCTCACTCACCGACCCCCGACTATTGTGCTTCAAGACGGTACGAAAGCGATATTGTTCGGGCTGCTCCCGCGACCGTTCCTCCCACCTTTGCAGGGCAGCTCTTGAAATCCAGTCCTCGGGCTCGGCAAGATTCTTAACCTCTATCCGGGCTGGCTTCCCTTCAAAGTCTGCTAGGGAGACTCTGA
>WNGK01008879.1_pt1 | contig 10396 bp, 9 predicted proteins | sample 5400601 | NCBI WGS metagenome assembly WNGK01 (sample SAMN13153376, study PRJNA577476) | soil metagenome | isolation source: 60 cm soil or saprolite under Garry oak tree replicate 1 | place: USA:California | collected 2016-06-15
ACGGGCTCAGTGTCCCGCATCATCGCGGACACTCGTGGCGCCCAAATCATCGGGATCGAACCGGATTCGTGCCGAGCCGCAGCTGCTCGCGCGCGCGGTCTGGAGGTTCATGAACAGCTATTCACCGCTGCGATTTTGCAAGAGCTAAAGCCGTTCGATGTTATTGTCTTTGCCGACGTATTGGAACACGTTGCCGATCCGAGTAGTTTCCTGCAGTTGGCTCATCGTGCTCTCCTTCCAGGCGGAAGGGTGATTGCCTCAGTTCCAAATGTCGCGCATTGGTCCGTGCGCGTGGATTTACTTCGCGGCAGGTTTGACTATCAGCCGTTCGGCATCCGGGACGCCACTCATCTCAGATGGTTTACCGCGGAGTCCGTAAAAGAGCTGTTCGAATCCAACAGTCTGCGAGTGGTAAGTTTGCGACACACTGCCGGCGTGACCTTACCTGAGTATGAAGCCCGACGTCCCTGGCGCTGGCTCCCCCGCCGTGGGCGCAACTCGCTAATTCGGGCGCTCGCCCGCCGGTTTCCTCTTCTATTCGGCTGTCAGCACATCGTTCACGCGGTTCCAGCGTAACATCCGCTTGTTAAATGGATCCTCGCGTTATCGCCTTTTACCTGCCGCAGTATCATCCGATACCCGAGAACGACGCATGGTGGGGTAAAGGATTTACCGAGTGGACGAATGTCACCAAAGCGCGCCCGGTTTTTCGCGGCCACTACCAACCACACTTGCCTGCTGACCTCGGATTTTACGATCTTCGTGTTGCGGAATCCCGTGACGCTCAGGCCGCCTTGGCGCGAGAATACGGCATCCAGGGCTTTTGCTATTTTCATTATTGGTTTAATGGGAAGCGCCTTCTTGAGCGTCCTTTTGACGAAGTACTCGCGTCGGGAAGACCTGATTTTCCATTCTGCCTTTGCTGGGCAAACGAAAGCTGGAGCCGCCGTTGGCTTGGAGAGGAGCGCGACGTGCTTATGGAGCAGACGTACAGCCAGGAAGATGACCGCGCGCATGCTGACTGGCTCGGGAATGCTTTCGCGGATAATCGGTACATTCGGATTGGCGGTCGCCCTTTATTTCTGGTTTATCGACCAGCGCATTTGCCCGATGCGAACCGAACCGTCGAACTGTGGCGGAGCGTGTTTCAGCGGCAAGGATTCGGCGATCCGTATCTAGTGGGCGTGGACGCACATTGTCCCGGCATCGACTGTCGCCAGCTGGGATTTGACACTACTTTTGCTTTTACACCCCAGCTCTCGGCGCTTCCAGGGTGGAGCGGAGACGGCTGGAAACTGAAACGCTTTCTTCACAATATGCGGCTGCGCATTCGAAGTGGCCGCACCAAAGTGTACGACATTACGGAAGCCCGTCGCGCGATGGCGCAAATACCGCGCGACTTCCCGCATGTGCAATGTGTGTTCGTCGGCTGGGATAACACTCCGCGCCGCGGTTCCGACGGCATTGTCATGATCAACGGGACCGCCGAGGAGTTCGGGGCAACTTTGCGAAGCGCCATTGACGGTATGACGTTATCGCCCGAAAGGGACAATCTCTTGTTTATCAATGCCTGGAACGAGTGGGCTGAAGGGAATCACCTCGAGCCAGATCAACGCTCTGGGCGTGGATACCTTCAGCAGGTGAAACAGGCTGCGGATGGTTTCACGGAGAAACGAAAATGACTCGCGATGCTGTGCAGACGATCGCCTTTTACCTGCCGCAGTATCATCCGATACCCGAGAATGATGCATGGTGGGGTAAAGGATTTACTGAGTGGACGAATGTCACCAAGGCGCGCCCGCTTTTTCGCGGCCACTACCAGCCGCACTTGCCCGCCGATCTCGGTTTCTACGATCTACGGCTACCCGAAGCGCGCGCGGCTCAGGCAGCGCTGGCTCGCGAGTATGGAATCGACGGGTTCTGCTATTACCACTATTGGTTCTCCGGTAAGCGCCTTTTGAATCGACCTTTTGATGAGGTGCTGACATCAGGTAAGCCTGACTTTCCGTTTTGCCTATGTTGGGCAAATGAGAATTGGACGCGGAGGTGGGATGGTCAGGACTACGGCCAGGTTTTGATGGAGCAGGCCTACTCTGAAGAAGATGATCTTCAACACATTCGCTGGCTTTCGCAGGCATTTGCCGACAAGCGATACATACGCATAGATGGCAAACCACTGTTCATTATCTATCGCGCGCACAAGTTACCTAATCTGAAACGCACAATTGATCTTTGGCGATCCGAATGTCATCGGCGCGGCATTGGGGAAGTTTTCTTGTGCCGCGTCGACACAGTCGCCGATACATTACCTCCGCACCAAGTTGGGCTCGATGCGGCAGTCGAATTTCAGCCCGACTGGTCGGATTTCGGCGCAGCCTTGGGCTCGCGCGGGCTCAGGCACTCTCGTTGGAACGATCTCCGCTTTTTTCTGCGTCGAAAGCTTTTAGGTGACGACATTGGCGCGCGCAATTATCGCCACCTTGTCAGCTCGATGAGCACACGAATTCAACCAGACTATCCGCGGTTTCCCTGCATAACTCCTTCGTGGGATAATTCTCCTCGCTGTCGGCAACGTGCAACGGTGTTTATCGAATCGTCACCAGCTCTTTTTCAACAGTGGGCCGCCAATATGCTGGCCAGGCTAAAAAACTCCAGGAACACTCCGCCGATCTTGTTTATCAATGCCTGGAATGAATGGGCAGAAGGCAATCACCTCGAACCTGACCAGCGCTATGGCAGGTCGTACCTGGAAGCTTTGAGGAAAGCTCTGCGATCAGTCGATGGTGGATAATTGGCCTGTTAAATTTTCGACGCGAGTGCTTCGCGATGTTGGTGTTATTTTAGGAGGAGGGCCTGCTACACGCAGCCCCCATTGACGCCACTGGTGCTTCCGAAAATTCGATGGCAAACCCACCGCTGATATTTCCCCTACAGGAAGAAGGCCCGCCGCGTCCTTTCTGGTCGGTGATGATTCCGACGTACAATCCGCAGCCACGCTACCTAGAGGAAACTCTGCGTGGCATCCTGCTACAAGATCCTGGACCAGAGCAGATGCAGATCGAAGTAATTGATGACGGCTCGACGGATAATACCGTTTCCGAAGTTGTTCGCCGAATTGGTGCGGGCCGGGTGGCGTTCCACGCCGTGCCCCAAAACCGAGGTCTGGCAAACACCTGGAATCTATGCGTTGAGCGGGCTCGCGGAAATTGGGTGCATATCCTGCACCAGGACGATATTATCTTGCCCGGTTTTTATGAGCGTCTTTGTCGCGGCATCGGTCACGACCCGCATATCGGCATGGCCTTTTGTCGATTTGCAATAATCGATGCGAATGGCCACTGGAATGAGCTTGCGCCGCTTGAGAGCGCGACCGCAGGTGTGCTGAATAACTGGTTAGAACGTGTGGCCACAGGCTATCACGTTGAGTGTCCAGCGGTGGCTGTTAAGCGAGCGACGTACGAGCGACTGGGCGGTTTCAGATCAGACCTCACGTTCTCACTCGATCTTGAGATGTGGGTCAGGATTGCTGTTAATGCAGCTGTTTACTATGAACCGGAAATTTTGGCCGGCTTCCGCCGTTATGGCGGCAATGAGTCTGCGATGCAGGAGCGTACCGGTGCAAGTATGCAGGACATGGCGAGAGCAATCAAAGTCTGGAAGGACTATTTGCCCGCAAATTCCAAGGAACAACTGGAACAGCAGGGGCGTCGCCATTGGGCGGGCGTCTCACTTATTCTCGCTCAGCGTTTCTTCTCTAATGATGATATTGTCGCGTGCGCAAGTCAGTTGCGTGCTGCTAAAGATTTATGGAACCGCGGCCGGCATCGTTCGCGCCGGCTACAGTTGGAAGCGAAAGTGCTTCTTTTCCGTGCATTTGGGTCACGTGCCATATCTGCTGTGCGTGAACTGCGCAGGCGAATTCAACCCGCATAAAAAGTCTTTGCCGCTGCAGAATGGGAACAGTTGTTGATGTGAGCAGGATTGCGCAGCGAAAGACGCTCGCGCGTAGATTTGCTCCTGGTCTTCTGCGGCCCTTCAGCGGAATGAATGTCTCTGTGCGCCTGGGCGAAATGGCTCACACCGTCCTTTCGCGCTGGCCAATTCCTCCTCAACCCGCCAAGCCAGTTTCGCACTTATGTTATCTAACGATGTGTGATCGCTCTAACTGGTTGATGTTGCGGGAAAGTCTGTTCTCGTTGTATCGCTCATGGAATTCGCTGCCGGAGATTACTGTTGTCTCGGACGGTAGTTGGATGGCGCAGGAGTTTGCAGAAGTTTTTGCCTGGTGGCCAATGCCGATCACAGTGTTGATGCGGGAGGAAATTTGCCTGGCGGCTATGTCCGCTGGTTTTCGAGAGTTGGCTGATTACGCTCGAGAAAGTATCTGGGGGCTCGAGCTCGCCGCGCTTACGACCCAGGCGAAACAACACCCGGTGCTGTATGCCGACACCGATATCCTTTGGTTCAAAGATCCGGCGTTGCTTTTGGGTGACCCGGCGTTGTGGGCGAAGCCTCGAGCGCAGCGAGAAAGCAACTGTCATCAACGGCGAGACATGGCAATGCGGCATTGCCCGCAAGTGTTGGAGCCGCCATTTGTTAATGGCGGAATGGTGGCTTTGCACGGCGAGCTTATGACGCCGGCACTTCTGCGCAGCATGGTGCAAGATGCATTGCCCCATCCTCTGGACAGCTCATGCGAGCAAACCATCAAAGCCGCCGCCATCAAGCTCGGTGGCGAATTTTTTCCGGAGAAACTAAGCCTGGTCGAGTTTGATGACGTCTATAGGTTCCGTTCCCGCAACATGAAGGAGGAGGGCTATTACTCGCGGCACTACGTCACCCCGGCTCGGCAATTGCTTTACAGAGACGCCTTGAAACTCCGTTTGAAATGCCTCTGATGTCAGAAGGAAAGTTAAGGCTGCTACTGGTTAGCATCGTGCCACCCCACAACGATTGCGGTGTGCGCATTGTCATGCACAGGCATTTGGTCGAACGGAATCCGTTTGAACTACACATCGCCAGCAACGCAGACTTTGCTGACGACCTTCTGGTGCATACAGGCCTGCGGCTCCCGTATCTCATCTATCGATTGAGAAAGAGCAGGTTCGGGCCACGCTTAGCCGCATGGGTTACCGACTATGAAAATCTAATATGGCCCCTGACGGTTAATCGCGCGTTGGAGGAAGCAGTCGAAGAATTCCAACCACAAGTCATACTCACACTTGCTGAGTGTGGCTTATGTCACATCGCCCGAAAAACAGCCCGACGGCACGGTTTGCCGCTGGCAGGACTCTTTCTCGATTGGTTCCCCATGACGAAGGGTCACTACGGTCACGACTCGACGCAGCGAATCTTGAGCCGTCGATACCGAGAACTTTACGCCGCATGTGATCTGGCTTTTTGCACCAGCGACGGCATGCAGCAGATGCTCGGTGCACATCCGAACAGCCACTTAATTTATCCGATGCCCGGCAGACATCGTGTGCCGGAAAAGTCCTGGCCGCCCTCCAATGGAAAATTCCGGCTGGTCTACGTCGGCGCAGTACAAAATTTTTATGGCCGGATGCTTTGCTCACTCATTAAAGAAATCGAGGCGACAAACGACTTGGAAATCATCGTGATCGGTCCAAACGCCGACTGGCCGGCGGAATTTCTGGAGCGCGCTAAGACCAGGGGAATTTATCTCGGCTTCAAGCCGCCAGAAGAAGCCGCGGAGGTGCTGGCCAGCGCCGACGCAATGCTCGTTGTGATGAGCTTCGAGAAGCAACATGAACTATTCATGCGCACGAGTTTTACCACGAAATTCCTGGACTACGTTGCATTTGGAAAACCCGTGATTCTGTGGGGGCCGGATTACTGCACGCCGATTCGTGTCGGTAGAAAGCATGGCGGAGCTGCGGTCGTCTCCGCCAGTGACGCAGCCGCAGTCGTCGCTCTTTGCCGTCAAATTGCCGGAGATTCCGCTCTGAGCGAGAAGCTGTCGAAGGAAGCACTACACATGCATCAAACGCTGTTTAATCCGGATCGGTTGCAGGACGTATTCGTCCAGAAAATAACCGAGTTGGTCAATGGATGAAATTAACGTGATTGTCGTTTCCTCGATTCGGCCTGAGGGAAGTACGGCTGCTGGGCTGACACTGCATCGACATCTGTTCAACCGGCGCGGCATTCGACTGCACATCCTGCCTGCTGAACATCACGAGATTGCCCACGGCTCTTTTCATTCCAAGATTATTCCACGGCTAATGCGAACGTCAGCGCGACGATGGGCAGGGGATATCGATTACCTGATGCATACCATATTGCCGTTAGAGAAGCGCATTGTCGCACCGCCTGCTCGCGCGCGGGCAGTTGTTCTTACAGTCGCATACGGCAGCGGTTGCTGGGTAGCACAGCGCTATGCCAGGCGGCACAGACTGCCATTGATCGTGAGATTCGACGACTGGTGGCCCGACATTGCTGCGGTTCATAGTCCAGTACGCAAGCAACTGGAGTGGCACTTTCTTGACCTCCATCGATCTGCGGATCTGAGCCTGTGCATCAGCAACGGAATGCTTAAAGCATTGGGCTCGCATCGCAACGCACGCGTTATATTGCCGATTCCTGATGTCGAGCCGATCAGGCCATCACAAGGCAAGGATTCGGCTGGTGAGTTTCGCGTTGGCTATACCGGCAATATGTTTGATTACAGCGATATGCTGGCTGATCTGGCTCAGTTGGCAATGAGACAGAGCGATGTTCGTATCGAATTCAGAGGACGTCCGAAATGGCCGCAAGCGCTAATGCATGAAATGACACAGCGTCATTTACTGCACGATTTCGCAGCCGAACCAGCCTTTGAAGACTGGCTGGGTTCGTTCGACGCGTATTTGGTGGTAATGTTTTTTGATGCAGCACAGCGGCGCCGTACGGAAACGTGTTTCGCAACCAAGCTTGTCGAGTACTCGCGCGCTGGCCGGCCAATTGTCATCTGGGCGCCGGAATCATCCGCTGTCGTGCAGTGGGCAAAAAAAAGTGGAGCTGCGCTCTGCGTAACCGACCCCGATGCTCACGCGTTGCTGGCTGCACTGGGCCATTTGAAGAGGGATGGATCCTTGCAACTGGAACTCGGTGCACGAGCACGGCGCGCGTATGAAACAGAATTTTCGCCGGCCGCGTTGCAGGAACAATTTCTAGAAGGATTAAATTCGGTTATCTAGTGTTGCGAAATGTTTGCTGCTGTAATCACCACAATTCAGGAACCGACACGCGGAGTCGTTAAACTCGTTCAGAAGCTAGCGGAATGTGGAGGCTTCCTCGTCGTTGCGGGCGATAAACAAGGCCCAGCGCATTTCCGAAGCCAGCATTTCGCCGAAGGCTCTCGAATTGATTTCCTGGCACTCGCAGACCAGCACGCGAGCGAGTTTGACTTAGCCCGGAAATTGCCGGTTGGCTCCTACAGTCGCAAGAATGTTGCTTATCTTCATGCAATCGCCGCCGGGGCGCAGTTACTTTATGAGACCGACGATGACAACGCCCCGCTCGATTCATGGCAGCTTCGTTCCGAGTCCGTGGCCGCTGCTCGGTCCCTTGGATCGACAAATGGACGCTGGGTTAACGCATATCGATACTTCAGTAGCGAGCTGATTTGGCCCCGCGGCTTCCCGCTGTCCGAGATTCACTCCGGGGTACCTGAAACGAGAATGGTTTCGGCGGTGCGTAGTCCGATCCAACAGGGGCTGGCCAACGGTTCGCCAGATGTGGATGCAGTCTGGCGACTAATCTTTGATGAAACTTTCGCGTTCGGCGATGCCCCGTCGGTTGTACTACAGGCGGGAAACTGGTGCCCGTTCAATACCCAGAGCACGTGGTGGTGGCCGATAGCATACCCATTGTTATACCTTCCAAGTTACTGCTCGTTTCGGATGTGCGACATCTGGAAAAGTTTTGTCGCTCAGCGGTGTCTTTGGGAGCTCGGGTACGGAATTACATTTCATGCCCCCGAAGTATTTCAGGATCGCAATCAGCACGATCTTGATCGTGATTTTGCAGAGGAAGTGCCGGGCTACACACGAAACAAGGAAATTGCCAATGTCCTATCGCGGCTACAACTGGAGTGCGGTGAAGCGCAAATCGGCGATAACCTCCACCGCTGTTATGAGGCGTTAGTTGCTGCAGGAGTCTTTCCAGTCGCAGAACTCGAGTTGGTTGAGCTATGGCTCAAAAACGTTCGCTTAGCAGCAACAAGGGGGAACGCAGCATGCGCGAAGAACACAGAGTCGTTCGACGCGGCGTAAAGAGTCGACGTGCAGTACCGCTGGTGCGTGACTCGGAATATAGTCAAATTCGACCTTACATCGGCCGCTCATCTTTAAAGCGAATTTGATGGAATCAGTTGTTATTACGCTAGCTGGTAACGAACGCTACTTTCCCGGCCTCTATTGTGCGGTGGCGAGCGCACTGAGCCACTTGAACTCAACGAGAGAAGTGGACTTAAAGGTGTTAGACGGCGGGATTTCCAAACATTCGAAGAACACTCTCTGTCGGCTGGTTGAGAGATATGGAAAAGTCGTGAGGCTGCAGTTTGTGGCGGTGGATGACTCGCTGTTTCGAGATGCGACACTTGGGCCGGGCGAATCGCACATGACTTATTGCCGGACGTTGCTGCCACGCGTGCTGGATGTGCCTCGTCTGATCTACCTGGACTGCGACCTGTTGGTGTTTCGTGATCTCTCCGAGCTTTTTGATCTTGAATTCTCTCCCGGCAAAATTCTTGCAGCTGTTCCGGACTCACAGACTTTGACGCTCAGCGATGACTCCCGCACATTAGCAAGCGCGATGAATCTTCCGGCAGTTAGCCGCTACTTTAACGCGGGCGTAATGCTATTGAACCTGAACGAACTGAAGAAACAAAATTTCACGGAGAAATCTCTGGAATTCTTCGAAAACTGGAGGGGACGGTATCGTTTTCACGACCAATCGGCCATCAATTTTCTTCTTCACGGACGAATTGACGAATTGCCAGAATATTGGAATCGAACGTCCTGGCGTTTTGACGAGCAGGACGACAACAGGCTGGAGTGTGTGCTTCACTATACGAGTGCAGCGCCGTGGCTTGGTGGAATACCGGGCCCGGCTCAGGCGTTGTTTGAACGATTTGCTGCGGATGCGGGTTCGCCTGTGAATCGCCAAATATCGGCTTTCAAAAAATCGCGGCGGCAACAAGTTATTCGCAATGCACTTGCACCTTTTCGGGCGCTCGGTTTTCCGCTGGTATCCTTCTTTTACAAAATTGTCGGACAAAAAGAAAAATGTGCGGGGTATCAGAAAGCGGCGCGGTATTGGCTCAACTATATTCTCAAAGCGCCGATTCGGCGTCGGCTTCGTCATAGGCGCGCTGAGCAAATTCAAGGTATGAAGTTCAAATTTTGAGTCCACAGCATGAGAGTATTGCATCTCAACACTCATGCTTCCGGCGGCAGCTATGAATATGCCGTGCTTCTTTCAATCGGATTAGCCGAACAAGGAATTAGCTGCGATGTGGTATGCAAAACTTCGCCGTCAGCAGAATCTGGCAGACCTCTCTTAGATCGCATTATTCGTCGATCATATGTTTCCTTCTCCACTGAGCCGTGGCATGGGACACGGCGGTTTTTGCCGCCGCCGTCGCTCGAGGATCTGAATGGAGTTGACGTTGTCCATCTGCACACCGTGGCCGACTGGTTTGACGTTCCCCGTTGGTTGGAGACGCTGCCGCGCAGAATGGGTGTCGTTATCAGCCTGCATGATATGTGGCACGTGACCGGAGGCTGCTTTCTTTATCGTGGATGCGATCGATACGCCAACCAGACGCATCGTTGCGATCCCTGTCCGATCTTGAAATGGCCTGCAAACCGATTCCTGGCAAAGGCTGCGCATTCGCGGAAGTTACAGACATATCGGCATTGTGGAGCACGCATGGTCGCAAACAGTCAATGGCTGGCCGGAATCGCCGGGAGAAGTGCAATAGTCAAAGCCTGCGGTGGCGTGCGAGTAATTCCTCCTGGAATCGACACGACCGTTTTCAAACCGCAGGACAAGAACCTGTGCCGAAAACAACTGGGCTTGCCAGCAGACGCGTTCGTCATCGTCACAGGTGGCGCGTCACTAACGGATGCAAACAAAAATGTGCCGTGGTTGGTTGCGCAACTGTCGCTTTTGCCAGAGCTGCGAGGCATAGTCGTGGTAGCATTTGGTGAAGGCGCAGTGGCGATTCCAGATGGTCTGAATGTTCGCTTCACAGGAGGCATCCGGGAGCGCGCGGACCTGGCGCGGCTCTTTGCAGCTGCGGATGTTTTTGTCAGCGCTTCGTTAATGGAAACCTACGGACTAACACTGGTGGAAGCGATGGCTTGCGGAACACCAGTGGTGGCTTTTC
>WNGK01013526.1_pt1 | contig 10396 bp, 10 predicted proteins | sample 5400601 | NCBI WGS metagenome assembly WNGK01 (sample SAMN13153376, study PRJNA577476) | soil metagenome | isolation source: 60 cm soil or saprolite under Garry oak tree replicate 1 | place: USA:California | collected 2016-06-15
CGTACGCAGCAGCGTGTCACTGCAACCAGCAATGCCGTCCTCCTGCTGATTGATGTGGGCACGGTGTCCCTCACACTGCTTTTCATCATCTTCGCGACAGGACTCGTGCTGCTCATGTGGGTCTGTTGGCAGTTTATACGCACTGGACATTTCCCATCCCTGCGCGTTCTATACGCCTCGAATAAAGGAGCAGTTGCTCCCCAGGTACCTGCAGGAAGTGTTGTCTCGGAAGAGCGACGCAAAAAGGAAGCAACGACTGCCTCGTCGGAGGTCGTTGAAGCAGAGAAACTGACTCCTACAGAGGAGGCACCTGCGACAGAGGAAGCGGTAGATGCAGGCAAAGAGGCTACTGCATCATAGGCGCGGGAAGAAAGGAGTGCGTTTTCAGGATGAGTTTTCGTCCACGAGAACAGAGACCAATACCAGTGATGAATGGATGTTCGTCAGAGACAACAGAAAGTGGAGGAATCGTATGACGACCACAAACAATCCATCGAGCATACCGAATGAATGGACGCGGGATTTGTCAACACGAGCTGAACGCTACGCTGCCGGCAAGGCGCGGCGTAGCGAGACGCCCCGTTCTAGCCATGCCGAGTGGGCGCCAGACCCTGAGCGTCCCGATCCCATCAGTATGTTAGAAGAGGCAAATAAGACGCGACTGCAGCACCTGGTGCCCATTCGCTTTGGACGCATGTCGACCTCAGCGTTCGCGTTCTATCGCGGAACCGCAGACATCATGGCGTACGACCTGGCCAAGACGCCCGTTTCAGGCATCCAGGCGCAGCTCTGTGGTGATGCACATCTGAGCAACTTTGGCGTCTTTGCCTCCCCAGAGCGCAGGCAGGTCTTCGATGTGAACGACTTCGACGAGACCCTCAAAGGGCCCTGGGAATGGGATGTCAAACGGCTGGCAGCCAGCGTGGTCATCGCTGGTCGACAGAATGGCTACAGCGCCCAGGAGAGCAGACAGGCGGTGTTGCGGTGCCTGCAAAGTTACCGTGAGCATATGCAGCAGTTTGCCCTGATGAACCACCTGGATGTCTGGTACTACCACCTCGATGTGGAGGCCATTCTCGCGTTGGCACGTGGCATGGCAGGCACCAAAAGGATACAAAAACGCGTGGAACAAGCGTCGGCAAAAGCCGGCAAGCGCACGCGCATCGAAACCTTTCCGAAGCTGGCCGAGGCTGTGAATGGCCAGTATCACATCAAGGATGAGCCGCCCTTGATCTTTCACTACGACCCGTTGGACATCGACAAGAACAATCTGGATACCGGAGAGTGGAGAGCGATGGTCAAAGGATTCCTGGCATCCATGCCGGAGGAGCGGCGCATCATTGCCATGCGGTACCGGGGGGTTGACCTCGCGCAGAAAGTGGTGGGAGTGGGCACGCGTTGTGCCATCATGTTGTGTTTAGGGGGAGCAGAAGGTGATGACCCGTTGATCATGCAGCTCAAAGAGGCATCGGCGTCGGTGCTCGAGCCGTACGTGGGGGCGAGTCCGTATAAGAACCACGGGGAGCGGGTAGTAGTAGGCCAGCGTATGATGCAGGCAGCCAGCGATATCTTCCTGAGCTGGTCTACCTTCAATGGCATAGACTACTATGCGCGCCAGTTGCGCGACATGAAGTTCTCGGCGGAGGTCGAGACGATGGTCCCGGTAGGCTTTACCCTGTACGTCGAGTTATGTGCGACAACCCTGGCGCGAGCGCATGCGCGCACCAGCGACCCGGCACAGATCAGTGGCTACCTGGGCAGCAAGGATACGTTCGACCAGGCCATTGCTGACTTCTCCGAGGCTTATGCCGATCAGGCCGAACGCGACCATGCAGCTCTCCTTGCCGCTATCAAAGACGGGCGAGTGCAAGCCCAAACCGGCGTGTAATATCCAGATGGTGTATTCGTTGGCTTTGCAGTTGTTTTCATTGGCCTCTCATTCAGCACATTGAAGAGTGAGCTTGCTCCGATTTGATGGTTCACCGTCATCTTCTGTGCAAAGATTCTACCTCGGCGAAAAGCGATTCACTCGAATCGGCAGAAGTCAGGGAATTTACAGATGCTATTCTCAAGAATTGCATCTACTTGCACGGAAGATGATGGTGAACCACAAAAGCGAGTCAAGGTCAAACATACTCCTCCTGGCTGAGAGAGAAATCCAACCCGCAACGAAAGAGTGTGCAACGTTGAATCTAGCAGTACACGAGCACAAGCACGAATGAGAGAGCGCAGGGGGCACACCCTTGACCAGGGTCTGGTGCCGCGCATGCGCGGGATGCAAGAGCTGGTCCCCCGTCATCCTCCTTTCCCTCTCATCGTTTGCGCAGGCAAGCGAGCAACGTCACGTATAGCGAAAGGAACACATGCACATGGCAGCAAAAAGCACCACAGGACAAACACCAACCGTCTCTGCCGCCAAGAAGCTTAACACCTACGATTTAGCCATCGGCATACTGGCTCTTTTTTCTCTCATCCTCCTGGTGCTCATCATTTTCGTCCCGTTACAACCCTCGACCGAAGAGGTCTTAAACACCTTAGAAAACCTCCTGTGCGTGGTGTTTCTCTTCGATTTCTTCCGGAGCCTGTTCCGTGCCCCAAAGAAGTGGGGGTATTTTTTAAGCGGAGGAGGATGGCTAGATCTGCTGGGCAGTCTTCCCTTTAGCAAATTCGCCGTTTTTCGCGTCGCCCGCTTGTTCCGTGTCGTGCGTGTCATGCGCACATTAAAAGGCAATGATTTTAGGAGAATGCTGACACAAGGTATTGCGCAAAGTACCCTGCTCTTCACCTTTGTCGTTGCATTGATATTGATTATCCTTGACAGCGGGTTCGCGCTCTATGTTGAAAAGGGGGCCCCCCATGCAAATATCACCACCTATCCAATTGCCGTCTGGTGGGCTTTCGTCACCATTACGACCGTTGGCTACGGTGATTACTATCCCGTGACAGCGCTTGGACGAGCAGGGGCAATCATCCTGATGTTTTTCGGCCTTGGCATCATTGGGGTGTTATCCAGCTATCTCGCCACGACGTTTATGTCCCTTCAGAGTAGGAGTAGCGAAAGAGGAGAAGCTGGGAAAGAGCATGGCGAAGACGATGACCATGAAGTCAACGAGCAAGGTGAAGACGATTCGAGCAGCCGTGATGCGGAACTGGTCGCGATACGTGAAGAACTAGCGACACTCAGAAACTTGTTTGTAGAGTATTACCAGCCACACTAAGAGCACACATGTGGGATAGACCTGAGTCGGCCTTTCTTGCTGATCACTGTACGCTCTACTAGAAGCAGAGATGAACGTGCATTCCGTGGGGAAAGGTGAAGCTATGAATGATCAGCGTCAGAGTGGCAGCGAGGCCAGTTCGCCCGTCTCTGAAGGCTATGGCTTGCGGGGCAACGAGTTCACGGGTGTTGCCGATGTGGACCACAGTATCACCGGTGAGAAACGCCTGCTCGTAGCGATGGCAATGCCGGAGCGTGAAAGACGTAACAGGTGTTCGGACGCGTCACCCACCTCACGCGCAACGGTCGTCAACGCGCGGATTTTTAGGTGAATCGAACGTTGAGAAACCTGTCAGGTCGTGGCCCCTGACACAACCAATGAGGAGTAAGTACATGAAACAACAAGGTACCTTGACGCGTCAAGCCATCAGGACGCCGCGCGCCGCAGCGGTCGCAGGGATCATCTTTGCGGTGTTGATCACGATCAGCCTGGTGCTCATCCGGCTTGCCATCCCCGAAGAATTGGGCGGGACAGGTACCGCCGCATGGCTGCAGGGGAATACGGCGACGCTGACGCTGGCGTTGACGCTGGTACCTTTTGCTGGCATTGCCTTCCTGTGGTTCATAGGTGTGGTGCGTGATCGCATGGGCGCCCTGGAAGATCAATTCTTTTCGACCGTCTTCTTTGGCAGCGGGTTACTATTTCTGGCGATGATGTTTGCCACTGCTGCGATCGCAGGTGGTCTTCTTTCCAGCTATGCTCTCTCACCGGACACGTTAACGAAGAGCGGAGTCCTTGTCTTTGGGCGTGCGGTGATGTACACGATCACGAAAGTGTATGCCGTTCGCATGGCCGGTGTGTTCATGATTGCATTGGCCACCATCTGGATTCGCACACGCGTGATGCCGCGTGTGTTTGTGTTCCTCTCCTACGCAGTGGCGTTGCTGCTGCTGGTGAGCAGCGACTTCACATCCTGGTTGGTTCTTGTTTTCCCGGCATGGGTGTTTGTGATAAGCATGTTCATTCTTATCGAAAGTCTGCGTGGTGATCTAAACGAAGCCGAAGGCATGATTGGCTCTAATGCTAATGAATCATGAATGGGATCGAACAAAAAAAGGAAAAGGCTGATCTACCTCGCTTTTGTTGAGCCAGGGCCTGCGCGGATTAATCAGGTAATACTCTTTGATGAACTTCAAAGTTCGTTCTTGTCTGGAAATTCGCTCTTGTGGAAACGCGAACGCTGCCAGGGCCATTCGCCATTGATCTCAACCTCAAGCGACCAGCTTAAGAACGTACGGACTAGCACAATAAGTCCAAGCCACGCCTACACTCGCGAAGGTGGGTTCGATGGCGACGCTGTGAATGATGTCGGCAGCGATCAGGAGTTCCAATCCTAGCACTATCGATCTCCCCAGGTACAGGCGCAGGCCACGAAAAGCCGCCGGGCCATCTCGAAAACGGATGATGGTAACAACGTATCGTCCGAACGCGAGGATTGAACCAAGCACAAGAACGATGATCCCCGCGATCTCAAAACCAGTGCCGATCAGCTCAATCGTATACTTACTATCCATAACCTACCTCCAGATGTATTAGATTCTCATCTTTTTTGATGATCGGTTAAGCCTTTGATGGCAAAGGTGCCTCCGCTTCTGCACGCACCAATTTCTCTTTCCAACGAGGGAGAAGTACACGCAGAGTCAGCCCTTGCCCCAGCAGCGTCACCAGGATCACGCCGTAGACGATGTCTGTCAACAAGTCTCGTTGCTCAAGCTCTATTGGTAAGCTCAACACCAGTGCGAGCGAAAACGCTCCACGCAGTCCCGAAATTACCATCACTGGTCTCCAGGCTGAAGGTACAGGGCGTGGACGAGGAAAAAATGCCGAGCAACAAGCCTCCGAAGATGAGCCAGAGCACTTCTCCAGCAATCCCTAAAATCGGGGTATTCAGGAACGAGGGGTTGCCAGACGCCTCTACTAACCCCAGCGTAGGCAACAGCACAGCCAAAACTAGTTCATAGGCTGCGCCCGCAGTGCCATCGTTGAAAATGTTTCCCCCTCGACGAGGGTCCGTAAACGATCGGGTACATCGAGCTGTTGAAACAAAGCAATGACCGCAACCGGGTCGGTGGGTGCGATTATTGCGCCTACCAGCAGGGCCAGCAACCACGCCAGGCCGATGCCAAAATGCAGAACAACTGCTACTATCAGCAAAGAGAATACCATTCCAGGAATAGCCAGCAAGACGATAGGCAGCCAATCGGCCACTAACTTATCAAGCTCGGCAATCCAGGCACCTTCGAAGAGCAATGCAGGAATAAAGATATATAAGATGAGGTTGGGATCAATATGCTCATATTGTATGAACGGTAAGACCCCAACGACGAAGCCAACGATCACCAGTAAGAGTGTATAAGGCACGCGCAAGCGCCGTGAAAGCAGAGCCACGACCAGGGTCACTATGAGTAAGAGGATGAGGAATTCTACCTGCCCAACCAGATTGGATGGGCTTGCCCCGCCGCTCAATAAGTTCGATAGAATCACTGTTTTCATATCCTTATGTGTATCTCCCTGGTCATAACGTAGAGCTTGTTATGCCTTTCTCTCTGATAGACAGTTTGAGGGTAAAAACACATCTATAGAATACACTATTTCATGCACTTTTAGCATGAGCATAAACATGACATTCAAAAGATGTGTGTAACTAACCAGTAAGTTCGTACTGAGGACAAACATCGAAAAAAGCACTTTGCGGATCTCCTGGTTGTCTCGAAAATCGTCCAGTTCTTGAAACACCAATATTAACATCCAATTTCAACTCAACAAGTGCTATGTAGGCGTCTTATTAACTCGTCTCACAAATCAACGTCTCATTTACTTGACACTTCTACCGTTTTATGAGGCATCCGCAGCCTCGCAAGGCTCATGTGAAAGATGCAAAGATGGCAAGGAGAGTGACAGATTGCCAAGTGGGAATGAGCTATTCCTGGACAAGATTGCTAGGAATACGTAGAGTATAAACGACTATTGCTGGCAGTTTTGCTGTCAAAAAAAAGGCTCGTCTCCTTTTCGAAGCGCTGAGTTAGTCCCTTTCTCATTCATCTTGTATTTTCTAATTCGCCGATATTTGTTCATGTTGTGTATACCAGTACAACAGGGTACCGATTACGGGATACGGCCTTGACTGTCCGTGGCTGTTTGTGGCCATCCTCCCAGTGGCCTGTAGAGCGGGGTCTTGTTTACAGGTGTCCATGATTGTCTGCCGAAGTGTGTCGGCGTTCCTGTCAAGCACTCGCTTATACTTTACAAATGCACGAGAATAAATGCGACTTGGTTCTGTCATCTCGCGCATGTACCTGATACTGGACACTTTGAAAATGCAGAAGGGACAACTGGTTCGGGCCTGTCTTCGCGATCATCTCCGCTTCGTCTGCAACTTGACGCCTGTCCACAGTTCGTGGATGAACCAGCTCGAGCTATGGTTCAGCATTCTACAACGCGAGCGGGGACGTAGCAGCGACTTCTCTAGATCTGGATCACATGGCTGAGCGCGTAATGGTCACCGTTTCGCAGTGGCACGCTCACGGGCATCCCTGCACCTGGTCCACTCAGTCGGAGGCCCTCGTCATGGCCAAGTGCGCAAGAGAAGCCGTTCACGTTCTTGCAGCATGATTTCCGCTTCTTTTCTCTGTGGCGTTCTGCTGAGGAACGCGGTCACCGCCAGGGAAAACCTCTTCTCCACGGGAGAGACCTATATTTTGCTCACCTGCGCCACAATGACGCTGACATTGTCTTCCCCACCACCTGCCAATGCTGCCTGGACGAGGGCATAGGCCGTCTCTGCTGGGTGAGGCATGGGTGTGGTCAAGATGGCGGCGATCTGCTGGTCGCGCACCATTTCCCACAGCCCATCGGAGCACAACAGCAGGAGGTCACCAGCAGCAAGCGGTAGGGCATCGACATCCACTTCCACGGTGGTTTTCTCGCCCAGGCTGCGATAGATGTGATTGCGCATCGGATGGGTATAGATGTCTTCAGACTTGATGACGCCTGCTGCTACGAGTGTGGCAACGACCGAGTGATCGCGTGTGATCTGCGCGAGTCCCGTGGGTTGGCGATAGAGGTAGAGCCGACTATCGCCCACATGCGCTACGTAGGCGGTGGTATCTATTACCAGGGCTGCCGTCATCGTCGTGCCCATATGGTCTCTCCTCTCCCGGTTCTGCTGATACACCGACTGGTTGGCATTCTGGACGGCTGCGGTGAGCAGTTGGAGAAAGACCTCTGGCTTCATCTGCTGCGAGCTGAAGGAGCCAGACACATATTCGGCCAGGGACTGCACAGCGAGCCGACTCGCTTCTTGCCCATGTGCCTGTCCTCCCACGCCGTCTGCCACGATGAGGAGGGCAAATGGTTTCGGCAAAGTAGAGGGAGGGGCGCAAGGTACGATCCCCTGGGTGACTAGGAGCGTATCTTCGTTCGGTCTGTGCTTGCGTCTTATGCCTGGATCCAGGTGGGATCCCACCTTCAGGGCGAGCATTGGCTGTTCTGCATGTACTCCCTGACCTGCACCTGCGAGCGTGTGCCTACGTGTAGGATAAGAGGTGCCAGAAGGCTTGTTGTCCTGTCGTATCACTTTGATTGTGTCTCCTTCCTGCATGTTACACGTCTTTCGCATCTCAATCGTTACATCGGTCAGTTTGTTGCGTCTCGTTGTCACTAGCGCCACGATACTAACCCCCTTGTAGCGTTTTCAAATGGACCCCCTCGAAGGGTATAGCATGAGGTTTCACGCTGAGTAGTGTCTACATGCTTCCCTGGGACGGTCTCAACGTAGAGCCTGTACTCGCTGCTCAGAGCCGATTGTCGACACCAGATGAACGCTGGCTCCTGGCATATTGCTTGCTATGGCGATGCGCGATGCGCGATGAAAGTCGGAGCTTCGAGTGCCTCTTGAAAGGCGTGCAGCACATCTTCGATGGTTTGATACCGATGGCGAGGGTCCTTCTCCAATGCGCGGAGTATCACGCGCTCAAGCGGGCGAGGAAGCGAGGGATTGAGCAAGCATCTGGTAGAGAAAGATGCCCACCGAGTACACCTCGCTGCGCTCATCCACGTATCCCTCTAAAATTTCAGGAGCTATATAATGAGGGGTTCCCATGAGATGACCATCACATCCCGGTCTTTCACCGAGCCAGGTAACGATGCCAAAGTCGCTGAGATACAGGGTATGGTCCTGATCAAACAAAATATTGGCGGGTTTGATATCACGATGCAGAAGACCAAGCGCATGCATGTATGCTAATGCGCTTGTTAGCTGCTCAAGGAGGATGCAGACTTCTTCCAGAGTGAGTAAGCTTCCGTCGAGCATGTCTTCGAGAGTTCCCCCTCGCAAATAGGGCATCACCAGGTAATGATATCTTCCAGATTCGCCGGCATCAAGACACGGAACAAGATGCTCATGTTGTAGGGCCTGCATGATCTCTCTTTCACGATTCAACATTTTCAGGTCGACACAAGAACTGTCAACGACTTTGATCGCTACGTCTGCTTTCGTGAAGAGATGATATCCCAGGTAGACAGTGGACATGCCTCCTTGCTTTAAGTGCTTGATCAACCGGTAGGGACCGATACGAGTTTCTCGTTGAAGTGTTTGCTCTGTATATTCAAGAACGGCTTGCCTATGGCTCATACCTTCTCACTTTCTCTCGGTATCCTGCTCTAGCTGAGCTTTCCTCGTTCGACAGTGGCATTCAAAAAAGTCACTGTCTGAGATACACACGTACGAATGTTGAGAAGCGATGTAGGTAGAACGTGTAAAAGCGGCAAAAACCCGGAGATTTTTTTCTCAGCGAAGTCTAATCTGACACTTCATGTGCTTTAAGCCAATGAGCATGAACAGGGAGTCAGGCCATCCGTCGTTTTTGCTGATGTAGCTTGGGACGGCGAAGGTCTCTCCAGTGAGTGAAGCTTTTTGGCAATCGATACTGCTAGACTTGGAGAAGGTCGGAGAACGCTGGAAGATAGAGAACGGTTGGTGGCAGTTGGAGAGCGGCTTCATGGTTGAAAGGCATCCGACGTGAACCGCGGTGTCTGACTCTGGATGCCTCAACGGCAAAAATGCTTCACTTCCTGGAAGAGGTGAAGCAGTCCAATTCAGATGTGCAGGAGAAACTTTGCCAAACACTCTGTCAGGGAGGGATCTCTGAGATCATTACACCCTTCTGCTGGTCTTGACTTCGTCTCTCAAACGGTGACCATCCATACCGCTTTGGTACTCCACGAGCGTTTCGCTGCATCTGTGTGCTCCGTTGTGTGTTCGCCGCCGTGTGGCAGCATGATGAAGCAGATGCTTCTGTTGTCTGGAAAGCTTTGGAATTCGAGGCGCCCACCCAGTTGCTCCACCATTTTACGCGAGACGTGGTATTCCAGCCCCAACTCTGAACCCGAACCTACATCACTGACCGTGAGAATCGCTGTATTGCCTGCTTGTTGTAGCGTTACGGTGATTGGAGAGCCCTTCGTGGCATGCTCACGTGCGTCGGAGAGCAGATTGCTGAGCAGTTGTCTGAGTCGATCCACATCCACCTCAGCTTCCAGGGGCGCATCAAGTCGTTCACTCGCAAGAGCAGAACCAGTTTGTGCCGTGTATTCCTCAAGGATGGTCTGACACAACTCAATAAGGTCACAGCGTTGCCGGTGGAGGATGAACGTCGTTGTCTCGATACGTGCGGTGTCCAGCAACTCTTGCACCACCACTTCTGTCCGGCGAATCGCGTCCTCGATGCCAGCGAGAGCCTGACGCACAATTTCTGCTACGTCGGTACCCTCGAGCTTCTGAGAGAGCACCTGCGTCATTTCCTTGAGATGAGCCAGGGGGATGTTCAGTTCCTGCGAGACAACACTGATGATCTGGTCTTTCGTCGCATTGGCCGCAACAAGCTCGCTTGTTCGTTGCTGCACCAGGTGCTCGAGCGACCTGGCATGAAGCTCTAAGGCAAGCCACTGCTCTACGACCTGACGACGCAGTCGGTAGGTGTGCAAAGCACGATCCAGCGCGGCCACAAAGTAGTCACGATCAATCGGCTTCAGGAGGTAGTCATACGCTCCACCCCGCAGGGCCTGAATGGCGAGATCATGGTCGCCGTGGCCGGTGATTAGCAGCGTGAGTGTCTCTG
>WNGK01058184.1_pt1 | contig 10396 bp, 13 predicted proteins | sample 5400601 | NCBI WGS metagenome assembly WNGK01 (sample SAMN13153376, study PRJNA577476) | soil metagenome | isolation source: 60 cm soil or saprolite under Garry oak tree replicate 1 | place: USA:California | collected 2016-06-15
ATCCACGCCCTGGGTCGCTGGTGCCGCAGATTTCGCACTTGCCGTCCTGAGCGGTCAGGAGAGCTTCATACTCGGCGGGAGTGATCCCGTAGACCTCACGCAACTTCCGGTTGCGCGCGTATCGAGCCCTGGACGCGGCGGCCTTGCCCGGGTTGGCCTTTTGCCAGGCCACCGCCCGCGCCGTGTTGCAGATCTTGCATTCCGCGAAGTGCCCCGCGCTGACGCGCCCCGAATGGCCGGGCCTGAGCGCGTAGAACTCAGTCAGCGGCTTTACTTCGCCGCACCCTTTGCAGCGCTTAGAACTGGACATTGGCGATCTCGTTCTTGTGCACCATCACCGAGAAGTCGGCGTTGGTGAACGTGCCCACGGTGGCGACGGCCAGATAGCGGCGCACGGTGGTGGTGTTCGGGATGGCGACGCGGACGGCTTGCGGGGCGCTGGTCAGCGCGGCCGTGGTCAGCGACGTCCCGGCGATGTCGAGGAAGCTGATGTTGTCGGCGGAGTCCTGCACCTTGATCGTCACGCTGGTCCCGGCGAACGCGAAGAGATGGACGTACATCTGGGCGCCGAACGCCAGCGACGCCCCGGTGTCAAACGAGTTCCCCGCGCCCGCGGCAGTCGCTGCGGTGTCAACCCGGCGGCCCGGCGTGAGCTGGTCACCCCACTCCAGCCCGAACCCGCTCGCTACCACGGACACGCCCAGGATCAGCGACCCGTCCGCACCGCGGTTCGGGTCGTAGTCCGGCTGCTTCCCGTTGCACGACGCGGCCGGGTTCCCGATCGCGGTGCCGCGGAAGTAGGTGGCGATCTCGTCCCCGCTGCCCGCCGGCGACAGCGCGGCATGCGCCTTCCCCGCCGCGGAGTCAAAGAACGAGTTCCAGGCGATGCCGCCATCCCGCTCGCCGCCCTTGCGGTCCATCGCCGACTCGGTGATGTCGGTCATGTCCAGGACGGCCGGGCCGCCGTGCACCGACGTCAGCGAGTTGACGTCCCCGGAAATGTCGAAACCGCTCAGGTAGAAGGCATCGGCGAGCCCGGACTGCTTGGCCATTTAGGGGGCCTCCGTCCACATGTCTGAGAGCACAATTGCCAATGTCAGCTCCATGACCCTGAACAGGCGGTTGTCATGCTGGATATAGCCGGCCTGCGCGGCCAGCGGCTCACCCTCGGCACCGAAAATGTCCACGTTCCGGACGATGCCCCCGAGCGTGAACCCCTCCGAATACGCCTCCATCAGCCGGCACATCGCCGCGAGCAGGTCCGGATCAATGCCGTCCTGCGGCTCGGCCAGCATGTTCGAGTAGATCCGGGCGCGGAGGGAGACGACGCCGGACACGGATGCCTGCCCGGAGGCACGCTGCGACGGCTTTATGGTTTGCACCCAGACGGCGCAGGACAGGCCGGGGCCGGGCGCGTTCTTCGGCTCATGGGCTACAACCCCGCCGTCGAATACGCCGAGAGTCTGTGCCTGAGACGTCACGGCAGCGAAGAGTGCCTTAACGGCAGCCGCGTTGAAGGTCATCGGCGCCTCGGTCCGTACGGACCTCGCGGCCCGCGCTTCTGGACGGCCTCGGCAGACAGCTTGTAAGGGCGCCTGTTCCTGGCCTGCTCGGCAAGGCTGGTCCAGCGGCAGTTACCCGGCTCGTAATTGCCGTTGACATCGATCCGGTCGAGCGTCATTCCCGGTGGCGGGTCGCCCATGTCGGCGTAGAAGTTCTCGAAAGTCAGCCACCGCTCGCAGACGGTGATGCCCCGGCCGCCGTAACGGTCATATGCGGGGTTGTCCGGATTCAGGCATCGTTGCTTCATGCCGTGCCAGCGGCTGTAGACAGGCGTACTGGCGCCCCGCTTGCTCTGCCCGTGGCGCGTTCGCTCCTCGGACATGCGCTGGCGCGCTTCAGGCGATGGCCGCGTGCTCGCTCCGGCCGCGCGGAACCTCTCGCGCATACCTTCAAGTTGCTGCTCTGACCTCTTGTACACACCTTTTGGCATATCAAGATCATAACAGGCACGAACCGAATAAAGGCAGCGCATCAATGGCCGCCCATCTCGCCGATGTACTTCGCCAGCTCCCGCTCCGCGATCCCCGGCGCGCGGCGCTGCAGCTCATCCCGCGTCTGCCGGAACAGGTGGTAGCCCTTGAACCGCGTCGAGCGGTTCCGCTTCGAGACGCCTTCGAGCCACGGACCCCAGGTCACGCCGGAGATCATCGGCCCGGGAATGACCGCGTCCAGGCCGCGGCGCAGGACATGCAGGTTCGCCTGGAAAGCGCCGGTGGCGCGGCCTGTCTTGTTCATCGGGAAGTTGCGGAGGAGGCCGACGCCTTCCCTGGCGATGGCCTGCACCGAGGCGTCCAGCCAGTCCTTAACGGCCTGCTCCGCGGTACCGTCGGCGAGCGGGCCACTGGCGTCCACGGCGCAGTAAACGTCCATGTGACCCATCTATATCGCCCTGCTCCTTGCCCTGCGGCCGTGCGCGGTCATGGCCTCGTCCCACTTGTCCGCCAGCCCGGCACCGGACGCCGCCATCAGCGTGTCCCCGCCGCCGACCGTCCGCGAGTAACCCGAGGTTTCCTGCAGCACCTGGTTGAGGGCCTCGGCGAGGTTCAGGTCCCGGATCAGCGGCGGCGGGTTATGCCGCAGCACCACAGCACCGTTGCTGTGGGTGGCCGCGGGAGTGCCGAGCTGGCCGCGGGCCACCGTCAGCAGCCGGTAGGAATACAACACGGTGCCGCCGGCGTGGGTCGCGAGCACCGTGCCGTCCCAGCCCCGTTTCACCGTCACCACGTTCCCGGTCACGTCCTCAATGAGGAGCCGCTCGGAGTCGATCTGCAGGACCTCGCCGAGATGAACCTGGGTGCCGTCGGTGACGCCGGCCGCGTTGTCAGCGGCGCTCGCCGTCGTCAGCCCGGTCAGGTTCGTCTGGCCGGTGGTGACGGCGGCCCGGCCGGTGACCAGCATCCGCTCGCCGTCGATGACGGCCAGGTCCCCGACGCCGAGCAGGCTGCCGTCGGTCACCGTGACCGTGGTCACGGTAGTGCTGGCGACGGCGGCGGCGAGCAGCCCGGCCGGGGCGGTCTCCGCGTTATAACTCCACGTCCCGGCAATCGCGATGCTGTTCTGCGGGGTCGCGCCGGCTGCGAACGCCGCCGTCGTGGAGCGGTCCAGCTCGAGGCGGGTGTACGGCTCCCAGGGTTCCTTGTTCGTCGGCCGGAAAATCACCTGCGCGAGCGGGATGACGATGCCGCCGGATGTCACCGACGTCGCGGAGACGAGGTCCCACTGGCCGAACCATAGTTTCCACGGCGCCGCGTACTGATAGTTGGGCCAGTCGAAGTAGCGGGTCGCATCGCGGGGGTAGAACCGGCGGTGCGCCTCCTTGTCGATCAGCCGGGCGGCGGACTCGACGGCGCGGTCGACCTGCTCGTCACCACGGGCGGTCTCCTTCAGGTCAAGGGCGCGTTTTACGGCTTCCCTCGTCGTATATGCCGGGGTGGTGATGGCCATCAGGCACCGGCCTTCGGCTGGCGCTTGCGCCGCGGCTTGCGCTTACCTGACCGGGCGTGCTTCACCCGGCGCCGTGCCGCCGCGGCGCTCCTGCCGGCTGGTTTCCTGCTTGGCACCTTCGACTCGCTTTCTGTCCTAGGGCTCGCGCCCAGGCGCCGGTTATGAAGTTGTCAGGCCGCGCCTACTCGGCGTAGGCGTAGAACTGCCGCTGCTGATCCCCGTCGCTCCCGCGATCCCGGTTGCCACCCCGGGCGCCGCGGTAAAAGTCGGCTGCGTCCCGGCAGTAGTCGCCACCATCACCCCCACGTAATACAACGCCGTGGCAGGCACCGCATAGGGCGCAGTGAAGGACAGCGGATAACCAGTTGATGCCGACCCCCAGACCGTCGCCGCGTCCGTCTGGTTAGCTGTCACCGCCACGACTTTGAGGGTCGCGTCGCACACCACATACCAGCCGTTCGTGCCGCCCGTCTTCGCCGTCGTATTCGTGAAGAATGTCGCCTTGCTGATGGTGGTTCCGCCTGACAGCGGGCATTCATTCAGATACAGCGTCCCCGACGTCAGCGCGCTGGCCGCCGCAGTGGCAAACCGCCGGTCGAACGTCGCCGCCACCACGGTCGCCAGCGGGTGCGTCAGCAGGCCGAGGTTCGCCACCGGCACGCCGCCAGCGGTCACCAGGCCGCCGGAGCCGACCCTGAACTTGCTGGCGCCCGCGTAGTCCTGCAGGTCGATGAGCGCACCGGCGGACCTGACGAGCAGCGCCGGGCCGGCGGGGTCGGCCTGGTTGACGTGCAGCGCCGGGTTACCCACCCCGGCCGCGCCCGGCTCCTGGGAGATCACCAGCGCCGGCCGGGCCTGGCCCACGTTCCGGATCCACTCATCCGCGGACATCAGCCACCCGCCTCCCCCGGCAGCGCCCGGTCCCGCGGCCAGGAAAACCCGTCATGCGGGCAGAACAGCTCGACCCCGCTGGCCGACGGCGGGGCCGGTATCAGCGGCGTGCCGTCGTTCGGGCACGCCCGCGGCGGCTGGCTGTTGCCCGTCATATTCCGCCAGCCGCTCCGCCAGCTCCGCCTTCGCCCCGGTCGGCGATAGCCCGTGTTCCCGGCACAGGTCCCGCAGGTCGACGATCCGGTAGGCCATGTAATCCGGCAGCCCGTCCTCGTCGTCACCGGGGTCCGAAGACCCTGGCGAGCTCGGCGGCGGCGTCGTAGGGCCCGGCGGCCCCGGCTCTGAGCCGTCCCCTGCGGCCAGCTCAGGTTCCGGGGTTACCTCCGGCTCCGGCTCGGCGGGAACGCCTGGCTCCGGCACGTCCTGCGGCGCGCCGGGGCCTACCAGCCGCACGCCGGGCGGCAGGTCGTCCGGCACCGGGTCGCCCCCGGCCACGTAATGGGTCGCGCCTGCCTCCGCGCTCGCCTTAGCCACGACTCCTCCTTCGCTGTAACCGGTGTCACCGCAGTGCGGGCATGCCGGGATGCCGACCGCGTAGACGGTGCGGCATCCCGTGCAGCGCCACGACGACATGACTAGGCCGCCACCACCGTCGCGGCAGAGTCGAGTGGCGTGTACCACAGGTCCCACTTGACCGAGCCGGTGTCCGTTGCGGTCGGCGTGATGTCGATGCCGCCAGCCGGGCACAGGAACGTGGCCGTGGGGATCACGACACCGTTTGCGTTGGCGATGTCGGTGATGATCAGGGCACCGCCGGGGCTTGCGGTCAGGTGCGTGCCCGCTGCGGCGCTGGTGATCACTGCCGTGGTCGCCAGCGAGTTGGCTACCGCGCTGCCCACGGTCGGCGTGTTGCCGATCACCAGGGACGTGACGGTCGCGCCGAGCACGGTCGTGACCTCGCCGACGAGCAGGTTGACCTTGATGCGGCCGGTGACGGTGAAGATGGAGCCCTTGACTCCTGGTGGCAGCGCTGCTGTTGCGCGGCTGACCAGGAATCCGAATTCCGCGTTCCGTAGCTGCGCGTTGATCGCCGGAGTGGGCATCAGAGCACCGCCGACAGCAGGGCCTCAGGCGCGCGGCGCACGTCAAGGCCGTTCAGGATGTACACCATCGTGGCCGTCGCGTGGGTCGTGTCGATGTACTTGAACCCGTCCGACATCGACACCCCGGACACCTCGAAGTAGGTCAGGCCGCCGTTGATCGACGGCACCGTCGACGCCGCGCCCTGGGGGACCCTGGTCCACGCGGTCGGCGTCGCCGCCGCCGCCTGCGTCCAGTACTGGGTGACCACGGCCAGGGCCTGCTCCGTGCCCCCCGACGCGGCGTTGCACTCATTCAGCGTCAGGTTCGACACCGCGGTCGCGCCGACCATGAGGATGCCGACCATGTCGGCGTCCCGCATGTTGAACCGGTTCTTCGCGGTCGTGACCGAGACGCCCAGGTTAAAAAGGCGCCCGAGCCCTTGTATTGCTGACATTGACTATTCGCCTGGCCTTTTCTGCGGTATCTGACCCCCGCGTGGTCGCCGATTATCAGGTACGGGTCGAGGAGAGCTGCACGAACGCGGAAAGGGTGTTCCCGCCATTCTTGGGGGTCAAGGCACTCTGTAGCCAGGGTCGCCCGTCCACTCTCTCGATGATCTTGTAGGCGATCTTGTCCGTACTGAAAGCGAAGTGCGGAGACGCGGATGCGGTGATGGCCTGCCTATCTCCAATAAGATAGAAGGATGGGTCGATAAAGCTTATATCGCCCGTGGTCCCGAGCGCCGGGACCTTTTCCGTGAAGTAGACCGGGCGCCCGTAGATGGTGAGCGGGGGGGCGCCGATGACGCCGTTGTTCATCCACACCGGGGTCGAGTTGGTCAGCGCGCCCTGCACGGCCATCAGGGCCAGCTGCGGGAACGTGCCGATGTCCGCCAGCCAGATCGCGTTCATCAGCGAGGATGGGAGCATGCGGGCGAACATCGCGGCCAGGTTGTCGACGACGATCGTGTTCGCGCCCTGCCCGGACACGGCTGAGGAGATGACCGCCGCAGCGCAGTTGATGAACCCCAGCGGCTCGCCGACGCCCGTGCCGGCCATGAACCGGTAGTCCTCCTCGAACGCCAGCGCCTTCGGCAGCGCCTGGCCGAGGAACGCCCCGAACGCCGGCGCGTCGGCAGGCAGCTCGCTGGGCACCGTGGAGTACCCCATCAGCTTCTTCGCGTCGAGCTTGACCTGCGCGAACTTCGCCGACGTCTCCGGCGGCGCTGTCGACTCGTCGACCCAGTAGGTCTGGATGCCGCCGAACACCGTGGTGGCGTGGCTGGTGTCGTCGACCGCCGGGAGCGCCAGGGTCTGGGAACCCATCGGGATCACCGTGGCCCGCGGCCGGATCTGCGCGTTCTCCAGGGCCAGCATCAGCAGGTCGGACCGGAACTCCTCCGGGACCAGGAACCCGCCGTCCGACGGCACGTCGGTGGAGAACGCGTTCTGGATGGCCTTGACCTTGTCCAGCCGGGCGCTCAGGTCGGCGGCGTCCCGGTACTGCCGGCCCGCGCCTTCCTGGGTGACGGCGCGGAAGAAGTCGCCCATGGTCTCGAACGCGCCGTTGAGCTGCGCGCCGTAGGCGGCCTTGGAGTACAGCGACTGCCGGTGCGCCACCGAGCCCGGCGGCGGGCCGCTGCGCATGGCGGAGAAACCGGGGCCGGCAACGCCCCCCGGGGGGATGCTCCGGCCGCCGCCGGACTCGCGCAGGAACTCGGCCAGCACGAGCTGCATCTGCTCCTTCGCCTGCGCCGCCAGTTCCGCGTCCTTCGCGTTGCGGATCTTCAGGTGCGAGTCGAGGAACTCCTTCGTCGTCCCCGCCTTCAGCGCCTCCTTGCTGAAGACGGCGGACACCCTGGCGGGGTCGTGCAGGAATTCCTCCAGCTCTTCGGCGGTAGCGGGGATCTTGATCTCTGTCATTGCGCGAGCACCTCCTGAAGGGCTGCGAGGAATTCCGGGTCCATGTGGTCGTCAGCCCCGCTGCCGGAGCCCATCGCGGACTGGTGTGATTTCAGGTGCGACTCCGCGGCCTGCCTGTTCGTCAGGCCCTGTGTCTGCGGTAGCCGCGACATGGCGTTATTCACCCCGGCGCGGTTCGGCGCGGCACCGGGATGCTTGTGATGCGGCAGCGCGTACGACCCGCGCTCGTCCGGCGGGCCGGCCTTCCGCCCCGCGCAGATGGCGGCGTAATCAGACCCGGTCGAGCACGCTGACATGGCCGCGTTCCCGTCCCACGCCGACTCATCCACGGCCGCGTTGGTGATTCCGGGGCCTGGATAGCGGGGGAATACGGATAGGTCCCAGCTGGCCTGAGACTCGCCTTTGCCGTCCTGAACCCTGTCCGCCAAGGCCGCGTCCACGGCGGCCTGGCCTACATACCAGGATTCAGCCCGCATCGCCGCACGCCAGTCGGCAACCGGCTTGCCGGACCGGCCGGCATAGATCCCGGCGATGTTGTCGGACTGCTGATCGAGCAGGTCGGCTAGCTCGCGCAGGTCCTTCGAGTTCCCGATCCCGAGCCCGAATGCATTTTTCGCCACGATCAGCTGGCCGGGACTGGCTGCCTGCGCGATGAACGACGCCGCCGACGCGGCCAGGCTGTCCACCACGACGCGCACTGTGCCGTTCCGCTGGGCGAGCGCGTTGTAGATGGCCAGGGCCTCGAAAACGTCCCCGCCAGGGCAGTGAATGTGCACGTCCAGGTCGCCGGGACCGGCATCGGCGAGGTCCTTGATCAGATCCTGGGCGGTAATTCCGAAGAATCCTATTTCGTCGTAAATGCGCAGTTCGGCCGGCTCGCCGGTCCCGGCGCTGGCCTTGACCTGATACCAGTCGTTGCGGCCCTGGCGCAGGTTGGCCAGCGTGCGCGTGGTGCGGAACGGCCTCTTATCCAGCATTGGTAACCTCCCTGATACGGGGAGGACGGCGGTTCTGCGCCTGCTCGGCTGCCGTTGCCCAGCGCACATTCCCGGGCTCGTAATCGCCGTCGTTGTCGATCCGGTCGAGGGTCGTTCCTTCCGGCCGCATGCCTAGCAGGCGTTCGATATCTGAGATGAAAATGGGCAGCTCATGCCAGGACTCGCAAACCCGGATGCCACGGGCGCCATAACGCCCGTAATCCTTGCTCTGCTCGTTATAGCAACGCGCCAGCATCATGTACCAAGTATGGAAAAGCCAGTGCCCAGACAGGCCGTGCTTGACGACGCCCATATGGCCGCCGCAGGCGCAACCGGGCGCATGCTTTAGGCCCTTGGATTCCCTGTTACGCCTGGATGTCGTCTGGCTCTTCCAGCACCCGCAAGACAGGACCTGTCCCCGATGGAAGTCGGCCAGCCCGACCACGGTTTCGCTGCCGCAATCGCACCGGCACAGCACTGCGCGCGTTCCGTATGGCCGCGCTTCTGTCGGCGCGATACGGGTTTCGCGCATGACAAGAAGCAGGCCCGACCGCTGGCCCGGTGCCACAGTCAGCGTCGGAGGCCGGCCCGTGCGGAACGGCTTGACATCACCCAAGGCCGGCCGCCTTCCCGTTGGGGACGGCGCCCGGCCCGGCGACGATCAGCCCGGAGGCGCTCATCGTGTCCGCCGTCCGGGTGAGCATCGCCGCCCATTCGCGGGCATTCTTGCCGGCCAGCAGCACCGTCATCGTCGCCGACGGCGTGCGGATGGTCAGCGCCAGCCGCTGCCCGGCCGGGGTATCGAGCAGGACCGTCGTCATCTGCGACGGGGTCTCGGCGAGCAGCGGGTTGCCCTGGTCGAACGGGGAAACCGGGGGAGTCGTCATCGCCTGCCTGCCAGTACGGGGAGATGGCCGTTGCCGAGCATCGCGCGCAGCCGCGCCTCCATGACCGGGTCCTGCGTCTCGGCGGGATCAGCGCCGGTCTCGCCCGGCTGCGGCGCGGCCGGAAGCGCAGGCTGCGCGGCGGCCTCGCCGATGCTGGCCATGCTCATCCGCGGCAGCCCGACCACGTCACACGCCTCACCCGCGTCAAACCCGGCGCCGACCAAGAGCACGACGGCGTTCGCTTTCGCGGTCAGTTCCGCGTTGTCTTGCTCTCTATTGGTCGGCACCGGCCGGATGTAATCAAACTCGACACCCTCGCCCGTGGAGCCGAACATCGGCAGGAAGAAATAGTTGAGGACGTCCTTCCACCGGTCAAGACGGGGAACCACGCCCCAGTTGCTGAAAACCTCTTCGCCGGTCTGCGCATTCGCGCGATTCACGTCATCGCTCACGCCCAGCATCACCTTGTGCATGCGGAAGGCCTCCCGTATCACGTCCCGGGAAAGGTTCCGCAAGGCGGCGAAATCCATGTCCCGCATGCTCATGGCATTCGGGATCCACGTCATGCCGCCTTCGAGCATCCCGATCCGGTGCGCCCGCGCCACGCCCCGGTGCGACTCGCCCCACCGCTCCTGGAACTCATCCCACTCGTCATCTTCCATCCGGTGATCCACCGCGACGACGCCGCCCGGCAGCGCCGAGTTCAGGAAGAAATTCCTGTTCCACGCCGCCGAATAGCGCGACGAATCGGCGTCCACCAGGATGGACTGCACCGGGCCGAGCCCCCGGTAGGGATCCAGCGGGTTCGGGTACTTCGCGAAGATCACTTCGTCGGTGCGCAGCGGAATCTTCTCCCCGCCATCCGGGCTGGTGTAAATCCAGCCCTTCAGGTACGTCTCCGGGTCCGGCACCGGCTCCAGCCGGGCCGGGCTCACATTCCACAGCCCGACCGGGAACGTGGCCCGCGGGTCGCGTTCCACCACCAGCGGACCCTCCCCCGCCAGGTCCAGGTACTGCTGCGCGGCCTCGAACAGCCCGGAACGCGTCGTGAAATCGTTCGGCTTGCCGAGCACGGACAGCGCCTGGTGGCGGATGACCTCAACCCGCTGGTCGGAGCCCTCGTCGCGGG